>OUNM010094828.1_pt1 | contig 22635 bp, 17 predicted proteins | sample 1769961 | NCBI WGS metagenome assembly OUNM01 (sample SAMEA3914820, study PRJEB12502) | metagenome | biome: forest; material: soil | place: USA | collected 2012-03-12 | depth 0.3 m | reverse complement strand
GGTCACGACGACGTGCGCGTCACCGTAGACCCACCTCGGGCGCGCGTCACTCGGGAGGCAGGAACGTGCTCTCGACGTTCGCGTAGTCCACCTCGACGTCGAGGCGTGCGAGCACCGAATAGAAGCCGAATTGCAGCCTGTTCATGAAGAGCATCTCCGTCGGCATCGAGAAGATCTCCCCGTCCGGCAGCTTGCGCGCGGCGAGGCCCATCGACTTCATGTCGTCGACGAGGCTCGCCGCATAGCTGCGCGTGATGCGGTGCGGTGACGAGAACAGCGGCGTGAAGCAGAGCCGAGAGTAGGCGCGCGCCAGCCTCTCGAGCTCGCCGGGGCGCGCGTCGAGCAGCAGTGACACGCAGCGCTCGAACTCGCGCTCGTCGCGCGCGACGGCCGCGCGATGCAGCGCCTGCGCGACGGGCCGGCGGTGCTCGGGAATGACCTGCACGCAGCCGTAGTCGAGGAACGCGATGCGGCCGTCCTCCTGGAAGAGATAGTTGCCGGGATGCGGATCGGCGTTGAACATGCCGCCGACGAGATTGCCCTTGAACACGAACCGCCACAGCGTCTCGGCGTAGGCGCGCCGCTCCGCCTCCCCGTCCTCCATGACGCTCTCGAGCGCGCGGCCGTGGACCAGCTCCGTCGTCAGCACGCTCGCCGACGATCGCTCTGCGACGAGGCGCGGGATCACGATCGTCGGATCGCCCGCGTGGATGCGACCGAACGCGACGAGCCGTTCGGCCTCCAGCGCGTAGTCGAGCTCCTCGCGGAAACGCTCGCGCAGCGTCGCGAGCTGGCTCTTGGTGTCGAAGCGCCGCGATCCGAACACCGCGCCCATGCTCTCGAGGATGCCGGCGTTGGCGAGATCGCTGTCGACCGCCTTGCGAATGCCCGGGTGCTGGACCTTCACGGCGACCTCCATGCCGCCCATCACGTCGGCCGGGAGCCGCGCGCGATGGACCTGGCCGATCGACGCGCTCGCGATCGGCACGTCGTCGAAGGACGCGAACAGACGATCGATCGGCGCGCCGAGCTCGGTCTCGATGACGGTACGGATCTGTTCGGCGCTCGATCGCGGCGCTTGCGCGCGCAGCACCTTGAGCGAGAGCTCGAACGCGTCGCGGCGCGACTCCGGAACGAGCCCGTCGACGTAGCTCGCCATCTGACCGACCTTGGCGGCGAGGCCGCGCATCGTACCGAGGACCTCGGCTGCGCGATCGGCTGCCGCCTTGCCCCCGTCGTCGTCGCGGCCGAGCACGACGCCGGCGCCCGTCTTGAGCCCGAGCGCGGCCAGCCGTGCCATCCGTCCGAGCCGCCCGCCGGGTACCTTGTTTTCCATGCAAAAGCCTGGCTGACGCATGTAGTGCCGATCGGGGCGCGCGACCAGGCGCCTCGATTTCATGCTAGAACCCTGCGCTCGACTCCATGGACGACGTCTACGAGCGGTTTCTCACGCTCGCCCAGCGCGAGCTCTCGGCGGACGACGTCCGGCTACTCGCGCCCGGCGAAGCGCCCCCCGAGGCCGAAAATGTCGTGGTGGCGCGCCTCGCGGACGGACACCACGTCGTCGCGAGCTTCGCGACGGCCCCGAAGGACGGGGAGGCGCTGACCCGCCGCCTCGCGATGCTCGCGAGCACGTTTGCCGACGCATTGGGCTCGCCTCCGTCGGATCGCGATCGCCTGAAACCACGGCCGCCCGTAGTCGTCTCGCTCCACGAGGAGCTCAAGGCGCTCGCCGTTCGCGCGCAGGCGCACGACGTGCTCGTCATCGACGGTGATTCACCGGTGGTCTGGGGCTGCGCGTCGGTCTCGTCGAGCCCGCGCGCGCGCAACGAGATGCTCCTCCGCGACGTGTCGGATCGCGAGCTGTCGGCGCAGGACGAGCCCTCCGCGCCGGGCGGCCTCCACGCGGTGCCCGCCTCCGACGACTCCGGACCGCTCCAGGATCCCACGGCGCCCACCGGCGTTCTTCGCATGGCGCCGCCGCCTGCGGAGTCGGCGCCGATGTTGATGGATCTCAACGCGATCCATGATCCCGGTCACGATCACGAGCCCGGCGCGCACGACGAGGCCGAGGAGCCGGAGATCACGCGCCGCGCGATCGGCTTCATTCGCGCGCTCCCGCAGCTCGATCTGCTCCACAAGGGCCGCCATCTGCGTCACGTCTCGCGCGACGAGTCGTACTACCTCGTCCTCTCCTTCTCCTCGATCTATCTGCTCTGCCTGATCTTCGACGGCGACTTCGACGAGCTGCGTGCGGAGCGTGCGGCGCACGAGTCGTTGCCTCGGATCGAACGCCTCGTGCTCGCTCTGCCGCCGCTCGATCCCGATCCGCAGCCCATGGGCGGCGTGGTCGCGCTGCGGCGCCCTCGCGCGCGGCGATGACGCGGTAGAGGAACCGGTGAGCGTCGAGCACGTTCCCCCGATCTTCGTCTCGCACGGCACGCCTTCGCTCGCGGTCGATCCGGCGCGTGGCGGCGAGCTCTCGCGATGGGGACGAGATCTCGGCAAGCCGCGCGCGGTGCTCGTGGTGAGCGCGCACTGGCAGGCGCCGATCCTGTCGCGCGGCTCCACGGCATCGCGCCCCGTGCTGCTTCGCGACTTCGACGACTACGCCGCGTTGACCATGCCCGAGGAGCTCGAGCGCGTCGGGTATGGAGCGCCAGGCGCGCCGGATCTCGCGTACGAGCTCCACGGCTTGCTCCCCGTCGAGCGAGCGTCGGAGCGCGGATGGGATCACGGCGTGTGGGCGCCGCTCGTGCACCTCTTTCCGGACGCGGACGTTCCGGTGCTGCAGCTCTCTCTCGTGCTCGGCGCGACGCCGCGAACGCTGTTCGCGATCGGCCGTAAATTAGGGGTTCTCGCGGCTCGCGGCGTGCTCTTGCTCGGGAGCGGCGGCATCACCCATTCGCTCGCCGAGCTCGACGCGCGCGCCGATGCGCCGGCGCCGGAGTGGATCCGCGAGTTCGACGCCTGGGTCGCGAACATGCTCGCCGACGCCGAGCTCGACACGCTCTTGCAGTGGCGCGCGCACGGGCCTCACGCCCGACGCGCGCACGCGAGCTCCTCGCATCTCGACCCGCTGTTCGTCATCGCGGGCGCCGCGTCGCTCTACGACCATGCGGTCGGGTTCCCGATCCGCGGGTTCGATCACGGAACGCTGAGCCGTCGCAGCGTCCAGTTCGGACGCTGACCTTCAGCGTTTGCTGCCGGTATCGGCCTTGATGCACATGTCGCTGGTGCGGCATGCGGCAAGCCGCGAGATGGTGTCGACGGGGTTGTTGCAGCTCTCGCTGCGAATCGCCTCCATGCACTTCTCGACGGCGCTCGCGTCGATGCCGCGCGGGCAGGCGCTGGGCTTCAGGTCGTCGCCGAGACTGGAGCGCAGGTTGCGAGCGCACGCGTCGCTGTCGGCGAAGTGCTTGTCGGCCCCGACGTTGTTGCACGCGGTCTCTCGCGCGCAGCGGGCGCTGACGATCCGCTGGACGGCGGCGTCGCTCGAGAGCGCGCCGATGTCGGCCCCGGTGATGGTGGTCGTTCCGGTGGCGGTGCCGGCGCCGCTCTTGTCGTTCGCGCCGTTCTGGTAATCGAAGTTCCGCTCCGCGAACCCATCGCGGTCCACATGGTTGCTCTTGCACCCGACGGTCGCCGACGCGGCCGAGACGAGCAGAGCCGCGATGCACGTCGCGCCGAGAATCCTGCCTTGATCGAGCCTCATGGTCGCCACCTCGGTCCTCGCAGATGCAACGGAGGTGCCTCGCATGCGAGGTCACCTCCACGCGTCAGCTCGGCTGCACGAAGGCGCGGCGATCTGCGACCGGCGATCCGCGAGCGCGACCGTGCGCTAGCGCGAGCCGCTCACCACGGGAACCATTCGTGCGGCACGTTTTGCCACGCTGTCGGCCGGCGCGGGTCACCGTCCGGCATCACGAGCGAGCCGACCGCGTCCGCGTGCTCGTACACACTGCCGATCGAGCGGGAGATGCTGTCGAGATCGATGTCGCTCACCGAGCCGTTGCTGGTCGCCTTGTAGAACTGCACGGTGATGCGAATCGGGAACTTCGGATCGCGTTCGATCTTGAGGGAGTGACCCTCGTTGAACGGCCCGACGTTGGGCCCGTGCCCGAGCACCGCTTGCTCGACGTCGCTCGGCTCGTCCGCCGCCGCGCCGCGCGCTGCGCCCTTCTTCATCGCCTTCATCGGCGGCGCCGCCGCCGCTGGAGGCGCGGGAGCCCCCGTCGACATCGCGCCGCCGATGCCCCCTCCGCCAGGCAGCGCGCCGCCGAGGCGTCCGAGCTGCGCGTGTTTCAGCGGGATCTGCACGAGGAAGAGGACGTCGGCGCCCTTCTGCAGCGCGGTCTTGTCGTCCTCGGTCTTCGGGCCACCCTGCGCCTCGATGCGCGCGGTGACGTCGCTCTTTCGCTCGGCGGTGAGCGCCGCGCGCTGACCCTTGTTGTCGAAGTAGAGCTCCTGGCCCCAACCGGCCGCCGTCGCCTCGTCGGGCTTGTTCTCGATCACCTGCATGCTCGTGCCCTGTCGCGTGACGAGGATCGTGAGCACGGCGGGGGAGCCCGGCGCGGACTGATAGTTGAAGAGGACGGGGTTGAACTGCGCCTTGCCGCTCTTCGGAATGGGCAGGAACACCGCCTGGGCGCTCACGAGGAAGTGCGTGTCGCGCGCGGCGAAGACGTTGCCGTCACCGAGGATCGAATCCGGCTTCGATGCGAAGCCCTTGAGGTTCTTGAGGACGTCGGTGAGCGGGATGCTGCGAAGGTTCTGTCCCTGCTCGTTGCCGACCCGGACGAAGAAGCGGTCCGACGGAACGTCGCCCGTGCGATCGGTGAAGTTCGGCGGCCGGATGACCGGCATGATCGACGACTCGAAGCGTCCGCTGGGATCGCGACGCCGCACCTGCAGCGTGAGGTCGGAGATGTTCGGCCCGAGCGCGGAGCCCTGGGCGCGGCCGGTGTCTTCCCATGTGACGTTGACGAGCGAGAGGTTGCGGCGTTGGACGCGCCTCGAGAGATCGGAGTCCGAGACCATGTTCGCGACCTTCGCGATGACGCGGCCGTATTCCTGGCTGTCGCTCGGGTCCTTGATGCCCCAGTCGGACTCGTCGTTCTGCGCGACGCCGGTGTCGTCCGTGGCGATCGGCTTGCTGCCGGTGTCATTCGTCGCGACGGGCGCGACGGGCGAGGCCTTTTCCCCGCTCGGCTCCTTGACGACGATCACGCGCTCGCGCGTGACGCACCCATTGCCTGCTGCAACGGCGCCGAGGACGAACAGAGAGGAGAAGAGAACGACGCGCTTCATGATCCGACGGTTCCTTTCGGTAGCTGGGCCTTCGAACGGACCAGGGGCCACGTCGATCTATCCTCGATCGGAACGTCATCCCCCCGCTACGCGAACCGGCAGGGGTAGCACCCCGATCCTACCGCGCACGCACTTTCGAATGGCGTCCGCGCGTTTCGTTTCGGCCGCGAGCAGGAAGCCGCAAGATCGGTTCCATCGCTGCAAATTCGACGTTTCGATGCAGGTTTCGTGTCGCTGTTCCATTGACCGCGACCATTCCAAATCGTACTGCGAGGCCCTCCAAGGCTCGAAGCAGACCCATGTCACCCCCCCTCAAAGGCAAGACGCTCTTCGTCACCGGCGCGAGCCGCGGCATCGGCAAGGCCATTGCCCTGCGCGCCGCGCGCGACGGCGCCAATGTGGTCATCGCCGCGAAGACGGCGGAGCCCCATCCCAAGCTCGCGGGGACGATCTACACCGCGAAGGAGGAGATCGAGGCGGTCGGGGGCAAGGCGCTCGCGTGCATCGTCGACGTGCGGTCGGAGGACCAGATCCACGAGGCCGTGAAGCAGGCGGTCGCCACGTTCGGCGGCATCGACATCCTCGTGAACAACGCGAGCGCGATCAGCCTCACCGGCACGGTCGATACGCCGCTCAAGCGCTTCGATCTGATGCACGGCATCAACACGCGCGGCACGTTCGCGTGCTCGCAGGCGTGCATTCCTCATCTCGCGAAGGCCGACAACCCGCACATCCTGAACATCTCGCCGCCCCTCAACATGGAGGCGCGGTGGTTCGCTCCGCACGTCGCCTACACCATGGCGAAGTTCGGAATGAGCATGTGCGTGCTCGGCATGGCCGAGGAGCTCAAGGGCCAGAAGATCGCGGTCAACGCGCTCTGGCCGCGGACCGTGATCAACACCGCGGCCGTGCAGAATCTCCTCGGGGGCGACGCGACCGTACGAGGTAGCCGCAAGCCCGACATCATGGCGGACGCTGCTTATTCGATCTTCACGCGGAAGAGCTCGGAATTCACGGGCAACTTCTGCATCGACGAGAATGTCTTGCGAGAGGCCGGAACCACCGACTTCTCGGCTTATTCGATGACACCAGGGATGAAAGATTCAGAGTTGCTGCCGGACTACTTTCTCTGACCCAGCCGCTGCGCGCATCGCGCCGACAAGGCTGATGCGTTCAAAACGTGAGGAACCGCCAAATTCACCTGGCACCTTCTTCGCTTAATTCTAGGCTCAGAGAGCGGTTCGACGGCACAGTGGGAGGATGCGACGTTCCATGAGAAGCCCTACGAAGCAAGAAAGCGCTGATCGACGCTCGAGCGAGCACCGGGCCGCCCCCGGTACGCCGCCCCGGAGCGAGACCGTGCGCGCCGCGCGGCCCGCGAGCCGCGCCGCCAAAGCGACTCCGAGCCAGGCCAAGACCGGCGTCGTCACCTCGATGGTCGACGCGCTGGAGGACATCCTGAAGTGGGAGCGCGCGAGCGAGCGCGCGATGCGCGTGGCGACCGAGCAGAGCACGACCGAGCTCGATCCTTCGAACTGAAAGCCCGTTTCTTTCTTTGATACGCATGCGTCCGTTCCAGCGCGCCCCGCGCGCGCCGCGCGCGCTCACCGCGTCGGGGTGCTCCGTCGCCATCGCGACGATGCTGCTTCTGGCGTGCGCGAAGGGCACCGACGGCGGGACGACGGATGACGAGGGCGGGATCGTCGATCAGGACGCCGCCCGGGACGTCTTCGTCCTCCCGGTCGGTGACTCGTCGATGCCGATGCCGGACGGAAAGGTGCTGCCTCCGGACGACTCGAGCACCAGCGGCGGGTGCACGATGAAGGTCGTCATCAACGAGCTGAAGACCGACGGCACGACGGCCAACGACGAGATGGTCGAGCTCTACAACCCGAGCACGTGCACGGTGCCGCTCGCGAACTGGGAGATCAAGTACGAGTCGGCGGCGGGCGGAACTGGTTCGGCGGGCCACAAGTTCGGCGCCGGGGACATGATCGCGTCGCAGGCCTATCTCGTGCTCACGCCGGGCGCGAACAACTGGACCGCCGGCATGGCCGCGGCCAGCGGGCAGATTGGTCTCCTCGACGACAAGGGCACGCTCGTCGACGGCGTGGGCTACGGCACGGTGACCGGCGGCGACTACCGCGAGAAGACGGCGGCGACAGCGCCTGCGTCGGGCGGGTCGATCGGTCGCAGCCCGAACGGCGTCGACTCCGACAACAACAAGAGCGACTTCAAGACGTACGCCTCGCCGAGCCCGGGCGCCGCGAATCCCTGAGCGAGACGAGCCGCGCCGGCGGAAGCGGAGATGTAGACGCCGCGCTCCCGCTCGCGTCGTGCGCCGCGGAACGCTCCGTGCAGCGTCCTCTGCATGGTCGCATGGAAGCGCAAGAGCGAGCCGGTGGGACGCGGACTGGGCTGGATGATGGCGCCTTTCTTCGGGCTCGTGAGCTTCGTGCGACGCGCGCGGACGTTCCATCCGCGCGGGCCGACGTTTCACGCCGTGGTCGAGGTGCACGAGCTTGCCCCGCTCGAGCTGCGTGCGCTCGCTGAGCGACTGTCGGGCCATGCGCTCGTCCGGTTCTCGGGCGCGCTCTGGAAGCATGCCGAAGGGATCCCTGATGTCCTCGGCTGCGCGATGCGTTTGCGACGCGACGCGCGCGACACGGCAGAGCCGTCGGTAGACGACCAGGATCTGCTGTTCGCGACGATCCGGAGGCCGTGGACGATGCCGCTCTCGCCGCTCAGCACCGACGTGAGCGACTACCTCGCGAACGACTATTTTGCGGTGTCGCCGTTCGAGATGGAAGGAAGCCGCGCTCGGTATTTGCGGCTTCATCCTGCGCAGCCGTCGAGCAGCGCGATCGACGGCACACGCGCGGAGCGACTCGCGTGCGAGGTCGCACGCGGCGATGCTCGGCTGACACTCGGCGTGTCGGACGGACCGTGGGGGCCGTGGACGCCGGTCGTGTCGATCACGCTGGAGCGCGCCGCAGAGGTCGACGGCGAGTCGCTCCGCTTCCGCCCGATGCGCGATGGACGCGGCGTCCACCCGCGCGGGTTCGTGCATGCGCTCCGGCGCGGCGTGTACGCGATGAGCCAGCGCGCGCGGCCGCGGGTTAGCGCGTCTTCGGCGTGAGCGTCTTGGCGAGGCGAAAGCCGAGGTTCGGTCCGCGCGTGAGCGCGGGGAAGCTGCTCCGCGACGCCGCTCGGCACCACCTCTTGTCCGTGCCACGAGCTCCAGAACGCACGCGTCGTATCGTCGACTCACCCCGTGCCGCGCTCACGTCTGGCTCGGGCTCGGCGTCGATGTCCGGCGCGCTCCGCAGCCCGTCGATGTCGGCGCACCATTCACGAGCGCCTCCAGCAAGGTCCCGAACGCCGTACACGGATTCGTCGCCGCTGAAATTCCCGCGCGGCTCTGGCTGCGCAATGAACGGTCGTGAGTCGTTCATATGGCAAAACGTGGCGTCGAACCGGTCTCCCCACGGATAAAACCGACCGTCGACGCCGCGCGCTGCCTTCTCGAATTCAGCCTCGGTCGGAAGGCGAAGCTCGGACCCGTTACGTTGTGACGCCCAGCGACAGAACGCGCGAGCGTCGAACCAGTCGACGAGAAGCACTGGAATGTTCCAGAAGTGACCTGCCTCGCGAGGGTATAGCTTGAGTGCGTCGCCCTCGATGAGCTCCGCATACGGTTCCCAATGGCCAGAGGGTGACCGGACGACGGCCATACCTTCCGACCCACGCAAATCGTGCGGTGCACGCTTCCGTGCAAGCGCGGGGTTCTCTCGCTCGATGTCGTCGAGGAACGCGCAGTACTCACGGAAGGAGACCGGGACGCGCGCGATCGCAAAGTCATCGATGCGTCGTTCCTCGCGAGGAGTCCAGTTGTAGGCGTCCTCGTCGCCGCCGAGGATTGCCACTCCTTCCGGAACGAACACGAAGCCCTCGCCGATCTCATCGTCCGTGTAGAGGTTCACGTTTGCCTCGACGGTCGCGCCTCTCGGTAGCGCCACGGGACGGCGGACGTTGCGATAGCCGCCGTACTCCAACGTGAGGAGGTAGCTGCCGGGAGCAAGCGAGACGTTTCTCAGCGGCGTGACCCCGAGCGATCTCCGCTCCGACGCGACGAGAATGCGATCTCTCTCGACGTAGCGCTCGAGGACGACACGCGCACCGGCGGGATTCGACGTGAGCGACAGACTCGACGGCGCGTTGAGAAGAGCGGTGTACGCGCCCTGGTCGTGCTGCGTCACGAGCGTCTCGTAATAGAGCTGCGTTGCAGCCTTGCGCTGCTCGGTCGCCTGCTGCGCACGCGAAAAATACAATTGCGCGAGACCCTCGTGCGCGGCCTTGGAGGTCGCGTCGTAGCCGAGCGCCTTGGTGAAGAGATCGATCGCCTGCGCAAGCGCGAGGCCTTGTTCGCGCTCGGCAGCGTCGGCGAGATCCTCGAGCGCCCAGCCGGGTCGCTTCTTCGCGATGGGCTCGAAGCCGCGTATCGATTCGAGGAGCTCTTTTGCTTCGGCCTCGAGACGAGCGCGTCTTGCGGCGAGCTCGTGATAGCGCGCGACAGGTTCCTTGGCCTTCTCGCAGAGGGTGCGCGCCTCCGCCGCGCGCCGTTCGCTCTCCTTCGCGCCTTCGAGACACTCCTCGATCCGGAGCGCTACCTCCTCGGCCGACGAAGGCCTCGCGGCGGGATCCTTCGCGAGGAGCGCGAGACAGAGGTCTTCGAGGAGGAGAGGGGAGCCGGGTGCGATTTCGCTCGGACGCTTCGGCTCGTCGCCATAGGTCGCCGCGAGCGTGTCGGTGGCTGCGTCGCGACGAAACGGATGCGTGCCGGTCAGGACTTCGTACAGAACGACGCCGAGAGCGAAGAGATCCACGCGGTGGTCGACCTGGCCCCAATCGGCGGTGATGAGCTCGGGAGCGATGTAGCCCGGCGTTCCGACGAGCCCCGTCGCATCCACGCTGCGAGCGGGCGGCGGCTCGGATTTTCCGCGCGAGAGCGTGGTCTCGCTCTCGAGGCGTGCGATGCCCCAGTCCGCGAGGTACACCTCGCCGAACTCACCGACGAGGATGTTCGACGGCTTGACGTCGCGGTGCACGACGCCACGTGCATGCGCGTACGCGAGGGCGCGCGCGACTTGAATGAGCACCGAGACGAGTCGTGTCGTCGTGAACGTAGCGCGGACCTCGGGGTTCACGAGCACGTCGCGCAGCGAGCGACGTCCGACGACGCGCATCGTGTAGTAGGGCGTGCCGTCTGCGCTTCGTCCGACGTCGTAGACCGGAACGATCGCTGGGTGCTCGAGCTGCGCGGTGACACGCGCCTCCAAGGCGAATCGATCGAGCATCGGGTCGGTACGCGTCGCGCTCTCTTCGGGTATGAGAGCCGCGTCCGTGTCCGCTGCGGCGCCGCCACGGCGAGGCAGCTTGATCGCGACGACGCGACGGGTCTCACGATCGAGCGCCTCGAGCACGACGCCGAGACCGCCGGACCCGAGCTTGCCAGTGACCTCGTAGCGCTCGCTCGGCGTCGTCGGATCCGGGCTGCTCGGCTCGGCGCTCATTCGAGACTCCGTGGCCGTTGCGGCTTGCGTAGCCGTGGCGGGATCGAGCGGAGCAGGCTTGGTAGAGCCGTACTTGTTCATCGCAACTCAGCGCCGCTTGGGCGTGAGCGTCTTTGCGGTGCGAAACCCGAGAATGGGCCCGCGCGAGAGCGCTGCCATCGTGGTGCGCGAAGCGGCGCGGCACCACTTCTCATCGGTACCGCGTCCGCCGGATCGGATACGGCGGGACGTCGATTCTCCACGTTCGACGTCTGGACGTGGCTCAACTTCGGCATCGAGCGCTTCAGCGGTCCGTTCACCGTCAATGTCGCCGACCCATTCGCGTATGGCGCCTGCCATGTCGCGCACCCCATAAGGGGACTCGTCGGCGGAGAACGTTCCGGCCGGCTCGGGCTGCGTGGGCCACGGGCGCGATTGCAGCATTTGGCAGAACGTTGGATCAAAACGATCGCCCCACGGATAGAAACGGCCGTCGACCCCCCGAGCCGCCTTTTCCCATTCGGCTTCAGTGGGTAGTCGGATCGCCGTGCGCGTGCGAGCCGCCTTCCATCTGCAGTACGCACGAGCATCGAACCAATCGATCAAGAACACCGGCACGTTTTGGAAATGACCAGCCTCCGGTGGAAACATTTTTCTGGCTTCACCTTCGATGAGCTCCGCGTAGGGCTCCCATCGACCGTTGGCGGCGAGCCGCACGGCCATTCCCTCCGAGCCGCGAAGGTCGTGCGGGGCGCGGCGGCGCGCGAGTCCCGGTTCGCTGGTTACGAGCTCATCTAGGTACGTGCAGTATTCACCGAAGGTGACGGGAAGGCGCGCGATCGCGTAGTCGTCGACGTGCCGCTCCTCTCGCGGCGTCGCGTTGTAGGCTTCGTCGTCCCCGCCGAGGATCGCGCTCGAGCCTGGTACGTAGACGAACTCGGCTCCGAGCTCGTCATCGGTGTAGAGATTCACGTTCGCGTCGAGGCAAACGCCACGTGGAAGGTGGACCGGATGGCGTACGTCGCGAAAGCCCTCGCGCTTCAGTGTCAGTACGTAGCTGCCCGCTGCGAGCTGGATGTTCTTGAGCGGTGTGAGGCCGAGATATCTCTCCTCGGAGGGCACCAGGATCCGATCGCGCTCGAAGTAGCGCTCGATGATGACGTGCGCTGCGGTTGGATTCGACTTGATCGATAGGCTCGATGCAGCGCGGAGAAGCTGCGTATATGCGCCTTGATCGTGCTGGGTGACGAGCGTCTCGTAGTAGAGCTGCGTGGCCGCTTTGCGTTGCTCGGTTGCTTGCTGAGCTCGTGCGAAATAGAGCGCGGCGAGCCCTTCGTGGGCCTCCGTACACTGGGCGTCGTACCCGAGCGCCTTTGTGTACAGGTCGATCGCGTGGGCGAGCGCGAGTCCTTGCTCGCGTTCGGACTTCGTCGCGAGGTCTTCGAGCGCCCAGCCGGGCCGCTTCTTCGCGACGGGCTCGAAGGGGCGTACCGCCTTGAGGAGCTCCTTTGCCTGCGTTACCAACCGCCGGCGCTCGACCTCGAACTGCTGATAGCGAGCGACTGGCTCTCTGGCCTGCTCGCAGAGCAGCCTGGCCTCCTCTGCGCGCCGCTCCGTCTCCTTCGCTCCCTCGAGAAAGTCCTCGATGCGGTGCGCTACGTCATCGGCCGAAGCGGGCCGGGCGGTCGGATCTTTCGCGAGCAGCGCAAGGCATAGATCCTCGAGCAACAGCGGGCAGCCCGCGACGATCGCGCTCGGTCGCGCCGGCGCGTCGTTGAGCGTCGCGAGATACGTCTCCGTGGAGGTGCCTCGTCCGAATGCCTGACGTCCGGTCAGCACTTCATACAGGATGACACCGATCGCGAAGAGGTCGGCACGGTGATCGACCTCCTTCCAGCGGCCTTGCAGGACTTCCGGTGCCATGTACCCCGGCGTGCCACCGGCATCCGTCACGTCCGGCGGCGGCGCGGAACCGTCACGGTGAATCTGGATCGGGCTCGTCTTCTCGAGCTTCGCGAGGCCCCAATCGGCCACGTACACCTCGCCGTGATCACCGACGAGGATGTTCTCCGGTTTGATGTCGCGATGCAGGACGCCGCGAGAGTGTGCATATCCGAGGGCGCGCGCGACTTGCAGGAGAATGCCGGCGAGACGTGCCGTCGACCACGTGCTTCGAAGCGCCGGATTCGAGATGACGTCGCGAAGCGAGCGCTTCTTCACGATGCGCATCGTGTAGAACGGCGCGCCGTCTGGACCGGTGCCGAGATCGTAGATGGGAACGATTCCGGGATGCTCGAGCTGAGCGGTGATACGCGCTTCTTCGATGAACCGCGCGACGACGAAGGAGTCCTGGGCAACGTGGCTCTGGAGCGTTTTCAGTGCCACCACGCGCCGGACCTCGCGGTCGAGGGCGGACACGACCTGGCCCGTACCGCCGATGCCGAGGACGTCATCGAGCGTGTACCGCGGACCGGCAACGTGACCAGGCTTCGACTCGAGGCTCGGCGGCGGCATCGTTCCGTCGAACGCGTGAGCCATCGTCACGGCGTCCGAGCGCTCCGCGAGGAGCTCCTGCGCACGCCCCGCGGCAAGCGACGGAAAGAGCTCGCTTACCTCGGCGGCGCCGCGGCCGACGACGAAGCGCACGGCCGCGTCCCACAGCTCTGCGGGCTCGACCCAGCCGCGTGCGACCGCTTCGAGAGCGACCGCGCGTGCATCAACCATCTTCACGTGAGCCCCTCCTTACGAGGGCGATCCTACACCGCCGCGAGGCCGCAGCCAGCGCGGCGGCGCCGAGCGGTCACCTGACGGGTCGGAACGCGAAGACGGCCGACGACGTCGACGTCTTCACGCTGATGCGTGCGTGAAGCGAGGAACCCGCGCTGCCATAGAGAGCCCCGACCGCGCTGATGACGTTTCCGCCGTTTACGACGGCATTGTTGTACGCGACGAGCAGCGGAAAGATCGGCTCGCCCGGTGTGAACCGATTCAAGTTCACCAAACGGAACTTCGTGGTCGGCGTGAACGATGCGTTGATCGTCTGACCGAAGCCGTTCACACCGGCGAGCAGGCTGCCGTCGACCGAGGTCAGCGTGTACGCCATCGGCCCGGGGCCGTCGCAGTCGGCGTTCACGTCGACGTCGACGTCGCAGACGAGCCCGTTCAGCGCCGACTCCGTGCTGTCCGTCGACTGATCCGTGCTCGTGTCCGAGGGGCTCGAGCAGCCGAGCATCATCGTGACGGCGATCGTGGCGGTGGAGAGAGCAAGACGGTTCATGGCGGTCCTCCTAGTCGAGCTTTTCGAGCCGCCGTCATCGCGCGGGACGCGGGGCTTGTCGAGCACATTTCGTCGAAAAAATGACGCAAGAGCGATGCCTTCAGCCCTCACGCTCGGCGCGATTGAGGCCTCTGCGACTCGCTTGCGGTCTACACGCAATGTCCGCGGCGACTGCCGCCGTGGCGCTCAGCGCGCCGTGATTTGCCGGCAGCTGCGATCGATCTCGACGCGCTTCGTCGACGCGTCGACGTGCACGCTCGCGATGCCGTTCTCTTGTTCGTCGATGATCCAGACCGTGAGCGTGCCGTCCGACTTGCGCGAGGCGCTCGTCGTCGTGTTGCTGCCGATCGAAGACTTGGTGCCGCTGCCGAACTTCGGTTTGTCGCCGTAGAACACCGGCGTCGTCTTCGGGCAGTCGCTGTGGAGCTCGACTGTCGTCGGGACGAACGCGCTCGGCGCGGCGTTCGCCGCCTTCGCCTGCGGCGCGGCAGGAGACGCGGGAAACGCCGGCGATGCCGCGGGCGAACGAACCCCAGCGGCCGTCGTCTCGGGCGCGCCCGCCGCGGACGGATCGCTTCCACCCGGCACAGCCGGCGACGCAGGTTGCGCCGGCATCATCGGCATCATGCAATGCACGAGCGGCAGGGCGAGGAACGCGAGGACGGCGGTGAGGTGGCGCTGCATGCGCATGATGTACGCGATGCGGCCCAGAAGCTTCCCTCGTGATATTCGTGCGTCGTGCGGAAAAGCCGGTTTCCGAGGCGGATCGGCGAGATCGCCGCGCTCTTCGCGTTCGTCGCGATGGCCGCCCTCGTCGCGCACGACGCCCGCGCCGACGACGTCGAAGGCGCCCGCAAGGACTTCGCCGAGGGTGTCCGCCTCTATCAACGCGGCGACTTCGAGGGCGCGCGAAGCCTCTTCATGAAGGCAGACGCCGAGCACCACGCACCGTCGATCATCTACAACCTCGCGCGCACCGAGGAGCGCCTCCTCCGCGCACAAGCCGCGGTCGATGCGTACGAGGCCTACGTCGCGGAGGCGGGCGAGAGCGGCGAGTTCACCGGCGCCGCCGTCGTCGCGATCACGCAGATCAAGGCGCGCTCGACGCGGCTTCGCATCGAGAGCAACCCGAGCGGCGCGCGCATCTTCGTGGATGGCTTCCCGCTCACAGAGCCGGCGCCCACCACCTTCCTCGTCGGCGCGGGACATCATGTCGTCGTCGCTCAGGGCGCGGCGTTTCGCACGGAGCGCGACGTCGAGGTGCAAGGCAACGGCGACAGCGTCGGCGTTCTCCTCGAATCGCAAGCGCCGCCTCGCGATGCCGATGCATCGTCGCCGTTAGCTTCCGCCGCCGCACCTCCGGCGTCGTCACTACCGCCCGCGTATCTGCCACCACCTCCGCAGTCTCCGCCCGCTCCCGACGGCTTCGTGTGGGGCGCTGCATTCACGCTCGCGCCGTATCACCTGCTCGGCGCCGCTGCCGGGATGCCGAACGCCGAGCCCAAGACGCAGGTCCTCGCAGGAGCGATCCTCGAAGCAGGCCATGCCGTCACCGATCACTTCGAGTTCCTCGCGCGCGGGCTCGTCGCGCTCGGACCCGACGGCAAGCCGAGCTACGCCGTCATGGGCGGGCCGGGGATATCGCTACGTCTCGGCTCGCTCGTGTGGCTCGGTGCGACGTTCCTGGGCGGCGAGATCGAGACGGTCGCGCAAGGCACGCGCTACGGCACGGACGTCGTGTTCGGCACGATGCTCGAGGCGACGTTCGTCGTGCTCCCCACCAGCGTCGGTCAATGGACGGTGGGCGTGCAGCCGGGGCTGCTCCTCACCGACAAACCGCAGGACAACACCGCGTTCTTCTTTCCGGTGTCATTCGGATATCGCGCGTACTGAAGCCGCGCTGCGGGCCTACTTGCCCTTGCTCGCGCAGAGCGGCGACACGTTCGCCTCCGGGCTCGCGGCCCACTCGGCCGGCGTACGCGAAGTGATCGCGAGCGCATGAATGCCGCCCTGCGACGGCTTCTTGCCCATCATCTCCCCGAGCGCGCCGTAGACGAGCTGGTGACGCTTCACGGACGACATGCCTTCGAAGAGCGGCGACACCACGACCACCTTGAAGTGCGTCTCGGCGTCCTTCGGTCCCGAGTGCATGTGGCTCTCGTTGACGACCTCGAGATGCTGAGGCGTGAGCTTCTCGCGAAGCTTCTCCGTCACGTGGTCCTGAACGCTCATTGTCCGCCGATGTACGTCTTCAGCTTGCGATGCTGCGAGGGAAGACGAAGCTTTCGCAGCGCCTTGGTCTCGATCTGGCGGATGCGCTCGCGCGTGAGCGAGAAGCTCTCGCCGACCTCTTCGAGCGTGTGATCGCGCGGCTCGTCGATGCCGAAGCGCATGCGCAGGATCTTCTCCTCGCGCGGCGTGAGCGTCTTGAGGAGCTGGCGCGTCTGGTCGTTGAAGCGCATCTGCGCGTAGGCCTCGTCGGGCGGCAATCCCGAGTCGTCGGGGATGAACTCGCCGACGTGCGATTCGCCGTCGTTGCCGACCGGCGTCTCGAGGCTGATCGGCTCGCGCGCGATCTTCATGACGGCGCGGACCTTCTCGACGGGGATGCCCGTCGACTCCGCGAGCTCCTCCGGCGTCGGCTCGCGGCCGTATTCCTGCAGCAGCGAGCGGCTCATGCGCGTCAGCTTCTGGAGGCTCTCGTACATGTGCACGGGTACGCGGATGGTGCGGCCCTGATCGGCGATGGCGCGCGAGATCGACTGGCGAACCCACCACGTCGCGTAGGTCGAGAACTTGTAGCCGCGCTTGTAGTCGAACTTGTCGACCGCACGCATGAGGCCGATGTTGCCTTCCTGGATCAAGTCGAGCAGCTGCAGGCCGCGGTTGACGTGCTTCTTCGCGAGCGAGACGACGAGACGGAGGTTCGCCTCGACGAGCGCTGACTTCGCGCGGTCGGCGAGGCGACGGCCCTCGGCGATCGTCTGCAGCGTCGCGGCGGTCATCTTCTTCGCCGCCGGCATCTCGCGCTGGATGATGCGCAGCTTCTTCTCGACGCGGTCGATGACGCTGCGGTCGAGCCGGAGCTCTTCGAGCGTCTGCACGATGTTGTCGCGCGCGAGCTCCGTCTTCGTCTTGCGCGCGTTCGGGCCCTTCTTCTTCGCGTCCTTGCCGAGCGCGGCCTTCGCTTCCGCCGCCTTGATCTGCTTGGTGCCGTGGAGCTCCTTCAGCGGACGCTCGAGCAGCTTGCCGATGCGGAGCATCGTGGCCTCGTCGAACGCGTCTTCGTCGTCGACGTTCCGCACGACGTCGCGCACCTTGAGGCGGCCCTTGTAGAGAAGACGGCTGATGTGGTCGAGCTCCGAGGCCGCAAAGGCCGAGTCGACGATCGCGCCGATGATCCTCCGCTCGCCTTCCTCGATGCGCCGCGCCAGCTCGACCTCGCCTTCGCGAGTGAGCAGGCTGACCTGCGCCATCTTGCGGAAGTACATGTCGACCGCTTCTTCGGCCTCGGCCGGCGGTGTCATGTTCGCGATCGGCGCTTTCGAGAGGCCGGACGCGGTGGACGCGCGCGGACCCGACGGACGCGCGCTCGGCGTGCCGGTCGTGACGGAGGGGACAGAGGCTGCGGACTTCTTCAAGGCAATCGCTCCAGCAAAAAACTTCTAAAAGCTACGTTTGACGAACGCACCCGATCTCACGAACCTTCCGACCACACACGCGTGACGCGACGGGCGCTCTCTCTCAGAAGGTGTGTCGCGCGAGCAGTTGCGCTCGTCCGCGTCAACTCGCCTGTGAACGAAGGCACGCCGAATCGCCCGAATTTGGCTGCCGATGAAAAGTGTGGCACGTCCAAGGCGGACGGGCCAAAGTCGGAGATCGCCCTACATGAAGGGAGAAGAAGGCGCCGGCCTCTACGACGCCCCCTGACCCCTAGGTTGCGTTGGCCCGGGGAACGTTCGCAGCTGCGAATGACCCCGGCCGAATGACGGTTTAACCCGTGATCGCGCGAAGATCGAGCTGAGCCGTTCAGATGAGGCGGGCGATCGCGGGCAGCGCCGCGGCGAGTCGAGCCAGGTATTCGCGCCTCGGAATTTCGACGCACCCGAGAGACTCGAGGTGCGGATTCTGGACCTGGACGTCGAAGAGGAGGAAGCCCGCGCCGCGTAGCTTCTCGGCGAGGGTCGCAAACGCGATCTTCGAAGCGTCGGTGCGGAGATGGAACATCGACTCACCGGCGAACATACCGCCGATGGCGATCCCGTAGATGCCGCCGACGAGCGTGCGCTCGTTCGAGCCGGTCGCCTTCTCCCAGACCTCGACGCTGTGCGTCCATCCGAGCTCGTGGAGCCGCTCGTAACCGGCGACGAGCTCCGGGATGATCCACGTCCCCTTCGCCGCGCGTGTCTCGCCGCAGAGACGCATGACCTGCGGGAAGTCGGCGTCGACGGTGATCTCGTATGGATGGTGACGCAGCGTTCGTCGCAAGCTGCGGGACCAGTGCGGCTCGTTCTCGAGTGGAAAGATCGCGCGCGGGTTCGGCGAGAACCACAAGACGAGCGGCTCGCCGCCGTCCGCGCTGTCGCCGTGCGGCCACGGAAAGATCCCGCTGCGGTACGCGGTCAGGATCGTGCCTGGGCTGAAGTCGCAGCCCATGGCGAGAACCTCGGGAGCGCGCGGTCGTGCCGGATCGGGAAATCGCACGCGTGAAGGCGGCGGCTCGATCGGCGGGAACGGCGGCGCGGGGCGCACCGGCCGAGCATAGCAAGGCGCGAACGTCTCATCGTCGGGCTGCGGGGCCCGATCCGCTGAAAGACGTTGCGCTTCGACTAGAGTGCGCGCCCATGCGAGAAAGGGCGTGCGTGCAGCGTGTCTTCGGGGCTCTCGTCGTCTCGATCGTGGTCTCGGTCGTTGCCTCGGGATGCTCGAAGTCCGCGATGTCGAGCAACGCGACGGCGGCGCCGGAGCCCACGGGCGGCTTGCCGCTCCTCGGCGCGGACTGCGATCCGCTCGTTCCGCAGCATTGCGGTCTTCCGTTTCCGTCGAACGTGTGGCTCGTCGACGGAAAGATCACGTTCGGAGCGACCACGCTTCCGCCGCTGCACGGAACGACGCCCATCGATCCGAAGCTCTTCTCCGATCGCGACGGCTTCTCGCCTGGAACTGCGTCTCTGTTCGTGTTGCCCGGCGCGACGAGCGCCGGCCTGCCCACGCCGGACACGATCGCGTCGTCGATCGACCCTGCGAGCCCTACGATCTTGATGGACGCCGAGACCGGCGCGCTCGTCCCGCATTTCGTCGACATCGACGGCGCGGGCCGCACCGATGACGATACCGCGACCATCCTCCGTCCGGTCATGCGCCTCGAGGACGCCCATCGCTACATCGTCGCCGTGCGACACGTGAAAGGCGGAGACGGCCAGGACATCGCGCCGAGCGACGCGTTTCGCGCGCTGCGCGACGGAACGGACAGCCCCGACGCTTCGGTGCGACGCCGGCGCGGCCTCTACGACGACATCTTCGGTCGGCTCGAAGCTCACGGCGTCTCGAGAAAAGACCTGCAGATCGCCTGGGACTACACGACGGCGACACGCGCGAGCACGACCGCCGCGCTCGTGAAGATGCGCGACGAAGCGCTGGCGCTCGTGGGAGCCGACGGACCCGAGTACACAATCACCAAGGTCGAGGACAAGCCGAACCAATACATCTCGCAGCGTCTTCACGGCCTCATGACCGTGCCGCTCTACCTCGACAAGCCCGATCCTGGCGGTCGCCTGGTGCTCGGCCCCGACGGTCTGCCGAAGCAGAACGGCACCGCGCAGTTCGAGTTCGTCATCCACATCCCGAACAGCATCAACGACGGAATGCCCATGGGCCTCGTGCAGAACGGCCACGGGCTCCTCGGCAGCAAGGAGGAGGCGAGCGACGGTCAGCTCGCGATCTTCTGCGAACGGTTCCACTACATCGGGTTCGCCGTCGACATGATCGGCATGGCGCACGACGACAACGACACCGTGCTGCACGCCGTGAGCGACGATCTCTCGCTGTTCCGTGGCGCCGTCGATCGACAGCACCAGGGAATGCTCAACCAACTCCTCGTGATGCGCATGATGAAGGGCCGCTTCACGCGCGACCCGCACGTGCAGATCAACGGCAAGAGCGCGATCGATCCGTCGAACGCGCACTATCGAGGCGACAGTCAGGGCGGGATCTTCGGCGGCACGTACATGGCTCTGTCGACCGACGTGACGCGCGGGCTCCTCGGCGTGCCGGGCATGCCGTACAACCTCTTGCTCGATCGCAGTGCCGACTTCAGCGGCTTCAAGTTCCTCCTGAGCGCTGCGTATCCGACCGCCATCGACACCCAGATCGTCCTCGCGCTGATGCAGGTGTGGTGGGACCGCACCGAGCCGAACGGGTACGTCCCGTACCTGCGCGAGAACATGTTCCCGGGAACGCCGGCGCACGACGTGCTCATGCACGTGGCGATCGGCGACCATCAGGTCTCGCCGCTGGGCGCGCACTTCATGGCGCGCACGATCCGGGCGAAGAACCTCAAGCCGGTCAATCGCGAGATCTTCGGCATCGAAGACGTCGACGGCCCGACGACCGGCTCGGCAATGGTGGAGTACGACTTCGGTCTTCCGCCCGCGCCGCTCGGCAACTACGCGCCGCAGTCCTCGGACGGCGATGACCCGCACGGCAAGCCGCGGCTCCTCGAGCCGAGCTACCAGCAGCAGGACAAGTGGTTTCGCGAAGGCGTGATCGCCCCGTTCTGCGACGGGCCGTGCAATCCGCTGTAGACCGAGCGCTTCTCAGTCCACCTTGATGGCGTACACGAAGCTCGGCTTCGGCGACCGCAGCACGCGCTCGGCGATCACCTCGTGGACCTTCTTCTTGTCGCCGGTGACGTCGACGTAGTCCTTGATCAGCTTCTCGGCGCGGGCCTTGTCGCCCTTGCCCTTGATCTGCGCGACCTCGGTCATGAGCGACTTCACGACCGCCGGGAGCTTGTCCGTCGCGATCGAGAAACAGCCCTTGTCCTTGTCGTTCGCCGCCATCTCGTCGGCCTTCCACGTGATGGCGCCGTTCTTCATGAACCAACCGAGCTGGATCGCCGCGAGCTGGCTGTAGCTCTTCGGATGCTTGTCGCCGTCGTACATGCCCTGCGAGATGTGGCCGAACGCCCAGACGATGTCGCGCACGTGCGCCTTCTCCGCCTCGTCCGCCGTGACCTGCTTCTTGTCGACGAGCCAGCTCGTGTAATAGAGCGCCGCGGTCTGGGCCTTGAGCTCCTCGAGCGTGCTCGCGAGCGGTCCGCCGAAGACCTCGCGATCGATCTTCCCGTTCGCCTTGTACTGATGCGCGGGCCCGAGGTTGTGCGCGGCCTCGTGGAGCACCGTGCTCATGAGCAGCGGCTCCGGGTCGGTCGTGTACTTCGGCATCGTGTCCTTGCAGAAGAGCGACTCGGTCGTGCCCTTGAGCGCCTCGATGCTGTCGGGGTCGGTGTAGAAGTTCAGCATCGCGACGGTGCGCCCGCGGCCCTCGTTCGCGACGGGACCGAAGTTCGGGAGCGACTGACCGATGGTGGCGCCGAGCGGCGGACGCGAATCACCGGCGTTCAGCGCGACGTCCATGAAGTCCGGGATCTTGAAGCTGACCTCACGCGCCTTGTACGGAGCGCCCGCGAGATCGGCGATCGCCTTCTCCATGTCGGTCTTCAGCGGATCGAGCTTGCTCTGCCACTTGAGCGACCCCTCGTTGATGAGGCCGAAGCTGACGTGATAGAGCGCCTTCGTGCTGCAAGGCTCGCGGTACACCTCGTCGGCCGCGACGCGGATGTAGTACTTCGAATTCTTCGCATCCATCTTCGCCCACGCCTCGTCGGCGGGCCACCACTTGTCGTCGGTGAACGCTTGCGCGGTCGCGAGCAAGTACGTCTTGAGCGCGGACTCGGACCCGCCGAGCGCTTCGGCGGCGGCCTTGAGCTGACCGCTGATCGCGGTCACGTCGTCCTTGAACGCCTCGTGGAACGGGATCGCCTTGAACGCGCCCTTCTTGTCCGTGTCCTCCGCGACGACGGTGAAGGGGTCCATCAGGACCTTTTCCTTCTTGCCGGCCTCGAGCTTCGAGAGGTCGTCGCAGAACTTCGGCTTCTCGAGCAGCGCCGTCGGATAGAAGCCGGAGAGCTTGCCCTTCGGCGCGTCGGGGATCGCGCTGCACGCCGCATCGTTCTGCGTGAGAGGCGCCTCGCACTTCGGCCCCTGGTTGCGGAAGAAGAGCGACTTGCTCGCGGGGTCGTCAGCCGGGACCTTCGTGCGGAGCTCCAGCGTGCCTTCCTGCTTCGCGTACAGCTTCTCGATCAGCTCCGCGGCTTGCGTGATGAAGCCGACGAAGCGCTTCTCTTCGGGAGACGCCTTGCTGAGATCGGTCTCGACGAGCGTGACGCGTCCTTGCGACAGCTCCTTCTTCACCGCCGCGCGTCGTGCGGTCTCC
>OUNM010787983.1_pt1 | contig 22650 bp, 15 predicted proteins | sample 1769961 | NCBI WGS metagenome assembly OUNM01 (sample SAMEA3914820, study PRJEB12502) | metagenome | biome: forest; material: soil | place: USA | collected 2012-03-12 | depth 0.3 m | reverse complement strand
GTTTCCCCACCCCCCCCCCCCCCCTCCTCTCTTCATCTTCCTCAGTTGCCCGCCAACGCGTCACGTCAACCCCGCAACGGTGTAGGGCTGAACACCCCCTTGGCCGAGACGGCAACATCTCGGGTCCTGGCTTCACAGCGGAACTTGGAAGACGGTTCATACGGTGTGCAGCTGAGCTTGTCGGATGCACCCCTGAATCTGCACTGCACAACAACGCTTGTCGTGACAAGGAAAGCCCAAGCGGATGGATGGACGGCCAGCGAGTCACAGGGCGTCCTGTCAGCCTCGTGGGCCGGGACGATGCCCAAACAGGCTCACCGCTGCAGCAGCGGAGATGCATTGCCGTCCTCAAGGTGTTGACGGTGTCGCAGCTAAGGTGATCCTGTTGCGGGTCTGGGCCGTGGCTAGTGGTGCTGCGGAGACGAAGTCCCGGCAAGTGGAGGGGGCCTTGGCTGACGACTCAGGGGTCGGCTCCTTTGGTTACGTAGCACTCTGTGTGACGATGCATGAAGATGCTTCACAGCGGGGTCTGTCAAGCGAGAGAGCGGGAAGCTTGTCGTTCCTCCACCACCAGCCGTTGCCGAGACGAGTGCGGAACTGGCTGGGCTGACCAGACGGATGTCAGTCCGCCTTGCAAACTGCCTGTCCCTGCCAAGAGATACCCCCGCCTCAGCTTTGCGCCTCATTGTCAGGGGTCCCACCACATACCGCCCTCTCAACGCCCGATGCCCCGCACTGGAGATGATCAGGACGACTACGGGATAAAAAGGGAGGGGAGGATGCTTGGGAGGACCCTGCACCGTGATGTTGGTGTGAACCGACACGACCCTCCACTCCAAGCTCCCATCCCGACCTGAATACGAACGCGACCATGCCGTCACTGTAGGCAACAGCCACCCCCGTCCCCGTCTCCATCCCCTTCCCAACGCCGTCCCTCGCTAACATTGACCAAATCCAGACCGCTGAAAGTCCAGGTCGGCATCCGGGACCACTGGGCGAAGGAAGATGGTGCGCTGCAAACCACGCTTCGCGAGCTTCAGGAGCTCATCGGCCACTCCGTCGTGATCGAGCCGGAATGGACGCTGCTCGTGGAGGAGCTGGGGTCCTTCTACGCTGACAAGTCCAACATGGTCGCTATCGTCGCCGGATGCGTCCAGGCATGGGCCAAGAGCATGATGGAGCTGCTCGAGGACTCTGCACATGAGGCCTGGACCGAGAAGCTGCTCGAGAAAGTCCCGTCGCGGATGCGCGTGTTCGTCGAGGTGGCGGCCTCAGGCACCGCCTCGACAACCTGGTCGGAGCCGCGCGACGGGTTTGTGGTGAGCCTGCCCAAGAAGCAGATCTACCAGCCCTCTCAGCTGTTTCCCATCTTCCGCGGGGAGCTGCTGGCGAGCTTTGATGTCAAGAAAAAGCCCCAGCTGCCCCAGCGGACGGCCCCTGGTGGTGCATCCGGGGCTGCAGCGGATGACTGGGAGGGTGTCGAGGTTGACACGGCGACGGGCAAGGCCGAAGTGGTCGAAGCTCCAAGGTCTTCACATACCACGGCGAGGCCCAAGGTCGAGTTCCTCCCCGACGTGTCATCACTGCCGCGCCCGGATCAGCTGCTACTCCAGCCACCGTACCATCTCAGCCTGGTCCACGGGCATCATGAGATTCAGATTCACTGCAGCCACAGCCCAAGCCTGCAGGTGCTCTCCGAGTATCTCAAGCGTTGGTGCCGAGTGAACCACGCCGACACGAGGAATGCATGTCCGCCCCCTCCTTTTCCCCTTCTCCCCTTCCGTCTCCGCTGGTGGCTGACAGTGCGATCTCTTGACAGCCCCCCGCCGTCGCCGTGACCCTCCACCAATCGCCGTTTGGGCTGGGCGAGATGTTTGACCGCCTAACGCTCAACACCGAGACCAGCTACAGCAACCGGTTCACCGTCACCTCGCCCATGATTGTGGCCCTCATTGAGGGACTGCTGGGCTATGAGCTGATTTCCCGAGACGGGTGGCATTTTCGAAGGGATACCGCGTTCAAGACGCTCTGATGTGCCGGGGGCGACCTTTGCTAGCGTCACAGGGTGTCAGGTTGGGCCTTGGAAGAGAGAAGACACACAGGGAGAGGAGGAGAGGAGAAACTGGTCCGACCCTTTCATGTACCAAGATGCGAAACACGGAGATTACGCCCGTGAGGCAATACCATCCGCCACTCCCTGTTGCTGTTTCTTGCTCTCCTATCGCGCGATTTCACGCTTGGCCGCCGCTGCGTCAGGCATGTTCTAGGCCCCCTCCCTCCAACGCGTGTAGACTTTTGCCTCCCATGCCAGCAGCGGCTCGCGTGCCACCCACTCCGCTGGAACCTCCCGCTGCTGGGAGACCTCCCGCCACCCGCTCTGGTCCTTGTCCGGCCAGTTGGGGATGACGTATTCCGGACCGGGTGTGTTCTCGTCGCTGAAATTGGCGACGATGACCACCGGTGAACTGCCCTCGCCCGTCTGGCCTCTGCGCCACGCCATGATCTTCCCTCCACGGCTCGCGTCGACGTGGAAAAACTCGGTGTCGTCCTCGCCCAGCGCCGGGCACTTGGTTCGGAACTTGACAAGGTTCGCGACATATCCAAACAGGTCCTGGCGCCATCCGCCGTCGTTTTTCCGAGAGTAGTTGACCGGGTCGCTCTGCTTCTCGCTCATGTCGACGCTACGGTCCATCTGGTCGGCAAACTCCTCGCCGGCAAAGATCATGGGAATGCCGACGCTGGTCAGGAGCAGCGCAAACGCTAGCCTCGCCCTCTTCTCGACGTCCCAGACGCCGTTGTTGACAATAAAGTTGTATAGCCTCTCCTTGCGGGGTCCCTCAATGTCGTGCGACGTGATGTAGTTGACAGCTTGGGCGCCATCGGTGAAGTTGGTCCCGTCCAGGTCGTCCAACAAGCAATTTGCCAGCTTGCGGACGGTCCCCTCGAAGGTGTCGCCCCCGGTTGACTCGCCCAGAATGACGGCGCGCAAGCGACCTTGCCAAGGCTCGTTCCAGAGGGCGTTGAGAACGCCGCCGTGGATCATCGACACGGGCATCGAGAGCTCCTCTCCGATAACCAAAAACTTGCTCGCATCAGCCGAGCCGCCATACCGCGCGTTGTACAGTGTCCACGCGCGCTCCTTGTAGGACTGCACAAATTCGTAGTTTCCAATGTTGTTCACGCTGTCCAGCCGCAGTCCGCCGACACCGAAGTCCGTCATCCACCTAGCGAGATGGCAGTGGTGGAACGCCCAGGCCGGATGGACAGCCGAGCTGTTGTCTCCTGTTTCGGGATCGTAGCCGTGGGTAGAGCGCACGTACCGCCACGAACTCCCGCCGTACCCATCCCTCAACTGCCCGCTCGCATGAGATTGGTAGCTGTCCGGGTTGTTTGGCTCCAGAGGCGGCCGGAGATGGAAGCCGGGAAAGTCGATGTAGGTGTAGGAATCGTGCCCGAACGCCATGACCACGTCGGTGAACAGCCGAACCCCCTGAGTATGGATCTTACCGACGAGGCGGCAGAGGTCGGATGCCGAGCCCAGATCAGAGTCAGTCGCAAAGTAGTGGGCCGTTGCGTAACCCCATTCGCCTTTTCCCTTCGCGTCGGCAGCAGGAAGGAGCTCAAGGGCGTTGATGCCCAGGTCACTCAGAAGGGCCTCGTCACGTACAGCCGAGACGGAGGAGAAACGGCGGCCGACCGTAGCGGTGTCGAAGAGGGCTAGGACGTCGGTAAAAGTGCCAACATCCACATCATTTCCGCGCGCATCGTCTCCGACCTTGGCCCATGATGTCGGCAGCTCGTAGATAACAAGATGATTATTGCTGGGAAGCTTGTCCTGGTTTGGAAGCATAGGCGGCGTGGGCTCGGTGCCATCAAGGTCGCAAGCCCACAGCTTGCCGTCGCGAAATTTGACCACAGATGCTGGCTGATATCGGGCATCGTCCCCGACCGGTGTTGCCACGCTGTAGTCCACGGCGAAGGAAAACGGGTCCGCCACGAGAAGCGCGCCCCTGTTCTCAGGGGAGGTGTCCTGGATCTCGAACCAGTAACGATACACTCCATCCACAAGGGGCGGCGAGATTGACGCCGGGCTGAGCGCCCACAATCCGATTTTGTCGTCTGAAGAAATCAAGGAATACCGGCCGAGCTCGCTGAAGGCGACAGGATTCCCGCCTGTGGTTCCAATGACCAGAACCGGGGCTCGGGCGGAGGCGCTGTGCGACGAGCCATCCGATGGTGGCACCCAGAGGACGAAATTCTCATGTCGCTGGTTGAGAATGTCGACGGGATACATTCTGGCGATACGTCAAAAATACTGGTGACCTAACCACAAGGTGAGACAATATTCCGAATCGTCTGAACAGGTGTGCGAGAGCAATTGACGAGGAGTGAGGTGCCCTTGGCAGGTCTTTTTAACCTTGAAGGGACCTGCCAGCTCCGAGATCCGAGTACTCCAACAGCATGGGCCAATTCATTGCTGCTGACGGGTCCAGACAACTCCGAGTATTCTGGATCGAGGGCTGAATGTGATGTGAAGCCGCTAGAGTCCCTTCTTGGCTTAGCTCTCAGCCAAAAACAGAGGAGTGGCAGCGGCATCTGCAGTGCTGCACCCATCTCGCACCGCCTTGCATGCCCCCACGTTGAGACTTCCATTGTCCATTGGCCAAGCCAACCAGAGAAGCAGCTTGCTCGAAATGGACTGCTGCCGAAGTCGTTGTCACGTTATCGCGCATCCTGGAGGGATAGATACCAAAAAAGCCGATAAATTGCAGACTTGATGAAGCAAGGATTGCTGTGAGGACGGACGATTCGCTCCGCGGAGTCAAAGCTGTGTAAGTCGATGTCGAGTTGACATTGGACGACTTCACTTCACACCCAAACTGCCGCTCAGCACTGCTACGGCTTGGCACGGCAGTGCCAGCACGTGAAAACCCACAGCTTTCCGCGTCCCCGAACGGAGGTTGCAGACGTCACAGACCGCGGGCAGCCCGCGCTAGCTCGTTTATCGACTAGCGCAATCAGGCTTCTCTGTGGCGACCCACTCGTCCGGGAAGACGGAGACCCAAAAAGAGCTCTTCGACCAACAGGGCAGGCGGCGCAGACATCAACTGCTTGCGATTGTTTTGCGGCATTTGCCCTTTCGACCCTGCAGATCTCCTTGTTCGCCTCGTCCTCTTTGCACTTGCAACACTACGAAGGTCTACTGGAGCAAGCATTCTCACGATTGACATCTGCTTCCTCTCCGCTCAATTGCCCACGATGCTGTCCCGGAACTCCACGCGCGCCGCCCAGGTAGGTTCTCCGTCCATATTCTGCCTCGTGTCCTGGCCCCCCCACCACCAACATCGCTTTCGCACTCTCGGAGCGACCTGCTAAACGCATTCCCCCTCCATGCAGAGCCTTCTCAGGGCGGCCGCCCAGCCCCAGCAGCGCCTGAACGTCGCGCGTGGCTTCGCCAGCGTTAGCGAGTCCTCGGGGACGACGGTCCAGTCCGATATCTTCAAGCCCACCAAGTACGGTGGCAAGTACACCGTCACCCTCATCCCCGGAGACGGCATTGGTGCCGAAGTTGCTGAGAACGTCAAGACTGTGTTCAAGGCCGACAATGTGCCAATCACGTGGGAGCAGATCGACGTCTCGGGGCTCGACGATGCCACGTCGACCGGACGCACCGAGGAGAAGTTCCAGGAGGCCGTTGCCTCTCTCAGGCGGAACAAGCTGGGTCTGAAGGGTATTCTGCACACCCCCATCAGCCGGTCCGGCCACCAGAGCTTCAACGTGGCCATGCGCCAAGAGCTCGACATCTACGCCTCCATCTCGCTGGTCAAGAACATCCCCGGCCTCAAGACGCGCCACGAGAACATCGACATGTGCATCATCCGCGAGAACACCGAGGGCGAGTACAGCGGCCTTGAGCACCAGAGCGTGCCCGGCGTCGTCGAGTCGCTCAAGATCATCACCCGCGCCAAGTCGGAGCGCATCGCCAAGTTCGCCTTCAGCTTCGCCCTGGCCAACAACCGCAAGAAGGTCACCTGCATCCACAAAGCCAACATCATGAAGCTCGCCGACGGTCTCTTCCGCGGCACCTTCAACAGGCTGGCCAAGGACTACCCCCAGCTCGAGTGCAACGACATGATCGTCGACAACGCCTCGATGCAGTGCGTCGGCCGTCCCCAGCAGTTTGACGTCATGGTCATGCCCAACCTGTACGGCGGCATCCTGTCCAACATCGCCGCCGCGCTGGTTGGCGGCCCCGGTGTTGTCCCCGGCTGCAACATGGGCCGTGATGTTGCCGTCTTCGAGCCTGGCTGCCGCCACGTCGGTCTTGACATCAAGGGCAAGGACCAAGCCAACCCTACCGCTCTCCTCCTGAGCGGCACCATGCTCCTCCGCCATCTTGGCCTCGACGACCACGCCAACCGCATCTCCAACGCCGTCTACGATGTCATTGCGCAGGGGTAAGTCCTGCCAGCTCCTACGTCTCCACCGAGAGACATTCTAATTCATTCTCACAGCAAGGTCCGGACCCCCGATATGGGTGGCCAGGCCACGAACCAGGAGTTCACCCGCGCCATTCTCGACTCGATGGAGAAGGCTCTTTAAACGCACCCACGTCGCGACACAGTAGACCAATATGATCCGCATAGCGAGTGTATATACCCAATTCCGCTGTGCCCTATCAACAACGCTCCCATCATCACCCGAGATAGAGTGTCCGACAGTCGGTTTCATGGATTACCAACGCAGGGCAGGGAGGTAGATAGGGCAACCGGCACCATAGACTGGATAAGAAGGGGACGAAGCGGAGACGCATGCGATGGGACATGTACTGTACGTTGATACGAAACGAGATGAGTAAGGCAGGACAGTTATGTTTGCGATGTCTCTTGCCATATATCAACGAAGTGAACGTACCTTATTTCTTACCCACCGTCTCCTAGCATTCTGGACGCCAAAGCAGCGCGGGTTCCACTCTCTTCGGGCCTTCCCGACGAATTTGCATCCAAGATGGACCCTGGCACTAGGATCGCTGTCTTTGCCGCAGCATGCCGCTGTGGCCTCCGAGCGACCGACGGAAGCCCGCCGGAGCTATCGGTCCTACATGTGGGTCTCGATCAGAGAGAGCCCCGCGCAGCCAAGAACATGGACCGTGATCCAAAACATGCATCTCACCGGGGGAGAATGAAGCCGTCGCCTTCTTGAGTGCAGAATGTGTTCAAGCCTGATGCGGGCCATCGGTCTCATTTAAAGCTCGATGATGCGACTTTAGCCCTCCCCGCTTGACATATGCCTGCCCATCAGCCTGCCACATGCGCAGAGCTGCCGACTATTGCTTCTTGAAGCAGTTTTGTCAACCATACAGCAGGCGATAGATGGAGACGAGTTTGGTGAAGTTTCCAATAGTCTACAGACGATCCCGTCTTTATGTACTCGGTCAAGCCATGCTCATCTCCACGCACGCCGGCGACCACCGCGGAGTACGACTACTGAACCAAACATCACCATTTTCACTTATACACGGTGCACGGCCGCTGCTTGAACTGCTAACATCAGTCCGGGGAGCCTGCTAAAGATCTTCTCCCAATGTCTGGCGATGCGGTTGACTCCTCGGTTTGTTTGCCGAAACTCTGATCGAGCTCGACTAGAAACGATGAAGTCAAGCGGGATTCGAGTTAACGCCAAGCAAGATTGCATGACGAAGGGGCGGGCACAAGCCGGTGTCTGGGCATCTAGTCGAACTAAACTACCTATGCACGATGCAGCCGAGAAGGATTTCAGTCAACGCTGAGGTTTTCTGAAGGAGGTTGCTCACAGCTGCTACCTGGGGGCCATGTTCATAAGACCCGCCCTCGCCGATGGTGACGCTTAGGTTGGAGATGGACTTCTCAACCTCATCTCAAATTGATCCAGACAGTCCTCCTTTTGAGTTGGTTCCAGTTCATTACAACCCTCCTCGACGACAAAGCTCTCGAATCCGCGATCATGAGTCTTGGAGGTAAGTCTCGCCGGATGCACTGCACCATGCAGAAACGTCCAGCATCTCTCCAGGCGCCATCTCGGCCGCCAACCTGACGGCTCCGGCCAACTATGGGTTCTCCGTCGCACTGAGATGGCCGGATATGATTTCGCTAAATCCCCGACAGTGTCGGCGACACTGTTGGGAGCCCTACTTCCTCAAAGTCGTCGAGGATCCCATCAATAAGATGATCCGCCTCATCATCGACCCTCTCAATCTCATCTGTCATGGGACCGGCTCGCTCCGGCAAGAGCACCCTCATGAATTTCCTGTCTGGATGTACGGTGTCGGAGGTCTTCGCAACCTACCCGGGCATGGAGACCTTCATCAAAGGCGTACATAGACCGACAGGCGTGTCGACGCTGATCCTCCCGGCCAACCGCAGCAGCGTGATTCACCAAGTGGTCTTCGACCAGCGCGCCACGCTGCCATACACGGCCGAGGTCCATGTGATCCCCCGCCTGCGGTTCCAGAACGGGTTTACCAACTGGGGCGGCAGCGGGTCCTACAAGACCAACCCTTAACCCGGGGGCTATCAAGGATAGATTCAAAGACGGGTAGAGCAGAGTATTCATTGATTTTGACTTTCAGAGAGAGGATGAGATCCTCGAGATTGCGACGGAAGATGCTGGCCGGTGGTTTGTGAGTTGCCCTCTTTCGTCGTTCTTCTGTTCTCCCTTACTCTTCCTATCCCTTCTCCGTTCTACGGTGTAGGACAGAGATGCAAGTGCGAAAATGTGCTAGCGGAGATTGTATGCGGCGGCAACTTGCTACCTCCGGCGAGTGAGATCCTGGTTGCGTGATTCTCAACCTCCTCAAGATGCTTGCCGAACCGCTAACGACCGAGGTCTACGTCATGGGTAAGTGGGAGGGCATCACGGTCAAGTATGCCGTCACAACGGTGGCGCCGGTCGTGAAGAGCCTCGTTCTGCTGCCGCAGGAGTTGTGAATGGAGTAGGAGCACGTCCTTGAGTTTCGTGGGGGACTGCATTGTCACCATTTCAGTCAGAATACCATCTTCGATGTCCCTATTCTCGCGAGTTTGGTACCTACCTCGACCATCCATAATTCAACCAGGAGCCCTAAGATTGCATGTACTTCTCTGCTCAGCCCAGTTCAAGATGCGAGATAGATCACTGACTTCCCGAGCCGGACACTGTACATACCCCCGGCTTGGCGCGGATCAAACAAGAGAGCCAGGGACACTCTCGGCAAGGAGAACGCAACCCATTCTGACCACTTACACCAGGCCTGAGTGGTGCAACAAGATGACCCTATGGTGGACTCGGGCGGCAGAGCCACCTACATCCGGTTGTTGTCGGAACATACGAGAAAGCTCTCATCCACTGATTGGTAATCTGGTATTGGGTATCCCTTGGGGTCCTATCTTGTGTGACAGTGGCAGAGCATTTAGAGCGGCAGCGCCAGAAAGCCCGAGTGGGTAGTACCAAGTCTGAGTTGTCGGTTGCAGCGGGAAACAACTTAAGAGTCACGGTCTGAGAGAGGGGATGCAAGCGTGAGCCGTATCCATGCACGGGGGATCTGAGTTCGGGCCAGACCCAGCCAGCTCAGCGAAACCGCAGAATCCTGCAGTCAGCTACATGCAGGGTCCCAAGTGGTTGGCCAACCCTGCATAGGGCTGAGAAGTGTGGTGGGATTGCCCCTCACGGCTGGTCGCGCCAAAACCATCGGGCTCATTGCCCCTCCAACACTCACTGGAGGAAGAACGCCACACACTAAAAGCGAGCCCAACACGCAGAAGCGTACATGGTTACCCCGCAGAGGCCTTGAGCGGGACGTGTGGTCTGGTGGGACAAGAGAGGGGTTCTGCAACCGGTCAGCTCAGCTGCCCAGCGCTGACGACAAAAGCTCGCGTCAATGGACCAAGCAGAGGACCCAGCTAGCCCGTCGGAGGCTTCGGGGCTGCAAGGAAGCATGTTGCGGATGTCTTGCTCTGGACTGCGCCTCCACAGAGGAGCGTAGATGTCGGGGTTGGGCCAAGCATGCGGGCGAGGACAGGAGGTGACGGACGTGTTCTGGACCGTGTTATCCCATACATAAGCCAGACGGCTCTCACACGCCAGTCCATCCTGGAGAACAGTCGCTAGAAGTAACACAAACCTGTCCACAAGCAACCAGAACATTAGTCAAACTCCGTCAAACCTGAGACTCCGAAGTGACCATGAGCGGGAACATTGCCATCACGGGGATTCCCACCACTCCTGGTGCGAACGGTGAGTTGATCCGGCAACACCCAAACCACTCGCTCCTTTCAAGCAGACTTGCTCTGCCCCCTATGCTGCCTCATCCCGCTAACCTTGACACGCACAGGATCTGTTCCCCTCCGCCGGGAACTCCGCGACCTTCAACGTAACTTCCCCGACCAGTACAACCTCCTCATCTTGGGCCTCAAGAACCTCGAGGGCCAGACTGAGACTGGCCTGACGTCGTACTACCAACTTGCCGGCATCCATGGCTTGCCGTTCAAACCCTGGAACGGGGTCGGCAGCACAACAAACTGGCAGACCTCCAGCGGCTTCGGAGGCTACTGCACACACTCTTCCATTCTGTTCCTGACCTGGCACCGGCCGTACCTTGCCCTCTATGAGGTGAGCACCGCATAGATGCCTAGCTCAACGATCGAGCCCGCCTCAGACTGACTCGGGATCCAGCAATCCCTGTACAACGCAGTACAAGCCGTCGCGGCGCAGTTCCCACAGGGCGCTCTCCGCGACAAGTATGTACAAGCAGCCAAGACTTTCCGGGCCCCGTACTTCGACTGGGCGAGTCAGCCGCCTCAGGGAACCTCGGCGTTTCCGAGCGCTTTCACCGCGCCCAATGTGACGGTGGTCGACGTCGATGGCAAGACCAAGACCACGGCCAACCCGCTATACCGGTTCGCCTTCCACCCTGTGAACCCCTCGCAGGGTGACTTTCCGTCGCAGGTACGTCGCTTTCCCAGTACGGCGTTCAGGCCAGACCTGTTGACTTTCGCATCCAGTGGAGCCGCTATCAGACGACGGTCCGGTACCCGAATCGCTCAGGGCAGTCACAGGATGCCCGGGTCGGGCCCATCCTGTCGAACGAGCTGGCGTCGCTCCGCAGCAACGTCGGTCTGCTGCTGTTGTCGTACACCAAGTACGATGCGTTCAGCTTCAACCAATGGGACACCAACACCAGTCCGGGCGACTTTGGCAGCATCGAGGACCTGCACAACGAGATCCACGACCGAACCGGGGGCGGCGGACATATGTCGTCGCTCGAGGTCTCAGCGTTCGACCCGCTCTTCTGGCTGCACCACATGTAAGGTGTCCGAGACCGGTTGTGGGTGTCATTGACGAGGTGCTAATGTCCTCGTGCAGCAACGTGGACCGTCTCTGGGCCATCTGGCAAGAGCTCAACCCCAACAGCGACATGACGCCGCGGCCGGCACCGTACTCGACCTTCAGCGCCACGGGAGGCCAGTCCCAGACCAAGGACTCGCCGCTGCCCCCCTTCTGGGACAAGTCCGGCACCAAGTTCTGGACATCGGCCCAGATCAAATCCACCCTGACTTTCGGGTATGCCTACCCGGAGACTCAGAAGTGGCTGTTCGCGGACACGCCGACATACCAAGCCAACATCCGACAAGCAGTGACAACGCTATACGGCACCAACGTGTTTACCAACTTTGTGGCCAACGTCGCACAACGCAAGGACGAGCACGCCATCGCCGTGTCAACCTTGGCTGCGCAGCCCCAGGCTGACGTTGTCAAGACCGAGTCTGTCAAGATCGATGCTGTCAAGGTTGATGCAGTCAAGGCCGACGCTATCAAGGCCGACGTTGTCAAGACAGAGTCTGTCAAAATCGATGCTGTCAAGATCGATGCTGTCAAGGCCGACGCGGTCAAGAACGACGTGATTGTTGTCACGCATGGCGTCAAGGCCGAGGATGCTCCAGTTGAGAAGGCGGCGGCACCAGCGCATGATAAGCCCGCTTTTGCCGTGTCCCAGACCGTCTTTGCCGCGAGGGAACCCGCTGCAAAGCCCGTCATCCCGGCCAAGAAGGACGGCAAGTCCTCTCCCCAACCCCTTTGGCCCTCTACCCCTGCTAACCTCTGCCCCCTTTCTCCAGGCCCAATCCCCGCCTCTCTCAAACACCTTGCCCCAAACAACACCTACACCGAGTGGGTAGTCAACGTCCGGGCGCAGAAGCACGGCCTGGGCTCCTCCTTCCGCACGCTCGTCTTCCTCGGCGCCTTCGACGAGTCAAACCCGGCGAGCTGGGACACCGAGTTCAACTGCGTGGGACGCGTGTCCATCCTGGGACGGGACCCGACCGAGACGCAGTGCGGCAAGTGCCGCAGCGACGCGGCCGGCGAGCTGATGGTGTCGGGCACGGTGCCGCTCACGTCGGCGCTGCTGCAGGACATTGTGGAGGGCGAGGTGGCGAGCCTGGACCCGGCCGTCGTGGTCCCGCACCTGAAGGAGAAGCTGAAGTGGAAGGTGACGCTGTTCAACGGCGAGGAGCGGAACGCCGCCGAGGTGCCCGGGCTGAAGGTCAGCGTCGCGTCGACCAAGGTGACAATCGGGGAGGATGGCCTGCCGCATTACAGCCACGAGTATACCGTCTGGCCCGAGATTACCGATGGGAAGCCGGCTGGGCTGGGAGCAGGGGAGCATGTTTGAGTGAGCTGACTAGAGGGCCAGCGGGGCTCTTGTCTCTGCTCAATTGGCCGTCAAGGAACCACAGCGGCGATGACGAAATGGAATAAATGGGTATCAAGATTTCGAAGGATGAAGAATATAGCAAGCAGTATATGTGCTTTTGCCACCAGACCCTGAACGCCCCCTCCCCCCAGATGCAGCCTGTAAGGAAAGCGACGAGAAAGGAGAAACCGTAAGAAGCAGGAAATCAGAACTGGATCCGCCGCTTCCGCCCCGTGTACTTGGACGTGGTCTTGACGATCTTCCCCTTGCGCTCCATTTGCTCCTTTTTCTTGATGATCCAAATCTTGCTCCCCTTCTTGATCTCGCCCTTGCCGACTTTGCCCTTCCTGCGGTGGTCTAGGACGTCGACGTTGTCCATGCCCTCAACAACGCCGGTGATATCGCCGCCCTTGTTGGCAACAGCGCTCGTGCCCACCGTCAATACCAGATAGACCTTGACGTTCTTCGTGTCTGGGTCGTCTTCGAGGAGACCGGCACCGAAGCCAGCCTTGACGGCGGCGGATGTGATCATCTTCTTTTGTACGTCGTTCTTGGGGTAGAACTGGCAGACGGCCATGCCGCCTCGTTTCAGCGACGCATACAAGCCGTTAAAGAAGCGCGATAGGCGGCCAGCGGGTGATGTTTCGCTGTTCTCGGCGTTGCAGAGCCATTGAATAGCGCTGATGCTGATGGCGGCGTCAAACGCGCCAGCTCGGAATGGTACCCCCTGCCCGATGTCGGCGAGGAGCAGGTCGCCCTCCACATCCCTCTGCAGCGCCACGTCCAACATGGACGCGCTGACATCCATGCCGACCCACACGTGCGGCCCGCCTTCTTCCTCTGGGACGGCGGAGAGCATCTCCCCCGACAGACCACTGCCGCACCCGATGTCGAGGATCAGGCTTGGTGACTTCAGGTCGAGCAGCTCGAGGGCTCGCCTCGTCATGGAGGCCTGGATGTTCTGGATACGGGAACTCGTCGTGTATTTGCGTGCTTCGACATCGTCGTAGTGGATATCGGCAGCGCTGCCCACTGCTGTCAGTTGCGGCGAAGGATGGCTGAAGACGGAGGCGGAGGGCAGGGCTCACAGTGTGTCCTCGGGGCGTGACATGTTGGCAGATGTTGAGCAGTTCTAAAATAGAGCAAGCTCGAGCGTCGGGGACTGGAGTTCAGGGGTTCTGGAACAGTTGGTCGCGGTGTCGCCAGGGGTCGTGGGTTGCGGGTTGGACGTCGGGTCTCGCAGGAGGAATTTTGGAGGTGGGGCAGCACTTCGGAGAAGAAGGGTTCGGCGTCAAATTCCGGATGGCTGGCGGTGTTAGAGGCTGGAGTCGCGACAGACTTGTCAAGTCTCGTTCTTGCAACAGATTGGGAGACGGATGCAGAAATATGTAGACAGGTCAACGGCGGCGCGAATACCTGGGAGTCTTGGTGCTCGAGATGGTCGCTCTCCAAGAAATCTGGGTTGTGGGCGATAAGGAATATTATTCGCGATAAGCGTGGTGTTGGCGTCGCACGGCCCCGCCGGAGTTTCCTGGATCATCGATCAACCGGATCCGGCGTTGTCCCCCACCCGCAGTGGCAGTGGACACGCAGCAGCGGGAAGGACGTCATGTTCCCACCTGGCGCCGAGCTACACGCCCCGCTTGCAGGTCGCCAAGACCCAACTCCCGCGCCTGGCCCCTGACTGAACGCGACACCAATTGGCCACGCAGCCAGCTCCCTGCACCTGCAAAGTCGAGATCGTCGATTTCCCACCCCGTTGATCTCGGACGACTTTGACATGGTCTTTTCAAGCTCGAAATAAATATTTTCGCATCAAAATGTGGATTCTACCGCTCGTCGGCTATCTCGGCTCCGCCGTGGGCTTCTGCTTCATGACACTGGCAATAGGTGGGCAGCTTTTCCATCCCGCCTCTCCCCCCCTCTTCCCGGGTGCTTCATGTGATGGTGGTGCTGACCGGGTGCCTCTTTACGACTTGTTACAGCGTCTGGCCTATACTACCTCTCCGAGCTCGTCGAGGAGCACACCGTGGTTGCGAAGCGCTTTTTGTCGAAACTCATCTACTCCATCATGGCGCTGCAGCTGTTCCTCTGCGTCGTCGACCGCTTTCCGTTCCTTCCGACGGCCCTGGGCATATTCTCACACGTCATCTACCTCGGCAACATGCGGCGGTTTCCCTTTGTCAAGCTCACCGATCCCCTATTCCTGGCCTCATGTGGTAGGTTGGCGTGGCAGTGCGTTGCGCAGTCGGACTGGGCCAGCAGCTGACTGAGCCTCGTATTCCAGTTCTCGTGCTCCTTAACCACTACGTCTGGTTCAAGCACTTCTCCCACCACCAAGAACGTGCCTACCAGAACATGACCTCGTACTACGACACCCCCGATGACGTTCCCTCGTTCACCGAGATCGCCTCCTATTTCGGCCTGTGTGTGTGGCTTGTTCCGTTCTCACTCTTCGTCAGCCTATCCGCGAGCGACAATATTCTTCCCACCATGGGCAGCGAGCCGTCGTCTTCATCCGCAGGGACAGGGGGGATGGTCGATACCGGGGCTGCGAAAAGACGCGGCGGCCAAGGGATGGCGAAGGCTTTGGTCGACAACATCCGTGGAGCCATAGGGGAAGGGAGCGCCTTGTTTGGATGGAAGAAGCCGGAAGATCGGCTCTAAAGAAGCAGGCTTTGTCTTATTTTTTTGATTCATTTTTGCTATTACTGTTTCATCGTGGGGCGCGTCTGGGGCTAGAAAAAACGGACTGTAATATCGGTCGGACCAAGAATTGGGTGCTCTGAGTAAGCCCATCCCCACCCCCTTTATCCCTCTCGCGATTCGCTCTTTTCTCGTGGAAGTAAAAGCTCTGGCAAGGCACTAACAACGACTTACAGGCGAATCATAACGCTCTTGTACAATACAAGGAGGCACATGACCCAGAAACAAACACAGCGCGCGCTGAAGCCTCTCACATGCATCGTCCTGGCAAACATCACGTTTCCACCTGCCCCACCCCTGACATTTCCCCTGACTCTCCCCTGACTCTCCCCTCTCACTTCCCCCCACTGATCCTCTTAACCAAGTCATCCACTCTCGCATTCCTGGACTCCCTCCCCGCCTCCGCCGACGACACTGCCTCCTTATCACGCTCCCGCCGCACATCGTCATAGAAATCCGACATGCGCCTTACATTGTCCTCTGTCAGGCCCCATCTCGACCCTGACCCACCCCCCGAGGAGGAAGATTGGTTCGAGCTTGACGCCCCCGCGACGGCCTCGTTCTTCCTGGCTGTCGACTCCTCTCGGCTTGAGCCGTACGTTGCTGCTACGCTAGATGCTGGCTCTTCCTGTCCGCTCGAGGCAAGATAGTGACTCCGTCGCGCGCCAGATGACCCGGCGCGGTTGTCTGGGGTGTCTTGGCGGGCCATACTGCGGGGGTTGTTGTTCTATTTATGGGGGCTGCAGCTCGGCTGGCGGGGTGCGTTGGGCACGGGGTGCGGACGCTGAGCGAGGATGGGTAGGCAGAGGGCCGATCAAGAGCTTCTGGTGGATGCGGCCCTGCTGCGAGGACTTGCCCGAGAGGACTATGCAGGGCTCAGGCGGTCTGTGGCGCACGCAGCACGGGTGGAGGAGGGGCTGGTAAGGAGCCAGCGGTTGTTACTGGACTCTGTGGGTTGAGGGTTTGAGCTCGGTGCCACGCTCTGTCTTGGGGTGCTGTCGAGGCTTGGGCGCCCTTTCGGCTGGTGTTGCTCGCTAACGGACTTCAGTCATGCCGTTCGGACTTGAAAATCGGTTTCTAACGGGCGGGGTGACTAGGTACTGCGTTTCCCCTTTATATGGCATTTCTTCAGAGTCTCCTTTTCCGAACCCCGATTGCCGCTCTCTGTGTTGGTACAGCCGGGCCGCGTTTGCCCGTGGCACCCTCCCCGCAGCGTTCGTCGGCGTGGTCCGCGCACGGAAAGCTGCAGGCTTCGTGCCATGTTGCTCGTACCAGCAAACAGAGAATTTGTAGAGTCTGGACCCGCCACGGACCGTCCACTTCAGTGGTGGTGTGCTTCTTCTCTTTTGGGCAAGGTCTGCAAAGCTGATGGAGAACAGATCAAGGACGGCATTGGTGGAAGGCGTAGGCACCCCCTGTGAGACGAGCCAGTCGGGTGTTTTCTTCGTCGTGGCAATTGATGTCTGGTCTGGTCTACAGTGAGGCGCTTTGTGTTCTCTCTGTTGAGGGCTTATCCTGCCGCGCGCCGCCGTCCTCATTGGCTCGGTCTTGAATACGACGAGGAACCGGAGAGGTTGTGTCTGCTGCTCAAGAGGATCCTGCCAAGCCCGCCTCACTTTTCTTGCGCCTGGCGGTAGGCTCTGTGTTCAAATTCTCTGCATGTAGCAGGTCGCCTGTGTCAAGTGTGTGTTCCACTTGTGAGCGAGGGGAACAAGAAGCATGACTCACGTATTTGGATGTCGGAGGTTCTCTGTTCATCTTACTTTGGGATCGGCCATCGAGTTCCTGCATGGCTGAGTCGCGGACATTTGCCGTTTTACCCAGCCAATGGACATTTGCGGCCTCTTGAGATCTCGAAGGCGGAATACAATTCTCGCTGATTCACTCACATCCTCCATTGTTAGGTACCTAGGTTCGAGTTATCTGCGCGCGCTGCAACCGACGAGTGGCTTTTCTGTAGCAACACTAAAGGCAACTAAAAACGCCTCAGCCTCCCTGTCACGTAGGGCAAAACGTGACACGGCATTTGAGCTTCCATTCCTTTCGTCCTCCGGCTCGAATAGAAGGACAAGAGGGCCTGTAAGCTTGTAAGCCACTCTTGTCCCGCATTCGCGGGCTCATAGGTTCTCTATCTTGTGCCTGTGTTGATCGAGATCCGGCAGAGGGCGCTTTGTGTCATGGCCCATACCCGAGAACCAGGAAACTGGAAGACAACCTTGAGCGGAACCGGTGAGTTTTCCGGATGGAAACTTCAATCTTCCGAGTCGGATAATACCCCTTCCTCGGGTTCCTCAGTGTAGCAATCCTCTCCTCAAGCCGCTCGGTAATTCTTCAACATCAACACTCGCGCTTTTCTCGGGCCGTGCTCAGACCCTCCATCTCTGGACACAGACTTGACCCTATCATAACGAAGCAAGTATCATATTCTCTAAAGGCCAGGCTATCCAAGATTCGTTGGGGTTAATGCGGGCCAGAACATGTTTGCTCGAAGTTCTTCAATGAGACTGCCAGCAAACTTGAATGGGATGTCTGACAACTTGAACGGGATGTCTGAAGGTAGGAAGGTTTAAAGTCATTTCCCTTGGAGCTGTGGCTATATAGGCCAAAGCATTGATCCCTGTCTGTTCAGGCTTCCCTGACAAAGTTCGGTCCTTGTGATTTCAGTCTTCCTCTGGCGGAAAGAAGTCCACGTTGGTTGAAATTTTTTGTTGTATGCGTGTGATGAAAACACGACATCCCTCGGGAGACCTGGCACTCTGACTAACATCAAAAGAGAGGGAAGAGCAAAAACGATAAAGGATAGGGTTGACAGGTGGTTCCACCCGAAGAATTAGTGTGTAACTGCCCACAGCCAGAATCGAACTGACGACCTTGTCATTACTAGTGACACGCTCTACCACTGAGCCATGCGGGCAATATGATGTCGCATCGGATGAACGCCTTAAGAGACGAGGAGTGTCGTGAAGGCGTTGGAAAGCGATGAACAACTCGCTCAACATTTCCCCAGACACGCTGGTGTTTTGATCGTGTTGAAGCTAGGTACCGAGATTTGGGACAGAAGGAAGTGGGCCATTCATTGTTGGCGAACGGACTCCACTCCAGACTCTTTCCATGGGGTTTCGCCGAGTTGGTTACTGGGCGAAATCCCCGCAGGGATGGACAAGCCTTACGCCTGTGCTGCTTGCAATGGGTGGCTAGCCACTCACAAAGACAAGGACAAATTACAAAATGCTGTGCTCATTATTGGCATGGTTAGGCGTACCGTTGTTGAGACCAAAAGTCCCTCACATCAGTGTCTCCTGATGTCTCAGTGTATGCGTAACTAAAGGTTTGTGTTCCTCTAACCCTCCAGCCGCGGTGGCTCCCTAAGTAGATCTCAACGTCTGAGAAGCTTGATTATTTCTGCTTGCGACAATATAGGTACACTGGAAAGACACGGCAACAGCGACGCAATCCACGCCGTCGGTACCTAACAATGAAAGCATCAAGCTGTCGGAGCAAGCAGAGGACCGCGGGAACCAGGAGCATCAGTCCAGTCAGTACACAGGGAAAGGGGGTCAACAGTGACGTAGATGATTGTTTAGGATATAACCTGCTGAGATCTGGAGACCACGACCTGAGATGAGAAGTCGATCACTACCCTTCTGTGTCCCTCACAAGTCCTACAGCACATTGGAGCTGGCTTGACCACTCGAGATTTAGCCCGAACTCATGCAACTTCAACACACTGAACGACACGAAACTAGTAGTAACCATCATACATTGCGTCAGTATCTTATATAAACCGCAAGGCGCAAGCCAGACGAGCCCGAAGTAACGCGTTGCCCCAACCAATCCCTAGTCTCCATGAAACCCAAGCCCTGGACGGAACTCGGAGCAAAACCTCAATAACTCAGGCGATCCAGAAATATCAGGGAAAATCTCCCCAATCCCAAAGCCACATCAAACAAGGGGGAATCACAGGCTAACTTGCCCATTTGGGTAGACGGAAGAAGAAGAAAACAAAGAAATAGCAAAGGGTGCTACGTCCCATGGGTATACAGGCCCTCTTGGGGCAGAATCAGCCACTCCTTTCTCCCCAAGTCATCACATAAAGCCATCACACATAATTCCAGAGTGATCCCAAAAAGAAACCAAGAAAAAGATGTCAGAAGAGAAAAAAAAGAGCGCTTCATTCCCCGTCTCACAAAGAACCCCCTCGAATGACCCTCACATTCGCGATCCTCGGAATTGTCGGCAACTCCCTGTTCTCCGGCACACTCCCACGCCTCGGCCGAAACGCACCATTCCCAGCCGCCGCCTGCCGCCCACGATCGTCACTGAGGCGGCGACGGCGCGAGGACCCGCTCAGAAGCCCAACCCTCCACCAGCAGCCCCGCCCCAGCTCGCGGAACTCCTCCCTCAGCGTGGACCAGCTGGTCGCTGCGAAGATGATGGTGTTCCACAGCCCCTGCAGCGGCAGGACGATGGCGCCCGCCAGATTGAGCGCGTAGCTGGTGCGCGTCGGGTAGACGAGCGCGTAGACGCGGTTGATGCTACTGGGGGTCCAGGTGACGAGGATGGAGATGGCGAAGACGAAGGACGTGCGAAGGTACGCCAGCTTAATCGGGTCCAAGTTGGCCAGCTTGCCGCGGAACTTGCGCCAGGTGTTGGCCGTCTGCCGGAGCAGGCCTGGCTTTTTGGGCTCGCGCGGTGGCCGCGCCGAGGAGATGGTCGATGTGGTGGTGAAGGGAGGAGGCTTGGTTGTTGGCGGGGTGCCGCCACCGCCTGTGGTTGGGGACACAGGCTCGACGTCATCGTCGGAGGGCGGGCCCCACGGATCAATTGCGGCTGGGGCTGCAGGAGAGGGCTTGTGGAGGACGGGCGCGATGGAACCCGCTGGCGTTGACGGCGGTGTTTGGCTGCCGGAGGACTCTGCTGTTACCTCGATTTGTACCTCGGTTGTAACGGTACCGTAACTTTGTTGTGCCTGATGGGGTACAAGAAACCAGAGTTAGTATTGATCCGAAACGGACAAAACTTGAAGTGTGCGGGCGACGGGCATTAGGCAGCATGACTGAAGGATGACTGATGGAGGGCTGGGGAGGACAGGGAGAACGCAAACCTTTTCTGCAGCGCCGCTGGTGTCTCTTGCCTGGTTGCTGAGGGTGAGGTTGCGCAGCTGGTTGCGTTGGTGAAACACATGGTACCCGACGGCCACGTAGATGACGACAGACAGCACGATGCATGTCCAGATCGGCAGGTAGTAGGTGAAGATCCGCAGTTGATTGTACGAATCATCGATCCAGCACCATAACTAGGAGCCCAGGGTCAGGGTTGATGCAACAGCCTGGATGTGTGTGGTGTGCAAGTGAACTTACCGTTGCGTTGCCGTAGATGCGCTGACCGTTTGGGATGTAGAACAGGCAGATGAAAGCCGGAATGGCTGGGATGCCAAAGCAAATGAGGCAATACAACCACAAGTGGCGGTGGAAGTCGTGGAGAGGGTAGCTCATGAAGAACACCATGTAGACGTTGATGGCCATGGCGAACGACCACCACGGGTCAGACTGCATGAACCTGGAGCAGCTATCAGGAGGGAGCTCGCACCGTAACAGTGAGGGGGGCTACGCAATACAACTCACATCTCGAGAAGAAATGCCTGGGTCTGGCAAAGGGCAGAAGGGTCCCCAGCCAGGATGCCGGCGTAGCCGATGAGGCAGGCGATGCTGGCTCCAACATTGGCGATGGAGGCGAAGAAGATGAAGGTGTTCGGGACGGTCCGAACACGCTTGAAGAGGCCATAGGCGAGGAATATATAGCAGACGCCGACCAGACTGATGGAAGCGCCCAGCCTCTCGATCTGCTGGATCGTGTCGCGCTCCTCTGCCGTGAGATTCATGTAGCCGCTTTCTCCTGGAACAACTCGCAAAGCGTCCATGACGGAACAGGGAGCGAAGGAGAGACGGCAACAGGCCGTGAGGCAAAATATAGCAGATAAAAGGTGCGTTGGTCCTCAGAGGCTCGTCAGGATTGGCGACCTTCGTCAACGTGGCGTCCTGTGGGGGCTGCAACGGCATGGGGTCGTCGGCTGCCGGACGCCCACTGGGCACTGGGCTGCTGTTCACGTATCGATGACCGACTTTTGCGGCTGTTGCAGCTTGCATCTGAGGTTGGGATGGTTGGGATGGTTGGTCGGCCGGTCTGAGTTTCGCTGCAAGAGCAGGCGCCTGCCCGGAGACCCAGCACCAAACACCAAAGGGCGAGGTCGGGTCTGTCTGTGAAGGGCACCGGAGCAAAGACTGACGAATCCGTGCTCTAGTTTGATGTTTGTCTTTCTTGTCTGCGGTACCAGAGTTTGCCCAAGACAGGTGTGGCTGAGATGCTTGAGGTGGTGGATGGAATGGCCGCGCAGTCGATTTGTTCTTGTGGCTGCTTGTTTGGCTCGCCTGGGCAAGTTTGCCAGTCGGTTGGTGCAGCAGCACTGGCAACAACAAATGGAAATGTACCCTGTGCGTGCGGAGAAGCCCGCAGGGACTCGAAACTATAACTCGCAGCAAAGGAGAGTTAATTCTCGCAGGCACTAAGAAGGGTGAGCAACCTGGAAATGCCCCGTCGCTCAAGGAATCTCGGAAGGGTAGCAGCTGCACGCCACCTTCTGCTGGCAACAAACCCAGCCAGCCTGAGCAAGCAGCCCCCGTCAAACGTCGGCGGGATGAAACGATTCTTGCCATCCCACAGAGCTCGAACCCCGGGCGCAAGCAGCCTGGTTCTTCGGCTGTGGGACAGCTCGCGCAGTCGTCATGGAGCGCCGTCTCGGTTCAGTGACATTCACGGCGCGCAAAGAAAGCAGCGGTTGGGCCTCTGCCAAGTCAGTCTGATGGTTTGTCTTTCCCTTCCGTCCGAAGTCGCTTGTGACGCCCGAGTAAGTACTGCTGGCCCCATGCCCTCCCTCCGTCTGGCCTGATGCCCGCCAGCGAGAGGGGGACACAGCCCATATTGCTGGTGCGACTCGAAGCCGCCGAGTCGACGGCTTGATTGGGCATTTGCAGCATCACAGCATGGTCATCCCCCCTCACCGCTGCAGCTTGATTTCGGGATGTTCTAACAAGAAACTGGAACCGGGGTAGGTAATTAGCGACCATACCAGATCCTGGGACTGGGACAGGCAGCTGAGCCGACCCTGGAGTGTGCCGTTGGTCAGGCCGTGGCGCCACGGGGGTGTCAACGATGCAGGCAGACGCGCGGAGACTGCCATG
>OUNM010020968.1_pt1 | contig 22670 bp, 18 predicted proteins | sample 1769961 | NCBI WGS metagenome assembly OUNM01 (sample SAMEA3914820, study PRJEB12502) | metagenome | biome: forest; material: soil | place: USA | collected 2012-03-12 | depth 0.3 m | reverse complement strand
GTGCAGCAATATCTTTCTATAAGGAGAATGATGGGCTCGGGCCCCGTTTATCCCATACGATTAGACGCTTGCAACTAACGCGGCAAGTCGCGCCCTTCGTGCTTGTACGCGTCGGTAATTCAATCAATTGTGACGGAGGAGCTCCAGGCTTCCATGCTCAATGGCAACCTAAACGAGAAACACCTGAGGGCATATAAGCTGCCCCTCTGCGCCAACCCAACATCAAGATTCCACACCCTATTTCTCAATTGACGATTCTCGTATCACATCGCCACCATGCCCGACATCCGGAACTTCTTTGGTTCCAAGGGTGGTGCTCCCCCCCCGAAGCCCGCACCGAAGAAGGCAGAAGAGACCAAAAAGCCCCGAGCCAGTGCGTTTTCCGGAGCAGGCCCCGCGCCCATTTCATGCGTTTTCTGCTCCTAACTCTCATCTAGAAGGGCGCAAGGTTATCGAGGACAGCGACGAGGATGACGTTGTGGAGTAAGCCACAGCGACGGTGCCATGCCCATTGCTTCACTCTAACAGCCCACGCAGGGTGAAAAAGCACACCAAGCTCACACCACGAAAGAAGCCGGCGTAAGTTTCTTTGCCATCCTGCCTAGATACTCTGGCTCATTCGCACTCAGTGCCCCCGTCGAGGCCAAGGGGGAAGAGACAACAGCCGCCAAGTATTTTGCGTCGTCGAAACCAAAGTCGGATACTGCGCCAGCGACACCAAAACCCGTGGCCAAGACCCGTGTAGCCCCCAAAGCCGAGGTGCGAGTGAGCCCCAGAACCAAATCGACGGCGTCAAAACCTGCCCCGGAGCCGGTCAAGGCCACACAAAACGGTACCAAGAAGAAGCCGGTCACCGCATACAAGAAGCACAGCCGGGACGACGACGACGCTTTTCTGGAAGACGACGAGGATGCGGGGGATGACATCTTCGCGGCAGATGCAAAAGGAAACAAGAGAAAGAATGACGATTATGCCGAGGAGGAGAGCGAGGAGGAGTTCCTCCCAAAACCGAAGCGAGTGGCCTCCCGTGCCGGCAAGCCCACCAAGGTTGAATCGGAAGATGAAGTCAAACCGGCTGCGAAAGGGGCTGCCAAGAAAGCGACGGCCCCGGCCAGGAAACGCAAAACCCCAGTCTCGGACAGCGAGGACGACGACGAGGTCGTAAAGCCAGCCAAGAAGGCAACCAAACCTCGCGCCCCCAGGGCCAAAAAGACTCCCTCGCCAGAACCCGACGATATCAAGGCCATCCTCGACAGCATGCCTACGGTCCAGGCACCTGACGCTCCGGCTCCCGACCCGGACGCCAAGTTTGACTGGAGAAAGGCAAAAGGGGGCGGCGGCAATTCTGGGCCGGCTCCCATGGCCGGTGCCGTTGACATTCCGGAGGGTGAGAAAGACTGCCTGATGGGTAAAACTTTCGTGTTTACCGGCCTACTCAAGACCATCAGCCGCGAGGAGGGCCAAGCCCTTGTCAAGCGGTATGGTGGCAAGGTCACTGGGGCGCCAAGCGGCAAGACAGATTTCGTCGTCCTCGGCGACGACGCTGGCCCCAGCAAACTCAGAAAGATCAAGGACCACGGGATCAAGACCATTGATGAGGAAGGCCTGTTCTATCTCATCAAGACGATGCCTGCTCACGGCGGTAGCGGCAAGGGCGCTGAAAAGGCCAAGCAGAAACAGGAGGTGGAAGAGAAAAAGATACGTGACGAAGCAGTCCGTATGGAGAAGGAGGAACAGGCCCGGAAGGCAGAGGCCGAGAAGGCCGCCAAGAAGGCCGCTGCCGCCCGTGGTGTCGCGGCTCCCGTGCCGGCTCCGGCCCTATCCCAGCTGTGGACAACCAAGTACGCTCCGTCTCAGCTCAACCAGATCTGTGGCAACAAGGCGAACGTGGAGCGGATTCAGGGCTGGCTCCACAACTGGGCCAAGTCTCGCAAGTACGACTTCCAGAAGCGGGGTGCCGATGGAATGGGCGGTTACCGTGCCATCATCATCTCGGGGCCGCCTGGAATCGGCAAGACGACGGCTGCCCATCTCGCGGCCAAGCTTGAGGGCTTCGACGTTCTCGAGAGCAACGCCAGTGATACGCGCAGCAAGAAACTTGTTGAAAACGGGGTCAGCGATGTCCTCAACAACACATCCCTGATGGGCTACTTTGCCGGAGACGGCAAGAAGGTCGATGCCGGCAAAAAGAAGATTGTCCTTGTCATGGACGAGGTGGACGGCATGTCTGCGGGCGACCGTGGCGGTGTCGGCGCGCTCGCCAAGTTTTGCAAGAAGACCGAGGTCCCCCTCATCCTGATTTGCAACGAACGCAGGCTGCCCAAGATGAAGCCTTTTGACCATGTTGCCTTCGACGTCAAGTTCCAGCGCCCGACCGTTGACCAGATCCGGTCCCGGATCATGACAATCTGTCACAGGGAGGGCCTGAAGATGCCGCCACAGGTAGTTAACGCGCTTATTGAGGGGAGCGGCAAGGACATCCGCCAGATCATCAACATGCTGTCCACGGCCAAGCTCGACCAAACCACAATGGACTACGACCAGGGCAAGGCCATGACCAAGGCCTGGGAGAAGCATGTGGTGCTGAAGCCGTGGGATATCTGCCAGAAGATGATCGGAGGCGGCCTCTTCAGCCCGGCCAGCACCGCGACACTGAACGACAAGATTGAGCTCTACTTCCACGACCACGAGTTCAGCTACCTCATGATTCAAGAGAACTATCTGCGGTCGAAGCCGGCGGCGCTGGCCGGCAAGGGCTACAATGCCAGGATGCAGAACCTCAAGTACCTCGAGCTGGTCGACCAAGCGGCCGAAAGCATCAGCGACGGAGACTTGGTCGACCGCATGATCCACGGCCCCCAGCAGCACTGGAGCTTGATGCCGACCCACGCCGTCTTCAGCACCGTCATGCCGTCGAGCTACATCGCCGGCATGTTTACGGAGCAGACCACCTTTACTTCCTGGCTTGGCAACAACAGCAAGTACGGAAAGCTCGGCCGCTACGTGCGCGAGGTCCATTCCCACATGCGCCTCAAGTCCTCGGGCGACCACAACGAAATCCGACAACAATACCTGCCTGTGCTCTGGCACCAGCTGGTCAAGCGGCTGGAGGTTGAGGGCAAGGATGCCGTCCAGGACGTCATCGATCTCATGGACAGCTACTACCTCACTCGGGAGGACTTTGATTCCATCAAGGAACTCGGAGTTGGGTACCAATCCGAAGATCTGGTCAAGCTCGAGACGCAGACCAAAGCAACCTTCACCAGGATGTAAGTTTCCCCACCCATCCGCGTTTATTGCTTGACAGCTTATTGATACACATTCAGGTACAACGCTGCATCACATCCTATCCCCTTTATGAAAGCCAGCAACGTGGCACCGTCCAAGAAGCTCAGCAAGGATGTGCCTGACCTGGAGGAGGCCATTGAGGAAGAGGACGAGAACGACGTGGCCGAAGTGGTCGACGCCGACGAGGACGAGGAACTCGACCTCAAAACGGACAAGTACATCAAGCAGCCCAAGGCCAAGGGCGGGAAGAAGACGGCCAAGAAGCCGGCGAAGGCCGACGACGACGAGGATGATGACGGCGGAAGCAAGACGAAGGCGAAGGGCAAGGCGGCCGCCACCAGGGGGAGAGGCAGGCCGAAGAAGGCGTGAGTTGGGGGGGCTATGATTGCGTTGTTGTGTACGCAACATCTGCTTGGGAGATGTGGAGGGTGGGTGTTCGACTACTCCGGACTTGGCAGAATATTTACCTGACTTGGAGTGTTGGAGGCTGGTATTGGAGGCTCAGACTTGTATGGGCGAGTTCAAATACTGTACGGATAACGCTATTGTCGGGTGTCTCAACTGGTGTGAGAGCACCCTTGACAGACCTTTCATCAGAACACTCATACCGATGCCAATTACCGGTCAGATCAAAGCCTGGCCTGCTCGCATCCCATGTTGCTTGATCGTGGCCATGGTGATCTCACACTGACTGAGAGCGGGTTAGGGTTCCCCGTGTAACGTGGCCGATAAGCCCAACCCGCCGATGTTATCGGCCTGCAGCACCGCATGTTCCGTTGCTGACGCAGCAGAATTTACGAGGCTGCAAGTTGAAGAGCAGTTCGTATTTCTTCTGACCTGGCATCTCCGAGGTCAATATTTGTCTGATATGCCCTGGAATCGGCTCTTGGATACGTAGGCTGTGTGCTGTATTCTGCATGTACATAAAGTCCCAGCAAAGTCTCAGCAACTCCTCGCCAATGTTGACTTCCAGTTCCAACCTCCCGCCTGTGCGCGTGCGACCGACTGGCCAACTCCACAGCATGGCATCCCTGACCACGGCCATCTACTTGGTACTGTAACATCGCACCACCTCAACGTCGTCCCTCAAGGTGACCGAACCTGCTGGTTCGTTGGTCGAATTGATTCATTACCGAATGAACTCCCGGTACCTTTGATGCCGCGATCCTGCTCAACAAAACCGCACACCACTCCGGCCCTCCGCATTCGACGACGACCTGACGACCGGCCAGCGCCACCCGCCCTCGCAACCACCGGGTTGATTCCCAGCGCACTGGTCTCGATCCCGGCCTAGGGACCGCTCCCCGGGCCCCGCGTCGCCGGCGATGCACTTCGCACTCCCCCCACGAAAGACCTCCCAGCCGCCGTCGTACCAGCGAACCTCTCGACTGCCCGGGCTGCGGAGGTCCCGCCTTAAGCTGATCGCCCTCATCGGGCTCGCCTTCCTCACCCTCCTATATATCGCCACGCGGCCGAGAAGCAGCAGCGGGCATGCTCCGTCCACGCGGCGAGCGCCCCGGGGCACGCCGCCCGTGGTGTTGGTGACGGTGCTGGACCACAGCCGATTCAACGGCGCGTATCTGGACATGGTCCGGGAGAACAGGATAAAATACGCCGAGAAGCACGGTATGTTTTGTTCACCATCTCACCTAAGCCGGCGGCGCATTCACTGCCCTACACACACCGACACACATACTGACCGAAAACGCAATGCACACACAGGCTACCAAACCCTCCTCGCGCAAGTCGGCGACTACGACCTGCAAGCCGCGCCCTTCACCTGGACCGCCGTCGTCGCCATGCGCGACGCGCTGACCAAATACCCCGACTGCCGGTACATCTGGTTCCTGGACGCGAGCGGGCTGGTGATGAACCCGAAGCTCACGATCGAGGAGCACCTCATGGCGCCCGCGCAGCTCGAGGCGCTGATGCGCCGCGACGTGTCGGTCGTGCCGCCCGACAGCATCATCAAGACTTTCAAGTCGCTCAAGGCGGAGGAGGTGGATCTTGTGGTGACGCAGGACAAGGCGGGGATTTCGGCGGGGAGCGTGGTGGTGAGGAATGGGGAGTGGGCGCGGTTCTTTTTGGAGACGTGGTTTGATCCGTTGTATCGGAGTTATAATTTCCAGAAGGCGGAGGCCCATGCTTTGGTGGGTTGGCTTTCTTTCTCTAACATAGCATTTTCTTCGTTGAGAGGGTTTGCTAACGCGGTCTTCAGGAACACATTGTGCAGTGGCACCCGACCATCCTCTCGCGCATGGCCATCGTCGACCAGCGCGTGCTCAATGCTTACGACAAGGGGACCAAGGAGGAGCAGTACAAGGACGGCGACCTTGTCATCCGCTTTCCTGACTGTGCGACGGCCGGGGAGCGGGCGTGCGAGACCCAGTCTCAGGCGTATGCGCAGGCCTGGAGGAGGGTGTTTGCGGCTGCTTTGTGAGGGCTGGAGTCGGACTGCTTGGGGACTTGATCAGGGTGGCTGGCTTTGGGAACATTTTGACCGAGGGGTTGGGAGGCGGAGGGCGTTTGGGCATGGGTTTCGACATACATAGAATAGTGACCGGTGAGGCATATGGAACAACATGGCATGCATGCAGTGGGAGTTTGTACGAATCCGGGATAATTCTCCTGCTTGACAAAGGGATCAATTCATGGTGTGAGGGTCGACATCAACCACTCACCATTCCCTTAACGTCCCAGAAGAAGGCCTACTCCTAATGGAGATGCCCAGTAATGTCAAAGCGGTTCAGGGAGCCCTTTGTGTAGGTCTGTATGTACAACCTAACCTACGTCACCTAGTCTCTAAGAGCTCGATGTGCCTCGGCGATGCTTCCCAGTCGGGCAGTTGGGGTAAGATCTGGGGATGTGGGGAGACGATGCAGCGCTGCGAGCCAATAACGCTGGCCCGAGGCGCGAATGCTACGCGAGACGGACCCCCTGCTAAGCTCGGGGTTAGCGGGGTATTTCAGGCATGTGATTTCCGCGCTCGGGGGTCCGCGGCGAGCCGCGATTTCCGGGTTGCAGCGCCTTTCAGCGTGTTTTCCAGGCCTTGCAGTGCATCTCGTCATCGACCGACTTTGTAGAGTCAAGACTCGACTTCGACTCTGCAACCTCGACGACGGCCAGCGCAGTTCTCACCACTGCACTGCTGCACCGCTGCAAAGATGCCCGGAACGTCGCGCATGCCCGTCAGCCTGCGAGAGGGCTTCAACAGCGTGCGGAGGAGGTCGCAGGTCACCAACCCGTGGGCGCTGCTCAACTTGGATCTGTCAGTGCCGTTCCGTCTGTCCCGTCTGTCCCGTCCGTCCCGTCCCCGAAGATCGAAGGTTTCGCTTCCCGTGCCGCCGCAGCTCAAACTCCAATCCCTTCACTACCCAGTAGTTTGGTACTAACACACCACAGCATCCGCAACATCCTCTTCTTCCTCTTCCTCCTGCGATGGACCCGCCGCGTCCTCTGGAAGCTCAAGGGCCGCGGCCTGCTGGGCACCCTGGCCGAGGTCTACACCGACGTGCGCCGCGTGCTGTACGGCTGGTTCCTCCGCATGCCCGGCGTGCGCTCCCAGGTGCGCAAGCAGGTCGATGAGGCCCTCGCCGCCATGCAGACCAAGCTAGTCCCCGCCAGCGCCACCCGCTACCTGACCCTGCCCAAGGAGGGCTGGACCGAGGACGCCGTGCGCAAGGAGCTCGAGGCCCTGGCCGCCATGGACCACACCCGCTGGGAGGACGGCTACGTCTCGGGCGCCGTCTACCACGGCGAGGACGACCTCCTCAAGCTGCAGACCGAGGCCTACGGCAAGTTCACCGTCGCCAACCCCATCCACCCGGACGTCTTCCCCGGCGTGCGCAAGATGGAGGCCGAGGTCGTCGCCATGGTCCTCAGCCTGTTCAACGCCCCGCCGGGCGCCGCCGGCGTCAGCACCAGCGGCGGCACCGAGAGCATCCTGATGGCCTGCCTGAGCGCCCGCCAAAAGGCCTACGCCGAGCGCGGCGTCACCGAGCCCGAGATGATCCTCCCCGAGACCGCTCACGTCGCCTTCCGCAAGGCCGGCGAGTACTTCAGGATCAAGACCCACCTCGTCGCCTGCCCAGCCCCGGACTACCAGGTCGACATCCGCCGCGTCGCCCGCCTGGTCAACAGCAACACCATCCTCCTCGTCGGCTCCGCCCCCAACTTCCCGCACGGCATCATCGACGACATCGCCGCCCTCTCCAAGCTCGCCCTCCGCAAGCGCCTCCCCCTCCACGTCGACTGCTGCCTGGGCTCCTTCCTGGTCCCCTTCCTCGAGCGCGCCGGCTTCGAGACCACCCCCTTCGACTTCCGCCTCAAGGGCGTCACCTCCATCAGCTGCGACACCCACAAGTACGGCTTCGCCCCCAAGGGCAACAGCACCGTGCTCTACCGCACGCAGGCCCTGCGCGGCTACCAGTACTTTGTCGACCCCGCCTGGTCCGGCGGCGTCTACGCCTCGCCGGGCATCGCGGGCTCCCGCCCGGGCGCCCTCATCGCCGCGTGCTGGGCCTCGCTCGTCACCGTCGGCGAGGCCGGCTACCTCGCCTCGTGCACGCAGATCGTCGGCGCCACCAAGAAACTCCTGACCCACATCCAGACCTCCCCCGCCTTGTCCTCGGAACTCGAAATCCTCGGCAACCCGCTCGTCAGCGTCCTCGCCTTCCGCGCGCGCAACCTCAACGTGTACGACCTCGCCGACGGCATGTCGGCGAAAGGGTGGCACCTCAACGCGCTGCAGGACCCGCCGGCGATCCACGTCGCCGTGACGCTGCCGATCGTCAAGGTGTGGGAGAAGCTGGCGGCGGATCTGGAGGCCGTGGTGGAGGCGGAGCGGGAGAAGGAGCGGGTGCGGCTGGTGGAGGGGAAGAAGGCGCGCGGCACGGCCGAGAAGGCGGGGGATGCGGCCGCGCTGTATGGGGTTGCGGGGAGCTTGCCGAATAAGAGTGTTGTTGTGGATTTGGCGAGGGGGTTTTTGGATTTGTTGTATAAGGCTTGATGGGTTCATCTGGCTCGCGAGGGTGGCTGGGTTGTTTGTTGGGTGGGTTGCATTGGCTTTTTTTTTTTCTGCTTAAGGTAGTTTTTGGCTTTTGTTTTGCATCGGGAGGCTATCTGGTGTCTATGGATGGCAGAGGAGCGAAGGGTGGAGGAAAGGGAGATCAAGTTGGGACATCTTCTCTAGCGAGTAGAGATACAGCCAGACATTCAAACACAAGTCAAAAACACATCCATCCACTTGTCTCTCCATTGTTGGTATGTAACCGTGATATATACAACACAACCCACACAACCACCCCCCTCTCAGATATCCCTCCCTGTCCTCCTCCTCTTCAACAAACCCCCATCACCAATCCTGATCTTACAATCCAACCAACCCAAATCATGACAATGACAATGCCAAACATCTCGGTTTTTCTACAACAGCAGACGCAGTAGCAAGCAGGCAGCATGAACCGAACCGTGGACCGATGAACCATGAACCATCACCACCAACAGGAGTGACAGCATAAAGCAGCAAACCAACGAACCAACAGAAACAGCAGACAGCCTCTCCCTCGAAATCAAGCCCGTCCCATCCCATCCCATTTCTTTCCTGTCCGTCCTCTGAAGAGAAAAGAAAAAGAAAACAGCGAAAAGACGCCATGTTTCCATGCACATGTTTCAACTTGAACGCACGGGGGTGCGTGTGTGTGTTGGGAGGATATGTCCCTCCGCGGAGCTACCCAGCCGGAATGAATGCGGGTCGGTTTGCCGCCTGCCGGGGGAAAGGGGGTGTGGAGGGTGTTGGACAACGTCGACGGGGTAGTTCAAACAACCACCGCAACCAACCAAATACCGTACCCAAAAAAAGCCAAACTCCACAGCCAACAAACCCTCACAGCACACTATCACTCCCCCTCGCCGCAAACCCCCGCGCCGTCTCGTCCGCCGCCGCAGCAACAGCAGCAGCAGGCGGGTTCAGCGCGGCTTCGGCGTCGCCGACCTGCCGGCGCTCGGTGACCTCGAGCGGGGCCGGGTTCTTGAGGCGCTTGCGCATCAGGTAGCGCATCGGCAGCGTCAGTCCTCGGGACGGCGTTCCGGGGCCCGGGCGGCCGGGACCGCCGCCCCTCGTGACGGCTGATTGCTATTGCAGGGGCTCGGAGGACGAGGACAGCCGGTTGAGGTGGAGGTAGACGTCTGTGCCGTAGCTGTTGTGGGGGTGGGGGGTTAGTTGAGATGGCTGAGGGGGGTTGGAGGGGGCGCGGGGACATACCCTTCCATGCTTATTAGTTTGAGGTCGCCGCCGAAGTAGCGGGCGTAGAGGCGTGATATCGGCAGGCCGTAGCCGAAGCCGGCCATGGGCGCCTTGAAGTCGCTCTTGTCAAAGTCCGGGTCGAGGTTCGGGGTCCGGTCGACGGTGGTGTACATGTAGGTCCAGACCAGCGGGATGGCGCTGCGCGGGATGCCGCCGCCCTCGTCCGAGACCTTGATGGTGATATCCTCCTTGCCCTCGGCCACGATCACCTTGGTGACGGGGAACTCCTGCTTGTCCTGGCCGTGGGTCTCGACGACGGCGCGCAGCGAGTTCTTGAGCGTCTCGAAGAGCATGTGCGACAGGTGGCCCGGCACGTACATGAAGTTGAGGTTGGGGTCGCACACGAGCTGGATCTTGGGCGCCTCGAACAGGCCGTAGTGGTCCTCGCAGACGAAGCGGGCGTTCTCAATGGCCTCCTGCGCCAGGTCCTTGACGTACGTCTTGGTGCAGATGATGCCGACGTACGACGGGTCGCGGTAGTGGCCCTGGTCGGTCAGGGCGATGTGCTGGCCGATGAGCATGCGGATGCCGATGCGCGACATGTAGAAGCGGTCCAGGAAGGCCTGGATGTTGTTGTCGATCTGCATCCGTTGGCGCTTGCGCTTGTACTCGAGGATGCCCTGGGCCATGGTGGTGACGACGCTGTCGTGCCGCCTCTTGATGCGGTGCAGCGCCTGGGCGAACTTTTGGTTGTACAGCTGCAGCTCGGGCGGCCAGTCGCCCGCGTCGTCCACCATGGCGAAGTACCTCCTCGTCGCGGGGAACTTGCCCTTGGCCCAGCCGTTGGTGTTGCCGTTCCACGAGTTGTACTGCCCCCCTTCGATGCTCGGGTTTGGTGTCGCCTCGCTCAGCCATGACGTGCCTCTCCCTGCGATCTTGGATGGCCTCATCAATCGTTCTCGTACGTCTTTGGCGAGGTCTGGCCTGGGTAATGTGGTGATTTCCTGGACCGGGTCTCGGTGAGTCACCAGCCTCAAACAGCAAGAGCGCGGGGTTGGGCGGCATACCTCAAACGACTGTGCATACCAATCCGCCACCTTCTTCACCGACGGCATCTCGTTGAGCCCGTCGGGTAGGGTCTCGAGTTCTTGGACGCGGTGTGCGAGGCGGATGGGGAGCTCCTCGGCGAGAAACTGTGATGCGCGGAAGAGGGTCCCTGGCAAGGCAACGACAGGATAATAAGCGCCCGGACGTGGCCAGCGGAGGAGGGGGAGCGGTACTCACCATTGGACGGCTTCTCGCCGAACTGGACCATCTGGCGCAGGCTCACGCCGGTTGCTGGGAAGCTGGCGTAGTGCCTGATGGTGTCCATCAGGCGCTCGCTCGTTTTCCACGACATGGCGGCGGCGGCTCAGGGTTCGCCAATTGGGCTCTGCGGGGGGTGCTGTGGACGTATGGCGTGCAGCATGGGGAGAGGGAGCGTCGGCGTGGTCGTGGACTCGGGCGTGGACTTGGCTGGCTTGGAGGTTGTCTCGGTCGCGTGGACGAGGGCGGCTTTGGCTTGGATTTCTGGATGTGTCAGTCGCTGGTGTGGGGTCGCAGCGGGACGTCGGCTGGGACAAGCCCGGCGGGCGGCACCTCTCAGAGCGGCACCTCGCAGAGCCGAGGCTAGCGGGCCGAGAGTCGAATGACGCACGTCGGGACACACTCAGGCGGTCGGGGATGCACTCGAAAGATGGCCGGGCCTGCCAGTGTAGCCAATTGCGCGGAGAGTGCCGGTGTCTGTGCCGGCCTGGACTCGTCGTGCACTGTTTTGGTTGTGAGGGACAAGAGCAGGATAGGTACCTTCCTACCAGAACCCGCTCTTACTTGTAGGTCCCCGTGCTGGGCAACTGCGGAGTCACCGCATCCAGCGCAGCCAGTGCCGCCAGTGCAGCATGATCTGTGGCCTGTTTGGGACTAGCGCGTGGGTTACCCCACAGTGACATGTGAATGTTTCGAGAAGCTCGGGTCTCTCTCCGACCACCAACCGAACACCACGAGGTATCGCACAGAACTGGAATACACGGCATGGTTCGTACGCTGCGGATCTGTCTTGTCGTGCAGCCCATCTCGAGTCACCTTCATTCCCCGGGCACCAGGTTGCACGGCAAAGTAGGTATTCCCTGGGTCGCTTTGAGTTGCCTGTTTCCAATTGCAGAGCAACTCCAAGATCCCATGCTTTGGCTCTGCATGTATGATGCATTTCTTTCGCGCAGACCCCGGCAGCCAATTGTATGCTCTTCAATGGGAGAGGCTGGAGTTAAAGCCGCAGGGCGGGGCAAGGGGTCACCAAGTGCCGACTCCGCCCGGCTGTCGGTCGGGCGGGAAATCGGGCAAGACCGGTTCTGCTGCTTCTGCATGGGCTGAGGTCGGCTGAGGTCGGCGCCGCCCAGCGCAATTCAACCCTGACAGTCAATCCTGGCCATGCCAAGGACAACAACGCACATTCATCAGCCAGTTGCGCGGCCATTGCAATACATCCAGAAAAAGTGCAGAATCATCTTTATTACGGGTTAGACCAGGAACTCAAGGCGGACTGGTAGAGTATTCGGCTGAGGGGCTTCAATGATCTTGAATGCATGGAGGATTCCCAGGGCTCACCTACCTTAAGGCAGGTACAGTAGATGCCTTACTTTCGGTCGACGGCGCTCAAACACCCTCCCTATACATAATAGGGGCCCATATCCCATTCAGCGTAGGCGTTACTCGTTGTTTTTGAGACGTACATGGAAAGACTTCTGGATTCAGAGGTCTTGTCTCCTCTAATATAGTTTGCTATTTAGGTGCTGACTTGTAGTGAAATGGAAAACGGTTCTTCAAGGCAGACTACCTAGGTATCTTGAAAAGACACGTCGCTGGGTAACTACTAGGTAAGTATACATATACATATGTCTTTGCTTACCTACCTAGGTAGGTAGGCTGAGAGGAGATCGCTAGCCTAGGTATTCTGTGGCGGACGAGGAAGGCGAGAATGCCGCTCGACCTCGAAACCTGCCCCTTCGGGCCCTGCCCCTGAGGTTTCTGGACCTCGGTCTCTCCTCTATGCTCGACTCCTCAACCAAATCAGAGTCGCACCCAACGTTTCGGTGAACGGAATCCGTCGCTTGCTCTCGCAACATGCCCTCAGGGTTGCTGGACCTCGGTGTGCCCTCCATCTTCGACTCCTCGATCAGGCCAAAGTCGCACCCAAAGTTCCTCGTCGCGAATTCCTCAAACTCGAAGTGATCAAACTTATCCTCTGACTTGCTTCCCCTGCGGGTATATGCCACCTCGCCATTGGTGAAGATGATGATCCACGACTTGCCCTCGTTCACGAGATCTAGTGCTAAGGCCTGAAGCGAGCTCCATGTCAGCAATTCTGTGTGTCCTGCGCACCGGTGGAACACCCGTACCTTGATAATATTGCAACCTTTGATGCCCCATCGGATATAGTCGCTTAAACCTGGATAATAGCTGCCTAGGGACCATGTTCTGCTGCCGTCCTTGCGCTCGACAACGTATGTGCTGTTGTACCCCCACCATATCCGGCGGACAGCGTGTTGATCCTCCTCAGGGAACCCTGAGACGGCGTGTTGGTACACCGAAGTCCTCAGAGGGCTGCGCCCCCTTTTCCGCTTGACTTCCATGTAAAATGGGTCTTTTGATGAAGAGTGCCCTAGCGAGACGTGGTTGATGCAACAAGATGGCTGGAAGGTCGTCTCAAATGCTGGTAGTGCGTCGGTGTATCTCGTGTTCTGCCTATCATGGACGATTTCTAGGCGAGTGTTACTTTGAATGGGATAGTTGTGCTAGGTTGGCATGCTTACCTGTGTGGCAAGATCGTGTCTCGGGGGCGTCGGACGCCTGAGATGAGTTTGCCGATGAGTCTACTCCGGGGGCCGTCGAATAATGGACTAAAGTATCGCCGCTCCAGCCAAATTCGCAGATGATATGTGGCATGCGTTTTTCCGCCTCGGCCGTCCAGTGTTGCGGTTTATCCTTGACATTCTTCCCGTCTATGAGGGGAATCCATGTCCAGGGCGCAAAACTGTTGCTTTCGTTAGCTTCAAAACCTGAGTACGTGGATAGGAAATAAAAGAAGAACCCGCGAGTCTCACATCACGGTGTATTTTGGACCGCAAAACGCGAACGCCCGACCATGGATGCTGATGTAGACTGCCTCCTTGATGTAGTTCTCTCCCGTCGGCCTGGACCTCGTCCTCAGATCCAGTCCCTTTGCATGCTCCTCCAACGACTTGACCACCCTTCGAGTAAAGCCCTTCTCGGTCTGGAGATTCTCACTCACTGAGCCCAACTCCTTCCTTACTGTCTCGATCTCTTCGGTATGCAACCGACTCTTGTCCTCCAAGCTCGACGCAAGCGCGGCCCTGTCCTTCTCCGACTTATCCAGCTTCTGCTGCATATGCTCCTCGAGCTCCTTCAGCTCCTTGCTCATCTGCTCTTTCAAAGCCTCGCGGATATCCTCCAGCTCCTTTCTGTACTTCTCGCGCTCCTTATCCAGGGCCTCCTCCCAGCCCCTGCCCACCTGTGTCTCAATCAGCGTCATGCCCTGATCGACAATCTCCTCCTGCAGCCGGAGGCTGATGGGCTCCGGCGCAGCAGACCCGGCAAACACCTCGATCAGCCGCCGCGCCGACTGAACCGTGTTGTAGTGCCGGTGCATCTGCGAGTGGTGCCGCAGCATGTACCCCCAGAACTCCTCCGTGTCGGCTAACTCCTTCTCGCGGGCCTCGCCGACGGCTTCGTCAACGCCCTCCCACATGCTCGTGGCAAGGATGACCTTGCGGAGCGCGTCTGGGCCGCAGAGGCGCCGGAAGCGGAGGTAGTTCTCCTTGGCCGAGCCCGTCATGCGCAAATCGGTGATGCGGTGGAGGTAGATGATGCCGCTGAGTTTGACATCGCGCCGGTAGGTGTCGGTCAGCCAATCGGCGATCTCCGTCAGAACTTCGATGTCGGACCGGTAGGTGTCGTCGAAGCCGGGTGTGTCGATGAGGTAGACATTTTCGAGGCCGTCGAGACGGCAGCGGTAGGCGCTCATCACCTCGGTGCCTGGATCGGGAGAGGTTCTAGATTAGTTTTGCACCCATAAAAGGGAACAATAGATTCCCATACAGGATCGGAGCCCGGGGTTGACCACAATGGGTTCATCAGTGCAGTGAGAGATGAAGGTGCTTTTCCCGACTCCCGTCACGCCCATGAGGGCAATGATGACATCGCCGGGCTGAGGATTGAATGCGTCTTTCTGGACATCTGAGTAGTCACCATTGTCCTCAAGGTCCTCCACGGTCGCGGCAAACCTCGCCATAATGCTGCCGCCAGAATCGAAACTCTTGTGTCGAAGTTCTTTGCCAGAGGCTCGGGGGGTTCACCTCACTCATCCCACAACGCAGAGAGCGCACACAACCTGGAACTTCTCCTTCCATGGACCCCGCAGTTTGCAAACGCAATCATGCACCTGAAGCGAAGGTGGTGTCGCCGACATCCTGGTTGGCCCAATGACAACGTGTGGCGTCCAATATGAAGGCGAGCTGTCGGTCAGATAACCAACGCGGAATAGTCTGGGCGTTCTAGGTCTCCATGGCTGAGAGCCTCGTGAACCATGCGGCTGAGACCCCCGCTCTGATAAGAATTCGAGAGTTGAGCGTCCATGATCCAGACAAGGCTCTGGAACGTGCCGTTTTCAGCTTCCAACTCTCTTCAGCAATCGAGCTCACCAAGGATTTGAAAGTTGTGTCGCAATCTATCAGACAACAATGGGCGGCGCATCAACTAGTAACGAGCACTTGCTCTATGCTCTTCGGTAACCTCTGCCTCCTGTCTCTCATGTCATCGCCCCCACTAACACCAAGTTGCAGGAGCAATGACATTGTCTTAGCCGTCATGGGGGTGACAGGTTCCGGCAAAAGCTCCTTCATCTCCAGCTTGGTCGGGAGAGACGTCGGGATCGGCAGAGGGCTAAAGTCGCGTAAGTTGCACCAACCGACTTGCACTACTAGGTTACATGACTGACCCTGGCCCCAAGATACCACAAATGTCAATGTCTACATGTTCGAGCACAGCGGCCGACGCGTGTTTCTCATCGACACCCCCGGCTTTGATGACACGTTTCGCTCAGATATCGACGTGCTCAAAGGTCTGTCAATTCAAGCTCTCTCAGAAGCTCTCCGGAGCACCTATAGTCCCACACTACTTCCGTCACTCCCCAAGCAGGAACCATTGGCTAACATTCCAGAACAGACGTCGCCTTCTTCTTCTCCAGCACCTACAAGCGAGACGTCGCCCTCGCCGGCATCGTCTACCTGCACCCCATCTCGCACAACCGCTTCGCCGGCTCAGACGTCCGCCACCTGAGCATGTTCCGCCGCATGTGCGGCGAGGACGGCTACGCCCACCTCGTCCTGGGCACCACCATGTGGGACCGGCTGCCCAGAGACGGTCCCGATCTCGCCATGGCCAACGAGCGGGAGGAAGAGCTGCGGAGCACGGATGGGTTCTGGGGGCTGATGTCTTCGCGGGGGTCGCGGATGATGCGGTTCCAAGGGGACGAGGCCTCCGCGCTGCGGATTGTGGACCACCTGATCCAGATGCGGGAGCAGAATGGAAATTTTGTTTTGACCATCCAGAAGGAGCTGGTGGATGAGAAGAAGGATCTGGATGCCACCTCTGCGGGCAAAGAGCTGCGGAAGGAGATCGACAAGGCGACGGCCCAGTACCGCAAGAAGATCGACTCGCTCAAGTCGGACCACGAAGATGCGATGAAGCGGCGCGATGAGGATATGGCCAAGATCCTGGAAGGCCAGAGACGCGACTTTGAAGAGAAGCTCGCCGAGGCAGATGACGCCCAGCAGAAACTCCGCATCGACATGGAGCGCCTTTCGGCGGAAAAGACAGCCGAGTTTGAGAGGCTGCTCGCCGAAGTCGAGAAGCAAAGAAAGGAGACAGAGAATCTCCTGAACAAGAAAGCCGATGAGCTGAAGAAACTGCATCGCCAACGGGAGGCAGACGCGGCGATGGCCAGGGAGGAGCGAAAGCACTACGAGCAGCAGCAGCAGAAACTGTGGGAGCAAGTGTCGGAACTCAAGCTCGACAAGGGGAGGGCGGAAGAGCAGGCCCGTCGGTTCGAGGAGGCTCACAGCGACTTCCAGAATCAGTTCCACCAACAGGCGGCACAGTACCAGTCCAAGACGGCAGAGTTGACGCAGCAGCTCGGGGTGCTCCAGAGCCAGAAAAAGTCGAGCTCGATCCGATGGGGGCCGCTGGCGGGGATGCTGGCCGGTATCGCTGTTATAGGGGCTGGGATCTTTACTGCGAATCCGGCTGCCATTGGTGGTGGCGTGTCCATAGCTGGCGCGATGGCCAGGGGGTTAGTGTCTTAGTCTAGCTTGAGGCACTCTTCCTTTTCTGTTGACTTTCAACGGCATTCTGCGTGTGTGCCTAGGGCAAGACAGCCAATATTGCCTTACCTTCTGTCTGCTACGAAGAGCGCGAGCGCCGCACAGGCTCAAGTGCCGATGGGAAAAGCAATGGGCATGCTGCAGAGCAACCCTATTTCCCCTACCCCATGCCTAGACCCGGGACCCATGCAATGGCAAGGGGGTGACATCGGGCCTAGTTGGTGTTGGAGCTCTCTCTCCCACCTCCCACGCGTCCTCACGCTCTTCGAGCACCCACGCGCACACCCCCCAAGACCACCGCCCCAACAATGCGACGCATTCTCCGCCGATTGCTGGGCCGGGGCAAAAAGGACGGCAAAGAAGACGAAGAGCCGCCCCCGCCCCCCCTCCCGTCCCTACAGGATGCCAACCGCGAGGCGTGGACACCTGATCAGCAGCGCCAATCGCTCTTCTTCTGCCTCCCCGCCGAGATTCGGCACAGTATTGTGCGCGCCGCGTTTGGCGATCGGACAGTCCACGTCGACCTGCGCCTGCGGCCGCGGCTGTACACGGCCGAGACCGCCGAAGGATGTAGCCCTTCAAGGTTCCACGCCGGATACCCGCCGCTGCTCACCCGGCACGACATGGGACTGCGGTCCGGCGCCGACGGCAGGACCGAGGACGACAAGAAGCTGGCGTGGCGCTGGTACGGTTGCGTCTGTCACCGCAACCCGCCCGGGCAGGTCTGGAAGCAACCATGCACCGACAGCTGCTTGAAAGGCTCTGCTTGGGGCTGCTCTGATCATCCGGGAAATGTGCCCGAGAAGTGCATGGTTGGCGCCATGGGATACCTGCTATCATGCAAAAGGGCGTAGGTTCTATCGCGATCCGCATTGGCCGGCTGCCGTTTCATTACTGACGGTTTCCCCCATCGCCAACTCGAAGTCACCGCGAGGGTTGCCTTGTTTTGTACCAGACCAACATTGTCTTCGTCGAAAGTGCTCCTTTGATTAATGGGCTCCTCCGCCAGGGCATTTGCCAGGGCGCCCCGAGGCTCACGGGGCCCGAATTCCAGCTCATCCGCTCCCTGCACCTCAAACTCGATTTCATCCTCTTCAACGAAAGAGACCGCGCCAGGGAGGCCAGGGACCGGGCACGGTATGTGCAGGACCTCGACCTGCTCCCGCGCGCCTTTCCAAACCTACAACGCCTGCAGCTCGTCTTCGACGGCGATATGTACCTCCAACGCCTACCGGCACCGATAAAGAATATGCCCGAGCTGGACGCAGTCGTGTTTGCCCCCTTGATGGAGGTCAAGGCGAAGATGGGGCTGAAAGAGTTCAGCGTGGCGCTTCCGTACCTTGTGTTTACCAACTTGGCGGAATTGGTGCCAGAGTGGATGACGGGCGAGGTTATCACCCGCCACAAAAAGGAAGACCGTTGGCATGGGATCCAATTGTGGTATCCGTTCGACATCCCGCAACCAAGGCAGGGGCAAAGCGGGACCGGGCGACGGATTCCCTTCAAGCTGGGCGCCTCCGGAACATGCTGGTGGTGTTGGAAAGGGGATGGTTCGTGCCACGCGTTTGGTTACTAACGCCGAGAACTTTAAGAGTCGTAATAAAGCGTCCATCGACCAGGCGTGTGTCCCTTCTCCATCCACTACGCTTGCCAACTGTGTTGTTCCTCTTCCCGATCTGCGTGCTCCTCTCATGATGGTGTCCTGGTAAGCCCGCCTTCTCGCTGCTCACCTCCACCCCCTGATTAGGTCTTGTGTTCGGGATTTCCCTAGCCATCTAGTGTTGATAACCTCTATCGTTTTACCCCTTCTCCGGACACAAGGTCTAGAGACTGGGTACCTACACACAACCTAGGCACGGCGCCAAGATAGTTCGATGTGGGATTCTGCCAGGGAAATAACAAAACACAGACTGCCCCCCCCCCCCCCCCGCCCGACCGTGTCAACCCACACTCGAAACATAGGTAGGCACCCGTGCTACCTACACATGGCATCTCGACTCATGAGCCCCAACTGCCGGCACACCCATAGTTCTCGTAGCTCTCACCGGCAAAGTTGTCCTCCCACCTGTGCGTGTAACCGCCGGCGGCACCCACCACCTTGAGGTTGTCGAAGCAGCGCGCGCTGACCATGACTATGGTGTTGAAGGTCGACCACCACTCCTAGCCCTTTCCATAGGTGGTTATGGGAGTGGGTGATACGACGTGTAATACCCGACAGGCTGGCACTTGCGCCTGCACAGGTACCTAGGTCAAGCTTTAATCGCAGACTGACAGGTCGGCCTTGCAGTTCACTCACCACCTCGCATAGAGACGCCACCAAACATCAGCCTTCTGGCTCAGCTCCAGGATTAAGCTGCAGTTTCGTATTACCATCAAGCAAAGAACGCATAGTTGTCAGAAAACGGATCTGCAACCCTGTCGGTCTCGCCCCTCGCGAACCTCGCCCGGGCCTCACGAACGTCCTCGTCCAGCTTCAACTGCATCTCCGCCTTGTATTCGGCAAAGCTGTACCAGCTACCGTCGTCGTCCAAGCCACGATACTCTTCCGGGTTTTTGCGGTCCACCACCGGTATGTGGCGCGGGTACGGCGCGCGCGTCGTTTCCATGTCGTCGTCCCGGAGCTCGATGCTGCCGCCGGCCGATTCCCACAGCTTCCGGCTCTCACACACCTCGACCCACCGCTCTTCATTGTCTCCAGCGGAGGCGGTCCCGGCGTACTCGACAAATGTCTGCGCCTTGAACTCCAGCCCGCTGAAGCTGTCGTCCGCGGCGCTCCATGCCGCGCACTCACCGTTCCAAGCCACCATGGGGAAATTGCGCGCGTGGTAATCCATGCGCTGCCGGGTAACCTCTAGATACCTTGGCAGAGGCATGGTCTGGCGGTCAGATATACTCCCCGAGACCCATACATCCTTGGCAACAATCTTGTCCAAGGCGTCGCCCGATATCTCACGCAGCCTGCACCGGCGGACCGGCGGGAGGAACGCTAGACGGTATGGGAGGAACTCGGTCGCGGTGCTGCTGGCGAGAACGAGGGATAAGGTGCGCACGTTCACGGCCCGCTGCCAGATGAACGGCGCCAGAGCGGACCGGTAATTGTCCGCGGCCGAGACCTCCAGGGCGACATGCCGCAGGGCCCGGGCGAAATGAGCGTTTTTGGGCCGGGAAAAGAACTGTTCCAGCACCGCGCCGATCTGATTGCGGCCGACGTAGAGCGTGTCAATCTCCGGGATGAAGAGGCGGTACGGCACGGCGAAGCCCGCGAGCGGGGAGTGCCGCAGCCGGAGGGCCCCGGACGCAAAGACGACTGCTCGCGCGGCCCGGCAGACGTGGGCGGCGGCGGGCCAGGCCGTGTCGACTATGAAGGGGAGAGCGGGCTGCTCTGGAGGGCTAGTGTAGCCCTCGATCTTCAAGGGCCAGACGACGCAGACCTCCGGCTCGGGATTTAGGGCGGCAGCGTATGCCCAGATGGCGAGTTGGAGCTCCATGGGGAAGAGGGGGAAGAGAGGAAAGGATGCCATGGCGGCTGGTGATATCCGGAGGGGCTTCTGGAAAGGGGTGAGAGGGCTGAGTGCAGGTGAGCAATCAGCATCGAAACTGGCACAATTATGTAGGACTCTGGCTGCAGTGGAGTGGTGCTTTGAAAGTTAACTCGAGGTTGAATCGGGGTGTGCAGGACAACCTGAGATATGGATGTGCTCAGGTGAGGCCAACAAGGGGTTATGCCGCATGTGGTGTGGCTGTGGCAGGCTGAAAACCGCCAAAGTCCCCTGCACCAACCCCAGGCAGGGAGAGCCCAACACCAAGGCACTGCAAGCCGAGGCGCAATCCAAGGCAAATTAACCACTCTAGACCAAATCAAGACTGACAGAGGTTGGCCACAGAAAACGCCCACTTTGTTCCACAGGTTACAAATTTTTCAAGTCAGTGCCCCTGATCTTCGTGCCCCTGATTTTCGTGGCCCTAAACACCAAACAAATCCTCCGTCTCTCAAATCCACCACTTTCCCGCCTCACGTTTCCATGCCGTGGGCCGCGCGAAAGCCCAATTGTCTGACGAGTTGCGCGTGTTCGACGTGGACAAGCAGTTTTGTCATGCCATCAGTCACCATGTCATTCCATTGTGCCCACATGTTCGAGTCAAAACCTTGAAAAATATCAATCGAAGAGGCGCAAAGTCGAATGCCCACTGCAAAGTGTTCATGTTCCTGAGGGGCGGAGTCGAGGCGAACAGGGTGACTGGTGTAGGTAGTTCAGGCTTGATGCAATTGTGTCGGTGATCAAGACATTTCGAAATCGGTGAGGCTGCCGAGTCGACTCCCGGGTATGAAGAGATGATGAGAAGCTGGTATCGAGGAGGAAAAATCATACAGAGAGGGATGAGCATTGGGGTCGGAGAGAAGACTCGTGCTCTGGTCTGGTAAATTGATTTTACACCCTCCAAAGAGAACTCGCGGAGCACTAGGGTAAAAATGAGATGAGAAAGTGCTGATTCCATGCTCGCCATCGTTTGCGGAGGCTATGCCGAGCGAGCTATACTGTTGACGTTGATACCTCTCAGCCGGTGGTAGATCGGATTCATGGATACACTTACTATCACTGCTGCAAAGCAACAGCCGTGGGGATGTTCGGTCAGGCTCCAGCCTCCATGCCCTTGATGCCCTTTGGAGGACTCTCCGCAGGTCTCCCGCACCTAATTTTGCCAAAGTGCAAGCCATAGCTCTTGCCCAGATGGCAAACCGAACAGTCGGGAACGGCGACGGGTTTTCGTCTTCACGAAGGTTGAGCCTTGCCGCTCTCGTGCATGGCCGGGGCCTGGAGCTCGGTGAAATCGGACCTGAACGCGCGGTCCTGGTCCACGAGCCAACGTCTGGCTTGTTCATGAGTATGTCGTGCGCGAAGCAGAAGGTTGTGCGCGTGAGAATGTCGCCCAGGATGGCAGTGGTCGAAGCGAGTTGCGACCCATTCGCTGGCTGTGTTTACCTCGTTGGTTTTAGCCTGCGTGTTACAGTAGCAGCTGGTGACTAGTGGAGGGGAAAGAGAGAGAGAAAAGACCAATGTGGCGGAGATGAACTTTGAGTTGATCTGTAGCTAACGTTATACAAAGTATGTTGAGAGGAGGATGGTGTCCTTGAGCTGTTCACACCGATTCTACGGCCAGGTAATTATAATCAGATGGGGGATCGCCATTGGCATCAAACACGGAGAAAAGCGGCCTCCTTGTTGTGGTTTTCATCTTTTGTTGTTTGTTTTCTTTGCTGATTTCATGGCTGACTCTCGCCAACCACTCAACACATTCTCAAGTTGCAAAACCACTCCCTCTTATAAACCGACACTCTCATAACATACAAACTCTATCCGTCATAGGCAAGCACGCCCTAACATGTACAAACACTCTTAGCCATATACAAACACCATCCAACACCTATAAACACCCACAAACCCCCTCCAGCCCACCCCCCCTCCCTTCCATGCAACCCCCTTCTACCCACCAACCTCAAACCACCTCCCCGCCTCCCGCATCCCAACCAACAACTCCCTCAACATCCCCGCCCTACCCCGATAGTTCCCAACCGCAAGCGACCCCGTAACCCCCATATCCCCCACCAGCAACAACGCCGACCTCTGCCTCGTAATCATGACATTCAGCCGATTCTCATCACTCGTGAACCCCGGCCCAGACCGCGCCGTCGTCCCGAAGAT
>OUNM010753638.1_pt1 | contig 22671 bp, 14 predicted proteins | sample 1769961 | NCBI WGS metagenome assembly OUNM01 (sample SAMEA3914820, study PRJEB12502) | metagenome | biome: forest; material: soil | place: USA | collected 2012-03-12 | depth 0.3 m | reverse complement strand
GGGGGGGGAGGAGGGGGAGGGCGAGGAGGGCGCTGGGGGCGCCGGGGGGGCTGGCGGGGAGAAGAGGTCGAGGTCGTCGGTTAATGAGCCTAGTGAGGCGGACCGCGCTATCGAGGTGGTTAAGAAGAAGCTGAGCAAGACGCTGAGTGTCATGGCGACGGTGAACGATTTGATTAACCAGGCGACGAGTGTGTCGAATCTGGCGGTTTTGTATTCTGGTAAGTCTGGGCCCGCCCATCATCACTCGTTGGCTTTGTGTGTGATGGTTACTGACGTTTTGCAGGTTGGGCAGCATATGCTTGATTCTTTTGGAGGCTACGTGAACTTTTCCTGTGGCAGAGCTGTACATCCGACCTTCTGTCTCTGTAATGAATATATTCTCCTGTCATATCAAGCACCCAACTCTCTTGTGAACATGACGTTTTGGCTTGGGACCTTGATATGACAATGCGACCTCTCCAATTCTTTACACCTCTGCAAGATAAATAAACAAACCCTGAAACGCCTTCTCGCTTCTTTCCCTCCCCCCCAACCCGCGTACCATGACCCTTCGAATAGAAAGAAAACAAAGCTTGCAGCACCCAATTTCTACAAGAGGTGGTGCTGCAAGTGGCCTGGTCAAAAAACAAAACGAAAAGAACAAGGCAGAACCGATCCTGTTTTGTACAAATCCAAACTCTGCTTCCAACCCCAACTCTCGAGACAACAACCCCACGGCCAGACTCCTCACGGTGGCGCCTGCCCAGCAGGAGCAGCACCACCGCCAGCAGCAGCGCCCTTCCCCAACCTCGCCACGACCCTCTCCCGATGTGCCCGGTTCTTCAAATGCACCTCAAAGTTCTGCACCGTCATCTCCGGGCCGGCAGTATAGGATTTCCCGGGGCAATCGCGGCAGCGGATGCGCGGCAGCCAGGCGAACTGGATATGGGGCGGGATGGCGGGCTCGCCGGCGGCCGGGGGCGGCAGGGGCAGGGAGACGAAGGCGTTGGTCTCGGTGTTGATGGCGCAGTAGCGCATGAGGGCTTCGAAGGAGTCGGTTGGGTAGGATTTGAGGAGGTCAGAGAGGGCGGCGATGAGCCAGTCAGGTGGTGGGGGCTGTGGGCACGGATGGGTGGTTAGTTGGGTACGAAGGAAGGGTGTTGTTGGGGAAGCATACCGCTGGCTGGTTCGGGTTGTTGCCGGAGGGACCGGGTGGAGGGGCGGGAACGCGGCCGATTTGACCTTGAAGAGAGGGGGCCGTGTTCGGTCTCGGTGGGAGGTTTTGAGGGGGAGCGGATGGGGTGGATGGAGGGCCCATTGAGCTGGCGGCGGCGGCGGAGGGAGCTCGTTGGTGGGCGAGGGTTGGCGTGGCATATGGGGGTGCTGACTGCCGTGCTCTGAGGTCTCGCATGAGCTTTTTCAGTTTTGCGGGGTTCACTTTTAGCGTGACCAGGCGTCGTTGGAGCGGCTCTTCGGTCTGCTCTCTGGTGGCTTCTCGGCCGAACCGGCGTGATGTTCGGGTTTCGTGGTGGTGGATTATGGCCTCGGGGGTTTCGGATCGGCCGATGTTTGCCATGCGCTGAGTGGCGGCACTGGCAGCGCCGCGCATCCCTCTCGTTCTGGCTGTCCCCTGGAGATGGGACATGGCGGGCGAGTCGGGGGCAGAGTCGTCACTCTCTTCGGAGTCAGACACGTCGCCGTCGCGCGCCGCCCTCTTGCCTCCCCTCCCGGTCAGACCGCTAGCCTGCGTCCGCTTGAATAGACGGCTGTCATCAACGTGCAGAGCAGCGCCCGGCAACACCGAGGAGACGATGGATGTCCGCATAGTCCTCTGCCTCTCCTTGAGATCAGGCAACTGAGGACCGCCGCGCCGGTTGATGGACCGCTTCTGCCGCCTCTGCTCGCGCGAGAAGGTGGTTTCTGCCCTCTCCAGATCGGCCTCGGTGATATCGTACATGTACGGGCCGTAATCTTTCGCTTGTTGTTGGGGCCTGAAAACGGACGGGATGGGCGACGGGAGGAAAGCGGCGAGAAGGTCTGCGTCCTCGACGGGGCGGCCGTCAAAGGGATGACCGATGCTATAGAGGCTGCGGGTGAAAAGCTGTGTCTGTTCGCGTATGCAGTGGGCAATTGCGGTTGTGAACTCGCCCGAGAGCGACAGGTCTCTGGCCATGTTGACGGCGAACTCCTCGGGCGAATTCATGGGATTGTTGATGTCCCATTCGAACTGGTCGATCAGGGTGTAGCCGCTGATGGTGATATTAAGCTTGATGAGTATGCGCATCTCATCGTTCTTGTAGGCCGAATAGGGGAGCTCGGGGTCGAGGGCATCCTCTTCGGCATAGGCGAAGGGGTAGAAATCGTTGAGCTGCTCGTGGATTTGCTGCACCACCTGGTCGTAAACGGGCTTCTCGACCGACGGGTTGAGGCCCATGTCCTCCATGAACTGGACGGCAAGATACTCGACGGATACGAGGCGCTCGTGGAGGTTGAAGGTGAAAGTGTCACGCAGCTTGATCTTGTCTCCTTCAATGTCTATCCGGACGGGCACGAGCTCCTCGTGCTGCTCGGCTTGCTTCTTCACATCCTTCTTGCTGAACTTGAGCGCGGGCGCAGCCCTCCTGCCGGGGCGCGGCTTCTGCGACGGGTATATAATTTTGGTGGTTGTGCCGTTCTCGGTGTAGCCATTGGCGTAGCCGCGGTAGCCGTCGCCATAGAGCCTGGCAGGGTAAGCGGCATAAAAGTCGCGGTACTGGCGGTAGTCGCTGGCGCGCGCGAGCGTGTCTTTGCTGTCCTTCTCGAGGCGCATCTGAGCCTCCTTGAGGGCGGCGGAATGGATCCAATCGCGTGTTTGGAAGCGCTCAATGATGACCTTGTTGAGGGAGTCCTTGTCGCGGGTCGGAAGGGTGGTGGTGGTCGTCGTCGCATCGGCCTGAGGAGTGGCGGACTTGGACGGGGCGGCGCTCCCCGCGGCGGCGGGTGCTGGTGCCGATGCCGATGTAGCGGACGAAGATGATGAGGCGGTGGCCGCGGGCACGGCCGATGACAGTCCGTCGCCGTCGCCGCCAGCGGCCGACGCCGCAGACACCTGCGAGGCGGCCATTGTCGGCAGAAAGCCCACGTCAAGGGAAGAAAAGGAGAAAATAAAAAGAAACGAAAGAAGAAGAGTTGGAGCGTCACTACGCCAGAGACAGCAGGGGACGCTGCCGTGATTGCGCGCTTTGTCCGGGGCCGGGGCGCGTGGGTCGGTCGCGGGGGCTGTTGAAGATTGTCGATTTGCGACGTGCGCTGTTCTCGAAAGCTCACTGCAAGTTCGCGGTGAGGCTGGGCCGCCCCCAGGCAGGATGCGCGAAGGTTTAGCGCTAAGAAACGGCGAAGCGCGACGGGCCAATAGGGGGGCGGACGGCGGGCGGTGCGGGTCCGGCTGGCAGATCGTGTTACCGGGCTTGGCATCGTCAGGCTTCGGCTGGACTTGGCTGGGCTTGTGCTGCCTTCCCTGGCTCGCCTGGCTTCTCTGGCCTGCTTCCGTGCTGCAGCCCCTCCAGCCCACATTTACGTCCCGCTGCTCGCAGCCCGCAGCCCGCAACCCGCAGCTCACACTCGGGCAGCAGCTCGAGTGGGGAGCGGAGCCCGCGAGGCAACGCACAGAGAAACCCCCTCCCCCGCCCTCGCAAAATCAAGCAGCGGCAGCTCAAAAACATCACGCGCCCGTCCGCCCCTCTCCCCCGCAGCTTGCAGCTTGTTGAAGCTTGAAGCTCGTTCCCTTCTCTCTCCCTTCTGGCCCCTCTCGTTGTGGCCCTCTCAAGTCTCAACCTAGTCGCCAACCCCCCTCCCTCTCCTGGGATTTTATAAAAGTAACATTGTCTGGAACTCCCGGCCGCTCGCTCGAGTACCAAGCTGCCCATCATGGCGACCGAATCGCAGGAAACCGGTCAGTGAACGACTAACTGCCTACCTACCTACCTACCTACCTACCTCTGCCCGTGTTCATCGAGTCTCCGAGCTGCTCCTGGTGCTGCTGGTGGTGCTGCTGGTCCTGGTGCTGCCCCTGCCTTACTCTCCGGCCCGGATGCCCCTGTCCCATCCTCCACACACTACACTGGCCCTCCTCCCTCTGACAGCTACTGCCGTCCTGCCTGCGTGCGCCTGGTGCTGATGCTCGCCCTAGACTACACCCTCAACAACCCCGACACCATCACCAAGTACAAGACGGCCGCCCAGATCTCGGAGAAGGTTCTGGCCGACGTGTCCAAGCTCTGCGTTGCTGGTGCCAACATTGTCGACATCTGCGAGAAGGGAGACAAGCTCATTGAGGAGGAGCTCGCCAAGGTCTACCGTGGCAAGAAGATCACCAAGGGTGTGTGACGCCTGGCTTTCCCTCCTGGCACCAGCGAATGGGCTGATCCTGACTTCCCGCGCTCTATCTAGGCTTTGCCCACCCCACTACCGTCTCCCCGGCCGCGTTTGTCACTCCTTACACCCCGCTCAGGTCGGACGAGAAGGAGGCCGGTGTTGAGCTCCAGGCCGGCGAGCCCGTCAAGATCCAGCTGGGTGCCCAGATCGACGGCTTCGGCTCCATCGTGTGCGACACGGTCCTGGCGAAGGAGGCCGACAAGGCCGACGATGTCGTCGAGGGCCGGTCTGCCGACCTGCTCCTGGCCACCTACTATGCCAACGAGCTTCTGCTGCGGTTGATGCTCCCCCCCGGCCTCCTGGCCCAGGGCACCGACGAGGAGAAGGCCAAGGCGGCCGCTGCCAAGCCCCCGACCCAGTCCGCCATCACGGGCCTCCTGGAGAAGGTGGCCCAGGCCTACGACGTCAAGCTCGTTGAGAGCACCACCTCGTGGCTGTTTGACCGCAACGAGATTGAGGGCAAGAAGAAGATTGTCATTGCCCCCGGCGATGGCTCCAAGGGCGAGGGTGTGCCCGAGGTCGGTGAGGTCTGGGGTGTCGAGATGGGCATGAGTCTCGGGTCCGGCAAGGTCAAGCAGTTCGAGCAGCGCACCACCCTGCACCGCCGCACTGCCAACACATATGCCCTGAAGCGGCCCACCTCGCGCAAGATCCTGTCCGAGGTGCAGAAGAAGTTCGGCACCTTCCCCTTCAGCTTGCGCCAGCTCGAGGACGAGCGCGATGCCAAGTCGGGCGTCATCGAGTGCGTCCGCGGCAACGTCTTCCGCCAGTACGAGGTCACCGGCGACAAGGACAACTCCCCCGTCGCCAGGCTTCTGACCACCTTTGGTAAGCTGATAATATTTGTGCTCGATTTGGTCGCCAGGCTAATCATGTCCCAGCCATCACCAAGAACGGCATCACCAAGCTGGGTGCGCCGCCGGCTCTGGACGTAAGCAAGTTCAAGACGGACAAGAAGATCACGGATGAGGAGATCCTCAAGATCCTGGAGCAGCCGCTGTCCCGCAACACGGGAAAGAACAAGAAGAACAAGAAGAAGAAGAAGGCGGCCAAGAAGGACGGCGAGGAGGAGGAGAGCGACGATGAGTAAGGGGCCACAGCCCAGATTTGGACTTGGACGGAGCGGGGTCATCCATCTGGTCGCCTGCAGCAGGTCCCGCATCGGACGCGTTGCCAAACACTACGGGCTGGACTGGGGGTTCCGGGCCGATCGGGAAGCGGCAGCTACTGCATTTCGAGCGCCAACGAGGGGGGGCTTGGAGGGGCTCGTATGGGGAAGGCTTTTTGTGCCAGCTGCCGGCTTGGCTTATCACTCCGTCTTAGCCCCAAAATCAATGTGAGCACAGCACAACCCGTCTCCCATGCTGCGGGAGGAGGAGGTCAGGAGAGGAAATCAGGATTAGGTGCTGTGACCCACCCAAAAATGCTGAGAAAATGGCATTGTGCGAGTCATTGTGACCTGCAGCAGCGGGTGCTCATGTCATGAACCCGTGAACGCTCGCATTGCGTGGGAGAGCTGCCTCGGCGACTAACTATTCATTTGGGTATTCATGAGTATTTTTCTCAAAGATGTGGTATTGTGTCAAATTCCTAATAGTTTGCAGCGTTGTAGCCTATTGACCTCATTGTTCGCTATTGTGGTGTTGCTGACAATAGGTAAGGGAGGTGCCAAAACAGAAAACAGAACCTCCCTCCCCCTCTGCTGCCCCCTGACGCCGGAAACCCCTAAAGTCAACTGTTTTCAAAAAATCCCCTTCCTCCTCTTCCTCACTCATCGCCTTCCACTCCCACTTCCCTTTCCACTCGCGGCCTTCTTCCAATTTTCACACAAATCCACACTTGCAAACTCGTCGACATCTTTTTCTCGAGTCGGCAAGAAAAAAAAAAAGAAGTGGAAGACGCGTCGCGACCGGCGTATTTTGCGGCACTCAGGGGTAGACCCAAAATAATCACGGCGACTCATCCGGAGAACATCAAACAGAGCATCCAGAGCAAGAGCAGGAATCACCGAGTTTGTATTTTCGAGCAGCGTCTTGAAAGAAGTCGACAAAATCCGGGTTTGACCGGTGCCAATTTTGCGTCTTTCTCTGGCGAGAGGCACACACGGGCAGCTTATTAGCAGCAGAGCATCGCTCGGAGCAAGCCACGCCCCCTGGTCGGTCGCCTACACCGCAGCGCCCCCCGGAGCTAAGATCTGCTCCCTCTCCCTGACGGTGCTCGCTCCCACGCTTTTCCCAACACCCGTCCTCGAGACCTCAACCACCCAAGAAAAGCGTCCAAGACGCGCCTTTTTCGCCCTGCTTCATGTCGTAGGACGGCAGAACGGTATGCAGCTCGGGTCCCCTCCCCTTTTTCTTTTTTTGCAGCGATGCTGACCGGCTTGCACAGGCGCGAGAAGACGGATTGTTGGTTCCATCAAAGAAGGGGGCCAGCTGCGCGGACGAGGGCGAGCCTGCTCCTCCTGCTCCTGCAGCTCCCGGTGCAGCCTGCACCCCAACTCCCAACACCATGTCCGCACCCAACACGGTTTCCTCCAACACGCGGGCCACGCGATCGCGCTTCTCGAGTCCGCAGATCCCAGCAGCAGCGGCAAACGGAACGACCGATTCGGCGTCGGCGTCAGCGTCGAGGGCTCAAGTCAGCGGGACCGGCAGCAGCAGCAGCGGCGGTGCGAACGGCACCGAGGGACAAAAAACATTCATGCAGCGCTGGCTCGAGCCCCCCGTGCAGGTCAAAGCCAGCTATCAGGACGCCGGCCTCGTGCGGCAGGGCGTCTTCGAGAATATGGCTCCGCTGGGGACGCTGCCCAAGGTCGGCATTTTTAAGAAGACCGCGCCACCTCCGGCCGCCACCCCTGAAGCGCCGCTCGTCCGAAAGATCGTCATCATAAAGCCCAAGTCCTCGGTGCCCGCGACGCCAGTGCCTGCACCGCCGCCTGCGCCCGCGCCCGAGGAGGACGAGACGGAGGACGAGACCGAAGAGGAAGAGGCGGACGATGGGCAGACGGAGGACCAAAATGAGGAGGACAAGGACGAGCCCGCCGACAGGCAAGACCTCAAGCCTCGCACGCCGGCGGCTGCAACGGCTGCAGCACAGCGCTCGCGTCGCTCCATGACTTCGGGCGAGACGGACGACGAGGAGTGGGCCCCGGGGACAAGCACGGCGCAAAAATCCAGGACGCGCCGGAGCGTGTCACGGGCGAGCACAGCGCCGCTGCAACAGCCGGCCGCCGGTGCAGGTGCGGGCTCGCGGCAGGTCAGCCAGAGAGAGTTCATCGACAAGGTGGTGGAGGCCGCCGTGGACGAGGCACTCGCTCATTTTCGGTACCCCACAGCCTGGGCCCTGCGCACCCTCTACGATGAAAATTCATCCAACCAGGAATTTCTCAACATGATGCAGAAGGTGTTTGTCCAGACCGCGAACGCCGACACGCTCGAGGAATTTGCCCGCCTCATCCAGGTCAAGAAGAAGGAGGGCAAGCGAGACAACAAAGCCTGGCATTACTTCGTGCCGCCTGCCACCAACAGCCGCTCCACGCCACACAAGCCGAAGCGCGCACCCTACGGCAGCCTGGTCAAATTCGACACGTCTACCCTGCGCCTCGATCGTCTCGATCGCGACGACGCCGGCAAATCCCAGAAGAGAGAGCGACCCGCGAAAGCCCCAGAGCCCGAGCCTGAGGCCGAGCCGGAGCCAGAGCCAGAGCGGGACGACGCCGAGCCCGAACCCGAGCTGCCTCGGCGCAAAAAGCGCAAAACTGGCGGCAAGCAGCACTCGGCGGCGACCTCATCGGCAAAAGCGACCAAGATGACCGCCGCCGCCAACGGCGTGAATGGCAAGTCAAATGCAGAAACGCCCTCGCGGAAGCGGGGCCGGGCGCGCTCCGTGTCCAGCATTTCCTCCCTCTCCAGCGCGCGCTCTTTGTCGCCGCCGCCGGAGGATGGCCCAGAGGATGGGGAGGACGGGGGGTTTGATGAGACCCCCTCGCGCACCAGCCCTGTGCCGCCCCAACCAATCACAGCCACCAAGCGGCGTCGGTCCAACGCACCGCGCAAGAGTCGGAACGTGTCACCCTCCCGACCCTCGTCCGCGGTTTCCACCACCACCACTGCGCGCGCCCACCCCCCGGCCGCCGCTGCTGCCACTTCCTCCTCGCAGCCGTCGCAGCGGCAATCCCCCGCCGCCGCCGACCATCCCGTCGCGCTCGCCGAGGAGCAGCCCTATGAGATGCCTGCTGTCGTCGACTCGCCCCTGTTCCCCAGCCTCAATTCCAAGAAGGGCAGCAAGTCTGGCACGCCGACCCTCATATTTGCCACCAAGCTGGGCAAGATCGATCCGAAAGATCCGAAGCTTCGCCTGCGTCGCCAGGCCCGCTTGGTGACCAACCAGCCCTTCGCCATCAGCGACATCCGAGACGACTCGTCGCAGCTCGCATCCGAGCAGGAGCAGGAGGAGGCCGACGAGCCCGTCAGGCCGACGACTCCCGCGACGGCGCCTGCATCCCGGGCGCGCACTTCTCTCCCTCTGGCTCGCCCGACGCCGGCCCCGAGAGAGGGACGGAGCACGCGCTCGGCCCTCAAGCGGACGCACGATGATCTGGAGGACCAGCCATCGCCGACCGCCGCCTACTTCCCAGGGTCCGAGGTGGCCTCCTCTGCCGCCGACTCACGTGCCGGCACGCCAGCTCTGCGGCCGGCAAAGAAGCCCCGGACCGGGCTCCGGGTTAAGAACTCGTAAGCATCGCCGAGTCAGGGCAGAGTTTTCCAGCAGGGCGATTATGCTAATGGTTTTACCCGTCTAGGCCGATGAAGAAGAAGAACGGGCCGTCCGCCGGCATTCCTCGTCCCAGCGGCGAGCGCAGCAGTCCTGTGGGCAATGCACCCCGTGAGGTACGACACGATTCTCGTTTTCATTCCCTTCCCTGTCTCTCTTCCTCCTATCAAGCTCTCGTTTTATCATGGTCGAGGGTGTCCTGGGGTCAAGGCGCTCCTCTCTGGTCCGGGGTTCGCCCTCTGACCCCCAACCTCGCCCAAGAAAAAAAAAACGACAGGCAATTTTAGCGGCATGCGGCACGCCTGCGCTTGGCTTGCCGTTTCCCCGAAATCCACGCGCAACTCGTAATCACCCCTGCCTAGGCTCTGGATTTACTGACGCGGTGCCTCCACACAGGATGACAACGATGACTATTGTTCATCGTGCGGCGGCAACGGCGAGCTCATCTGCTGCGACGGCTGTACCCGCTCATTCCACTTTAACTGTGTGGATCCGGTCTTGAGAAACGATGCCATGCCCGTCGAGTGGTTCTGCAACGTGTGCCGCACCAACCGCGACATTGCCCGCCTCCCCGGTCATGGCGGCTCCTTCGCCCAGATGCTGGAGAAGCTCGACGCTAAGAACTCCAGCGCCTTTCGCCTGCCGGGTCCTGTGCGTGACCGCTTTGAGGGCGTGCGTACCGGTGTCGACGGCGAGTATGAGGAGGTCACCAATGCCGTGAAGCCCGCTCCTCGGTAAGTCCTCACCCATTCCTTGTTCCCTCCTTGTCACTGCGTGATTGTTTTCAGCATGCTGACAGCCGGTACAGGAAGAAGAAGAGCGAAGAGGACCAGGCCCCCGACTTCTACCGCATCCGCGACGCGGAGGGCAACGCGGTAATCTGTCACAGCTGCCAAAAGGCCGGCGGCGGCGCCGATCGCATCATTATCCCCTGCAGCGTCTGTGGCATCTTCTGGCATCTCGACTGCCTGGATCCCCCGCTCACCATCCCGCCTGTTTTGCGCACCTGGAAGTGCCCGCTACATGCCGATGATCTTCTTGTCGCGCGGTCCGGCGTTCTTGGACCGGCTCACAAGCATCGCAAGATCAAGGATGCGCCAGTCGTCAGGCCCACCTTCACGCGGGGCTACGTCAACAATGGCTATGTCGACATTGACGTTGATGACAGCGACAATGAGAGCGGCTGGAGAGATGTCGAGACCTATGGCCGGACTGTCCGGCTGTCCGAGAAGGGTATTAAGTTGGACTTTCTCTCACAGTGAGTATTTTCTCAATCCTTTTGCGGTGTGTGCAAGGTACTGATCTCCTGTCTGTAGTCTCCGCCATCACTCCAACCCCAAACCACAGGCTCCCAAAGCTGCACCAGTGCCGCGTCCGCTTGAGGCGAGGTCTTTGGAGGAGCAACGGGCAGCTCTTAACCTGGCACAGCTCGGAGGGTCCAGGGACGACCGCGTCGACACCCTCATCAATGCCATGGTTGTAAGTTATTCGACCTTCTTGCTGGCCCAGCCACGTCCTAACAGCCCACAGTCACACGCTGATCCTTCTGTTATCGACATGATGGGCCGCGCTGATCCCAGCCACTTGGCGGACGCCCAACTTAACCAGATGGACCAGCAGAGCCTGCGCGCCATCCTCGCCAGGGCGGAATCGATGACCGAGACCATCCGCCGGCTCCTAGCCTCGGCCACTCCCGTCCAGCAGCCGCTCCCGAAGCCTACCACCTCGGCCGAAGAGGCCGCTGCCACGGTTCCCGACCTCACCGACTCGCAATCCCCGGATCCCGAGTCCGACAACTCGGCCAACATGGACGTCGACCACAGCGCTACGGACCTGGACGCGGCCAAGAGCCCCGCCTCCCCCGCGACGACCGACGACGTCCCCGCCATGACCCAGGGCGAGAAGACGCCCATCCAAGGCGATCAATCTCCCGCTGCCCCCTTGGCGTTGGAGGAGACTGCCCCGATCGAGAACGGGAGCGTGCCTCCCACTCCGACGAAGGCGGCTGCTATCCCTGGCGACGAGCCCGTTGTGCTTGAGGCCGGCGGTGATGGAGAGAAGGCGCTTGGCGAGGGCGAGTCCATCGATATGGAGTGAGCTACGGTTCTTCGGTGTGGGGTCTGGGCGGCTATCATCAATGCTGCGAGATGCCTTGGGATGGACGAATGGCCCTCCAGGCTCGACGCAGCTTCGGCTGACAACAACAAAGTCGGCACGCGAAAAACGGGTTGAGCCCTTCCATCACCAGCCGAGTGTCACACGGCACCGCGCTATTTATCTCGTCACCTCGCCACCCTTGCTTGGCGAATAGAAGGGACCAAGGGCGTCGCATGGACAGGGATCAAGGCCACATCACTTGGCTTTCTTCTCCCCCAGTTCTTTGCTCGCACCACATATCACATCCCTTCACCACCGCGATCTGATGTTTCGCGGTCCTGCCGGCTGGCGACAGGCTTCGATCCCATATCCACCCGGTTGGTCTCCTTACCATCCAAGGTTGGCCTGCCAGCAGTCTGCGATCTAAAGATATTGATCGCGATCCGGTCCAGCTCTGGCCCAAGCCTGTCTCTTGTCTCTCATTCCACCTTCTTCTCATCTCCCACAAAACAGGATGGGCGACGCGAGGGAGGCAAAAGTTGGGACGAAAAAGACATACAAACCCGGCCAAGCGAGCAAGAGGAACGGAACAAAATTCTCCTTCTGCCCTTGTTTTCCTTTTTTTTTCCTTAGAAACCATGTGTCAATAGCGATAGCAAAGTCCTTTCATCGTCCCTTCCATCACATTTTCCTCTGATTTCTCAGTCATGGCTGGCTGGCTCTGGCTGGATGGTGCTTGGGCCTGGAGTTGGGAATCTGTGTTTTTGTGTGCTCGGTTCTTTTTTCAACAGAGCATTGCTGTCTCGGGGTTTTTTGGGACGGGTGTTTTGGGATGGGCATGGCTTTTTTCTTTCTTCTTCCATTTCTTGTTATTTGGTTGCTGGGTGGTTGGTTTGGTGGTGGTGGTGGGTTGCTCGGTTCAGTCAGGGGTCTGTCTGTCTGCGTGATGGGACTTGACTTGACTTTGCGGGTTTCCTGTGGCCACCGGATGGATGGATGGATGGATGGATCATCATGCCTACTTGCCTACCTCTACCTCTACCCCTCCCTACCTCTTTGCCTCTCTACCCTATCGCCGATTTAATACGACTGAAGTTGTTCTTGGGGACTGTGTCGGGCCTGGTATCTATCCTATCAGACTGTTCCTGAGGCATAAGGGAAGGGATCATCTGAGGGCGATTGCATGATATGGGTGGTGGGTTTTGCGTCTGGGGAGGGCAGGACAGGTTGAGAGAACGCGAGACTGGAAAACTTTGTCTGGCGGGCTTGCCTGCCTCTATTGCTAGATAGACGGTGCGAATATGGGCAGGCAAATTTGTGCTCTTCTTCTGAGATTGTCTTATGTCTTGTTTTTGTTACGATGCTCTCTTGCTTGCTGGACTGGACTGGACTGGATTGCGGCATTCTTTGTTGTTAGGATGGAGTGGTCTTGAGGGGGTTTGGCTAGGAAGGAGCTTGTTCGTTGGCACATACCTTTCTCCTCCTTATATCTAGTCAGGGCTTCGGGAGCGAGAGTGTATGAAATATATGGGCGTTTTGTGGTCAATGGTGTCTGACAACGTCTCCGCTGCTGCGAGGTGATGTGTGAGAGGCTAAGAGTTGTGGGAAAGTGCTGATCCCTGACACGTACAGGAGCAAACGGTAGACTGGTGATCTCTGACGGTGAAGTTCAAGAAGGGAGGGATGGCTTCTGTATTTAAGCCAGACGATGACGAGGAAATAGCTGGATACACACAAAAACGTCACCCCAATTGAACTTTGTTGAATCAATTCTATCCAGCCACCAACCCGGTCTAAGTCCTTATTATACACCTCCACATCAATCCCAGACGTGAGGCAGCTGACAGCGAGACAGGACGGGTGGCCAGGGAAGAGAAACAACGGGACACTGAGATTCCGTATATCCAAGGCCGTAGCACTCATAGATGCCATACATAAAACCACACCACAGAGGTGGTGAGCGACTTCTATCTTCCCGCCGCTTTCCTCTTTTATCCCCTACTCTTCCCGGTGTGTGATATCATATCGTGTTCACCAGTTCCCATCATGGCTCTTCCTTTGATCAACAAAGGTTAAGAGCCCACGCCCAACCCAAGCTCGCCACAACCCGCACCATCTGCCACCATGACGAAGGAAGATAGAAACGAAATTCATCAATCATCAAACAATCTCAGATAAAAAACTCTATATACAGAAGAAGCGAGCAAACCCTGGCCACCGCACCCCCTACCCTGATCATCCAAGCAGCAACCTCACACCAAACAAAAACCAATATAGTGAAAAGTCCACCAACATCTCTCTAACTTGCTCATCCCATGCAATGTAATGTAATGCAGAGCAACAGTATAGTGAGAAGAAAGAAAGTAGAACAGAAGATGTGGAGGGTGAGTCCAAGTTGTCTCAATGTGTCTCACGAAGTGAAAAAGGAAGCAAGCTCGACACAAGTCAAGAAAGAAAGAAAGAAGAAATATATCCCTTTTCCATTCTTCCCGCCGGACCTAATTTCCCACCGCCCGCCCACCAGCAAGCCAAAAACCAAAGACCCAAAAGATCAAGGCAAAGCAGGAGAAAAAAAACGAGAGACATCTCCAGTTGAAAGGGACCAGAACCACCAACCACTCAGCCAGCCGTCGCCAACACAAAGAAGGACGAAGAACCAAAGAACAGGTCAGAGAGGGGTGGATATAAGTCCGCTGAAACCAAACCAAAAACCATGTTTCTCCGCTGCTGCTGCTGCTGCTGCTGCTGCTGCTGTGAATCTGTTCTCTCCACCTCATCCCCCTCAAGCAAACCAAAATTCCATCCCTCCACCCATCCATCCGATAAGTCATTTCTCGCTTGATAAGGGGTTGTTGTCGTGTGAGTCCGTCCCATGGCCACGAGGCATCTATCTTTTACAGCCCCAAAACAAACAAATCAATCATCACTTTGCTGGTCGCTGCTCGCTGCTCACGCATCATTTCATCCTCTAGAGCAAGCGGCCAGAAAAATCTTCTTCAAGACAAGCAATCCGACAGAGAAGCAAAAAAGACACACCGAAGAAAAAACGCCATATCCCCAACCCCTTCTTCATTTCCTCTTCACTTTCCTCCCTTTCTTTTCACGACCGCACTACCGTCGCTGCCGACCATCAGGCTGTGGACTCCGTCCCGCCCTCCCCCTGGGCCGTCCCGCGCCGCCCTGTTGCTGCTCCTGCTGCATGCCATACCCGCCAGGGCCGGCGCCCTGCATCGGCGCGCCGTACCCCGGGTACATACCCGGCGGGGGCATCATGCCAAACCCGGGCGCGGCGGCAAACACGGGGCCTTGGCCGGCCGGGATCGCGGGCGGCGGGATGGGGCTGCCGTTGGCCAGCGGCTGGCCGCGGTTATAGGGGTCGAGGGAGGGGCTGGCGCTCTGGAAGGGGCCTTGCCCGTAGGGGTGCTGCATGGCCGGGAAGTAGTTGTTGATTGGCGGCGCGGTGCCTCGGGGCATGTGGCCCTGTTGGAAGCCCATTCCCATCTGTTGGGGTGGGGTAGGGGTGTTGTACATGGGCCCCTGGGCGTTGAAGGCCGGGAACTGGTCGACGCCTTCGCTGCGGGGCATGCCGAAGCCCATGTCGTAGCCGGCGGCGCCCGCGGGAGTGTTGAGCGGGTTGTAGAATTGCACGCCGGCGCCGGCACCGTATTGTCCAGCTTGCTGAGCGTGCTGCTGCTGTTGTTGCTGTTGCTGATGATGGTGCTGGGGGTTGCCGGTCTGTCGGGAGCCAGGGCGTTGCCGTTCGGCGCTGCCATGTTCACGGGGACCGCCGCCGCCGCCGCCACCTCCACTGCCCCGCGTCGACAAGCCCACCTCGTCCATGAGCCGCTTATAGCCCTGGCCTGGCTGTGCCTTGATGCGGATGAGAACGGACTTGACGGTGTCGACAACCTGGCTCCGGATCGTTTCATCGAAGAATGGGGTGGTGAGGACCTTGAAGATCAGAGTCGCGCCACAGGCATGGTCGCTGAGGATGGCCTCCAGGACTTGGTCGTTGGGCGTGAAGAAGAGCGCCTTGAGGATTGTGTCCCTGGCCTCGGCCTCGGCCTTCTGGTTGATCACCTTCAGGACCGTCAGATACGCAACCTTGTGCGTGCACAGGTGAACGAGGTAGGGAACAAGCTGAGGCGACAGCACGGTCCGCCGCTGCGGGAACGTGCAGGTGTCGAGGAACCAGGTGAGCAGCAAGGCGCCGTTGGCGTTGGTGGCCAGCTGTACGCTGTGTAGGGCAATGGCGGCCGCCAGCATCCGCTGTTGGTCCTTGGTGGCATGGTGGCTCTCCAGGCAAGCCCGCATGGCGCGAGCTCCGTACCGTCCCTGAGAAACCTCCCACATCCTGCCCAGCATGGTCTCGAAGATGAAGTCGTTGTAGGGTGCGCCAAACTTGAGGCATCCCTGCAGGACATAGTTGCCGTATTGGTCCAGGAACAGGGGGATGGTGTAGGCGCGCAGGTGCTGCACAATCAGAGTCATCTGCTGCGGCGTCTTGCAGACGTCGATGATCTTTTGGGCCGCCCACGTGCCGTTCTTGTGCACGCCAATCTCGGCCATGTGAGGCGCGATCTCAGCCAGCATCGAGTCCCGGATACCGTCCGAGCAGTGCTCAAAAAGCTTCTGGACGACCGTGTTGCCCAGGTAGTCGGAGGCGAGTTCCGCAATCTCGGGGAGCATCTCGATGGCGATGTTCTCGATCTCTTGCTGAGACAGCGACTGGTTGTCGATCCTCTTGCGGATGTCCCTCAGCTTGGGGGCGTCGTGGATCCTGGTATGGGCGGGCTCCTTGATGGGTGGGATTTCGTCGACGAAGGCGTTGTACTGGATGGCCTGCTGCAGACTCCTAGAGATGCGGAAGCTGTCCTCTTGGTTTGCACCAAATTGCTGGACAATCTCGAGAATATCTCCGGTCATCTCATCGAGGGGCGCCAGAGTAGGCGTGATGTTGCCCGTGATGGGAGCTGGCCCGGCTTCGGCAGACACAGGAACACCGCCTTGGCCGTTCTCGTGGCCCTTTGAGAAGGGATCAGGACTCGGCGAAGGGATGGCCCCGTCGTGGCCGGGGGTGCCGGTGCTCGAAGGCGGCTTCGCAAAGTTAATGCGGATCGGCCCGGCACCGGGGAAGATCTCCTTTCCGTTCATGGTGGCTTTGGCGGCCATTGCACTATCAACGCGCTCAAAGTTCACAAATCCGCAGCTCTTGTGGGTCAAGACTCGGGCCGACACTATGGGACCGTACGACTTGAACATCTCGGTCAGGGTCGACGTCGTGGTGGAGGTCGGGATGCTGCCAAGCCACAGAGCACTGGTCGGCCCTTCCAAGCCCTGCTCATCCGCGCCCAACAAGCCGTTGTTGCGGCTGTTGGACCGCCCCAGGGACATGCCGGCGACGGCATGCGGGAGGTCGTCGAAGGCTTTCTCGTCTGGCATCTGGATCTCGGCGGCCGTGAAGGAATTGTCAAGCCTCGACGGCGTCGGCAGGTAGTTGCGAAGAAGGCGGGACCCCGGGTTGTCCAAGACACCGGCGGTCCGAGCACGAGGACGGTTGACGGCCGCTTGGGTCGCAAAGGCCTGAACGGCCAGGTTGTGATTGTGAATCGCAGCATTCGTCGCGGCGAGCTGGTCCTGCAGCTGAGCATAGTGATTCTCCATCATTGACATGGGGTCAGCGTCGTAGTCGTCCTCATCGTCGGCATACTTGTCCTTGTTGTTGACCGAGTAGGAGCGGAATCTGTTCGCGGCCTTGGAGAAATCGGCGTAGTTCGGGATGTAGGGAGCGGTAGCGAGCTGAGCCCGAGCAGGCTGGGGAGTCTCAGCCAGGCCAAGATAGTCCAGTGTTCTCATATGAACGTCAGTCTCGGGATTTCCCTCGCGGGAAAAGTGAGACTGGGCAGGAGAACTCGGCCCGTTGGACCCGATGCTCGCGATGCTCGCCAAGGTGTTGCCCCGCTCCCGGCCGGTCGGGTTCCAGCTGCTGAAGATGGAGGGCCCGAACGGGGAGCTCGTCCCGGGGACGTGAGCGAAGGGGCTCCGCTGAGGCATGGAGCCAGCACGCAACCTCGAAAGCAGAGTGGATGCACCCGAGGGGTCATTAGGCGCGTCGAGACCCGGCGAGGGCGACTTGAAAGGGGTTTGCGACGGGCTCGGCCGCGACGTCTTGGAGGCCAGCGCCGGGATGCCGAGCATGGGATTGCCGGCGCCAGGCGAGAACCTGGAGGGCAATGTGCCCGCCCGAGCGCGGCGGGTCTGCGGCAGAGTGTCTGGGGTTGGCAGCTGGGCGAAGTCGGGAAAGCCATCGGTGGGAGACTCGGGGATGTTCTCACGGAGCGGAGTCGAGTTCCCGCTGGTCGGAGGGCCGCCCCAGGGATTCAACGGCAATCCTGGGACGCCTTCCTGGGCCTGGATCTCTCTGGCTCTGCAGTTTCACGCCAGCGTTAGAAGGGTACTTTGCCGTTTTGACGGAGGGAGGAAGAAGCGGGGCGGCAACTCACCGCTTGGAAAACAAGCGTCCAGCCGCGGCCATGTCGTGTGAGGGCGAGCCGGCGCCAGAGCGCGAGGTGCCCGACATCTTGGAGGTGGGCGTCAAGCCTGGTGACAAGCCAAAGGGCGACCGAAGGGTGCTGCCGGCAGACTGCGGGTCATTTGGCGAGGAGGAGGTGGTGGGCGAGTTGGAGCGGCCCTGCGGCGGGTAGCCGATGGTGAGGTGCTCGCCTGGTCTAGAAGTGGACATTATCAATTATTTTTGATCCCGGTCCTCATAGAAATATCCGGTGTCTCGTTCCGTCAGAGGAGCTGTCTCGCCGGGCCCGGAAGCGATGGGAATGGGCGAGCGGTGGATCTCCTCGGCCGGGTCGGAAGGGCGAGGAGGACGGGGTGCGACGACGTGCGCTGCGCGTCGAGGGAGAATCGATCTCCGGCGCAAGTGTTGCTGCGCAATTGAGCAGGAATTGAAATCGAAAAACACCGAGGCCGGATGTCGAGGAGGAGGCCGGCGCTGTGGGCGAGCTCTCTCTCGGCAGGACAGGGTGGCTGGTGCAATTACAAGGCCGTCGCCGCTGTGGTTGAGTGTTTATCGAGCCGTCGGATGGCGACTGTCGAGAAAAAGTCGAAGTTGGCTCTGCAACTGTGTTCAGAAAGGAGTGTCTCGTCGGGGGCGATGGGCGGTGGGGGGGAAGACGGAGAGCCGCAGATTAAGGTGTCGAGGCGGGAGACGGGGTCGAGGGGTCGAGGAGACAAATAAAGGTTGGGATGCTCATAAATAGGTAATGCTGAGCGCGAGGGTGCTCCAGGGCTGGCTGCACTGCTGTGCACTGCTGGCGGTGGCTCTGATGCCGCAGATGCTGCTGCGAGGGTGGAGTCTGGGTTCCGCACCGCACGTTTTGGCCCTGCCTTGGTTGTTATCCCTACCCCAACCTCGTTTTTGGCGGGTTCCGGGGCTAAGAAAAGAGCGGAGCAGAAAGAGCAGGGACTAAAGGACTCGAGGTCGTCAATAGACAGGCGTCATTAGGGGAATTGAGCCTGGAGAAGAGCACGGCGACTTAAGACGACACCGGGTGACGCGGGAGAGAGGGGCAAAAAAAATCCACCAGAGGACAGCTCGCCTGGGATATGGCGATATGGCAGTGTGCGGAGGAGGAAAAAGAGGAAAAGGATCTCGGACGCCGTTGAGTGGACGGGTCAACATGAAACACCGTTTTAGGGGGGGTGCGTAGTACGTACCGCTGTGCGTACACCGTACGAATAGCGTGTAAGTTACGTTACGGTCACTGGGCAGGCTGGCAGGGCACTTGCAGGCTGCAGCTGAGTGCAGGCCTTTTTTCTTTTCTTTTCTTTTTTTTACCCTCTCCTTGCCCCGCAAGCTTCTCGAAATCTCGAAAACCACTGCATCTCCCTCCAGCACCCCGACCCTGGCTGGTGCCACGCTCGACCCAATGAAAACGGCGCCCACCCACTGAGACTCTGCACTGACGGGCGATGGCGCAAGCACCTGGGCGGTTCCGGATCGGGGATCAGCTGCCCTGGACCCGTCCTTGCATCCATCCATCCACGCACGGCGCATTTGCTCCCTTGGGTTGACGCACCATCCACATGCTCAGTATCGCAGACCAAGGTTCGGCTATCAGAGAGGGACGACGCAGTTCGGGAATCGACGTCATCGCATTGAAACAGCAGCGAGGAACCCAGCCGATATCCAACTCCTACTTAGGCTTGGACAGACTCGATGGCAGTCCAGTGGACGAAGCAGACAATATCATGTATGCTGTATTCTGTACAGTATTCTATCCGGACTCGCGATTCCACATTCCACACTCCATCCTTCACACCTGCCCACCCATCCGCCGACCATACACTGTGCCACCAGGCCCCTGCAGCTACCCGAACCCCATCGACGACACCCGGGTTGCAGCCCCGCTGAGCTCGGACCAGCCGCGGCCGTGCGGATGGCCAATCGTCCCATCAGGACCAAGGGACCGGAGAGTGAATACGGTGCATTCTGTACTTGTAAGAAACAGGTCTCACCTCAGGGGCTTGCTCCAAGTGGAGCTGCTTCCAGAGCCAAGTCCGCACCTCGTCTCGATCGAGTTTCCGACTTGCAGCCTTGTACGGGATAGACATACCGTAGAGGTTCAGTTTGCGAGGCTCAAGCACAGTTGGGCCTTTTCTCTCTATCCTCTACTCCGTCTTCTGCCGCTGTGTATGTCTAGGAACACATCCCCGAAAAGAGCAGAAGGGGTAATATTCTGTTCATACCTGACGGCACCATACAAGGCTGTCCGAGGTGCCCCCTGGCGGCGGCGTGGCATACAGTTCTCAGCCCATGTTGGCCCGACTCGCAGACTAAAACTGGCAGCTGCAGAGGCACGACATGCACCGGCAAGGCTCTCCCTCGGCTGGTCAAACGCTGTGCTGCGGCTGTCTGTCTTCAGGTTGATTGGCCCTGGCCAAGGCACGACTCAGGGGTAGAGGCGTCTGGCGTTTGGCTGTCACCTACTCGGCGGGGCCGATGCCACGATGCCAGGGCAAGGGGACCGCTAGGAACTCGCCGTTCTGTCTTCCACCCCTTCCGACTGCATATTCGTAACCCGGCAATGGCAGCTTTAAGATGCATCCTAACGGATCCTTGCCGGATCAATCGCGCTTTGCCTGCCACGCCAATCAGCGCCGCATGATGGCTGTCTGCTGTGATGGCCAGCGAGGGGATCTGCTTGAGAACCTGAAACGTCGCGTCAACCTGCCTCATTTGTTGCTTGGCCTCCGCGGGCTCCATATCCCCACGCCACGGCGTCTCTGGCCCCCGGCCAGGGCGGCAGATCGATCCCCTAGCACCCAGGCTAGCAGGGCCTTGGCCGACCCGCCGTTCCGAATCGCCCGTGTCTTGCAGATCTCGCCAGCCAAGAGCGTCCGGGGGACAGCCAAAATGCACCGAAACCGACATGTTCGGCCACGAGACACCACCCCAAGTTCGGGACCAACAGCGCAACGGTCCCCTTACTAGTGCATGTATACCCTCGGAGTCCATGGTGAGCACGGCCGCTTCTGGGGAGAGTGCAGCACCACCAGTCCTCCCTCCGCAGCAGGGTCCGCAAGCCAAGGAGCCAAGGCTTCAACGACTTCAAGGCAACGTGACAAGGGAATCGCGGTGTTGTTCCCCAGCGGCCGCCGTTTCAAGCCCCGGTCACCATGCTTGATGCCAAAAGAGGTGAGCCGTCGATCGAGATTCCAATGTTGCTCTTCTTCACCGCGTAAGCCACCACGTCATGCCTCGAGTTGGAGGGGTCAGGGATACCAAGCCGCTAGACATAGTAAACATGGTCTCGGAAACGTCTCGAAGCTTTGAGCGTTTCTGAAACATCGATCCAATCGAAGCGGCCTTCTCAGTGACATCCGGTCTATCTGAGCTAGGCGTCTTGCCAACTTCAGCCGTGCCTCTTGCTCGGTCGTCATGCCGATCAGGAAACGAAACGTGCTGCCCACCCCAACGGCCTTAAAAGCCAGTCTATAAGATATAAGATATCATTGCCAGCCCACTCAAGAAGCTTAACCAACACAGCATTCCTAATACAAGGTGAGTTATGCGGATATTAAACTCCCATCTCCCACAGCATGCTAGACACCACCACGTAAACCTTCCTCACAACTACGTATCGAACCGAATCCTCCCCACCCGAGGCATAAAGTTGACGAGAACTGGCTATCCAAAGCCCACGACACCACTTTGCTCACAACATCTCGCAGATATCCAATCAAATGGACTGCACTGAAACTCATACACAACCGGCACCCTCCCTGTTTCAACCGACCACTAACACCCAAGGTACGCGTCCCAACTCCACACTCCCTATCCCCAAACGCTCCACACCCCCCAAACAACCGTTGGACTTTCGACCGCCTTGTTTGGCACCACGTCATTCGAGAAGGGCATGCTCGAGGCAGGGTAGAGAGCTCGAAATGGCAGCAGAGACAGATGACCCAATCCACCTCTGTCTCGAGGCATCCATCCATCTCTCCATCCAGTTGTCAGTCCCTCGCCAACGCCAGCCAGCCATGGAATCAATCGAAATCCCAGCCTAGCAGTGAATGAGCAGAGAGATACCATGCAAAGCGGGAACAACAACAACAGCAACAGCAGTAAAGCACCCAGAGGAAGGAAGCCAAACCGCATGAAGGGACGTCCGGAGAGAGACAGAGAAGACAACAAGAAGAAAAGGCAGAAGTAGTAGAAAGTAAAAGCTGCCTGCCTGCCTACCAACCCTAAAACTCCCTAATATCTGAGAGAGAAAGAGACAGAAAGAAAGAGAGAGAGCAAAAAGTGCCGAAGAAAAGATAGCAATTACAATCCTCCCAATCCCCAAACCCCCAAAGCCCAAACCCGTCTCTCTGTCCATCCAACCATCCGTGCTGCTCTCTCGCGGTTACTGCTTGCCTGAACCTCATGTCTCTTCCTCCTCCCCTCTACCCTACAGCAGGACATCCAAACCACAGAACAAAAAGCATGGACATGTCTTTCTGCCTCGCCTCGCCTCGTCTCGTCTCGCCCGGCCACCATGTCAAAAATCAAAATCAAATCAAGCCTGATTATTCATCATCATCATGAAGAAGGTCTTCCCCCCCAACCGAATCACGCAGTGTCTACTATCCCCCCTCTTCCCTCCCTCCGACCCTTCATTTAGCAACCCTCTTGAAAGCCAGCAGATCCGCCAGGCTCGCCTGCGGGCAGCCGTGCTTCAGGAAGTCATGGTTGAGCAGCTCCTGCGCCGACGCGCGGCTCTTGACGTCGACGCACAGGCAGACCGACAAGAAGGCCTTGAGCTCCTTGCTCAGCTTCTCGGGCTTCTTGAGGCGCGGCGTGCCGTTGGTCGCGATCAGGTACAGCGCCTTGAGCGGCTCCTCGTTGAG
>OUNM011343283.1_pt1 | contig 22680 bp, 8 predicted proteins | sample 1769961 | NCBI WGS metagenome assembly OUNM01 (sample SAMEA3914820, study PRJEB12502) | metagenome | biome: forest; material: soil | place: USA | collected 2012-03-12 | depth 0.3 m | reverse complement strand
ATCGGTAATCTCATTCCGCATTTGTTGGTGATCGACGGCGTCCAATACCGTTCCGATGGCTATCATTTGTTAACTATTCCCCGTCGTGCAAAGAAAACGGAAGACGAGGCCGGTTACGATATTTCCGTGGAAAGACAGAGGTACTTCTGGAGGGCTCGACAGCACGAGCGACAAATGAAGGAAATCGAAGATGCTTTGGTCCGCTATCCGGAGAAAGAAGGAGCGCTTTTCCTTGAGAAAGGATATCTTATGCTGTGCGAGGGTGAGTTTCCAGAGGCGGCGCGCTTGCTTGAAACGGCCGTTGCCTCAAAAGGCTTGTCCTCGGATTTGTGCGCTCTCGCGAAAGTACATTTGGCTTCTGCATGCGCGGCGATGGGCGACATTGAAAAGGCGCGCGCCCTCACTGAAACAATACTTTCTGAAATCTCGGCCGAGAAGCGTCTGATGATCCTGGCAGAGCTTGCGCTCATTCCAGTGACGACCGGAGTTCCGGTTCTCTTACCAAAGGCGATGGAATGGTGTGCCGAAGCGTTGAAGGCTTCGCCAAATTTGCACGGTTTGCTAGTGATTCAGGCGGCGCTATGGGTTGAGCAAGCGGACTACCAGCGTGGTGAAACCGCCTTGCGAAGGCTGGTTCGCGGATATGTTCTTCGAGATGTGGCCGCTTTCTATCTCGCTTTATGTGCCCGCCGATCAGGAGCAGCTGAACGTCAGGTTGTATATTGGCAGGTGCGAGCAAATCGGTGGACACATTATCGCTGGCTACTGCGCCGGATGGAGCTGGAACTAGGCAAAAAACAAGCCGTTGGCTTGCCATGAAGGTATAGTTATGTCCCTAAGGTCCGCTCGTCGCTTTACTGAAAATAAAGCTTCCAGGAGTGGTTGGCCCAAGGAAATACCCCGCTGCGGTATCTTCCGGTTGTAGATAGATGGCGTGGATCGCAATGGACCGGCCCGTGGTGGGGTGAATTAGTTTTCCGTTCAAAAGGCCGGTTGCAGGATCGAGGCTGAGCGTGATTTTTCCCGTGTTCGGATCGTTCACGGTGAAATGGGTCAGCGGCGAGAACGCTAGCATATCCGTGAAAGGCGCTTGGAGATCCCCATCGCCGAGGGTTGCCTGGCGCGCGCCGCTTTGCATGATGGGAGATTGCGCGCGATTGTAGAATTCTCCCGCAGCGGATAGCCGTGTCTGAATGGCCGCAGCATAGTGTCCGCCGGGAGCGTGGACCGCCTTTCGCCAATCGACGACACCGGTCATGAGTGGCGAAGCTCCGCTTTGAATAGCCACAGGCCCGGCGGCATAACCAGTGGACCTATATAACGATGTGTAAAACGGCCAAATCCCTGACGGAGAAAGGCGCGATGAACCCCCGAATGCTGTGCCTTCTGACAGGTGACCGGCATAGGTGACTACGCCGCCGGTATTGATGTTAACCGTCGAAAATCCTGAGCCTTGGGGTGCGTTTGAATCCAAAGGATCGGGAGTCAGCGAAACGGTATAACGTCCGGGAAGCGTCCATGGGTTTACTTTGGCGCTAAAAGCGACGCGTTCCGCAAAAAGCACAGCGGTCGTTGTGTCATCGGTCACAGTGCCGGACAAATCGGGAGTGCTTCCTGGAGACAGCATGAGATGCACGAAGAGCGAATGAGGCGCTTTGCCGAGTGTGACACTATATAGCCCTTCCGGGGAAAATCTGCCGAGGAGCGTATAACGCTTACCTTCAAACCAAAGCGCACCGGTAAAGCTTCCGCCATTGGTGATGCTGAGCTGCGTGAGCCCGAGGTAGGTGGGATTTGCGCCGGGCGTGGAGAGCAGGTTTGCATAGTTTCCCGTGAAATTGGTTGCGGCGACTGAGGAAACCAGCACGGTGGCGCTGGATACTTGTCCGTGGGAATCGTGCACGGTGGCGGTGAGGAGATTATCGCCGGGCTGCAAAGGCACAGAGGGTGCAACCCAACTTGTCGTTCCGGAAGCTTTGCCGGAGCCACCGCGGCTATTTTCCCAAGTAACGGCCGTAATTCCAAAGTTATCCGAAGCCGTGCCCTGCAGGGCCACGGAACTGCGGATCGTCGAATAATTGGCCGCGGCGGTTGGAACGGTGATCGTGATCACCGGCGCGCTAGCCGCTTCCTTCGCTACAAAATTGGCAATGAGATTTCGATCAGCAGTGACTTTGAATGAGTAAGAGGCGGATTTGCTGGCGAGCCCCTTCTCATCGGTCCATTCCACGAAACGGTAGCCAGAGGCAGGAGTTGCCGTTACGGTGGCGGTAGCGCTATTCTGAAACGTGCCGCCGCCGCTCGTTGATCCACCGGTGGCTGGTGCGCCCTGCACGCTGACGCTATAAAAGCCTGAGGGATTTCGAACGTTAATCGTTTTCGTATAGGTATTGTCAGATTCATCAAATTCCGTGACTTGATTCGCAGAATCAACCACCAGTTTGACCTGGTGCGCGCCGCTCGAAAGCAATCCGATCGGAAAGGCAGTAATTGAGGAAAAAGTATTGGGAGGCAGGTCACCGGATTGTTGCCACGAATTCTTCAGGACATTGTCCACATAGAGAGAGGTGACAAAACCGGCCGATGCATCCTGCAAACCGCTGTTAATGATGGCCCAATCCACGTAGAGTGAATCCGTGCTGAAGATTTCCGGATCGTCCGTGGTGGAATTTGCGGCATTCGTCACGACCACACGATCACTCCAGCCGCCGGGCTGGTAGGGCGTGAGATTGGGCGCCTGGGGCAGGGTGACTTGCAATTGCGCTCCGTTACTTGTAGCGGAGCCGGCATCGTTTTGCACGACGACATCGTAGCTGGCTGCGTCGCCGGGCTGGATGTTTTGCAGCGGGAGATTGGCGTTGGTCGCTCCGTCGATATTGTGAAGATCTTTGCGCCACTGGTAGGTCATGGGACGGCTCCCGCTCGCGACAACACTCAAGGTAACATTGCTGCCTGCGGAAACAGTTTGCGCCTGCGGATTTAGTAAGATCTGCGGTGCGACATCCCCTGTTCTGGTGATGCTGTAGTTATCGAACACCATGCTGTTGTTCCCGGCGCGGAAAGTATTGGTGGCCCAAACGGCATCCACGTCTCCCAGATCCAGCGGTGCGCCGGCAGTAGTCATCGGCTGCCCGCTGACCAATGTGTTTCCATTGACGGAGGCGTTCCACGAATTATTGGCAAAATCCATCACGATCTGCAGCGTGTACACCGTGGCATTGTCAAAGCCGAAGCCGGTGTCCTGGATGGGGTTGCTATCATCGAGAAAATAGCCGACCTCGAGAAGATCGTTGTCGAAAACGACGCCGAAAAGATTCTTTCCCGCCTTGTCGAAGACCGCCCAGTAAAATTGGTCGTAGGAGCCATTCGTTGAATCGACGATTTTCATCGTTACTTGAAACGTGATTTTGTCGCCGGCTTGGGGCGTGTAGTTGATGGGCTCCCACACGTATGTACCTGCGTTGCGAGGGCCGTGCGATCCGATGTAGGCCTGCTGGCCCAATCCAGGCAAGGCGGTGGTCACGACGCCGTTGCTGCCCGCCCCGGAACTGACCCATCCTTTTTGTCCGGAGAGGAACGAGGTGGTGGAGTAACCCTCCGAAGCCTCGAAACCGGTGGAAAAGATCACCCCTGAATTGGCGGCTACAATGGAAAGCGCTATCTGTCCCGAAGCGCCATTCAAGCCATCCACGGCGATGCGATAGACGGTGCCGGCCACGGCATGCATCACGAGATAACTCGTCTTTCCGCCTTGAGGGTCGTCGTCATTGCTGGCCACGGCGGCGAGACTGGAGACCGACGGACCAGTGTAAACCGCAAGTAACGTATCAAAGCCGCTGCCTTGCGTGGAGACCGCATAGTCCGCATTGCTCGGCGCCGTCCAGTTCCACCAGACAGAAGCGCCGCCGGCATTGCCCGCGTGGTTGGGTTCCCCGGCTTCCTTGGTTGCGCCGACATTCGTTCCGATCACCGCACCCGTGCCGCTAAAGGCAGCCGCATTGGCGAAGCTATCATTGGGCGGTCCCGCGGACACGGAAAAACTGCCAACGCTGGTGCCTATACCGCTAATATTCGTAACCGAAATCTGTCCGGTCGTCGCGCCGTCGGGCACTTTCGCGGTGATCTGCGTATCGGAATTGATGATGAAACTGGCGGAAACCCCATTGAAATCGACCTCAGTGACGCTGGACAATGAGCTCCCAGAAATCGTCACGGAACTTCCCACGCCACCGGAGAGCGGGGCGACTCCATCGACGGCCGGCGCTGCGACGTTAGCCGCCCAATTCAGTGCCAAATTGCCCGCCACGCCGCCTGCGCCATCGATCGCGATGTAGTAAGTCGTGCCTTGAGTTGCCGCAAATGAAAGGGAGCTCGTGAATGCATCTCCGGAGTCATCGTTACTTGCCACCGGAGCCAAGGCATTCACGCTCGATCCGGTATAGGCGGCAAGGATGGTGTCAAAGGAGCTTCCCAATGTATTGAAAGTAACGTTGTTACTTGCTTGGGCGGTCCACGCATACCAAACGGAATGACCGCCAGGATTGCCGGCATGATCCGGCTCGCCGGCTTCCTTGGTCGCGCCGGCGTTGGTGCCGGTGATTGTGCCGGTAGTTCCGGAGAGAACCGTTGCAGAGGCAAATGCGTCGTTCGCAGGAGGGCTGATGACGGTGAAGACCGTGGTGCTTGAAATAGTACCTACGCCGGTCACCACCGTGACGACGCCTGTGGTCGCACCTGTGGGCACTGTCGCGGTCAACTGCGTGGCAGAGACCACGGTGAAGCTTGCGTTTATGCCCGCAAATTGCACGGCAGTGGTTCCGGTAAAGTTCGCGCCGTTGATCGCGACGATGGTGTCCGGCGCGCCCGAGGCGGGCACAAAGTTATTGATCGTAGGAGCCGAAGTGGTCAGGACCCAGTTGAGATCGATTGTGCCCGTCTGCCCGTTGTGACCATCGACGGCGATTTCGTAAATCGTGCCCGCGACCGCATTGAAGGACACCGCGCTGGTCACACCGGTGCCGGCGTCGTCGTCGGAAACGACCGGAGACAGTGCGCCCAGGCTGCTTCCGGTATAGACCGCGAGAAGCGTGTCGAAGCTGCTGCCAAACGTATCAAAGGTAAATATCCCGCTTTGCGGTGCGGTCCACGCATACCAGACAGACGCGCCTCCCGGATTTCCGGCGTGATTGGGTTCCCCGGATTCCTTGGTCGCCCCGACGTTACTTATAGAAGTATTGCCCGAAACTCCGTTGATAAGCGTTGCGCTGGCAAAGTTATCATTCGCGGCGACCGACGGAAGGACGGTGAAGGAATTCGTGCTGGCGGTCGTGCCGTTGGGTGTGATGACGCTGATCGGTCCAGAGGTTGCCGAAGCCGGCACGATGGTGGTGATCTGGGTGGATGAGTTGGCAGTGAAGGAAGAAACGCTAGTTCCGTTGAACTTCACGTCGGTGGCGCGGCTCAAATTGAGTCCGGTAATGATCACGGTGGAGCCTGGGGACCCGCTAGATGGACTGAAGCTATTGATGGAGGGCGCGACTGATCCGGCGCCGGCCAGCGTGCTCATGAGAACTGTGACGTCCGGCACACCGATGCCTGTGACGCGGTCGTAACCCACCCCGGCGCTGTACTGGCCATTGCTGCCGGAGGTGATGTCGCGGAAGTTACTTGTTCCGATCAACGGGTAGATTTGGGGGTTGAGCAGGCCGATGGGGCTCAGTGAATTGTTGGCCCGGGCCTGATTAATCAGCGCACAAAAACCCGCCCAGGTCGGTGCGGACCAGCTTGTGCCGGCGACGCCGCCTTGTTTTCCCTGGAAGTAGAAAAAAGCATAGGTGGTGTCGGAAGCGACGAGGCTCACATCGGGGACAAACCGCTTCGTTCCCGAAGGAACGCCGGTGCCGGTTTGCCACGATGGTTTGCTAAAAAAAGTGCTCACGCCCCCGCCGCTCCCCGACCAACCCGTTTCGCTGGTTACTTTACCACTGGAATCGAGCGTCAGATTCGTGCCGCCCACGCCGGTGACGCTGGGATCGGAGGATTCATATTCCACCTGCAGCGGACCGGGCGAAGATGCGGAATTATGGCCGGTATCATCGGGATTGGAGCCGGCATCGCCCGAGGCGACGAAGACGGAAACATTGTTGCTGGCGAGCGTGGCGAAGTATTGCGATTCCGTCTGCATTTCACTGCTTCCGGTGAGATACGTTTCACCGAGACCGAGGCTGATCGAGACTTGGTGCAGATGCGGTTGATTAGGCAGATCGCTAATGATTCGCTGGAGCGCCTTATCAATACTAGTGAATGACAGGTCACCGGTCGCGTACAAGCGGACGACGGCGCCGGGAGCAACGCTGCTGGACCATTCGACGTCGAGCGTGGCCTCGCCATCGGTATCGGTGGCCGGAGCGCCAGAGCCGTTCACGTTGACGGTTTCGAAATTCGAGAGGCTTTGCGCGATATTATTAGATGACCAGAAATTGGTGAGGTCAGAGGTCCTGGGAGAGGAATCAATCAGGATGGCGATTTTTTCGCCTGCACCAGTCACGCTTAATCCGCTGGCGTCATATGCACCCATCACTTCTTTCACTAAAAACGGGGGTTTGTCGTTGATCGCCGGAGAGGGATTGACCAAATGTTTGCGCGCATGAAGAAATGGCTGCAGACCATTGATGCCGAGGATGGGAGAAGCAACCGACGCGGGAAGACTGGGATGAGTGCGAGCGGCCCTGAATTCCCGGCCTTTCACGGTTACTTTAACCATCTCCACTTGCAGGCTTTGTTGAATCTGCGCCAGCGTGCCTGAGGCGAAAATGCCCAGTCGGTTTGGATCGGTGCTAGTAATCGTGAAGCCTTCCGAGATTAGCCAGCGGCGCACACGTTCGTAGTCCTTTTCCAATGGCAGAAAGTCGCGCGCCAATTCCGCGTGCGGCACTTTTTCCCCTCGCCCGATTCGTTCCAGCAGCTTCGGGTAATCCCGCATGCGCAACGGCACCTCGAATTCCAGCTTTTCCGCGAGGTTCTGCGCGCCGAGTTGCTGGACGGTGGGAAGCACAGCGGATGGCAAAGGTCCCACGCTGTTGGTGAACAGTGTCCGGCCTTCCTGCAAAGGGCTGGCGGCAAAGGATGGACCCTCGGCAATGGCCATGACGACCAAGAGCAGCGCTGTGCAGAGAATGAAGGAAGCGGTCGCGACGTGCCGGGTAGGGTGGGGTCTAAGCGACGGAAACATACGATGATGAAGGTCGAAGCTTGGGGCCTGCCAGAGAGGGGAGCCTATCAAAGGTACGACTTTGGGCAGACGATTTGTATGCTTGGGGCTGATAAAAAAAGCAGCACAAGGCGATAAAGTTATTTCACTACCCGGTCAAGCGACGGCCCTTCACATTTACATTACAAAATTGCAGGCTATTTGCGTGTGCAACCGGCACGAGGCGTGCGAAATTTATCACCGCAAAACCCCACCCTTTGCTGCGTGTACCGACTTCGATTGCTCTCTCTTTTTCTGGTCTCTGTTGCTGCTCACGCCGCGCCGCCCTTATCGCCCACCAATACCGCCGACCTTTTCGACCGGCGCAAAGTTTGGGAAGTGCATTTACGCTTTGATGCGGAGCAATGGAAAGCCATCGAGCCGGAACGCAGTGGCGGTGGGCGCATGGGACCCCCAGGCATGGGTGGTCCCGGTGGTGCGCCCGGTGCGATGATCGCGCGCGCTTTTGTCGAGGCGCTGGATGTGAATCACGACGGGCGGCTCGATCGCGCGGAATTCACCGATGGTTTCGCATCCTGGTTTGCTAAGTGGGATGTGCGGAAGCGCGGCAGCCTCACGGAGACGGAATTGCAGGACGGCTTGAACAAAGAAATCGGAATGCCTGGTCCCCCTGGGGATGGACCGCCCGGAGCAAATTCCGAAAATCGCCAGACAAAACGCAACGGCCTGAGCGCAATGTCCGGCGTCGATTTCCAATACGTGCATGGCGATCTGGAATTTGCGGGTGAAAAGTTTGGTGATGTGGCCGTTCGTTATAAAGGCAACAGCAGCTTCATGCAGGCGCAGCAGACGGTGAAAAAATCGTTCAAGGTGGATCTGAACAAGTTTGAAGCCGGGCAGAAGCTGACAGGTGTAACCAAGCTCAATTTCAATAACAACATCATGGATGCCTCGTGGATGAATGAGCCGCTTTCGTATGCGCTCTTTCGCGATGCCGGCGTGCCGGCGCCGCGCACCTCATATGCCCGCCTGTATGTGACGGTTCCGGGAGTGTATGACCACTCTTACTTCGGTCTTTATTCCTTGATTGAGAATCCAGATAACAAGTGGGCGCACGAGACTTTTGGCGTAAAGAATGGCCTTATCCTCAAGCCATCAACGCGGGAGCTTTTCCAGTATCGCGGGGACGATTGGGGGAAATATAGCAAGACTTACGATCCCAAGACGGAGCCGACCGATGCGCAGACTCAGCGCGTGATTGATTTGGCGAAGCTCGTGAGCCAGGCCGACGACGCGGAGTTTGCGCGCCAACTTCCAGACTATCTCGATCTGGATGAATTTGCGCGCTTTATGTCGGTGACGGTTTGGTTGAGCACCCTCGATTCGGTCTTGGCGATGGGGCAGAATTTCGTGATTTATCTGCATCCCAAAACAAACAAGTTTCAATTTGTGCCGTGGGACCTCGATCATTCCTTCGGTAATTTTCCAATGATGGGCACGCAGGAGGAGCGCGAGCAATTGAGCATCCGGCAACCGTGGGTGGGGAAAAACCGTTTTCTCGAGCGCGTGATGAACGTGGATGTGGTACGCACGTTGTATCTAGCAAAACTGGAAGAGTTCCAGAAAAGCATTTTTCAGCCGGAGCGATTTTTGCAGCAGGTGAGTGAATTGGCTCCGATCCTGCGGGAAGCGGTGAAAGCGGAAGACAAAAGCAAGGCGGAGCGTTTTGAAAAAACTGTCGCGGGAGAGAGCGTGCCGGGTGGTCCCGGTGGGGGAGCACCCGGTGGGCGCCCGCGCGAAGATGCTGGAGGACCGCCAGATTTTTCCCGAGATCGAGGCGACGATCGAGGTCGGCGCGGGCCGGGTGGCATGAGCACTTCGATCAAGCAATTTGTGACGGCGCGTTATCAATCTGTCGCGGATCAACTTGCGGGAAAATCCACAGGGGCAGTGCTGAATTCGTCAGGACCGCCGGGACGAGGAGGAGGCAGAGGCAGGTTTGGGCCAGGCAGCGTTTTAGCGACTGCTATATTCCGAGCGGGAGACGCCGATCACGATGACGCGCTGAGTGCGTTGGAGTTAAATACGCTGGCGGTGAAATGGTTTTCCGAGTGGGCGGTGGAAAACGTGCTGGGAGAAAAAGAACTCGCGGCCGGCCTGGATAAGACCCTGCCCCGTGGACCGCAAGGCCCGCCGAATCGGTAATTTTGTTTTTGGTGTCAATAAGGCCCCGGGATTGTCACACGCGCTTTAACAGATCGCGAAGCGAGAAAACTCGATTGCGAACTTAGAGTTACGAAAGCAAGTAAATAAAAATAAAGTGCACGATGGATGGGGTTGACGTATCGCACGTGGATTGACAGTGTGCCGCCCCGCCACGGCGATCCATCCTGTCTTATTACCATCACCATGCCCATGAAAGCGATCTACTCATCCATTGAACTTCTGGAAAATCGTATTGCTCCCGCCGCGGCATTTGTCAATGCGACCACCGCGACCTATACCGATTCGGATGGAGATCACGTGACGGTCAAGTTCACAAAACCAATTCTCACATCCGGCAACGTTGGAACGATTTTGGTTACCACGAGTAACGGCAATTCTGATCATCTGGACATGATCAATCTCATGGGAATAAGTGCGGCTGTGGGCACAGGAATCAGCGTCACCGCAAAGGTAGATGGTACCGGCGATGGATTGGTTAACATCGGAAAGATCAATAGCGATGGGGATTTAGGAGCGGTGGTTGTGCATGGCGATTTGGATGAGATCGATGCAGGCGACGGCAATGATTTTAAGACTGGGGTGAAAAGCATTTCCGTAGTGAGTTTCGGCTATGTTTCGTACCTGGCGGGCATGACCAGCGCGCAGAGCACCGTCAAAGGCGCTGTGGGATCGCTGAAGGTGGCGACGAATATGATCTCCGCCTTTTCGGTCTCCGATAGCAGCACCTCGCACGGTGACTTGGGGTCGCTAGTCATCGGTGGATCGCTCCTGGGCGATGCCAGTGACTTCAGTGGGTTTGTTTCTGCTCCGCACAAAATTGGTTCCGTCACGATCGGCCAGTCTATGGTCGGCGGCTCGGGAAATTACAGCGGCTATGTGCGCACCAATGACCTTGGCAATGTCAAGGTGGGCGGCAGGATCCAAGGCGGATCGGGGACCTCCGGCAGTATTGAATCGAATAATGCGATTGGATCGGTAACAGTTGGAGGATCGCTGGTGGGCGTGGGCAGCTTTTCCGGAAACATCTTGGCGGGAACCACGATCGGCGCGGTGAAGATAGGCCAGGATGTCGTCGGACGCGCTGCCCAAAGTGGTCAGATCGAAGCAAGCGGCATCGCGAGCGTGACGATCGGCGGTTCCGTGTTCGGCGGCTCGGGCAGCTCCAGCGGGAGAATCTTTTGCTCTGGCTCGAACGGAGGCAGTTTGGGCGCGGTGAAAATTGCGGGTGACTTGCAGGCGACTGCAACAAGTAACTCAGTGAACGATACCGCGGAAATCTGGAACTTCGCCGGGAGCATTGCCAGCGTGACCATCGGTGAAAATGCCGAGGGTTCGCCGAGCACAGCTTATTTTAATGGGTGCATCCTGTCAGGCGGAAATCTGGGCGCGGTAAAAGTGGGAGGAAACGTGACGGGAATCGGAGCCCCGTTTGTGATTCGAGGAAAAGGAGCAGCGGCGAATGAGACGGCGATTGCTTCACTGACTGTGGGAGGGCATGTGGAATTTGCGCTGGTGCTGGCTGGATTTGGAACAAGCGATACACCCGCGGATGGAAATGCCTGCATTGGCGCGGTAAAAGTGGGTGGAAACTGGATTCAGAGCAGCATCACCGCGGGCGTGACTAACACGGCGTTCCCGAAGCTGGGGGACGTTAATGATTTATTGATCGGCACGCCCGCCAAAACCTCCAAGATCGCCAGCATTACTATCGCCGGAGAAATCCTTGGCACTCCGGATTCCATGAGCAGTACCGATCATTACGGCTTTGTGGCTGGGCAGATCGGCAGCTTCAAGGTGGCCGGCACAAGCATTCCTCTCACGGTAGGGGCGCAAAAAGACAATCGCCAGATTGGGCTGACCGGAGACGTGACGATTCACGAAGTATCCCTGCAGGTCTGATGCTGCACGGGTTCTGACTGTACCTTGCGGTGAGCGGCACTTCTATCGGCTTGCCAGCCAGCGGGTGAACGGGGCTCCACGAACCTGCTTTGCAGGCTGCCGATTGCATCGCTATATTGCGGGTTCTTTCCTTCCGCCAGCCCATGTCCCGTATCCAACTCCTCTCCGAAGAAGTCGCTAGCCAGGTGGCGGCGGGTGAGGTGGTGGAGCGGCCGGCTTCGGTGGTGAAGGAACTGGTGGAAAATTCGATCGATGCGGAGGCAAATCGTGTCGAGGTGTTGATCCGCCGTGGCGGAAATTCGCTGATTCGCGTGGTGGATGACGGGGTCGGGATGGATCGTGACGATGCGCTGCTTTGCCTTGAGCGCCATGCCACGAGTAAAATTCGCACGGGCCACGATCTTGCGGCCATCCGCACGCTCGGCTTTCGCGGAGAGGCGCTGCCGAGCATCGCGAGCGTTTCGCGCTTTCAGCTTTCCACGCGCGAGCGTGGGGCTCTCGTGGGCACCGAAGTGATTGTAAATGGCGGTAAAATCGAAACGGTGCGCGATGGGGGCGACGCTCCGGGGACGCAGATCGAAGTGCGTTCGCTATTTTATAATCTTCCGGCACGCCGCAAATTTTTGCGCGCGGAGACTACGGAGGCGCATCACGTCGAGCATCAGCTTCACTTGCAAGCGATCGGTCATCCGAAAGTAGGGTTCGTTTTTGTGCAGGATGAGCGGACGGTCTACCAGCTTCCGCCGACTCCGAATCTGCGCGACCGCGTGCGCGATCTTTGTGGGCCGGCTCTCTCGGCGGAATTGCTTGAAATACCGGAATTTGAGAGCGCGGGAATTCGCATCGCGGGATTGATTGGCAAAGCTGGGGTGAGCCGCTCGACGCGGCAGCAGCAGATCGTGTTTCTCAACGGGCGCGCCGTGGAGAATACCACGCTTAACTATGGTTTGCGCGAAGGCTATCACACAGCGCTGATGAAGGGGCAGCACCCGGTTACTTTTCTCTTTATCGAAATGGACCCGGCGGCGGTGGATGTGAACGTGCACCCGGCGAAACGCGAAGTGCGCTTTCGCGATGCGGCCACGGTGCGGGAAGCGATCATTGAAGCGGTGCGCCGCACGCTGGAGAGCGATCGTGCGGCTTGGTCGGAGACCTTCCGAAACGCGGCGGCTCCCGCCGAGCCGCTGCCGATGCCTTCCGCGCGCAGGGAGAGCTTTGAAGACAAAACGCTGCCGTTGATTCCCCAAAAGGAGCAAGCGGCGCTGCGGCATGATTGGGCGGCGCTGCCGCTTCAGCCACGGGAGAAAAGCGCGCCTTCACCGACTCACACGGATCGGCCTGAGATCCCTACTCGAGCCGCGGCACCGGACGTGTCCGTGCCGACCCCTTCGCCTAATCAAGTAATGGATCGCTCGGCAGAGCCTGCGCCCGCCATGCCTCCCGCCGGTTCGCTCGATTTCAAAATTCTCGGCGTGCTAGGGAAGCTTTACGTGCTCATGGAAAATGCGACTGGATTGGTGCTGGTGGATCAACACGCGGCGCATGAACGGATCCTCTTCGAAGTGATGCGCAAACGAATGGAGTCGGAGGGCGTGCCCACCCAACGGCTGCTTTTGCCGATCACGCTTCAAGTAACACCAAAAGACGCCGATTGGGTGACGACCCATTTGCCGGTGCTGCAGCGCGCGGGCATTGCTGTGGAGCCGTTTGGGCCGGGCACTTTTAAGATCGACGCGCTGCCTACCTTTTTGCGTGGTGACCCCGCGCAAATCCTGCGCGATATCATCGACGATCTGCGAGAAACCAGCGCCACGCAGACGTCGAAACTGCGTTTGGGGGAAGATATGATCGCCAAAACAGTTTGCCGGCACGCTGTGAAGGCTAACGATTACTTGCGAGAACCGGAACTGGTCCGGCTCATCCAGGATTTGCTGGCTTGCGATCTGCCCTACTGCTGCCCGCATGGCCGGCCGACCATGATCCAGCTTTCGTACGCGGAGTTGGAGAAGAAGTTCGGACGGAAGGTTTAATATAGATATCGTTTCCCCGACGATTGCGGCAGTCCTTAAATCAAAACAAGGAAAGCTGTGGACGAGGATCCGTTTCGACGCGCGGCGCTTTGCCTTTGCGTGGACGGGGAGCCGGAGCAGATTCGGCGAGGGTGGGTTTGCCTTCGGCGGTGAGTTCCTGCTGCTCGAGATTGCTCAGAATCTCCCGGGCGCGCGCGATGATGGGGCCGGGCAATCCGGCGAGGCGTGCGACCTGGATGCCATAGCTTTTATCCGCGCCGCCCGGGATGATTTTACGCAGAAAAATGATCTGATCATTCCATTCGCGCACGGCGACGTTGAAGTTTTTCACCCCAGGCCGCGTGCGGGCGAGGTCCGTTAACTCGTGATAATGCGTGGCGAAGAGCGTGCGCGCCTTGACAGTGTCGTGCAGATATTCGGCCACGCTCCAGGCGATGGAGAGCCCGTCGAAAGTGGAAGTGCCGCGCCCGATTTCGTCGAGGATGATGAGCGAGCGGGCGGTGGCGTTGTTCGCTATATTGGCGGTTTCACACATCTCCACCATGAAGGTGGACTGGCCGCGGGCGAGATCGTCGCTCGCGCCCACGCGGGTGAAAATGCGGTCGGCCAGGCCAATGACGGCTTCGCGGGCGGGAATCCAGGAGCCGATTTGCGCCATTAAAACAAGTAACGCGACCTGCCGGATGTAGGTGGATTTACCGGCCATGTTCGGGCCGGTGAGGATCAGCAGCCGGTGTCCGTTGGAATCGAGGGCGGCGTCATTGGGCACAAATTTCTCCTCCACCAGTGATTGATCGAGCACGGGATGACGCCCGTCCACGATATCAACTGCCGGCTTTTCTGAAAGCACAGGGCGGCAGTAGCCGAAGAGCCGCGCGGTTTCGGCCAGGGAACAAAGCACGTCGAGGGATCCAACAGCGGAGGCCGTGGCTTGCAGCGGGGCGAGCTCCGCGAGAATCTCACCCCGCAACTGCGTGAACAGCTCGAATTCCAGCGCTTTGCCACGTTCATCCGCGCCGAGGATTTTCGATTCCACTTCCTTCAATTCCGGCGTGATGAAGCGCTCGGCGTTGGCCACCGTCTGCTTGCGATGCCACGTCTGCGGCACCAGATGCAGATTCGATTTCGTAACTTCGATAAAGTAACCAAAAACCGAAGTATAGCGCACTTTCAGTGACTTGATGCCCGTCTCATCGATTGCCCGCTGCTGGAGCTGCGCGATCCAATCCTTGCCTTCGCGGGCCGCAGACCGCAGCTCGTCGAGCGCCGGATAGTAACCATCGCGAAAAATCCCGCCCTCCTTCGTGAGCGCGGGCGGTTCATCCACGATCGCGCGGCTCAGGAGGTCCACAATGTGCGGCAGTTCGTGAAGCTCCTGCTGCAAGCGGGCCGCGAGCGTTTCCGGAGAAGGAGCGCTCTGCTCTGCCAGCGCCGGATGCACGCCTTTGCGATCCGAGGCTTCCCGGAGCGCCTGAAGATCAGCGCGCAATTGCGGGATTTGCTCGAGCCCGGTGCGCAGCACGAGCATGTCACGCGCATTCCCGCCCGTTTGCGTGAGCCGGCCAATGGTGCGTTCCACGTCGCGGATGGACCGCAAAGACTCGCGCAGTTTGCCGAGGAGATAGGGTTCCGAGAGCAGCGCGCCGATTATTTCCTGGCGCTGCTCCAGCACCGCCAGATCGCAGAGCGGATGCAAAATCCAGTCGCGCATTTTGCGCGCGCCCATGGGGGTGACGGTGCGATCCAGCGCACCGAGAAGACTAGTATCTTTGCTGCCACTGCGAGACTGGACGAGCTCCAGGTTTGATTGCGTCGCCGCGTCCACGATCATGAACTGCGTGCGATGGTAACAAGTAAGCCGGGTGATATGGGCCAGCGAGCGGCGCAATTCGTGATGCAGATAGTGAACGATGGCACCCGCCGCGCAGACCGCGCTCGGCATTGCTTCGCAGCCGAAGCCATCCAGCGATTGCACCTTGAATTGCTCGCGCAAAGTGAATCCCGCTTGGTCCAGCAAAAAAGTATAACCATCGCGGACTACGACGCCGCGCAGATCACGAAATTTTGCGGCGTCTTCCTCGCTCACCAGCACTTCTGCCGGCTGCACCCTTGCGAGTTCGTCGGCCAGTTCCTGCTCATCACCCAGCTCCGTAAGGCGAAAATCGCCCGTGGTGAGATCGACAAACGCAAATCCAAAGCGGCCAGGTGTGGAGCGCGGTCCCCCGCTGCAAAGCGCGGCGAGGAAATTGTTCCGCTTGGCGTCGAGCATCTGGAGGTCCGAGACAGTGCCCGGAGAAACGATGTGTGTGATCTCGCGCTCCACGATTTTGCCGGGCTGCGGCTCGGACACCTGATCGCAGATCGCCACGCGCCGGCCCGCCTTGATGAGCCGCCGGAGATAGCTCTCTGCCGCATGATACGGGATGCCGCACATGGGCGTCTGGTTTCGCTTGGTCAGGGCGACGTTGAGGATCACCGAGCCTTCCTTGGCATCCTCGAAAAACATTTCATAAAAATCGCCCAGCCGAAAAAGAAGCAGTGTATCCGCAGGCAGACTCCGCCGGATGCGCTGGTATTGCTGCATCATTGGGGTAAGGGCGTCGGACACGGCGGGGAGGGTAAGAGGGGTTGGAAGGGCGGGCAACACTCAACTCTCTGAGATCGCACGTTCCGGTGTGGGGTCTTGAGCCTCCGCCATCGGACGTATCTTTCCGGGCAGATCCCTTCAGAAAAGCCGATTCCTGAGCAAATTAGGCTTTTGTCATGGTACAATCTTCAGCTTGCGCGGCGCGGTTTTCGCTATGAACAAACGGCCAACCCTCACTTCGTAACGCAAATCATACTTCCTTCCACGATCCACCCCATGCACCGCCGCATCGCCCTTCTGCTCTTTATTCTGGTGCTCGGCGGCACTCTTTGGGCTGACGATTTTGCGACCAATTTTCCGCCCGTGGTCACCTATACGGAATCTTACGTCGGCAACGTACAGAACGATGGATTTGGCGGATACCAGGAAGGATACAGCTCAAAGCTGACGATCTCCGTTAAATGCTCCATGAAAGGGGTCGATCTCAGCACCATCGATGGTTTCGCTGAGGTCACACTCAACGTGGGCGATTTCGCTTTCGATGACATCCTCCTCGACTCTGACGATTACATGGATGGAGACACGTCGGCGACCTGGACGCTCACGGACAGCTACGGTGATCCTACCGGGACGCTGAAGGTTTCCTGGAATCAGACCCAGCTCCTCATCGGTGTCACGATTACGAACGATGAGGATGACTATGAAGTGGAGGCCGCGGGAATCATCGGCGGCGCGCCGAGCGACACCGAGCCCGCCACGGCTTATAGCGATGAGCCGACGGTCGATTTGACCTTTGGCAACAGCACCTTGGAAACGCGGACGCTATATGTTTCCGGAACGGTGGCGTACAAGGAGGACGACCGCGTTTCTGATACTCTCTCGACGATTCACCTTACCGGAACGATTGATTCCACGCCGCCCACGAATGTGGTGATTACTGATCCTCCCAGTGGCTCGACGGTATTTGCCTCGCCCTACACGATTCATGGAACTGCGACGGACAATCTCGGGGGAGTCGGCAGCGTAGCCGTGCGCATCAATGGTGGTCCGTTCCAGCCTGCGCATGTCGATTCGCCGACGACATGGACGCTCGCGGGAGCCGTCTTCACGCCCGGCAAGAATACGCTGGTGGTGGAGGCCTCGGATGTCGATGGCAACTTGCGCATCATGAAGCCAGTGGTGATCAGCTATTCTACAAAGAGCACGCTCACCGTGGAAGCAGCCGGGGACAGACCAGGAAAAGTGAAGAGCCCGCTTTTCAAGACCATCAGCTATGTACCGAACATGCTCTCGCCGCTAGGCGTTGCAACTGTCGAGAGTGGCACCATTGTTCAGGTTTCCGCGGTGGCTGCCCCGGGCGCGATTTTTGCAGGATGGACATCGAGTGCCGGTGCTTTGCCGAAGGCGAATTGCGCGAACCTGACCTTCACGATGTCGCCGAATCTCATCCTCACGGCGCACTTTATTCCCAATCCGTTTATTCCGTTGAGAGGAGCTTATAATGGGCTCATCCAGACGGCATCGGGGTATGGGATGTTTCAGGTCACGCTCAATCCCAGCGGCCAGTTCACCGGTACCATTCGCAATGGCCCTCTGACGCTGCCGATTACCGGGACCTTTGGTGCTGATGAAAAGTTCACCAATACCTTCACCAAAAAAGGGGTCACCTACACCGTGTCTTTACAGATCGGGGACACGGGCGTGAATGGAGCAGGGCAGATCACCGGTACCATTGACGGTTCCGATTCCTCCAGTGCGACCGTATCGGCAGACATGGCGGCGTTTAAGAAGAACGTGCGGCTGTTGGATCCCGCAGACCTGGGCAATTTCAATGTGCTCTTGCCCGCTGACTCACAAAATACGGACCCTAATTTCCCGATCGGCATTGGATACGGGAGGGTTTCGGTGAGCAGCCTGGGGGTGGTGCGCTTCGTTGGAAAGCTGGGAGATGGTGTTCCGCTCTCTACCGGTTCCGTGTTGTCCCAAGCGCACGTGTGGCCCTTTTATGCAGGGCTGTACAAGCGGCGGGGTTTTGTGGGAGGACCGATTACGCTGGACATATCACAGCCGAATTCCGATCTCGCAGGCACTCTTAAATGGGGAAGAGCCGCTCAGACTCCCGTGACAGCAAAACCATACTCCGCCGGATTTTCCGGAAGTTTGCAGGTCACGGGGGCCAAATGGACTCCTCCGACCTTCCAGGTTGCTTTCTTGAATCCGAGCAACGGCGCTGGGATCGCAAGCATTGACGCGCCCTCTGTGCCGTCCGCCGGCGTCGGAACGCTCAAACTGGATTTCGCGGCGCTGGTTACCACCTCAAATGCGATCACCGTGTCCCTCGGCGATGGTTTTTACATTCCGCAGATGAATATCTCGGTTGCACCCTCTACCGGTTTGTTAAAAGGCAGCTTTTTGGACAACTCCAGGCAATCGCACGCCATTTCCGGAATCGTAGTCTCTACGCCAGGGAATGCGCCGAAAGTGAACGCCGCGGGAGGCGTTTTCCCCTGGGGCGGATTGACGGGTTCGGTTCAAGTGACGGCTGGACCTTGAGCAGGCCAGTAGTTTGTCGTCACGGAATCGTCATTTGCCGCGTAGGGACGACGTGGCATTCTCGGTGAATTGCCGACCTCTCCTGAAAAGGATTGAAAATACTTTTATACCGCGTACTCTCCCCGCGTCCTATGTTCTTCCGCTTCACCGTTCTTCTTTTCTTCGTCTTTGCCGTGTTGTCGGCCAAGGCCGTTGATTTTGAGACGAATATTCCCCCCACGTTGAGTTACACGGAAACCTACGTCTCTTCGGTTCGGAGTGATGGCGTGGGTGGGTTCGATGTCGCCGTGAGTTCGAAGCTTACGATCATCGCGAAATGTTCGATGAAGAACGTGGACCTGAACGCCATCAATTCCTTTACCGAGGTGGCAATCGACGCCGGAGACCTTTCTTTTGATGCCACGCTTTTGGAGGCGGACAGCTATGTCGAAGGGGATACATCGGCCACCTTTACCCTGGTTGACGATTTTGCGAATCCCGTGGGGAAGCTCACGCTTAGTTGGAACAGCAAGTACGTGATCCTTGGATTCACCGTAACGAACGATGCGGATGACTACGAAGTGGAGTCTCAACAAATTGTGGATACCGCGCCGAGCGATACGGAGGCGCCTACCTCGTATAACGATTTTCCTGTGGTCGATTTCACCTTTGGGGACCGGACCCTGGAGACACGTACCCTCTATGTCACCGGAACGGTCGGCTTCACCGCGGATGATCGCGTATCCGATGAGTTATGCAGCATTCATTTGACCGGCTCGATTGACTCCACACCTCCCACCAACCTGGTGATTACCAGTCCCGCAAGCGGGTCCACGATGGTTGGCGCGATTGGGGAGCAGCACACGATCCGTGGGACCGTGGCGGATAGTTTGGGCGGTGTGGGAACCGTGCAGGTACAGTTAAACGACGGAGCATTTCAAACGGCGCACCTGGATACGCCCACTTCCTGGTCACTTTCCGGTGTGGTGTACACGCCCGGGAAGGATAAGCTGGTCGTGCAGGCGTCGGACGTGGATGGCAATGTCCGCCTCAACAAGCCCATTTACTTTACTTACTCGAACAAGAGCACTCTCACGGTGCAAGCGGACGGAGACATGCCGGGTAAAGTAACGAGCACCCTTTTCCACTCGTTTAACTATGTTCCGGGGACGCCGTCTCCGACAGGCACGAGCATTCAGGAGGCGGGAGCGAGGCTCACGGTGGAGGCAGTGGCCGGGCCGGGAGCGATTTTTGCGGGCTGGACCTCGAGCGCAGGGGCTTTGCCGGATGCCGATTCGGCGACGCTGAAGTTTACGATGAGCCCATCGCTCACGCTCACTGCCCATTTCACGGTGAATCCGTTTCTGCCGATTCTCGGCACATACAATGGGCTGATTCAATCGGCGAGCCCGGCGGGAAATGGATTTTTTTCGGCCACGCTGACTTCGAGCGGGGCTTTTACCGGAACGGTGAGAATCGGGACGGTCACCCTGCCGTTGAAAGGGAAATTTGGGGTGGACAAGATGTTCTCGGGCTCGTTTACCAAAAAAGGCATCACCTACCAAGTAACGCTGCAAGTGAATGGCACGGGCGTCAACGGCGCCGGGCAAATCACCGGAACGATCACGGATGGCAGCTCGCTCAATTCGACGATTGCCGCGGATGTCGCAGGATTTAAAAAAAAGGTGAATGAATTAGGGGAGGCCGATCTCGGCAGTTACAACGTGATCCTGCCCGCGGTGCAGGCCAACACAGACGCCAATTTTCCAATCGGCATTGGCTATGGGCGTGTTACTTTAAGCAAGCTTGGCGCAGCTCATTTTACGGGGAAGCTGGGAGACGGCACGGCGATCAGCGCGGGTTCCATCCTGTCACAGGCAAAGGTCTGGCCGTTTTACGCTGCACTGTACGGGAAGCTGGGTTCGATTTCGGGGCCGGTTACTTTGGACCGGACGCAAACGGCGACCGATCTGGCGGGCACGCTGGAATGGAACCGGCCGGTGGCGCCTGTTTCCCCAAAGCCCAAGCCGTTTGCCACCGGCTTCGCCGGCCAATTGCAATTCGTGGGAGCGAAATGGTCTCTCGTGCCCGGCCAGTTGCTTTTCCTAACTCCCGCCAGCGGCGCCGGCACGCTTTCCTTCGATGCGCCGGCGGTGGTCGCGGCCAGTCTTCCGATGATCGCGAGCGATAACATGGCCACGCTCAGCACGACCAATACTGTGACTGTGACGCCTGCGGATCACACCAAGGTGGATCAAATTAAAGTAACCGTGAAGCCATCCACTGGCGGAATCACCGGAAGCTTTGTGGATGGGGCCGGCAAGACTCACAGTTTTGGTGGCATGATTGTCTCCACCCCGGGAGCGAATCCTAAAACCGATGCGGCTGCGGGATTCTTTACCTGGGGAACGGTGACCGGGTCCGTTCAGTTCATCGAAGCGCACTGAGTGTGCGCATCTCGGAGCGATTCACGCCTGCCTTTATTCTGCGGCGTCGGGCGTTTTCTCCAGCGTGGCCCCAGCGGCATTTTCAACCGCGGCTGTGTCCTGCGGCAAGTAACGCATCCCCCAAAACCAAAAGACGCTGGCCAGAAGGATGATTCCTGAAACGAACAGGAAGGCCCTGTTCATGTTCGACCGACCTGCGATCCAGCCGATGAGCGGCGGAGATGCCGCATCCCCGAGCAAGTGAATGATGAAAATGTTAACGGCAAACGCGGTTGCACGTACTTCGGGAGGAGTGACGTTGGCCAGCGCGGTGTTTGACGGGCCTGTATTAAAGAAGAGAAAGAAGATCGATATGAAAAGGAAGACCCACGCCAAGGGAAACGGGACGTAGATCATGGCGATCATCGCCGGAAAGGCCACTAGCATCCCAATGCCAGATACCAGGAAATAGGCGCTCGGAAATTTGGGCCGCAGCTTGTCTCCGGCCCAGCCGCCGATGATCGTGGAAAGCAGGCCGGCTACCACCGTAATCGCGCCAAACGTGGATGTGACCTGGCTCGCCAGATTTTTGGCATCGGGAAACTCTGCCTTTCGCGTCTCTGAAAGATAGGCACGAATCCAAAAAGCGATGCCGCCGATGGCAAAAGTAAGCGCGGTCATGGCCGCGGTGTTCAGGACGTACGACGGAATCTTAAATAGCTGCAGGATTTCCTTCGGATCAAATGCTTTGGGTTTCGCGATTCGCGGCGGCCTGGGGTCGCGCATCAACACGCAGAGAAAGGCCAGGACCAATCCCGGTGGAACCACAAGATAAAAAGCCCATCGCCAGCCGAGATGAGCGTCCACTGCTCCGCCCAGTACGTATCCCAGCGCGCTCCCGACCGGTATCGCTAGATAGAAGAGAGCTAGCTTTTGCCCTCGCTTTTCCACCGGATACAAATCCGAAATGATCGTAGGTGCGGCTGGGCCGTAGCCCGCCTCGCCAATTCCGACGAGGACGCGCGTTCCCAGGAGCATTCCGAAGGTTGCCGCCAAGCCGGAGCCGCCGCTGGCCAGGCTCCAGATGGCCACACTCGCTCCGATGAGCAGCCAGCGTGACATCCGGTCGGCCGCCCAGCCCAGAACGGGAGCGAGCACCATATAACTAACGAGAAAAGCGGTGGCCAGCCAGCCCGTGTGAGTCATCCCCGCGGAATCGTTTCCTGCAAAAAATGTGTGCCTGATTTCTGGCTCGACCGCGGCGAGAACCTGGCGGTCGATGTAATTGAAGAGATTGATGGCCAGCAGGAGCGCGAGCGCTTTGCCGGGGCGGGATGATGGAGCAGCCACAGATTTAGGAATGATCGAACACGCGAACCGCCCGCCAGCCAAGCCGGAAAAACAAACCAGGAATTATCCTGAAAGCCGGGATAGATCATCCGCAGATGCTTTCGGATAGAGGGGATCGCTAAGAAGGCTCGGTCGTACGGAACATTAGTGTTCATTCGTAATCATCATCCGTGCCCATCCGAGTCATCCGTGGTTCATCAATCCAGCGTCACTTCCTTGGACTAACTGCGATATTAAGGAGAGGAGAGATTTTGACCGCGGATTACGCGGATTTCAAGGATGAGCGTCACCAGGGCAGTTGAAGAAATTCGAAAACTTGTAACCTTCGTTTGTGCTCACCCGCTCCATCTTGCGGATTCACCCAACGGGTGGATCTTTGAAAGCATTTGATTCAGCGTCTTCCTTCCCTAAATGAGGGAT
>OUNM010989917.1_pt1 | contig 22695 bp, 22 predicted proteins | sample 1769961 | NCBI WGS metagenome assembly OUNM01 (sample SAMEA3914820, study PRJEB12502) | metagenome | biome: forest; material: soil | place: USA | collected 2012-03-12 | depth 0.3 m | reverse complement strand
GTCACCCTCTCGATCAGGTCTTCGGAGAGCGTGGCTTCGAACCCGACTGCGACGTTGACGGTGCAACCGATCCGACCGACGGAGAGCAGCCCTCCGATGGATCCATGATTGCAGCCGATGCAGGGCCGCACATCGTCAACCGATCCCTCGACAGTTTGGGGCCAGTTTTGACAACATGGTGCCCTTGGTCAGCTTTACGAAGGCCTGCCGCGAAAATGTGCCGAGAGCTATCTCACGATGAACGCGTTGCATGATGCGTTCGGCGTTGCGGACATTCTCTGCCTTTGGCGGCAAATGAAGCGTTTCGCGGTGCCGCTGCCCGCGAACCGTATATCCAACCCTGATCGAATTATGCAGTGGCTCAACGCCAGTTCCGGGGCGACCTCGTGTCATCTTCCTTCTCCTCCAGGGAAAAAGAAAAAAACCGAGAATCATGCAACCGCTGCCATCGTGTCAAACGACACCGGGAAATAGGCCGGCGTATTCCCCGGCGTCGTTTGACAAGGTCACCATGACCTGGCCAGCCGAGGCGGTTGATTTCGAACCTGCGAAAAGATCGACCACCTCGTCAGTTGGCAGCCCGCAGCCTTTCAGGATTTGCTGAAATTTGCGCTTTCGAGCCCGTCGGCATCGATCAGCCGAACAACTCTCCAAAGAGCCCCATCATTGCCGACCAGGAGCGTTCATCAGCACCTGCGTCATAGCGGGCCAGCTCCGGGCGGCCGAGATTCCTGGCATCCGGATCGGTGAAGCTGTGCACCACGCCACCAAACAGATTCATTTGCCAATCGATACCGGCTAAGCGCATCTCTTGTTCGAAGGTCACCCGCTGTCCGACTGGGATCACGGGATCGTCTGCACCGATACAGACCAGAATCCTGCCCTTGATATTTTTGGCACCCTGCGGATCGGCCGTCGCCAATCCGCTGTGGAAGCCCACCGCTGCAGCGATGTCCGCCCCGCTGCGGGCAAGCTCCAGCGCCATCGTACCGCCGAAACAATACCCGATCGCCGCGATCCTGCCATTATCAGCCTCGGGTCGGGCGAGAATCGCGTCGAGGCCACCTTTCGCACGGGCGCGCGTTCGGTTCGGATCTTCTATCATCGGATCGATCACGCCCATCACCTCGTCCAGTGAAGGGATGATGCGGCCGTCTCCATGGAGGTCGCAGGCTAAGGCTGCGAAGCCAAGTCCGGCAAGCCGTTCCGCGCGAGACTTTGCATGCTCACCGAGCCCGAATGCCTCGGGGAAAACGAGGACACCCGGTCGGGGGCCGGAGAACCGGTCGTCCACATAGAAGTGGCTGCTCATCCTTAGCCCATCGGCGGCATAGGCCAGAATTTCGGTCTTGAGCGTCATATGGCAATCTCCAACAGGCCTCTCGGCTACGGTGCATGGCTCGACCTGCCGGGCATCCTATGCAGGGCCCGTAGGCGCTGCCCGCATCAGATCGTCAGCTTTTGCGTCCATCGACGGACCAGCCAGCTGGGCAGATGTGCAGGCGTGCCAGCCTCCGGGACAATGGGCGTGCCGATCGGCGTCTCGCGCGGCCGAGCGGAAGCCATACGCAAAGAGAAACTGATCCCTAATGGCTCTGCCCCATGAGGAGGGTGCCGGCCGATCCCCGCTCAGATCCAACCGATCGACTCAACAGGACCAGCAGACCCGCAACCGCGATACAACTCGCGAGCATGGCGAACGACAGAGCATAGCCGTCAGTGCGGTCACGCAGCACTCCAGTGACGTACGGCCCCACCAAACCGGCGACATTGCCAAACATCGTCACGCTGGCAAGCACAGCCGGCGCCGATCGTGCGCCAACGGCCGCCATCGGCAGTGGCCAGAAGGTTGTGATAGCGCCGTTAAGCCCCGACTGAACCATACAGCCGGTAAAGATGATCAGCATGACGCCCGAAGCGAACGGCAGGAAGAGCACGGCTATAGCAGCAACAAGAGCCGCCGCGCAGCACACCAACTGCCGATTGTGAGCAAAATGATCCGAGCAGCGGCCCCATAGCACGGTGGCACAAGCAGCCACGCCATGTACGAGTGACACTCCGATCCCGATCGACACGACGTCTATTCCACGGCTCCGCAGAAAGGGTGGAAAGAAGAAGCTGAAGGATATTCCCATCGACATGATGAAAAAATTAGCCAGGCAAAGCAGGGTCACACTCGGGTTGCGTAACTCCCGCACCAAGGTTCGAGCGCTCCGCACAGGTGTATCCGACTGAGCAAGCCGCTGCGTCGCCAACCAGTGGCGCTCGGAAGCGTCAAGCCACGACGGGTTCGCAGCATCACTAGGGAGCAGCCAATAGCCGATGATCCCGATGAGGCAAACCGGGGCGGCCTCGACAATGAAAAGCATGTGCCACGAGCGCAATCCAGAAATCTCATCAAATTTCAGAATGAAGCCGGATATTGGTGCACCCGCAACCGTCGCGACCGACGCGGCGAACCAGAACCACGCAGTGAAGCGCCCCCGATGGTTGTTCGGCGCCCACTGGGCCAACAGCAGGAGTGCACAAGGAATGTAACTTGCCTCAGCCACTCCAAGGATCAGGCGAACGAAGCTCAACTGATGTGCGTTGGTCGTCAACGCCGTCGCCATCGAACATGTGCCCCACGCGAGCATCACGAGGGGTAGCCATAGCCGCAAGCCGACTTTGCGCCCGATCAAAATGCCAGGAACGCAGCACAATACATATCCGAGGTAAAAGATGCCTGCCGCAAATCCGAATTGGGCTGCGGTAAGCCCAAGATCGGCGTTCATCCTGATTGAAGCGAAGCCGATATTGGCGCGATCGAGATTGCAGAATCCACTGCCCAGCATGAGCAGAGGCATCAGCCGCCAGAAGATTTTCCGGGTGGCCCGCCCTTCTATGTCATCCTGCATCTTAGTCACCTCGCGTCCCCCATGCCGCGACAGGCCCTCGTAACGATCGTACGGTAACCGGCCAGCAGGCCCAAGGCTGCCGCACTCATCTGTTTGGTGATCGATGGAGCCTTCATTTCAAATCCCTGCGACAATGTGTCCTGGTCATCGCGATGAGTGCGGCGCGTCGGTCTAGAAGTCGAAGCCTATGCGGACGCCGTAGGTTCGGGGCTCGCCCCCAAGGGCGAAATACTGAAACGGCTTGTCAGGCGCGTTTATGAGCACTTTGGAAATGATGTAGTCTTTGTTGAGGACGTTGTTTCCGAAGAGCGAGTATCTGATCCTGCCGCGCTTGTAAGAGAGGCTGGCGTCGAGCAAGCCATAGGCTGGCTGCTTGAGTTCGGGTGTATTCAGCACGTCGGTGAAAGCGGCGGAGCGCCACGTCCAGGCTGCGTTGACCGACCAATCCCCGTCGAGCATGTTCCAGTCGTATTGGGCTGCGACCGTGTACCGCCACTTCGACAGTCGGTCGAACTTCAGCTTCTTTGGGTCTATGCCAGCCGGAAGGCCGAAGAAGCTATCATACTTAGCATCGGTGTAGCCGACGTTGCCGTCGAAACGAAGGCCCGTGACGGGAATGACCGTAAGCTCAGCCTCGACCCCCTTGACCTTCGCCGACGCCGCATTCGCCAGTGTCTGGATAAACTGGCCGTTGACGGACGTCTGGATCGTCCTCTCGATGTCCTTGTAGTCCTGATAGAAGCCGGTGACGTTCAGGCGGAGATGGTGATCGAAGAACTCATTCTTCGAGCCTATCTCGTAGGCGGTGTTTGTCTCGGGGTTCGTCGGCCCAAGTGCCAACGGCGTCGATGCACGCGCATTGAAATTACCGGCCCGGAAACCCTTGGCATAGCTTGCATAGAGAAGATTGCGGTTGGTGATCTGCCAGCTCACCACCGCCCTGGGAGACCAGTTCGACCAGCTCTTGTGGGCTTGGGTGGCCTGCGTCGGGCAGCCTTGGAAGTCGCCCGGCCCCGAGCACAGGGCGAGCGGTATGATGTCGATAGACTTGCTTTCCTTGCTGTAACGGACGCCTGCGGAGATCGTCACGTCGGGTATCACCTTCCAGTCCAGGTTGGCGAAGCCCGCCCCGGATTTCGCGACTTGGTCCCACACGGTCTGCTGGGTTCTAAAGGTATTGAGTAACGCCGCCCGTTGCACGGGATTCTGTCCGAACAGAATCGCGTTCAACTTACGATGTTCCGTGACATCCGACTTGGAGCGCAGGAAGAAAGTTCCAACGGTAAAGCTGAGTGTGTCGGTGAGATCACCGGCATAGCGAGCCTCGATGCTCTCCTGATGGTTCTTCTCCCGGCTGTCCGGGAAGATTGTCAGATTGAATGGCGTGCCGTCCGAGTTCTGCGTCGTGTCGTACTTGATCTTCCGGTAGGCCGGAACCACCGTCAGCGTACCCGGGCCGAGCTTCCAGTCGAGCTGGCCGATGACGTGGCCGGCGTCGATCCGGGTGTAGCCCTGCTGCTGGACATTCCAGGTGTACTTCCCAGTCGGAGGCGTAAATCCGAATTCCGTTTGGAGGACGGTGGACAGACCCTTGCTCGGGTCGCCAGTCCAGACTTTGCTACCTGGCGCGATCGCGTACAGATAGCCGCCCGGATCGCGGAAGCGCTGGTATTGCGTGAAGAGAGTGAACCGAAGATTGTCGGTGATCTGGAAGACGAACGTCGGCTTGATGATCAATTCATTCGTATTCACCGCCCCGGTCGGATGCGAGATCGGCTGACCACTGGAATTGAGGGGAGCCGGCACGAATGTGCCGTCCGTGGTGTTCTTGAAGAAGCCGTCGTTGCGACGGTACATGATCGCGATCTTGCCGCGGATGCCAGGCGCCAGACTATCTTCGACACTGGCGCGTAGCTGGACATCGTTGTAGTTGCCATAGCTGACGTCGCCCATGACCCGAAAGCGGTCCTCGGGGAGCCTGGTACGCAGTACCACGGCGCCACCCGACGCATTGCGACCGAAAAGCACACCCTGGGGCCCACGCAGAACTTCGACCGACTCCACATCGAACACATTGAGCATGGCGCCCGCCGGATAGGCGATCACCATTCCATCCTGCACGATGTTGATAGCGGGATCCACGGAACGCACCGTCGATCCCACACCGATGCCCCGAATCTCGAAGTTGGGATAGCCGGGAAAGGTGCCGGCACCTCTCATGGAGGCGTTCGGCACGAACCTTTGGAGTGCAGTGAGATCCTGCGCATTGAACCGCGTCAGAGCCTCTTGGGAAACCGCCGAAATACTCAAGGGCGCTCTCTGGGCGAGTTGTCCTGCGGACTTCTTCTGCCCGTACACGATAATGTCTTCGATCTGGCCCGCAGTGTCTGAGGGCACAGCGGGAGCTGCCGTCGCAGGAACACCTGTCGCAGGAGCACCCGACCTGACTGTTGATTGTGCAGGCGTTTCAGCCGGCACCGTCTGTGCGTGGCCTGTCGCGGATAGCAATACGAGCAGCGACGCGCCGCACAGATGGCGCGCACGCTCCAGTTTCCTGGAATTCATTCACCCTCTCCCCAATATATTTATTGTACGCGAACGCGAGTTTTCTGTTGTCGACCGCGCCTCAATTTCCTCAGCGCCATCTTTTCTTGGGCGCCGGACAGGCGAAATACTTGGGTGACTCTGACGCTAAAATTTTCCGCAGGAGAGGTCAAGTAGGATTAAACTCATATTTCACTAGATGAATTACCCACTATTATGTCAGTCGACGACGCCATCCCTGCGCCCCGATGCGCGCCCATCGATCAACACCGCGAGCAGCAGAGCCGGAGTATCGCCGTGGTTCACCCACGCGTGATTCGTCGCGCACTGCACCACGACGTCGAACGGCTGCAACGCGATCTCATCGTCATCAAGCAACAGCGTGACATTGCCTTCGAGCAGGACGACGTAATCAAGCGTCGCAGTACGATGCATTCCGGCATGCCGGTTCGTATCGGGGCGGCAATGGGCTGCGCCCATCTGCGCGAAATGTAGCGCGTAGAGCTTCTCCACTTCGTCAGCTGCCATCGCCACCACGTGGCTTTCGGGCATCACCCGGAAGAACCGCAACGCGCTCCCTCCTTCCGGAGGCTCAAGACAGGGGCTAATTCCCACCCGCTGTGGCGCCGCGCCGCCGTCGCTTCGCCACAACTCGGCGGTGATTCCGTTCATTCGCGCGGGGTCCACCGCTACCGCGTGCGACCGGCCATGTTGGTCGTTGCCGGTGATGATCCGCCGTCCTAGTTTCATTGCGCTTCCTTTTCAGCAGCAAATCGATTGGTTCATTATGCGAAATATAGGTTCATAAATGTTGACAGAGGTGATGGGTTCGAGGCAACGCCCAATCACCTCCCCGTGCGGGAGGAGCCGCCCGACGGGTGGAACCCAATGAGGTCGGAGAATAACGCAATGGATGCATCGGCAGTGAATATGCACACTCCGCCAGCGCTCCAGGGCATCCGCGTACTCGACCTGTCACGCGTGCTCGCCGGCCCTTGGGCATCGCAGATCCTTGGCGACTTCGGGGCCGAAGTCCTGAAAGTGGAGCGGCCGGGAGAAGGTGATGACACGCGCCGCTGGGGCCCGCCGTTCATCGAGGCGGACTCGGACGCCTATGCCGCCTATTACTCCTGCTGTAACCGCAACAAGGAAGGGCTCGCGGTCGATTTCGCGCGGCCTGAGGGTGCAGATCTGATCAAGCGTCTTGCACGTCGAAGCGACATTTTCATCGAGAATTTCCGCGTGGGTCAGCTCAGAAAATATGGACTGGACTACGAGACACTGTCCCAAGAGAACCCCCGGCTGATCTATTGCTCCGTCACCGGGTTCGGCCAATTCGGACCGTATGCGGGTCGCGGCGGCTATGACGTCCTGATACAGGGTATGAGCGGACTGATGACCATGACGGGCCATCCAAACGATGGGTCGGAAGACGAGCCCCTCAAGGTCGGGATACCGGTGAGCGATCTATTCGCGGGATTATATGCGGCTGTGTCGATCCTAACGGCCCTCCACCATCGCGAGCGGACCGGCGAAGGCCAGTACATCGATTGCTCCCTGCTCGATAGCCAGCTTGTGGCGCTCTCCAACCAGGCGGCGAGCTACCTGGTGGCGGGCGTGAAGCCCAAGCCGCTCGGCAACGAACATCCGACGGTGGTGCCCTACCGCGACTACGCGACGTCAGACGGCCGGATCCTCGTCGCGATCATGAACGACAGGCACTTTCGCAAGTTCTGCAGGCTGCTCGGCCAACCTAGCCTTGCAGACGATCCTCGTTTCTGCAGCAATGGCGACCGCCTTGCCAATCGGCGGGAGCTCGAGGATATCCTCGTCCCGCTGATCCGCCAACACAACAGCGTGGACTTGCTCGCGGCCCTCGAGAGCGAGCAGCTTCCTGCAGCTCCTATCAACACGATCGACCGAATTCTCGCCGATCCGCACGTGCGATCGCGCAAGCTCCAGCACACCCTTGTTCGCGATGACGGCGTGGAAGTGCCGGTCCTCGGTTACCCCCATCAGATGTCGCGCACTCCGGCAACAGTGCGCAAAGCGCCACCTCGGCTCGGCCAGGATACGCGGCGGGCGCTAAAGAGCGTACTCGGCCTTTCGGATGAGCGGCTCGACGAACTCGAGCACGCCGGCACGATCGCCGATTCAGCCCTCCGCAAGCAGCAGCCGGCCTAAGCCGGCCATCGATATCCAGGCCCCGAAGATCGGCGTCGCATCGAAGCCAGATCGGGGGGAGAGCTGCCCGTTCCACTTCTTTGCGAGCAGTTGATCCGATCTTGTTCCGCGTCTACGGCTCCCGCCAAGCCAGGTAGGCGGACCATCTGCTCGACGATATCTGACCGGGCGCATTCCCGCCTTCGATAGCCGATCGCGGGGCTTGTTGCGTACCGGAACCTCGAACGCGGGCCAAACACCAGCCCCTGCTCAGCCCAGCTTATTCATCGTTTCACGATCGCGGTGTTCGCGTCACGTGCTGCCCGGCAAGTGCCCTTCGGCACTTGCCGGGATCGTCGGTTTCTCACGTCGGGCAGCGCCGGGCCCGGACGAACCGCGCCCGCGCCGCGGCGGCCGAACTGCTACCCGGCCGTGCATGGAGAGGCACGAAATTTCCTACGGCACCGAAACAGGCGTCAGGCGAAATCCGCATCTCCATTCATCAGAGCGGAGCACCTTGCGGAACGTCCTGCGGCAGCGCAGGCGCATGTCTGTCCGCGACCAACCGGGGTGCCGCGCCCGGACGAATTTCGGCAAGCTCGAAGCCCGAATATCCCTCGCGCGCAACCTCGTCGCAGATTTTCCGGTAAGCCGGGCCGCCTCCGATGTAGGCGGTCGCTCGCTTGGTGACAGTCCCGTCCGGATGATGCTTGATCTTGAGCCACCAAGCGTCGCTTTCAAGAAGAAGCGTTTTCGCGAAGTCTTCGTAGACTTGCGCAGTCCACTTCTCCTGCGCCTCGGCTTCGGCTTCGACATAGTTGATGCCGTGGCGGCGGAAATATTCGAGCATCTCCACTGCCCATTCGACCTGCAGGTTGCCGCAGACTGCGATGTTGCAGAAGCTGGCGCCGTTGTGTGGCCCCACCAGCGTGAAAAAATTGGGGAAGCCCCGGACCTGAAGGCCGAGATATGTGACCGGTCCATCGTCCCACATGTCGGTTAGGCGCACGCCGTTCTTTCCGCGGATGTCGATGCGCTCGAGGGCGCCTGTTATGGCGTTGAACCCCGTCGCATAGATGATGATGTCGAGGTCTATCTGCGACGACGACGTCCGGATCCCCTCGGCCGTAACGCACTCGATGGGGTCCTCCTTGATGTCCACGAGATGAACATTGTCCTGATTGTAGACCTCATAATAGTTCGTCTCCATCGGAACGCGCCTGCTTCCGAAGGGATGATCAGGAATGAGTTTCTCGGCGACCGTCGGATCCTTGACGCGCTCGCGGATCTTCTTGGCGACAAACTCAGAAATATAATCGTTCGACTTCCGGTTGACCATAAGATCTTGGTAGTTGCTCAGCCAAATTCCGTAACCAGGGGTCGAGTATAGTCGTTCGAAGAACGCTTCACGCTCCTCGGGCGTATCGTCATCGGCGTTACGTTCGACGGGATGATGAATGAATCCAACCGGAGTAGTCTTGACATGGGCAAGTATATCCTGACGATTGTCGCGGATCTTCTCCATCTCCTCCGGAGCGAGAGGTGAGTTGCGCAGTGGCGTGCACCAGTTTGGCGACCTTTGGAAGACATAGGTCTCCCCGGCCCGTCTAGCGACGTGCTGGATGACCTGAACGCCGGTCGCGCCGGTTCCAACCACCCCAACGCGCTTGCCCTCAAACTGTATAGGCCGCCCCTCCGCATCGCTCTCCGGATCGGCCGGCCACCGCGACGTGTGGAACGAGATCCCCTTGAATGACTCAATACCCGCGATGTCGGGAAGCCGGGTCGCGGAGAGCAGGCCGACGGCCGTCAGCAGGAATGTGCATGTGGATGAAGAGCCGTCGTCCAGTCCCAGTCTCCAGACATTCTGCTCTTCGTCATATTCCGCGCTCACAACCGACGTATTGAATTGGATATTTTTGCGGATATCCATCTTGTCGGCTGCATAGCGTGCATAACGCAGCAGTTCCGGCTGACCCGCAAAGTTCTCGCTCCAATTCCATTCAGGAACGATGTCCTTCATGAAGAAATAGCCGTAGCTATAGCTTTCCGTGTCGAGACGGCACCCAGGATAGCGATTCCAGTACCAGGTACCACCGACATCGGCACCGGTTTCGTAGCCCCGAACCGTGAAGCCCGAATTCTGGAGCTTGTAGATCATGTACATCCCGGTGACGCCGGCGCCAATCACAACGGCGTCGAAGTGTGGGTTTGCGCCTTTACTCATGGCATTCCTCTTCCTGACTTCACTGGCTACGTGCTGTCGGCTGGGCTACGGCAGATCTCTTCGAACCGACCCCTTGATGAAGCCGTCTGGTGCAAGTCACCCGGCCGGCATGCATAAACGGGAAAGTTCCGTCGCCATCTTTGCGGCTCACCAAGCTCCAACCACGGCAAGTTAGGCCCCGAGATCCGGCGAGGTCAAGCTATTCGAACTTCTATTTCGCTAGCCGAAATTAGTTCCAGCCGAACCAATAAGGGCGTGAACGACAAGCGCCTGCTAGAGGGGGATTGCGAGGGGACGCGTCGATTGAGCGGACCGCCTCAACCGGTGGAAATAGCTTAGGGCCGCGGTAACCGCGGGCCGGCACGACCCAGGCACGATCGGGTTGCAGGGCCTCGGAGTTTCTACTCGGGATAAATCCGAGTTTCGCCACGCATCGGCGCGTGCGGATGCTCAGAAAGTCGGTTTGAGGCGTCGGTAACGACGGCGTGTTACCGCTTGCAGCCAACCAACTCTTGCAAGCGTCGAACCCAAGCCTTTTCCCGGCGGCCCGCATTGATCGACTGGCTATCAATGGCGGTCGCGGTCGGCTCTGAACGCGAGCTTCCCGCTCGCGATTGAGAATTGGCGCCACATCGGGAATGGTCTTGAACAACAGCCGCGCACGGAGCGGTGCAACCACCCATGCACCGGCTGCCAGGGCGGAAAGCCATTCTGCAGCGTTCGCCAACCAGCGTAGACGAGGCTGGATGAACAGCCATTCCCCATCCGTCAGATCGGTCGGGTACAGCTCTGCCCGCTTCTCAAATCCAGTCATTCTGCCATGGCTTGCTCGGGTCCACATCCCGAGCATGAATCAAGCCACGGCCACCTGCTCAACCCACTCTCAAAAGGCTCTCACCCGTTAAATGTGTCACTGGCAAATCCGGCGCGTTCAGGTGCGAGCCCCTTCATCAGCTTGCGGCCGAAAGCTTGCAACCGCGGCAGGTAATTCCGAACTGCATCTTCTTCAGACACGGAACTTCGCACGAAGAACAAGCTCACCGATCCGTAGACACGCTTTTTGTCGGTCACGGGGATCGCGATCGGCAGAATTGTCTCGGAGCCGAGGCGCCTTGAGTAGTTGACGTCGGCTGTTGCGTAACCTCGCTCGCGTATCGTGGCGAACAGTTTGCGCATGCCGGCTTCGTCCCGCAGCATGTCCTTCGCCTCCGGAACACTCGTGCCGGAGACCCGGTCGAGTATCCGGCGTTGGTCCTCGTCTGCGCAAAACGCCAGATACGCACGTCCGAGCGAAGTCAGGAGAAAATCGGGTCGATAGTCGGGTGGACGGTGCGCGATGATGGGACTGGTCTCGCCGGTCTCGACGATGAACATCGCGTCGCCGTCGGGCACCGCGAAGTCCGACGGCCAACCGATGCGCGCCCGCAACTCCTCCATCAGCGGCCCGACAAGTTCGACCAGTCGCGCATGCGGTGCGAAACCGCGACCCAGATCGACGGTGCGGCCGGTGACACAGTAAGTGGAATCTTCCGGGTTCTTCTCGACGTACCCTTCGTGCATCAAAGTTTCGAGCATGCGTATGATCGTGGCCTTGTCGAGGCCAGTCTCCCCGCGCACCTCCGAAACCGACACCCGCCGTCGCTTGCTGACGACGGACAGAACTGCGAGGCCCCGCTGGAGCGCGCTCACGGGCTTAGACGACGTCAAAGGACGCTCCCCTGTTCACGGGCCGGCCATCGGCGACCAGGACTTCCCTGATCCGAGGCCGACGCGTGCTCAGGCGATCCCATCGCTGTTCCGCTACCATCTTGCCCCGGACCTCGGATTTCGAGTAACGAAAAATACAGTCAAAAATGCGATTTGCAACAGACGTCTGGGACCGCATCTGGATGGAGCCGAGCCTGTCGCTGAGAAACGCCGGAAACCGCGCTTCTAGCCTGGATTTCACCGGCAAGACGGCCTCGTCACCGGCCCTGCGGCATGGATGCCGCCATCGCCGCGCGAGATTGGCTGTCTCGTCTCTGCATCGCGCATCGGATTGGTGGCCCACTTCGCCGGACCGATCATCGCGCACGATGGTGGGCTCGCTGCATGAACAATGAAAATACGCTCTAGGAGAGATGGACATGTCGTCGTTCGAACCCATCACCGCGTTACAGCGCGGACTGGACGTGCTGGAGGTCGTCAATCGCGGAAAGAGCGTCAGCCTAAAAACCATCTTCGAGGAGACCGGTCTGCACAAGGCGACAATCATCCGGATGCTCGAAACGCTCATGGCCTCCGGTTTTGTCGCCAAGACGGGTCGGTCGACCTACGTGCCCACGGGGCGTACTCTTCTGTTGAGCCAAGGTTACGACGTCGTCACCCGCGTCGGTGACATCGCCGGTTCGGTCCTCGCTGAATTCCGACGGACGATTGGCTGGCCGTCCGATATCGCCCTCTACAGCGAGGACAGTATGATCATCGTACAAACCAGCCGAGACCACGGTCCGCTCTATTTCAAGCGGCAGAACGGCTATCGGGCCCCGCTGTTAACCACGTCCATCGGCCAAGCCTATCTCGCCTTCTGCAACGCCGAGCATCGGGACCAGATTATCAAGAGGCTGGCGGAGATACCCGACGGAGGCAATGATCTCGCCCGCGACCGCGCGACGCTGGAGCGGAACCTAAGCGAGGTCCGGGCAAAAGGCTTCGCCACCATGCACCGGAGCTATAGTATGCAGGAATATAATGGGAAGGTCTGGGGCATGGCCGTTCCTATCCACGACGGTAGAAATCTATTCGCTGCGATAAACATTCTCATGCTGAGGAACGCATCCACGGAGGAAGAATCCATCAAGCGCTTCCTCGGCCCCCTTCGCCAGGCCGCGGCAAGACTCGGAAAGGATATGAGTTCGGAGATCCCCGGCACGCCGCTCGACGAGACGGTCACTCGCGCTTGAGAGGTCGTGTCAGCGCCCTTCAAACCGAGGTGGCCGCTTCTGTCTGAACGCGGCGATGCCCTCGTCAAAGTCATCGCTGGCAGCAGCACACCGCTGCGATAGGCGTTCGGCGTGCAACTGCTCTTCATAACTGTTGCCTGCGCTTGCCCAGTAAAGTTGGCGGGTGAGCCCCAGCGCGAGGGTGGGTCCGCCGGCCACCCCGTGGGCGAGTGTGTGCGCCTCCTCCATCAACGCGTCGTCCTCGTAGACACGGTTGACCAGACCCCACTCCAGTGCCGTCTCGGCGGACAGGCGCTCGCCGAGCAGCGAAATCTCGAGCGCGCGCGCGCGACCGACCAGTCGTGGCAATAGCCACGTCGCGCCACCGTCTGGCACCAGGCCGACGGCTCGGAAGGCGTGAAGGAAATAAGCGCTGCGCCCACACAGAATCAGGTCGCCCATCAGCGCGATACTGGCTGCGACGCCGACGGCTGCGCCGTTTACTGCGACTAAGAGCGGGAACTTCAGGTCACGCAAGCGGCGGAGCACCGGATGGTAGAAGTGCTCGAGATCGAATCCGCCGTCGCGCGTGCCCACATTGTCGGCGCCGCTCACCCCGGGGCTCAGATCCGCTCCAGCACAGAAGGCGCGCCCGGCTCCCGTCAGAAGGAGACACCGCACCCCAGACTCCGACTCTTCGATCTGATCGAGCGCGAGAAGCAATTCCCGCATCATCGTCGGCGACGCTGCGTTTGCCACCTTCGGGCGGTTCAACGTCAGCGTCGCCACTCCATCGCGGACTGACAGCAGAAGCGTTTCAAAGGACGGTCGCCCGGTCATCCGATCACCCCTGCCTGGCGCAGCTTTTCACATTCGCTGAACTTGAAACCGAAGCTTTGCAGAACATCATCCCCGTCGATGCCGGGAGCGGCGGGTCCAGGACGCGCCTCGCCGGGGGTTCGCGAGAAGCGTGGCGCCGGAGCTGGCTGACGGATGCCTCCGACATCGACATAGGCGTCGCGACTACGCGCATGAGGATGGAGCGGCGCTTCAGCGATCGAGAGGACAGGCGCGAAGCACACCTCATTACCTTCCATGATCGAGCACCATTCGTCGCGCGTACGGGTGCGGAAGATCGCCGCAAACCGCTCGCTGAGCATGGTCCAGGCGGTGCAGTCCATCTGCGTGGGCAGATCTTCCCCCGAGAGCCCCAGCCTCGCTAGAAGGGAAGCGTAGAATTGGGGCTCAATCGAGCCGATCGACACGAACTTTCCGTCCTTCGTCTCGTAGACGTCGTAGAAGTGAGCGCCTCCGTCCAGAACGTTGGCCTCGCGCGCGTCGAGCCAGGTGCCAGCGGCGTGCATGCCGCTAATTGCGCTGAACAGCAGGGCAGCGCCGTCGATCATCGCCGCGTCAACCACCTGCCCCTTCCCGGATTGCTTCGCCTCAAGCAAAGCGCAAACCACGCCGAAGGCGAGCAACATGCCGCCGCCGCCATAGTCGCCGACCAGATTGAGCGGCGGAACGGGTCGATCCGACCGTCCGATCGCATGCAGGGCGCCGCTCAGCGCGACGTAGTTGATGTCGTGGCCGGCAGTGTGCGCCAGAGGGCCGGACTGTCCCCAGCCCGTGATCCGCCCGTATACAAGGGCCGGCTTCCTCTCCAGGCAGGCCTCCGGCCCCACGCCCAGGCGTTCAGCAACCCCGGGACGGAAGGGATCCATCAGTCCGTCCGCAGCCTCAACCAAGCGCAAGACAACCTCGACCCCCGCCGGGTTGTGCAGGTCGACTGCGATCGAGCGCCTGCTCCGACTGTTGGGCGCGAACTGGGGCTCAGCCGCATAGTCTGCGCGGCCGGCGCCGATCCTGTCGATACGCACGACATCCGCGCCCATGTCGCCGAGCATCATAGCGGCAAAAGGTCCCGGCCCTATACCGCCCAGTTCAATCAGCCGCAGCCCGGCGAGCGGGCCTTTTGCCTCGCTACGCGAGCTTTCCATGGTGAAGGCCGGCATTCATTCCTCGATCAAGAAAGGCGCAATTGCGGCGAAAGGCTTGGCGGAAAAGGTCTCGGACATCGTGAAACGCGGGAAGCCGCGATGTGCTCGTGGCCTGGTCCGCTCGTGGAGCAAGGCGTCGTGCAGCCCGAGCTGGCGTGTGTCCGCCATCTCTCGGTACCTATGCCAGGCTGAACGACTCGATCTGATGGCGCGATCATCCCCGGGGTATCCGGTTGAAAGGGATTCCCTTGTCGGCCCGGATGTCAGCCGGCAACCCAAGGACGCGCTCGGCGATGATGTTACGCAGGATCTCGTCGGTTCCCCCTTCGATCCGCGTTCCAGCCGACCTCATAAGCAGCGCTTGGAAGCGGCCCCCATCTACTGCGGATGGGCCATCGATGGCGCCTGCTTGCCCCTGCAGATCCAGCGCGTACATCATCATTTCCTGCATCATCGCGCCGGTGACCAGCTTCCCGATCGAGTTCTCCGGACCGGGCTCTTGACCTTTCGAGAGCGCGGAAATCGCGCGCGCCGCCGTGTGTTTGAGTCCGCTCGTTCGCGCCGACCATCCAGCAAGCCTGGATCGTACCGCTGGATCGTCGATCGCCTTCCCACCATCGACGTCGAAGCCTCCGCAATAAGCCAACAGCTCCGGAAAGCCGGTGGGCATTCCCACGGTTGCCACCATGAGCCGCTCGTTCATGAGGGTGGTCAAAGCGACGGTCCAGCCCTGCCCCACGCCTCCGAGACGCTGTGCATCGGGCACCCGAAGATCGCTGAAGAAGACCTCGTTGAATCCGGGCTGGCCGGTCATCTGCTTGATCGGCCGGAACTCGATGCCCGCAGACCGGACATCGACGAAGAACATGGTCAGACCAACATGCTTCGGTACGGAGGAATCCGTGCGCGCCAGAAGAATGGCGTAATTCGCGTAATGGAGATGGCTCGTCCAGATCTTCTGCCCGTTGACGACCCAATCACCCGTTGCAGGATCCCGCTCGGCGGACGTCCGAATGCCCGCGAGGTCCGAACCACCACCCGGTTCCGAGAAGAACTGGCACCAAATCTCATCTCCGGAGGCAAGCGCCGGCAAGTATCGGCGCTTGTGCTCCTCTGGTCCCCAAGTGATCAGGGTTGGCGCGCAGATGCCGTGCCCGGTGATGAAAATCTTCCCGAGCAGACTGTAGGCGCCCTCCTCTTGCTGCCAGATAACCTGCTCGATCGGGCTGGCCCCACGACCACCATGTTCCCGCGGCCACTGGATGCAAGCCCATCCAGCCTGCTGCTTCTTCTTCTGCCATGCCTTCGCGGCGGTAATCATCTCTGGCGTTTCGAGGAGCGCGTCGCCGAAGCCGATTTTCCTGAGCCTGGGCAAAAGCTCTGCCGGCGCATTCGCGTCGAGCCACCGGCGGACCTCCGAGCGGAAGCTCGCCTCAGCGGGGGTGTCGTCGAAATTCATGGCTCACCTTCCAAGGCACGCGCGCCGCGGCCGAACGCGGGCTTGCGTCCATCGAGCAGTGCCTCGACGGCCATCCTATGATCTGCCGTCTGGTTGGACAGCGCCTCATAGGCCAGGGCGCCGTCGATGGATGCGGCGACGGCCTGACGCAGATTGGTGTTGATGACCGCCTTGCTCCAACCGACCGCCTTAGTCGCCGACCTCGCCATGCGCCGAGCCCAGACATCCACGGCCTCATCCAACTTGCTGGCAGGCACCGCCTCGGTGATCAGGCCGATATCCGCGGCCTCCTTGGCTCCGATGTAGTCGCCCGTCAGCAGGTAGCGCTTGGCTCGCGCATAACCGACGAGATGAGACCAGATCACGCTGCCTCCGTCGCCGGTCACGAGCCCGACCTTCGTGTGAGGATCCGCAATCCGCGCTGTATCGGTCGCGATCACGAAATCACAAAAGAGCGCCAGTGTGCAGGCCAGGCCAACAGCATCACCGTTGAGCCGACAGATGATCGGTTTTTCGCAGTCAAGGATACTGTAGACCATGCGCTTCGCGTGCACGAGCGTGTCGGTGAATATCTCAGGGTACGCAATCTGTTCACGCATCCAGTTCCAGTCGCCGCCCGCCGAGAAGGCGCGCCCGGCTCCGGTGAACACCACGACGTCCACCTCATCATCCAGCCCGGCATCAACGAAGACAGTCGACAGCTCACGATGCATCTGTTGATTGATCGCGTTCAGCTCATCCGGACGATTCATGGTGATCCGCAGGATGTTTTCTTCTTTCTCGACCAGCAGGACGCTGTAATTGGAGTAACACATCATCTTCTCTCTCCGGCGCCCATGTACCAGTCTCGGGTGCCCCCCCCGGGCCTTCAGCTCATGCTCGCGATGTGGACTTCCCGGCGCTGAATACGCCAGCGCCCGTCAATCTTCACATAATCGTCTGAATAGACGACCGCCCCCACCCACGAGAAGTCGATGGAACTGCGCAGCTCCACATAGACCCGCCCTGCTGCGTGGTAATTTCCCCGCAACTCAACCCAGTGACCATGTGGAAACGGTCTTGGGGTCATTTCCTTCATGCCGGTTATGTAGAAGGCATAAAGCTTATCGTGACCAGTCGCCTCCTTTGCCGTCATCGGGCCATTGATAACTTGTACTGATCCGTCTTTTGTAAAGAGATCGACCACTGTTACGATGTCGCCTCTCCAGATCGCATCACAATAGCAAGTCACGAGGTCACGGATCGCCTCTCTGTCCAGCATGGCGGTCACATTATATTCCTGCTCGGTCATGTTGAGCTTCGCTCCTATGCTCAGACAAGGGCAGTGGCGCGTCCTTGCCAGTAGGGACGCCGCAGCTCGTGCTTGAGAATCTTTCCTGACGTGTTTCGTGGCAACGCGTCCACGAACTCAACCGAGCGGGGCACCTTGAATCGCGCAATCCGATCGCGCACGAAGAAGAGCAGTTCCTCCTCGGCGAGGGAGCGCCCGCTCCGCAGCACAACGATGGCCTTGGCGACCTCACCCCACCGCTCGTCCGGCACGCCGATCACTGCGACGTCGGCCACGTCCGGATGTGCGTGCAAGGCGTCTTCGATCTCCGCCGGATAGATGTTTTCACCGCCGGATACGATCATATCTTTCAGCCGGTCGCAGATGAACAGGTAGCCGTCCTCATCGAGGTAGCCAGCGTCGCCGGTATGCAGCCAGCCATGTCGCAGCGCCTCGGCAGTTGCCTCCGGCAGCCGCCAATAGCCCTGCATCACTTGACTGCCACAGCAGGTCACCTCGCCGACCGTGTTGGCCGGGAGCACCTCGCCGTTCGGACCGCAGATGCGGATATCGACACCCAGCATCGCCCGACCTGCTGACTTGATGCGATTGCCCACGGGGTGCGCGTGATCCTCGACTGTCAGGTAGCTGATCGCACCGGCCGTCTCGGTCATGCCATAGCCCTGAGCAATACCGCAGCCGAACGTCTTCTGAGCGAGCTCGATGAGCGACAGCGGCGCTGGAGCGGTACCGTAGATAATGAGGCTCAGCGAGGAGAAGTCAGTCGAGGCACAGGCAGGGTGCTCGATCAACATCTTCATCATGACCGAGGCGAACTGGGTCTTGGTAATCCGGAACCGTGAGATGATGTCCAGTATCTCCGGAGCATTGAACTCACGGGTCAGCACGCTCTCGATGCCCTGCCACAGCCCACCAAGGCCCCAGATGCTTGCACCGATATGATATTGCGGCATGCAGACCAGGATCTTGTCGTAATCGAACCATGGCCCCCAGGACGGGAGTGCGCCGCGGAGCGCCTCGCTGAGGTTGGCATGGCTGAGCAGCGCGCCCTTCGGTCGCCCGGTGGTGCCGCTGGTGTACATTTGCACCGCAACGGAATCCGCCGTGACGGGGACATCCGGCGCACCGGTCCCATGCCGGTCGCGCCAGGACGTATAGCCTGTGCAGGGATAATCAGGTCCATCGATGGTGATCATGTCCCGCAGATGAGGCAGATCCTCTCTTATCCGGGAAACGGTTTCCACGAAGTCCGAGGCCACGAACAAAAATTCGGCCTGTGAATCGTGCAGTACGTGGGCGATTTCCGTCGAGGCAAGTCGATAATTTATCGGCACCAGGACGATGTTCGCCTTGAACGCACCCAAGGCCAGCTCATAGAAGGTTGGCGTGTTCTTCGCGAGCACCGCGACGCGTGCCTGTCGACCAACGTCGGCAGCCATCAGCGCGCGGGCGACGCCGTTCGAGCGGCGATCGAGCTCGCTGAAAGAAAGCGTATGGTCGCCGAAGCGCACGGCCAACAGATCAGGCGTGTACCTCGCGTGGTCCCGAACCTGATCAACGATTGTGAGCGTTGTATCCATGTTGATAACCCGGTTACCGTCGCCCTCTCTTGTCAGAATTCGAGCATGATCTGGCGATTATCGCGCCTACGAAGGTTGACCAACTCAATATAGTGTCCGCGCTTGTACTGGAGTTTCTCGTCGTCGACTTCCTCGACATTGGTCGTCCCTTCGCCTTCGTCTTTACGTGTGATATTGACGAAGCGGCAGGAGTTTCCGATCACCACTGATCCGTGCCAAACACCGCGGTTGATGTGAGCGATGTCACCTTCGCACAGCACAAATGCGCCGAGCTTCTCATAGTCTACCGGCATCTGTTCGGGATCGCCGGCAAGGTCTTCCGGAGCGGGGGCATAAACCATGATCATCGAGCCCTTGAGTACGATGAAAGTCTGCGTGTAACTGCCGTGGATCGCCATCTGATCCAGGGTTTGCCGGACGCTCTTGTTCCGGTGGAGCGTATTGATTTCCATCGCGACCGCGCCATGGCCACGGTCGACCTGAGGAAAGATCGGATGGTCCTCGTCGAGAACATCGCCGTAGAGCTTCATTCCTTCGCGGTTTAACGGTTGAACCTTGACCTTGACGATTTCGGCTTCGTTCGTGAATGACATCTTTTTACTCCGACTCTCAGGCAATTGCATAGAGATTGGCCGCGTTGGACCAGAGCACCTGATGGCGATCATCCGCCGACATGTCGGAGAACGACTTGTTCAGTTGGTCTTGCGTATCCGGCCACGATGAAGTCCCGAGCGGGAATTTCGTTGTCCATAGGAGCGAGTTCGTGCCGAGATATTCAGCCAGACTCTTCAGATTCAGCTCATCATACCACCCCACCACGTAGCAGTTCTTCTTGAAATATGCCGAAGGACGCGCCTTGTGGTCATAGCGCTCGTCGAGGCGCCACATGCGGAAACCGTAGTCACAGCCTTCCACGGTGAAGCTGGTCAGCCCCAGCGCGCTCTCTGCAAACACCACCTTCAGATCCGGGAAACGCTCGAAAATCCGCGACACCAAGATGTTGGACAACATCGGTGTTGCACTGGCCGGGCGGGTGATCGCCCGGAATGCGGCCTGAACGGCGGACGAATAGCCCGAGTAGGGCTCGAGCTCCATCGAAGGAATGATGCCGGCATGAAAGCAGACCGGCACCCCAAGTTCCTGGCAGGTCCGCCACACCACGTCGTAGCCAGAGTCGTTGAGGTGCGGTGCACCCTTCCGCACCTGCTCGGGATAGGCGGGAAAGATCACGCCCTTGTGGCCCCGGCCGACGGCACGGCGAATCTCCGACTCCATCAACTCGAACGACGAGAGCGGGACAATGCACTGGGGAATGAACTTCGGGCTGGCCGCCGCCCAAGTGTCGATCAGCCAATCATTATAGGCTTGCACGCAAGCCAGCTCGAGCTCGGGATCCTCGATCTGACCGAAGCGCTCGCCGCCAACCCCCGCAACCGACGGGTAGAGCACCGCATAGTCGACGCCCTGCCCCTCCATCGCCACCAGCCGCTCGGCAGGATCGACGATGGCCGTCGCGATGTCTGCCCACCGACGCGGCTCACTGGTGTGATCGGGCGCGCAAGCCGCCGCCGAGCCGGAGCCCGCGAGCGGATACGCGCGGCCATCGATCAGCCATTCCTCCGATCCGTCATCTTTGGTGATGACGTGAGGAATTCGGTCGCCCCATTTCTCCGCCGACAGGCGGTTAGTCCAGACGTCTCGACTTTCAATGACGTGCTCATTAGCACTGATAAACTTTCCAGTCATACCGCTCTCCATAAACTCTCGACTTCGGCTTAAGCCTCGAAAATGGCTTCTTCCTTGTAGAGGTCGAGAACATTCTTGTAGAGAACCTTGTCCCTGAATTCCTGGTGCGAATCTTTGAAGATGTGATTGATCACATCACGGGACCGAGGATAGGTCGAAGGATTATGCGGGAAATCAGACTGCCACATGAGGTGCGACGGGTCGATCTTGACTGACCGGACTCCTTCCGCTTCGAACCATGATGAAAGATGGACCTGCGCGCAAAGCTGCTCGCTGGGCCTCTTCTTAAGGCCATCTTTCCAAAGGCGCCGCCGTTCCCACTCATGATCCAAGGATTCGAGGGTGTAGTTGAACCAGCCGATGCCGCTCTCGGCGAGAACCCACTTCAACCGCGGGAACCGATCAAGAACGCCACTGAAGACGAGATTTGGGAGAAACTGCGCCATCGACGACCAGGCGCCCGGCGCCGAAGCTACCCATGCCTCGGGCCGCGCATAGCCTTTCCACACCGAAGATCCGAAAGACAGGCCCGCGTTGGCGTGCCAGTGGACCGGCATGTCCAGATCCTGGCAAACCTCCCAGAACGGCCACCAGTGAGCGCTAGCGAACGGAGGAAGCTTGTAGTCGAGGTTCTCGACATCGATCCCCCATTGCGACGCCGCACTCGTTCCGCGCGTCTTGCCGACGACCTCGCTGGGCTCCGCAACAATGATGATGCCCTTGTAGCCGAGCTTGGCGACGCGCTTCACTTCGGCGATCGTTGTCTCCAGTCCGCCGAGGAAGGGCATCAACGCCAAAGGAATGAAGTTCTTCGAGACCTTGTACCAGTCTTCGTACATCGCGTCATTGTAGGCCTGCACGCAGGCCATCTCGAACTCCGCGTCACCCTGGAAGAAGGTGGCGTTTTGGATCGGCGGGTTTGGATAGAGCACTTCGCCGTCTATGCCGTCCGTCGCCAAAACCTTGAGGCGCTCCATCGGATCATAGACCCCCTTGGGCACCTCCTCCCAACGCTGCGGGAATGTCGCGCGCATCGGGTCGTTCATGTAGGCCGCGCAGTTCGAGACACCACGCTTCTCTACGAATTTGCCATTGATCTGCCATCTTTCGACCACACGGTCGACGGGGTCCGACATATTGGCCGGATCGCTGGTCTCAACGAGCTGCGGGATGCGGTCGCCAAACTTCGCTTTCGACATGCGGCTGGTGAATGCATCTTTGTGGAGCTGCCCGTGAGAATCCGAGCTGACGACACCGTATTTGAGTTTCACGCCGGGCCTCCTCTCGCTTTGTGTTCATCTCCCCACGAGGAGATCCCACTGCTGGAAAACCTATGGGAGCCGACGATCATCTGTCAATTTATATGAACCACAATTTCATGTAATGAAATCTCCAGATCGAAACTTTGAAGGTCGAGGCACGTGCTCGTGCCGCCGAGCGCTTCGCGCCGCGTCATGACCGACCTCATCGCGAGCGAGCGCTCGGTGACGTTGGGCGGCTGACGGCCGCCGCTCCCGACGGCAGGCGCGAGTCGTTCGGCGGCCATTCGCTGCGGCGTGCACTCGTCACATTCTGCGTGCAGACGCCTGGGCGAACGAAGTCCTGGCGTGGGCAGGATCACAGCCCCCTCTCGATGGGAACCCATGGCAGAGTGTTCTACATAATTGTCTAACAATAATGATGCCGGAGAGACACGGTAATCGGATCGTCTATTTCAAATTCCAACCACGAGTTGACGATACGACCGCCGCCTCTGAAGACAGATCGGCAATAAATGACAATTTCACTCAATATATAATGGCGGTCGCCCGCCTCCAGGAGGGGCAATGCATGAAATCTGAAATCAACGCTGTGGACTAGTGCGTCC
>OUNM010825918.1_pt1 | contig 22730 bp, 17 predicted proteins | sample 1769961 | NCBI WGS metagenome assembly OUNM01 (sample SAMEA3914820, study PRJEB12502) | metagenome | biome: forest; material: soil | place: USA | collected 2012-03-12 | depth 0.3 m | reverse complement strand
GATTTAAAGTGGCCATGCGCGACTTGGATATCCGTGGTGCGGGTGACTTATTAGGAGCTGAGCAAAGTGGATTTATCAATGACCTTGGTTTTGATACCTACCACAAAATTCTGGACGAAGCCATTTCCGAATTAAAAGAAACAGAATTTAAGGACCTTTTTAAAGAGGATGTGTCGCAATTGAAACATCTTGTCCAGGATTGTACGATCGAAACAGACCTTTCTATCCTTATTCCCGATTACTATGTGAACAATATTTCGGAAAGGCTGGCATTGTATACGGAATTGGATAATATCGACGGCGAAGACACGCTGACAAAATTTGTGGAAAAAGTACGTGACCGTTTTGGTCCCATCCCTCCGCAATTTATAGAACTGATTGAAACAGTGCGGATGCGTTGGTTGGCAGAAAAGCTTGGCTTTGATAAAATTATGCTTAAAAATGAAAGCCTGAAAGCCCAATTCATTCCTGGCGATAACGAGCACTATTACCAATCTGAAATTTTTGGTAAAATTTTGAATTTCGTCAAGCAAAACGCGAAGCAGTGTAAGTTGACAGAAGTAAAAGCACGTCTTATTTTATCTGCAAACAACATAAAAAATGCACGAGAAGCGCTGCATTTCTATCAAGAATTGGCAGATTTCGTCTTATAAATTCCGTGTTGCGCTAATTTGAAACTGGTAAATTTGCTTTAAAAGAAGTTTATTTGAAGCAAAGGCTCTGAAATGTAGAACGGAGTATTCTAAAGAGTATCTTCGTACATTTCCCAAAAGAAGATAAACAGAATCTTAAGGAACCTTTTTTACGTATAATTTTTTAAAGAAATATTACTATTCATATGGGTTTTACTCGCGTATTCGACATAGTGACGCACCAGCGTGACAACTATCCAAAGACAGACTCTATTACGAGCAAGGTAAACGGCGAGTGGATAGGGTACAGTACGGAAAAATTTCTTGAAACTGCGACCCAGATAAGTTTTGGGTTACTACAACTCGGGATACAAAAAGACGACAAAGTAGCAATCATTTCCCAAAATAGACCTGAATGGCATTTTGCCGAACTAGGCATCCAACAAATCGGAGCCATCAGTGTCCCTCTCTACCCCAACATCACTGTAGAAGACTACGCTTTTATCCTGAAAGATTCCGAAGCAAAAATCGTATTTGTTTCCAATCATGAGATTTTCCAGAAAGTACACGAAGCTATCTTGCAGATCCCCGCTATTCTAGGCGTTTACACATTCGATCACTTGCCTGAAGCCAAACATTGGACAGAAGTACAAAACTTAGGAAGAAATCGGAATTTGACAGAAATAGAATCGTATAAAGCTACAATTACTCCAAACGATTTATTGACGATCATTTATACCTCCGGAACAACTGGGGTTCCTAAAGGAGTGATGTTGAGTCACGATAATTTGGTTTCCAATGTAAAAGCATGCCAACCTTTGATGCCTGTAGGAGTTCAAGACAGGGCTTTAAGCTTCTTACCCCTTTGCCATGTATACGAGCGGATGTTGAATTATCTCTACATGGCAGTAGGAACTTCTATTTATTTCGCAGAAAGTTTGGACACGATAAGTGACAATTTAAAAGAAGTAAAGCCGCAAATCTTTGTTACTGTACCTCGTTTACTAGAAAAAGTGTATGACAGGATTGTTTCGAAAGGGGCGGAATTGACGGGGATAAAAAAGGCTCTCTTCTTTTGGGCTTTAGATTTAGGGCTTTGTTATGATAACATGAAAGATCAGGGCTTTTTTTACAACATACAGTTAAAATGGGCCAATAAACTCATTTTCAGCAAATGGAGAGAAGCACTGGGAGGAAATGTGAAAGCAATAGTAACAGGGGGAGCTGCACTACAAATACGATTGGCTCGTGTGTTTACTGCAGCCGAAATAAGGATTATGCAAGGATATGGACTCACAGAAACTTCTCCGGTGATTTCTGTGAACAGGGTAAACCTAGACGAAAATATGTTTGGGACAGTTGGCCCCTTAGTAGAAGGAGTAGAAGTCAAATTGGCAGAAGATGGGGAAATACTTTCAAGAGGCCCTCATATCATGAAAGGCTATTTCAAACGACCTGACCTCACTGCAGAAGCTATAGATAAGGAGGGGTGGTTCCATACAGGCGATATCGGTGAATTTGTAAACGGAAAATATTTGAAAATAACCGACCGGAAAAAAGAGATATTCAAAACTTCCGGCGGAAAATACGTTGCCCCCCAAATCATTGAAAACAAAATCAAGGAATCAAAACTTGTGGAACAGGCCATGGTAATCGGAGATGGGCAAAAATTCCCTGCGGCATTTATTGTCCCCAATTTTGCCAGTTTAAAAGCGTATTGTGATTTTAAAAATATACCGTATACATCCGATGCAGAGATCGTGAAACACGCTGCTGTAATTGAAAAATTCCAACGAGACCTAGACGCCGCAAATGAAAATTTCGCGCAATACGAAAAAATCAAAAAGTTTCAACTGTTGCCCTGTATGTGGACGATCGAAAGTGGGGAGTTGACGCCTAAATTAAGTTTAAAAAGAAAGGTGATTTTAGCGAATAACCAAGACAGGATTTCGCAGATCTACCAAGATTAGCTATTCCTGCGGCAGGCCTATCTCATTTTCTTCAGGAGTTATATCTTTTAATTGGGGCAATTCCTGAAGATTTTTAAGACCGAAATAATCCATAAATTTTTGGCTTGTGCCATATAAAAGTGGCTTGCCTACGGCATCTGATTTTCCGCGGATTTCGATCAGTCCTTTCTCCAATAGCTTTTGCACGGCATAATCACAATTGACTCCGCGTATTTGTTCGATTTGACCTTTTGAAATCGGTTGCTTATACGCAATAATGGACAATGTTTCGATGGAAGATGTGGAAAGCCTCTTTTTGGAAGCTTGCTTTAAAAGAATGCGAATGCTTGCTTGATAGGCTGGTTTTGTAAGAAATTCATACCCTTCTGCATACTGGTACAAACTAAATGCAAAGCTATCGCCATCGTATTTTTCTTTGATAGTGGCCAATGCTTCCTCAATGTGATCCAAGGGGATCTCACTTGCAAACATTTCTGTGAGGCACGCCTGGATTTCCCCCACTTTCAGCGGCTCTGGAGAACTGAAAATAAGGGCTTCAATATGATTGGATAGGAATAGGATGTCTATAGGAATTTAAAACATGGACGACATTAGTGTATCGACTTGCCTATCTATCCCTCGCCAGTTTTGCCTCAATCGAATGCATGGTGTGCGGTACAGCCCTCAATCTTTCTTTAGGGATCAATTTGCCGGTGTCGACGCAAATCCCATACGTGCCATTTTTAATTCTGACCATGGCAGCCTCCATTTGCAAAATAAATTTTTGTTGACGGGCGGCTAGTTGGGAAAGATTTTCCTTTTCGGCTGTATCGGCTCCATCTTCCAATACCTTTACATTGCCGGATGTATTGTCTGTTCCTTGATGGTTTTTCCTTGTCAAACTCTCTTTGATATAGGCCAATTCTTTGTGGGCTTTGTCAAGCTTTTGGCTGAGTAACTCTTCAAACTCTTTTAGCTCCTCTTCGGTATAACGCTGTTTTTCGCTCATAGGATTTTTATGCAGAAGTAGTGATGTACAAAATTAAGAAGAATTTGGGAAATGGGTATCCTATTCTTCCATCGTATAAGAGATGCGATTATCTGTTTCTTCCTTTTGCTTCATTTTATGCCTTGTCTCCTTTCTTTTGGCATTTACTTCTATAAAACCAGCACTTAATATACCGGCCGGCATGGCCACCAAACCGATTCCCAAAAGGGATAATATTGCAGCCATGAATTTGCCTCCCGGGGTCATAGGAAAAATATCCCCATATCCGATGGTCGTGATGGTCGAAATTCCCCAATAAAGCGCACTAAAGATGTTGTTAAAACTATTCGGTTGGACATCCTTTTCAAAATAAAAGGTGACGCAAGAACAAAATATGAGCACCAAGGCGATGGAAAAGAGGGTCGCGATCAAATCTTCTTTCTTATGCTTTATCACTTGTACAATCATTTGCAGATGCTCGTAATACCGATAGAGCTTGAAAATTCGGAAGACTTGAAATAAGCGGAGCATTTTTACGAATCGCAAATCCAGTTTCGCAAACGGAATAAAAATTGGCAGTATGGAAATGAGGTCTATAAATCCCATAAATGAGAAAATATAGTGAGCTGCCCTTCTTTTTAGGAATGAAAAAATAAGACGAACAAAATATTCACATGTAAAAATGATAAGCGAAGCATATTCAAATCGATCGAAATAAAGGAAATAAGGACTAAGCTCTTTGACTGTTTCCAGCGCGTAAGCTCCCAAATTCAAGAAAATGAGGATATGCACCCATTTCTCCAATCTGAGTAATTTTCGTATGGTTGAAAAATGTATGACAACGCGGTCTGCCATAGCAAAAATTACTAGTTCGTTTCTAATATCTTGAAAATCTCATCCAGTTTGGGTGTGATAATGATTTCCGTCCTGCGATTTTTTTGTCTTGCCGACTCTGTTTTTCCTTCCGCTATAGGAGAGAATTCTCCTCGTCCGCTTGGAGTTATTTTCTGGGGTTGTACTCCCTCTGAGGTAAGTATCCGCACGATGGCCGTGGCCCGCATCACGCTTAAATCCCAGTTGTCGTTCATTCCATGAAATCCTTTTTGAAGAGGCACATCATCCGTATGCCCTTCCACCATCACATTTACATCCGATTGTTCTTTGAGCACTGTAGCCAATTTTTTTAAGGCTTCCACCCCTTTTTTATCCACTTCTGTGCTAGCAGATTTAAATAAAAGCTGTTCTGCCAGCGAAACGTACACTTTCCCGTTTTTTACGCTGATCGTCAAATCATTGTCTTTAAAACTTAACAAGGCATTCGCAATCTTATTTTTCAGTTCGCTTACCTTTCTGTCTTTTTCATCTAGAATTTTCTGTAGTTCTTGTACTTTTCTTTCCCTTTCGGCCAAGTTCGTTGCCAACAAATCGTTTTGTCGTTTTACAGCTTGTAAGTTCTGTTCCAATTCATCCAATGCTTTTTGTTTTGCAGCCAGATTCCCCGAAAGCTGACCTGTTTCTTTTGACGATCTTGCCACTAAGTCCTTAATATCTTCCCTAAGTTGGTTGACTTTTGCTTCTTCCTCCCTTATTAATTTTTGCGCCTCTTTCCATTTTGAAAACAGGCGGGAAGTATCTTGGAGCAGTGCTTCCTTTATTTTCATCAAACTATCATATCTTGATTCACAGCCTGCCTTTTCAGTTTCCAGATTAAGTTTCTTTTTAAGTAAGTCGTCATATTTTTTCTGGGAAACACAGGCAAAAAGAAGAGTAGCCACGAGTCCGAAAAGAAGGTAGTTTTTCATATACAAAGCGTTTCTCTAAAAATCCACGATTAGGTAAAGATGAGAAATCTGTTTGTATCATCCTAAAATAGGGTGCGTTGAAGTCTGCACATTTTTATCTTCGAAGTAACACACGATGCTCTTTTATAGCAGATTCCATCGTTTCTGGATAATTTGACATAGATGTCCCTGTATAACGGCAACACAAACAGCTCTTTTTTCTATTTTTGCAAAAATTTTGAATTGGAGCATCATATCTTTAAATATAATCAAGCGTTTGAACTAGAGTGCGGAGAAACGCTTCCCTCCATTCAGGTCTATTATTCGACATGGGGGACTTATAAACCTGAAGAGAACAATGTCATTTGGATTTGCCACGCACTGACTGCCAATTCGGACGCCGCTTCTTGGTGGGAAGGGATCGTGGGAGAAAATCAATTTTTTGATCCTCAAAAGCATTTTATTGTCTGTGCCAATATACTTGGTTCTTGTTACGGTAGCTCAGGTCCTTTGGACATCAATCCAAAAACCAAAAAGCAGTATTTTCTGGATTTTCCGATTATCACCATTCGCGATATGACGAAGGCCCATATTTTGCTTCGCCAACATCTTGGCATTTCGCATGTCCACACCCTTGTAGGCGGATCTTTGGGAGGGCAACAAGCCTTGGAGTGGGCGATTATGGAAAACCAGGTGTTCGATCACTTCGTCGTACTTGCCACCAATGCCTATCATTCTCCTTGGGGCATTGCATTGAATGAGACACAACGAATGGCGATCGCGGCCGATCCTACGTGGAAGAATGAAGATGAAAACGCAGGACGTGAAGGGTTAAAAGCAGCAAGAGCCATCGCCTTTCTTTCTTACCGGAATTTTGACGCCTATAAAAAAACACAGGCGGAAACGGATCTTGAAAAAATAGACCATTTTCGTGCTAGTTCTTATCAGCAACACCAAGGGACGAAACTGGTAAATCGATTTAATTGCCATTCTTATTACTACCTTACAAAAGCACTGGATTCGCACAACGTAGGCAGAGGCAGGGGAGGAGCAGAAAAGGCTTTGGGACTTATAAAATCCAAAACTTTAGTAATCGGAGTAAGCAGTGATATTTTGTTTCCGACTGAAGAACAAAAATTTATTACAAAATACATACAAGGGGCCGAATACAAAGAAATTGACTCATTTTACGGACATGATGGCTTCCTAACAGAAGCGAAAGCGATTACCCAATTATTAAAAGATTTCTTTGCCAAAACAGAAAAGGCAGAGGTTAAATAGAGAAAACCTTGAACAAACCTGTCAAAATCGGATTATTTGGCTACGGTGTAGTCGGCCATGGCGTTTTTGAGATATTGAACAACAATACGCTTGGTTTCGCCGTGGAAGTGGTAAAGATCTGCGTCAAAAATCGTGAAAAACCACGGGACATCTCCATGGACCATTTCACATTTGACCGTTATGAAATATTGGATAACACAGACATAGAGCTGATTGTAGAGGTGATAAACGATGCGGAGGCGGCCTATGAAATCGCAACTGAATCGCTCATCCGGGGTAAAAATGTGGTAACTGCCAACAAAAAAATGTTGGCGGAACATTTGGCAGAGCTCATTCGTCTTCAGCAAGAACAAAATGTTTCCCTTTTATATGAGGGATCTACATGCGGGAGTATTCCGCTCATCCGGACGTTGGAAGAATATTATGACAACGAACTGCTCTATTCCGTCAGTGGCATATTCAATAGTTCTTCCAATTACATCGTCTCGCGCATCTTTAAGGACAACTTGGATTTTGACATTGCCTTAAAACAGGCGCAAGACCTTGGTTTTATGGAAAGCAATACTTTCTTGGATCTGTCTGGCATGGACGGTCTTTACAAAGTATGCATTGTAGCAGCTCATGCGTACGGCGTGTTTGTGAAGCCAGAGTTTGTATTAAATCATGGAATTCAAAACTTAAACGACCATGATATTCAATATGCCAAAGAAAAAGGATTACGGATCAAAACAGTAAGCGTCGTACGAAAAGTAAGCGACAATGCGGTGACCATGTTCTCCATGCCACAATTTATCCCAAGGGGGCATAAATTGTATTTTGTAGAAAATGAGTTGAATGCGGTCATCGTGGAGACTTCCTTCTCAGATCAGCAATTCTATATGGGGAAAGGGGCGGGGGGCCATGCGATCGCTTCTGCTATTTTGTCCGACATCTCGGCAAATATGTACCATTACAAATATGCGTACAAAAAATACCATAATGTCAAGAAGATGGAGTATGCTACCAACATCGAGTTGGAAGTGTACTTGCGTTATTTTGACGAAAAAAACGTCCAGTTGTTCCAATTCGATAAAATAACCGAACGGTATTACGGACAGGATTTTAATTATGTGGTAGGAACTGTCAAATTGGAAAATCTTCTTAAAAACAAAACCCGCCTGAACAGTGCCGACATTTTGATGGTATGGACAGGAAAGTGGAAAGTGATTTAGTTTTTGTAGCGCAAAGCAAAATAATCTGGACGCTCTTCAAAATAAGTTTTCACTAAAAATCTATTTTGTAATACACCAACGGCAATCTCCCCAATTGATAATTTTTTACTAAGGGATCGGCATCAGGGTGCTGAGGATCCGGTGAGTAGGATAGGGCTAAAACATTTTTTGTATTTAAGACATTCACTAAATCCAATGCTATTTCGTGGGTCACTCTCTTGTTGTTCACTTTATAGGCCAACCGAATGTCGAATCGGAAATAAGGATTGAATTGAAGGGAATTGATTTTGTCTTGTTGCGGTACAATGTCATAGATTTTGCTGCTGGCCTGCACATCTACAGGCGAATACCTTCTTCCTCCGGCATAAGTTAGTTTTGTTCCAAAATTGAGGGTATTTTTTTTATTCTCGCTCAACGGAAGTTCATATCCTGCTAAGAGATTCGTCACATAATTGCCGTTGAAATCGGTGCTATATGTAATGCCGTTGCTCCCTTGGTACTTCGATTGGAACAAAGAACCTGAGAACAGAAAGAAATACCGTTTGCTAAAGAATTTTTCTACCGTAAGTTCTACGCCATAGTTTTGTCCTGTACCTGTATTCTGCATTTCATATTGGGGGAAAAACCGTGAAAACGTAGCCCCTTGATTGATCAATGAAATTCCGGAGGGTATTTTGTAAACTGGGATATTCCAAAGGTATTGGTAATAGGTCTCGATTTTGACACGGAATTCTTTGCTGATGTTGTAATCGTATCCCAATACAACATGTTGGCTACGGGTAAATCCAAGTTTTTTATTCGCTTCTTCTCTTTGCACATTCGGAATTTTAACCCCATTTCGGACAAGTGTATCGGGAATGGCAAAATAGATATAAGTCGATTGCATTTGACTGTGGATTCCATACCCAAAACTAAGCGTCTGCTTTGGTCGGAACTCCCAACGAATCCCTGCTCTCGGCTCCACGACCCATGTGTTATTTAAGGTCATCATCTGGGCATGCAGACCCAGATTGAGGGTCAAACTCTCTTTTATTTTGTACCGCCATTGCAAATACGGTTGTAACAGTTGAAATGAAGCACTGGTACTGAGGCGTGTTTTTGTGGGAATTGCTTCTATCATCGCAGGAGTGGAATCTTGGACCCCCCATATTTTCAAATGATCGGTTAAATTATCTCTATAATTCGCCACATAAAATCCGGCTCTATAACTATGACGGGCATTTATTTTTGTATTGACATAAAAACCTAAAGTCGTTTTGAATTCGTCCATATCAAAATCAAGAATATGGGGATACGGCTGAATAGGCAACCCATCTTTTCCACGTAAGACCACATTGTCGACACCACTGGTGTTTTGACCACTTTGGGAAAGAATGGTCTTGATGAATGTATGCTTATTGACCTGATACACATGAGAAAGACCCGCCACGCCCATACTGGACTTAAAATATTGGTCCCTGTTTTTATCACCATATGATTCATCCACCTCTGAAAGACTTTTAAATTGGCTTACTACGATGTCGATGGCACTTATTCCTCCGATCCCCCATAAACTAAACGTACCTGCTTTCTTCGTGGGAAAATTGATCTTAAAACCCGCATCTTGGTATTTTGGGATGGCATTTGTTCCAATTTTTAAATTAAGGGACTGCAAGATATCCAACGTCGAATACCGGTAGGTGGCTAGATAACTCACCCTTGATGAGCGCTTGATAGGTCCTTCAGAAGTCAACTCAGCCCCTAAAACACCAAACTGGAATGTATTTTCGTATTTATCTGCATTCCCATTTCGCATGCGCACGTCGAAAACCCCTCCTACTGCGTTCCCATACATAGCGGGAAATGCACCCGTCATGAAATCACTTGCTGCAAGGTATTTATTGTTGATGATCGAAACCGGCCCTCCCATGCTGCCTGCTACATTAAAATGATTCGGGTTTGGAATATCCACTTCCTCCAATCTCCATAAAAGCGAGGAGGGTGCATTTCCTCTCACCACTATATCATTTCGAGTATCATTTGTTCCTTGAACACCGGCAAAATTGGCGGCCATACGGGCAGGATCCTGCCTTGAACCAGGATATCGTTCTGTTTCTTCCACGCGAAACATGCGTGTACTGACAGAACTCATGTCGTTGATGGCACCTGCCTTATCCGTGTGGGTGACCACCACTTCTTGCGTCTCTTGAATGGATTCCTCCAGTTCTACATTTAGAACTACTTCTTTTGCGGAACTGATCACCACGTCGGGAATAGTCATGGGCTTATACCCAATGTAAGAAATGGTAAAATCACGCCTTCCGATCGCAATGTTTTCCAGCCGAAAATAACCTTGTTCATCAGACATGGCAGCTGTCTTGTACGTACTGTCCGAAGACAACCGGATGACGGCCCCTACAATCGGCGCCTTTGATTCCTTGTCGAGGATCCTTCCTTTTACCGTCTGTGAAAATTGCTGTGCTAACCCTGTGGAAGACAAACAGAAAGTAAAAAACCAAAAAAGAGAACGATTCATGTCAAAAAAGATCGTGTCAAATCAAAACACTGCAAAACAAGTAAAAAAAAAGGAAGTTCTCCTATTTCTGAGCTAGGACAATTTTGATTCCACTTCGATTCCTTACATGCCGTAATCCATCTCCTAGGTCGCTTTAGAAGTCAATACGAAGAAAAATAAATGTAATATTCCAATAAAAAATATAACTATAATGACCCTCTTTGCGTACAATTCAGTACAGGTCATTTAAACGCATACTACTATGAAAACATTCACTGTCCTGCTATCAATCCTCTGTGCGCTTGTTGGTGTCTCGTGTACAGAAAGTGCTTACCAGGTAAGTAGCCAAGGGTTGCAAGAAAAAATGAGCATCATCAATAAAACCGACTATGCGAAAATCGATATTAAGCAAAAAGAAAAAATAGAAGGGAAAAGACAAGATGAGTACCACAGATATGCCAACGACGTAGACCGAAAACTCAATCACAACAAAAATGAACAGTTGAACCAAAAAAAGGGATGGGACGGTAGTTTTGGTTTCTATTAATTCCTTGTCTCCCTGTTGATCTCAGGGGCATTTAAAAGAAAATGCCCCATTTTACAATTTTGATTTCAAATGAAAACGGGTTGCTAAACTTTCCAGATCTCTCAAAACAGGAGTCAGCAAAGGAATCCCGTTGCGCAACCTTTCTTCTTGCATCTCTCTTTCGGGATCGCCAGGAATGAGCACTTTTTGTCCTGGGACAGCTTGGGCATTTCGAAATGTAGAAATCCAATTGTCCATATGCTCTTTAAACTCCCCTGCAGGCCGAAAAGCATCGATCCTCATTGCGCCCAAAAAATGCCCAATTCCTTTCCCAACAGGATTTTCTGGAGGATTTAGGAATGCTACAAATGGGGGTACCCATGGACCATAGTTTGCTCCAGACAATACAGCAGAAAATATATCGACAATAGAGCCAAGGCAATATCCTTTGTGACTCCCATGTTCTTTATCTCCCCCTAAAGGCAATAAAGCACCTCCTTCCTTTAATTCATGAGGATTGGTGCTTATACCGCCTTCTTTATTTTGGATCCAGCCTTCTGGAGCTTCCTGATTTTTTCTTTGCAATATTTCCAGTTTGCCATTTGCAGCAGTAGTGGTCGCAAAATCCGCTACAAAAGCAGGTTCTTTCTTCGCCGGGACAGCAACAGCAATCGGATTTGTTCCCAACATTCGTTCCAATGCGTACGTAGGGGCTACCAATGGACTTGCGTTGGTCATTGCCATGCCTATCATATCATGCTGCAGCGCCATCATGGCATGATAGCCTGCAATGCCAAAATGATTGGAATTTCGGATAGACACCCAACCCGTCCCTACATTCTTTGACTTTTCTATTACCATTTCCATTGCTTTGGGAGCTACTACCAAACCAAGACCCCTATCTCCATCGACCACCAACGTCGAGGGAGTTTCATGGACAACTTGAATAGTAGGCGTCGCATTGATCCGCTTTTTTTCCCAAAGACGCACATATCCGGACAATCTTGCCACACCGTGCGAGTCAATTCCTCTTAAGTCTGCCGAAAGTAAAACTTCTGTCGCGAGCTTTGCATCTTCCGGCGGACATCCAATAGATACAAAGATTTCTTCTGTGAATTCGAAAAGCGTGGGATACGTAATGTAGGTTAAATCGTCCATAAATTGGATTTAGGGGACGAATTACGCCTATTTTAAGAGAAGATAAAAATAGGACCTTGTTCACCCTTCTTCAATACGAATTTGAGTTACTTCGTGTATTCTTCCCCATAAAAATCCGGGCAAGGAAGCACTTTCAGACGCTCTTTGGGTTTACAGTTCTTTTTTGTGCAAAACACATATCCAAGGGCGATTTCATGCGTTCCTTTTGAAAACGGACTGAGCTGTGAAATAGTATAGTCAAAACTATAGCCGAAATTCAAACGATCGAAACGGATGCCGGCTTGAAAAATGACCGCATCCTTGCTCGTATAACTTTCTACCGTTTTAAAAAGCGGGATGCCTCTGTACCAAAATCCTATAAACCACGGCTTGTGGGTAAGAAACATTCCCAAGTCCAATTGATTAAAGGCCCCTTGGCGTTTGTAGAGAAAGGTAGGAGTGAGACTCGTTTTCCCATGGGACGACTTTTCGTAAGGAACGTTCGGCTTATGATTGAGGAGTACTTTATATCCTCCTTGAACAGAAAATTTTGCCGGCAATTGTGCAACACTCCCGTCCGTAGTAAAGCTTTGATTCGGTTGATTTACATGTTGTGTGGCCACTCCTATCCACGTATGTGCAGAGTAAAACAAGATTCCGCAGGATACATCGGCATAATTGGATCGTGTTTTTTTATTTGAATAATCGCTGGAAAGATCATTTTGATATCCATCGTCCGAATATTGGTCAGGAAAGGAGAGCTGGTAAATGTCCAAATACTTGCTGGCAAATCCTGCCTGAATGCCTGCCCTCAGGCTATATTTTTTTGAGAAATCGATTCTATACGCGTAGAAGAGCGAAACATCGACAGAGGATATCCCGTTGCTTCCGATTTTATCGCTTAGGAATTGAATCCCTACCCCACTTTTAAACTTCTCGATGTTGTGATCCAAAGAGAACGCAAAAGTATTGTAGGGTTTATTGAGCCCGAACCATTGGTTCCTGTAAATACTCACAAGCCTGGTACATCCTGTCGAACCTGCAAATGCAGGATTCAAATAGAGCGGAGCGGAATAATATTGGGAAAATTGGGGGTCCTGTGCTCGTAGAGCAAGGCACAAGACCATCCATAAAAAAACCACCAAGCTGTTACGCATCATATCATTCTTCCCAAATCGAAAGGCGTCCGCTTTATTTCATTTGGCTAACGTGAAGCTTTATCCTTTTAAGAAGACGGAAGTAACAGCTTTTTACGATATCCGATCTATCCGCTTGATGTCTTACGACGCGACGGTTGTTTGACTTAGCCTTTCAAGACCATATTTCAATCTGTCTAGCACTTCTTCTTTCCCCAATACCTCCATTATTTCCATCAAATCAGGACCTGAGGTGGCTCCCGTTACCAACATACGGATAGCGGGCATCACTTTGCCCAGTTTATATCCTTTTTCTTCGATCACCTGATGTGTCAGATGTTTTACCTCTTCTGCCTTGAAGGTAGACAAAACAGAAAATTTTGGTAGCAGTTGCTGGGCTACGCTTGCGGCTTCTATGGTCCATTTTGCCTTTATGGCCTCCTCGGAGAATACGCGGGGTGCCTCAAAAAAGAACAAGGATTCAGACGCCAGATCTTTATCAAAAACAACCCTTTCTTTTAACAAGACCGCTATTTTTAACGCCTTTTCTTCTGTGCACGAAATTCCTTTAGATGCAAGTCCCGCCATTAATTTCTCTGCCAGAAAACCATCGGGCTTTTGTTTCAAGTAATGTTGGTTGAACCATTTTGCTTTGTTGATGTCAAACTTGGCACCAGATTTGTTGATTTTTTCAAGACTGAATTCTTGGATCAATTCTTCCAAAGAAAGGATTTCTTGATTATTGCCTGGGTTCCATCCTAAAAGGGCCAAAAAGTTGACGACGGCTTCTGGCAAATAGCCATCTTCACGAAATCCCCGTACCATTTCACCTGTTTCCGGACTTTTCCATTCCAAAGGAAAAACTGGAAATCCATGCATGTCGGCATCGCGTTTGCTTAATTTGCCATTTCCGTCCGGCTTCAACAAAAGAGGAAGGTGGGCAAATTGAGGCATGGTCGTTTCCCAGCCCAAATACTTGTACAACAACACGTGCAATGGGGCAGAAGGGAGCCATTCTTCCCCTCGTATCACATGGCTAATGCCCATCAAATGGTCGTCTACGATATTGGCAAGGTGATACGTGGGCATTCCATCCGATTTCATAAGAACCTTATCGTCTAAGGTAGAGGAATGCACCATTACCCAACCACGAATCAAGTCGTGGAAACGAATTTCTTCTTTACGAGGTACTTTTATCCGAATCACGTAGGGTTCTCCCTTTTCCAATTTGGCTTTTACCTCGTCTTCGGGCAATGTGAGCGAGTTTTTCATTTGTGCCCTCGTAATGGCATTGTAGGCCGGTGAAACAACTTTGGCAGCCTCCAACCTTTTGCGCATGGCATCCAATTCTTCGGAGGTATCAAAAGCATAGTAAGCCTTCCCTTCTTCTACGAGCTGCAGCGCATATTGCATGTACATAGGTTTCCGCTCGCTCTGCCGATAAGGGGCATGCGGCCCAGGAGACCAAGGACTTTCATCCAATGTAATTCCTACCCAAGCCAACGCTTCTTGGATATATTCTTCCGCGCCCGGAACAAAACGTGTTTGATCTGTATCTTCAATACGAAGCAACATCTTGCCTCCATTCTTTTTCGCAAACAAATAATTGTACAAGGCCGTCCGCACCCCCCCGATATGCAGGGCTCCTGTTGGACTTGGTGCAAAACGTACTCTTATTTCCTTTTCCATGATACTTTTTTATGACAGACTGCAAATTTAGCCAAATTATCGGTTGGGGATAGAAGGAATTTAATTGCTTTAGTATCACCTTTTAACATCTATTCAATAAATTCATCCATATTTATTTCTTTTGTAACTTTAACTAAACATTTATGAAAAAAATTAAACTTTTTTTGCCCTTTGTTTTCTTTTCTGTGGTGCAGGTTTTCGGGCAAACGGATACGGCCAAAACCGTTGCCTCCCCTCCCAAACCTGATAAACTGCTCCTATTCAATCTCAATGAAAGCGGTTCAAAATGGTTTAGGGTAACTTTTTTGAATCAAACATGGGTACGTTTTAATGAAAGCAACCCAGGTACACTGGTACAAGGAGATCCAAATGGGCAAACGTTTGACATCGGATTGAGAAGGACCAGGATTCAAATGTTTGGGCAAATTACGGACCGCACTTTTATTTATTTCCAGTTCGGTACCAATAATGTGAACTCTCAATCTTTACTTCCAGGTACTACAGATAGAAAAATACAGGCCTTTTTTCATGATGCCGTGTGTGAGTATAAAGTATTTAAAGGAAAAGACTGGGTAAAATTGGGTGGAGGCCTCACTATCGTAAACGGTCTTTCCCGTTTTTCAGGACCTAGCGTTTCAAGCATATTGGCACTCGACGTACCTGTCTTTTTGCAAACAACGGTAGATGCGACGGATGAATTTTCGCGAAAACTGAGCATTTACGCGCGTGGCCAAGTTGGGAAATGGGATTACCGTGTCGCTATTAGCGATCCCTATCCTTATGCCAATTCCGGAAACCCACAAACGCTTACCTACAATCAGGCAACTTTTGCCGGATATGGACATCACAAACAATACCAAGCTTATTTGATGCACATGTTCTTTGATAAAGAAGACCATACGACACCGGGCTATTTTACTGGAAGCTATTTGGGCAAAAAAAGAATTTTAAGCGTCGGAGGAGGTATTATTTACCAACCCAACGCCACTTGGTACGAAGAAGGAAATGGTACCGCCGCGCAAGCCACAGGCAGATCTGCACTTACCAATTCTAATCCAGCAGGTGGTGTCATCACACCCAATGGAGCTGGTGTCATTACGCCAGATGCCCATACTAAATATAATAATATGTTGGAATGGGGAGTAGAAGCATTCTTTGACAATCCCCTTAACAAAGAAAAAGGCACAAACCTTACACTGATGGGTGGCTTTTACATGACGAATTATGGGAAAAATTATATCCGTATGAATGGGTTGATGAACCCTGCCGCAGTACCGACTCCTACGAATGTTACCGGGAATGGCACGAATGGAAATGGGACATACAATGGATCAGGAAATGCCTATCCTATGTTTGGCACCGGCAATAACCTGTATTTTCAAGCCGCTTATCTATTCAAACGAGATTTGCTTGGCGATAAAGGCACACTACAACCTTATGGAACAGCCCGTCTCACCAATTACCAGTATCTGCAAGACCCCATGCACGTATTCAACTTAGGGGTAAATTGGCTGATGGATGGACATAAATCGAAAATTTCCTTGGATTGGGAGTATCGCCCTGTGTACAGAACAGACGGAACCATTCAACAACGGAATTCCCAAGTGGTGCTTCAATATCAAATTTTTATTTAGCAGTCCGACATTCTTTCAAGACCCAATGGATAAAATTTCCCATTGGGTTTTTGTTCTATGTATCTTCGCTGCGTCATGGAGAAGCTTTACCATCTAAATTTTTACCCTGGGCCCTCTCGTCTGTACGACAAGATTCCTTTTTATGCCCAAGAAGGCTTTACAAAAGGCATTTTGAGCATGAATCATCGCAGTACAGCATTTGAAGAATTGTACAGGATGACCCGAGAGAAGCTTTTTCGCTACTTAAATGTACCGGATGGCTATCATCTGGCATTTGTGTCTTCTGCTACAGAATGTTGGGAAATCATAGCCCAATCACTGACGCTTGAAAAAAGCCTTCATGTATATAACGGGAGCTTTGGTCAAAAATGGTTCGAGATAGCCAAAAAGATCCTTCCTTCTGCGGAACCTCGTCCTTTTTCAATGGACGACTTATTAAAGGTGGAAGAATTGGACGTCCCTTTAGAAAATGAATGGCTCTGTCTGACCCAAAACGAAACCTCCAATGGCACGCAGGTGCACAATGAAATATTAGCCGAAATACGGAAGCTATTGCCCGATCAATTCATTGCCATTGATGCAACAAGCTCATTAGGAGGACTTGCACTGGACATCGCAAATGCTGATCTCTGGTTTGCCTCTATGCAGAAATGCTTCGGGCTACCTTCAGGCTTGGGAATTCTCATTTACTCGGACCAAGTTGTATCCAAGGCTGAACAAATTGGGGAAACAAATCATTATAACAGCTTCCTAAACCTCGTTAGAAACGCTGAAAAATACCAAACAATCTATACCCCCAATGTGTTGGACATTTATCTGCTCTTCAGAGTAGTGGATGAATTGCCGAATATCCGTGAGATAGATGAAAAATTGGTAACTCGGGCACGCCATCTGTACCAATATTTCCAAGGATTTTCAGAATTTCAACCGATTTCCCAAAATCCTTTTCTCTTTTCTGATACTGTACTCGCCTTCAAAGGAGAGGAAGCATTTATTTTAGAATTGAAAAAACTGGCCCAGCATAATGGGATTATACTAGGAAATGGATACGGGGAATGGAAAAAGGATTCGTTTCGGATTGCGAATTTTCCTGCTATTCCAAATTCTGAATTCGAACAATTGGTGTCGTTTTTCGATCAGTATTCGGATTAATCGAGCGAAATATTTTTTGAATCTATTAAAAACAACGTGATTTGCGATGGTTTTATTGTTAGTTGATAGTAAATGACGGTTCCTAATTTATTCGAAGAATTCGAAAAACAACGCATCCTCATCATTGGCGATATCATGCTTGATTCCTATTTGTGGGGAAGTGTGGATCGCATATCTCCAGAAGCACCTGTACCGATTGTCCATGTAAAAAAGCGTGAACAACGTTTGGGAGGTGCTGCAAATGTCGCCCTTAATATTCAATCTTTAGGTGCTACCCCCATTCTATGTTCCGTTGTCGGAAATGATGTGGAAGGAAAATCACTTCTCTCTCTTATAGAATCCCATGGGTTGACTTCAGAAGGAATCGTAGTGTTGGAAGATCGACCGACGACGGTAAAACAACGCATCATTTCCGGATCCCAACATATGTTGCGCGTGGATTCGGAAACAGCCCAACCGATTGACCCAGACCAAAGCCTTTCTCTCTTTACGAAGCTGAAACCCTTACTGCTTCAGTGCCAAGCGGTCATTTTTGAAGATTACGACAAGGGGGTCATCACACCGGAATTGATACAGAAAGTCGTAAGCCTCGCAAACCAAAAAGGTATCCCTACTATTGTAGACCCTAAGAAACGCAATTTCCTGGCCTATGAAAATGTCACCCTATTCAAACCAAATTTGAAGGAATTGAAAGAAGGGTTGAAAATAGATTTCAACAAGGCCGATCAAGAGGAAGTAAAAAAAGCGGCTTTACTCCTCCGGGAGAAAATGAACATACGCATTTCGTTGATCACTCTTTCTGAACATGGCGTATTCATCTCGGATGGACAGGATGAGCACTTTCTCCCTGCCCACGTACGCTCTATCTCCGATGTTTCAGGAGCAGGTGATACTGTTGTAAGCGTCGCTGCACTTACGTTGGCTTTGGGTTTGCCACTGAAAAAGATCGCTTCTTTTTCCAACCTCGCTGGAGGGATCGTATGTGAAGAAATTGGTGTAGTTCCAATTAAAAAAGAGCGCCTTAAGGCAGAGTTGGAAGAGATATTCTGATCTATTTTATCAAGACCATGATCTTGTTGAAATCTGCTGCTGAGTTGATCACTTTTCTAAATTCTTCAAATTTCTCAATCGGCAATGAGATTTTGTCATAATGCTCCCTACAAGAAACCACCAGCTCTTCTCCTTCTATTTTATAATCCGAGGTGAATCCGAATAAGGGACCTTCTTTATCCTCGTATTCGTGATTGATTTTTATCTTTTCCAATCCTTCAAGATGTCTTCCTTTTGGGATTTTCATCCGTATCTCTCTTTTATATTCATGTGCATAAGGCATGTCGATCGGATTCTGACGTTTTTTGTCTTGGTAAATTTCTTCCTGCGGCCCTATCAACTCACCTAGCTTGAACAACACTCCGTCTCCTGCATTCTCCAAGTAAACGTCTGTCGACACATTTGCCGTGATTTTTAAAGGAGCGTGATAAGATGCACTGCTTGTGATGTCGTAATTTTCTACTTTGACATTGTTTACTTTTATCTCTTTTACCCCATTTGTTACCACAGACTCTATCATTTCTTTTCTTTGCTCCTCATTTGCCATATAATAAATGGGCTTAATTCCCATATAGGTATAGTCGCTCATTTGTTTTTCCATGTCTATCGTGGCCAAAGTCAGCGACTCATTAAAAGATACATTTATGAGATGGTTATCGACACTTCGTTTGATGTCATTTATCCCAATGTTTTTGATGCTGACGATGGGCTTGAATGTGTTTCCTACTTTTACACCTTTTATATACAGCGCATATTGCCCAAGGAGGTCTTGGGGTAAATAACCCGCCCTAAGAAACACGTTTCCTGGAGTAATGTAATCATTTGTAGTAGGTAGATGAAGGACGACATATTCTAAAAAAGACCAAGATTCGAAGTCAGGATCAAAGCGCTTTATGTCTTTTTCACACGTAATGACCGTTTCAAAAGGAATCCCAGCGCGTTCCAAACAAAGGGCATGCAATTGTGTGATGCCAAAAAGATTGGCATATTTTTTCTTTACCATGTCGACGACTTCTTCTTCTCCTGCCTCTTGAACAAGATTAATTGTCGATTTTATATAATTTTCAATTGTAAATGCCTTTTCTTCCACAGACTTTCCTTTGAGAGGCATTTTCTTAAGGAACTTGTCTATCTCTTTCTTGTTTTTGTCGTAGTGCTTGTATAGGCGTTCAAAATAGACAGATCCCATATCATCCCAACGATCCCCTCTTGCTACTAGGTATTCTGTGTTCTTTTCGAATGCGTATTCGACCCGCACCATATTGGCGCTTTCCAAGGCATATTTTTCCTTTTCAAATGCAGGCACGTTTTCGAGCGTATAGTGTACAAAACGTTTTTGACTTACAACGGTATCCTTTGGAATAACGGCAGAGTTGTATGCTTTTGATTTAAAAATCAGATTTTGTGGCGTGATGAGGGTAAATTGAGAACGGCGAATAAGCTCATTGTCTTGTAAATAATCCCGAGCATACAAATTGGGCGTCAATTGTAAGGAGATGATTGTTTCTACAATGGTCCCTTTACTTACTCCTTCCAAAGCCAATAAATAATATTGCACCTCCTTTTCCTCTAATTTTTTAACATCCTTTATCCCTTGTTCGGCTATTACTTTTCCGTTTTGTATGACCCGTGCGCGGATGTCCTTTAATTTACTGTCATACAAAATTGGGACATATATCTTATTTGAAGCCTCTACTGCTCGGTCATCGTTCAATAGTTCGATGGTGTGCGTCAGGGCAAACTTCTCTAGTCCATTTGTGTTCGAGATTTTGTATTCCACAAATTTTTTCGAAGACAAAATAATACTTGACATTTTCTTCTCGGGCTCTGACAATTGGACATTCACAGGGTGTTCTTCCCAATTGTAGGTGTCAATGTCTTGGGCAAGCGCGTTGTGGAATTGGCATATGAGCAAACAAAAAACGACTTGTTTAAAAAAAGAGACCATGTTAGAGAATTCTTTTGTTATTGTATCTACTCTGAGCTTTATAGCTATTTTTTATTTGCTATTTCATCCGCAAGCAATACTGCTTGGTACACGTTGATCACCTTTCCTGATTTACTCAGTTTTTTGAATTTGGTTTTTTTAGAAAGTACTTTCTTTTTCCCTCCCGGTACAAAAATCTTTTCCTTCTTCATATCTGTCCCAGATTTCAGGATAACATCGATGATCTCTTTTGTACTTAACTGGGGATAATAGGATTTTAATAAGGCAGCCAAACCCGTAACCATGGGTGCGGCCATACTTGTTCCGCTATTGCTTTCATAGCTGTTGTTTGGCTTTAAAGAATAGATCTCATGACCTGGTGCAAATACATCGACGGTCTTTTTGCCATAATTGCTAAAGAACGCGGGCAACGTTTCATCCTTTTTCATAGTACTTGCCCCAATGCTCAGCCAATCTTTTGCATATTCATGGGAGTGTACGTAGTATTTTGAGGGGAAAGAAGGGACGAGATCTGTATTTTGGGCATCATTTCCTGCGGCATGCACCAGAATTACGCCTTTAGAATCCGCATATTTCACTGCGTCGTCTACCCACGTCTTTTGGGGAGACAATGATTTCCCAAAACTCATATTCACTACTTGAGCTCCATTGTCCACCGCATATCGAATTGCCATCGCAATGTCTTTATCCCTTTCATCTCCATCTGGAACGGCGCGGACCGACATTATTTTCACGTTCGTCGCTATTCCGTCTATTCCTTTCCCATTGTTCCGAATGGCAGCCACAATACCGGCCACATGGGTTCCATGTCCTGGATCAGGCCCTTTCACATCATTTGACCCATAGGCTTTCCCGTCCCATTTTTCAGGATCATCGCCAATGATCGTTCTTGGATTATAGTCTGGATTCAGGTAATACTGTAATTTATCATTTACGTGATCCAAGTATTTCTGAACTTCTTCCTTTTTAAATCCGCTTTCTTTCAAAAAAGCGATCATCTTGGCCGCTGTCATTATTTTGGGATCTTGCGTTTGAATGGTTCTTATTTGTTCGATGGAAGCTGTATCGGTCTTTAAATAGGCTTTTACGATGCTATCATTTTGGTCGTATTTTTTAATAAAATCTTGGAGTGAATTAGCTTCCGATTTTGCCTCAGCCAGCTTTTCCACATATTCTGCTTTCGCTGTTTGGTACAGCGCGAATGTCTCCTTATCTGATGCATGTACGTCTTCTTTTTTCACATTTTCGTAGTTGGATTTATATTTTTTGTAAATCCGTGTCATTTCCAATGTTTCATGGTTGATGTTTTCTCCTTTGGGATTTCCTAAGAAACTCCAGCCATTTACATCATCTATATATCCATTTTTATCATCATCTATGCCATTTCCGGGTATTTCATCTTCGTTTATCCAAACATTGTCCTTTATATCTTCGTGGTCCGTATCGACTCCGGAATCTATGATCGCCACAATCACCGTTTTCGATGTTTTTTTTGCGAGAGGGCCTTTATATGCTTGTTCGGTACTCATGCCGACCACAGAATCTGCAGTCAAGTCTTTGTTGTGCCAATTGACAAGATTACGTGTTGTTTCATCCAAAATAGCCTGGGAAAATGCATCGGCAGTAAGCACCAAGAAAATAAAAAGAAAGGCTCTCATTCGTGATATTTTAATGAAATGATATGCAACAAAGTTAGAAGATGTACTTAAATTAACGCTCTCTCCCGCGTTCTTTCGTGTATGTTTTTGTAAAATAGAAAATCCTATTTGATTTCTGCCATCAACTCTCGATTTACTTCTTAACTGTGTTCGGATATGTTACCATTACAGACTAAAAAGGTGCTAAGTTTTATACACCATGACTTTGAGGATTTGGAATTATTGTACCCTTATTACCGCTTGTTAGAAGAAGGGGCAAAAGTGGTCATGGCTGGTGAAGAAGCGAAGGTGGAATATATCGGCAAGTATGGCGTGCCGCATACAAGTGATGTTTCGTTCCGAGAGGTAAACCCCCAAGATTTTGATGCGCTCCTAGTTCCTGGGGGCTGGGCTCCGGACAAACTCCGCCGTTTTCCGGAAGTGATTCAAATTACGCAACACATGCATGCACACAAAAAACCGAT
>OUNM010905584.1_pt1 | contig 22769 bp, 25 predicted proteins | sample 1769961 | NCBI WGS metagenome assembly OUNM01 (sample SAMEA3914820, study PRJEB12502) | metagenome | biome: forest; material: soil | place: USA | collected 2012-03-12 | depth 0.3 m | reverse complement strand
TCTCAGAGCCGCCTTCCTTGCAGCGAGATAGTCGCGCAAATACTCAGCCCGAATTTCTATAAATTCGGGAACTCCGTTTTCCCGTCGCCTTACCCTAATTACCTCTTCATAGCCGTCTGATGGCTTTAGCCATTTGTCGCCTTCTTCAACTAAGCGATAGGCGTAGATAAAGTCTTGATGTATGCGAACATCCTTCGGATGGTCAGAGTTTGTGGACTGGGTGAGGACAAGTCGAAATCCGACCTCTTCATTGCCCCATTCAAAAAAAGAACCTGCTTCGTGATATTTGCCATCGTCATCAAGGAATGGTGCCGTGCCGTCATATGAGAACGAGCTCCATTCCATATTTTCCACTTTCTCCTTATGCTCGGTGAAAATAACTGCGCTATAGACTGCTAGAGTCTCTTCTATGTAACCGAGATTAGGAAATTTATTCTTCTTGACCGGGTGGATAACTTCGTAAACGGGTATCCACACTGCTTTGGAAAAGAGGCGTTTTCTATGGTCTTTCAGCTCAAACCATTCTTTACTTAGCTCTTCCATCCTAACGCTCCCGGAATCGTATGCCGATTGGAACACGGATACAATTTATTGGGGAATAGTCAAACCGCTGAGCAAATGCGGGGGCTCTCCACAAATAGTGACTATTTCACGATGCTGGCCACCGGCCCCGGCCCCGATGTCACGCCGGTCCACGACGGGCATATCGTCATCGTAGCGAGCTAAATTGAGCCTCGCGACTAATTGGCAGCGGTCCAGGTGCCCTTGACGCCCGAACGTCCGCGTTCAGGTTGAGCCGTAAGGGAGAGGTAAGCAGAGTCATAAATAGGTGGCGTTCCGGCGGTAGAGTATGTGCCTATCTCCTCAAAGGCTACAAGGGCGCAGCTATCTGTTCCTTCGTAGACATCTACATTCCAGTCAGTAATTACTCCATTTTGAAGCGTGAATAAATTTCCGACATTTGGGTTGATGCAAATTGGAAAGCCGCTCGCTGTTCCTGGATATGTTAGCGGGACTGCGGAGCTGTTGTTCACGGAAATGGTTAGTGAGGCGATGTGACCTGAGGTTACAATGCCGGTGAAGTTCCTCGGTATGCCTGTGAATGTCACGCTTGCGGTCACGTGACCTGCGATTTCCGGTCCAGTGTAAGGCGCCCCTGGAATCTGAATATCGGTAAAGTCCCCACCCACATAATTGTATGTCAGCGTTGAAGAAGCGGCTGGCGTTGCTGAGGCCACGGTCGACGTGGGGTATTCACCCCGCGTCGTTACGTCCGACAGAAGGAAGTAGTAGGGGGTGCCGTTCTGCAAACCATTGACCGTCACGCCACTCGTCGCGTTTGCAACCTGCGTGGCGTCGCTGTCTGTAATGGACAGGCTTGACGACTTCGACCAGTAAAGATTGGCGGGATCGCCTGAGGGCAGCGTCGGCCAGGTGAGGGTCACCTTTCCGTCCCCCGGCGTTGCGGTCAACACTACAACACACCGCGGGGCCGAAAGCCCGGCGAGTGCAGTCAAAATTGTAGATTGGACGTGGTTGCCGACCGACTTTCCATCTCCCGCAATCAGCATGAAATTCAGATAAATGTTCTCAAACGAATGTCCAAGCAAATCGAGAGTTGATACGGGCACGCCGACTATATTGTTTTCAGAGACGTGACCAAACGCCAGTCTCAGCCCATTGATCACTATGTCTGAATCACTAAGTGCGTAGCCACCTCTGTAAACAGTGTCCGGTGGGGCAATTTCCACGATTTTCACGTTCGCGGTATAGCCTTGGCGAGTAAGGTGGTCATAGACTTCGTCTGCGAATAAGTTTCCCTGCGAGTGACCGATCAAGAGAATTTGTTTGTTATTTGCGAACCACCCGTCGGCGATAGTATTATTATTTGCATTGTCGCTTTCCGTCGGCGGCGACGTGACCATATAGCTTAGATCAGTGATCATCGTTCCTTTAATCGCACTTTGTAACAAAGTGAACAATTGATCTAGTGTGGGGTCGAACTGGCTGATCGTATTAGCAGTCGTATTCTCCCCGTACAACTGCTCCCAAAACAACTCCCAATGCGCATCAAGCGTATGGCTTGGATCGATCTGATTAACTCTTTGCTCGAACGTCTCGGCGAGGTCTTGCAAACTGTATTTACCCGCAGACGAATTGTAGAGAAGTTGGACCGTCAGTGGCTGCCCGTTATAAGTCGTCCCAAGTGTGTCTCTAAGCAATCTAACGTGCCGTTCAGCATCATTCCTTGAGGTCCAGATGCCATTTGCATAGCCGACGGCGTATCCGGAGGGAGCGCATGTCGATGCAGATTGTGTTGTCTGCGCCGGGGCGCATGGTGCGCCGAATAGCAACGTGCCGGCAAGCGAAGCCGAACTAACAATCTTTGCCCATAGTCGCCTAATCACACGTATTTCCTTCCACGTCTGGAGGGCTAATTCCGTTTAGGGCACTGGAATATTGAAGGTAGGCATTTACTCTAGCTTTGGTGTTGAAAGTGTACTTTTGAATTGTGTTGAACATGGCATTGAACGTGGCCGTGTCGAAGGACGAGTTTAGGCAATTGATCGCACGATTGACCTTGAGGTCTGCGGCATTAAGCGCGGCGCTATTCAACGGGTTCGCGGTTATTTCCAGTGAGAACGAGGCGGACAATTGCCTCAGCGCGGCCTTTTGAGCCGGGCTGTAGGTGAGCCCGTTGATGTATGCGTCGATATCATCGCGAACGCCGTTATTGTCGGCGTCCGGTCCAGCGAGCGAATCCGAAGTGTCTAGCGCCGGCAAGACGCTTGACGATTGCGCCTGGCTAATTGCGTTCTGAATAGATTGCGCGGCATTGTCTTTTGCGGCGCCGACCTTACAGGCGCTGACCGTGATCAAAATTATAATGAGTGGTGCTAGAAAGCGTGCCTTCGTCATCATGCCCCCGGACAGATCGTTGCGCACTCGTTAACGATAACGACGGTATCGCATGAGGCCAGTTCCCTCAATGATTGAATTATCTCAGTCGCCGTTCTAAGGGGCGGCAACATCTTTTTCTCGTGCACGGTGTAAAATTGGCACATGCGCAAGTTGGCCCCCTGATGGGGGATGGCTTGCTGACCGCACCTGCAGAAGCAGCTTTACGCCTCGTGCCGTTCGGAAAGGCTTATTTCGCCCGGCGATTTTTCGATTTTGGGACCGACTTTGGAAATCCCTTTCTCGATCATTCGTTGGACAAGTTCCAAGTCATCATCTGAGACGGGCATCGGATCGGTGAAGCCTGCGTCATAGCGATAGCGGGTGCGAAGGTTAGCCAAGTTGTTGAACAGATCGACAAACGCGCTTTCGATGTTTCCCAATTTTCTCCATCGGTTCAATTGGGTCGCAATTTGGCTATGTGTCCTAGTGTCCAGTTTCAGCATCTGGGACGAAACGAGCTCGGCCTTTGAAATCAACTCGCACGCGCTAAAGAGATTATCCACCACCACGGCCGGGTGGCTTTTTGATTTAGCCACCAGAACGCTTTCGAAAAATTGCTGCGCCTTGTCGAGTAAGTCGAGGCATTTGGCCCGCTGGTTTAGGAAATTGAACGTCGCGATCCACCGTTTGCCCGTGAAGAAAGCCGTCCAATGTCCGTAGTCGAGTTCTTCATCAACGAGGTCGAAGCTTTCGATGCCATCAAAATCGTCCATGAACGCATTTTCCCCTGCTGCCATCTCACGCGTGGCCCGGATCATCGCCACACCGCGCACCTCGTCGTTGAACCGCACGGACACCGAACCATCCGGGCGCTGAATTTGTTGCACCATGAAGAGCTGAAAGCCGTCGGGGAGGGAGCCGTCCCTGCGACGGCGCTCGATCTCAGGATTGATCCAAAGGTCAAAAGCCTGCTGCATCATATGCTGGGCAGCCTCGGGAGGCAGCCCACCGCGATGTTCGCCCAAATTAATGCCGGCATCAGTTTCTTGCGTCATGGATGCTCCTAAGGACTGTTGATTGACTTATGCACCATTCTTCGAGTTGGCACGCGCCGGCGGACGCCGCCGGCTATCGGGCCAATGCAGATCGGCTCTGACCGGATAACTTGCGCCGGAATAGCTGAAGATCACCGGCTTGACGGGCAATAGCCCGAATTCTTTCCCGAATTCCTCCGGCGACATAACCTTGGTCGTCAGGCTTCGGAAGGGTTCACGATTCATCCGGTCGCGGACCTTCCTTATCAACTTAAAATCCATCGTCAGGAAGCAGTACATACCGTGTCGTTCGGCCGTCCTAATATGCCAGGCATCGTTTCGGTCCTTCGGATCGAGAGCGTCCGCGATGGCCAGAAAAAGCGGATCGGTTGCGTTATCTAGGCGCTGCTGTTGCTGTTCTTTAGTCGAAGGTGAAAATGAACTCAGCACGGTGAGGGCATGTCCGTCACAGCTTTCGAACCGAGCATTGCCGAAGACGTTGTAGTCGTACCAACCATAGCCCCGAAACCGTCCCATGGGCTGGTAGGCTTCCTCTTCCATGAGTTCCGCCGACGTCCAAATTGACAGCGACTTGTCGTTTGCGAGACGCGCGAGGCCCCGCAGGTATTTGACTGAACGATATTCCTCTGTGTCGCAGTCTCGTCCGTGCACAGGAATGCGCGCGAGGTAGCCGGGGCCGAGGCTGTTCACCCATGGAGGCCCTGACCCAGTGCTTATCCACGCACTTTCGTGAGTGACACCTTTTCCCCGGATGTTGGTATCGGCAAGGATGCGAATGTCTTTGCCGCGCAAATTGCGCTTCGCTCGGTGCACGGTAAGGCCGACTAGCCATTCGGCCAGCCTCGGACCATAGCGGTATCGAAGGTTTTGCATCGTGATCATGTCTCGCCCCAAGCAGCGATGATTGTAGGTGGATTTGGTGCTCCGGCCGACATGTTTCCAGTGCGTTGGACAGAAAGAAACTCTCCTGAAAGAGCATGACCATTCGGGGCTTCAAGAAATGGGAGCGGGCATCGCACAAGCGCGGTGCCCCTCAACCCCGCTCGCTTCGCACTTATTATTTTTGATTTTTTGCGCTTGCAGCTCCGCGCCCTGGCGGGCTTACGGGGTTTGATGGTCGCCGCTGAAGCTTGTGCCGATTGGCTCCCTATGAAGCCGCGGAATGGTCTGCGGTTCTTTCAAAAAGGAGAGTTCAATGTCCAAGTCCGAAACCAAGCCAGCCGGCCAGAAGCCCACACACCGCATTTACATCGTCACCGGTGAAGGCGAAAAATCCTCTTGGCGCCCTATCGGTTCAGCATGGGCGCACAAGGACGGCCAGGGCTTTGCGATCAACGTCGATGCCCTGCCGCTTCAAGGCCGCATCGTGATGCGTATCGCGAAGGATAAGGAAGCTGAGCAGCAACCGGCCTAAGCCGGTAAGGGCCGCGCGAGCGGCCCTTTTTCCTTTCGTCACCCGAAGCGGTATGGATTGGCCCGCGCCCGCATCGCGCATTGGTCAATCTGCCAATAGCCCGGAGCGTAAGCCGGCACGACATCGGCGACGCCGGCCAGCATGGCGATCATCGCCCCGTCCCGCAGTCCGAAAAATTTGTGCGGATCGATCAGCGGTACCTTGGTTTGCGTATAGTTGTGGCTGCTGTTCGAGCTTGTGCCGCCGGGACTTTTCGTGCCGGTGAAGGGCGTGGTGTTGGTACCCTCATGGTAGCTTTCAACGACCCTAGTTGTGTCGCCGGCCCGACGCGACAGCCATTCGGCTGTCGTCATGTCGTTGGCGGCGAACGACAGCACCGCACCGGCATTCCCGATGAAGGTTTCCCAACGCTCCTTATAAAGGCCCTTCAACTGGTTCAGGTCCTGAAACATAGGCATCAGTTGAACGCCGTAGCCGCGCACCACAGCCCAGACAGTTTCGATGATTTCGAGATGGCCGAGTGCGGCGAACTCGTCCATCATGAACAGCGTCTTTGGTTCGCCTGGGCGCCGTTCACGAAGCACGCCTTGAAGGGCCGCCGTGAGTACAAGGCGGAGCCAGGTCGCGTGACGCGTCACCATCTTGGTAGGAATGACGCAATAAACCGTCATCGGCCGCGTCTTCATATCGGAAAACCGAACGCCGTCCTTCGCCAGGTCCCGCACCATTGGCGGATCATCAAACGGTGTCGTCTGGCGCCGGGCGGCCGACATGATCGAGTCGATTTCATCCGACCATTTTCCGAATTGCGCCGCCTTGTTACTCAACGGTGTATAGTCGGATAGCGACATCTCGCGCACGATGCGGAGGAAGCCTTCGAGAGGCCCGTCACGCTTCTGAATCACCGGCATTGCCAAAAAATCGCGGACCTTCCCAAGCGTCGGGATTCGGCCGCGCTTTCTTGCCTCAATCACTTCATACATGATCAGCGCCGCGACCAGGTTGCGCGCGGATTCATCCCAATGAGGATCGTGGCTTCTGATCTGGATCAGTGCATCTGCGCGCAGCTCAACTTCGGAATTGAACATGTCGCTGTCGGGGTCGAGATCGGCCAGTGGATTGAAACCGTGGCTTCGCAAATCCTCATAGCCTGGCACATCCAGGAACATGTCGAACGGATTGAGGATCACGACGTCGCTCACCGTCCGGCGAAACGGCGCGGTGATCGCCGCGAGTTCGCCCTTCGGATCGATGACGAAAATCGAGCGGTCTGTGCATTGGAGCAGGTTCGGCGCCGCGATCCGCAGACTCTTGCCGCTGCCGTTGGGGCCGAATAGCACGATATTTCTGTCACCGCCGTACATCAGCTTAGGACCGATGCCGCCGCCCTCGAAATCGTAGAAGCGACCTAGATTGATCGCATCGCCGTCCTGCGAGCCAAGAGCCGGGATATAGCCGCCAGAGTCACGTCCCATTGCCGGAAGACTGTTCATGGCTAATCCCTAAAGCGAGGTTCGGCACCACCACCACCCGACCCGATGAGCGCCTGGTGGACGGAGGGAAGCGAGGCTAGGCCAGCATCACCATAGGCGTATTGGCTGGCCAATTTTTGTCGGGGCGACATGTCAAAAGTGGGCAGGTTGAAAAAGTCGGCGAAGAAGTTCCAGGCCCACTTGCCGGTCCAAATATATGCCCGCCAATGATAGACGACCGAATACCAGAACACGACGTTTGTCTGGACCGGCTGCTTTATGACGTACCAGGCCAGGAGCAGCGTATTGTATGCGAAGGCCACAGCATACAGGATGCCGACCCACAGCCAACCAAGGATCGACATGTCGCCGGGGGCATGGGGTTTGATCTCGTCGTAGTAGATTTTGTAGGTGGCGATCCAGCCAACTTCGCCTTGCCGGCAATCCACCGGCACCGCGTGACATTGGATGTCCTGAAGGGAGCAATACCAGGCGCCATTTTCCGCCGCACCGAAGCACACCCATCGATATTGATTGTGGACTTCGATCATGTCGATGCAGAACGCGACCAGCGCCAGCGCCGCAAACGGCAGCCAAATGCGCCTATGAATGCGCAGCCAAAAGTCCAGGTATTGGGCATCAACAAGCAGGTTGCGAAGGAAGAACGACATCCTCTCACTCCACGTTTTGCGGGGCGATTCCGGAGCGATGACCTGCCGATTCAAGAAGGGCATTCACCCCCTAACCATGAGAGGGAGGTTAACATGAGACCCGGCCTCAGTCCTGCGATTGGCTGGAGCGGCGATTCACTATCTCGTGATGGTTGAGCGAGATTGTCTGGTGCGACACCGAAATCTGTGCGGCCCGTCGCGAGCGGAATCAGATACAATGCGTTCTAGAAAAAGGGGCGGTATCGACATCGGACATCGGTATGTGCCGATGCGATAAAAATGACTCAGGTGAATACCGACATCATCTGTCGTGTCGTTTCCACCTGAGGTATCTCTTAAAATGTGGTAAATAAGAGCGGTGGCAAGCCAGCGGATGAAATCCGCGCAGCCCGCGACCGGCAGAGCCGTTCGCCCGCTACGCCCATTTCCATCCTGTCTTGCAAGGGGGCTCTGCCCCCGTTGACCCCCGCCGTCACGGCTAGAGAATTTTGTCTGTAGACGGCATTTTTCGAGGGTGAATGCGATGGCAAAAACTGTCACGCGTGCGCGCAGAAGTGGGACTGAAAACCGGAAACGCTCGACCCCGGTCACCAGCCGCTATGACGATAGTGAGCTGAAAGAACTGGACGAGGCCGCAAGCAGGGCAGGACTCACTCGCGCCGGCTATCAGCGGACACAGAGTCTATCCGTTTCCAAAACCCGCAGCACGCGCCGGCCGCCGATTGAAAAAGAACAACTCGCCCGTCTCCTGGGGCAGATCGGCAAGGCTGGCGGCAACCTCAATCAGATCGTCCGTGCCGTGAACATGAGCGCGGCCGGTGTGGAGATTCCGGACGAGGAATTGACCATGACGCTCGCAGAGCTGCGCCAGGTCGCGCGCGAGATCATGGGCGTTTTGGGGCAGCGCCATGGTGATTAAAGGCAATCCCGGCGGCAACGTCATGTATTGGGCGAAGCACCTCACGAACGACGATAAAAACGAGCGTGCCGAGCTGAAGGAAATCCGCGGCCTTGCCGCTGGCAACCTTCAGGACGCTCTGTGGGAAATGAAATGGGTCGCGGCCGGCAGCAGAAGCCAGGGCAATTTTCTATACCAGGCTAATATCAACGTGCCCGATTTCGAGCACCTGTCCGAGGAGCAGTGGACAGAGGCCTTCGACACGCTGGAGAAGAACCTCGGCCTAGAGGGTCATCAGCGCGTCATTGTCGAACATGAAAAAGAGGGCCGCGTTCATCGTCATGCCGTCTGGAATCGTGTGGACGTCGAGACGATGCGCGTCACCGATATGAAGGGCAATTACCGGATTCATGCAGCCACATCGCGCGAGCTGGAACTGAAATTCGCCCTGACCCGAACCCCGAATCCTGGAGACAATACGAGGCCCGGTTACGAGCTTTGGGAAATGCGCGCCGCCGATAGGTCGGGGATCGACCCGGCCCATGTGACGCGCGAAGTGACCGCGCTGTGGAAGCGAACCGACAGCGGCCAGGCTTTCGCCGCCGCCCTCGAAGAATCCGGCTACCTTCTGGCTAAGGGGGATAGCCGCGACTTTTGCATCCTTGACCGGGCCGGCGACGTGCACAGTCTTGCGCGCCGCATCGACGGTGTGAACGTTAAAGACCTGCGCGAGCGCATGTCGGACATCAAGGCTGAGACCCTTCCGACCGTCGAGGAAGCGCGGGTCAAACAACGCGGCCGGGATTTAACTGCCGGCGACAAGGAACGTGTCGAGATCCGTCAGATCTACCTCGACAGCAATAAGCCCGGAGAATTCAATGAGCGTCTGATGGAAAAGGGTTTCCAACTCGCCATTGCCACTGACTATGACGTAGAGCAGTCAAAGATCGCCAGCTCGCATGCCGAAACCAGGGGGCATCATCGGCCGGTCTACCGCAAAGGTGAGTTCGTCATCGTCAGCGAAGAAGGCCGCATTTATCGGCTCAATAAGTCCACGACCGGAGAAAGCGGCAAGGAAGTTGACGCCTTCTTGGCGCCGATAGCGAAGGTCACGCCCGGCATCTCCGACGCCGTGGCAGCAGTGGCGCGCGAGCGGCCAGAGCGCGACACCACACCTCGCGCATCTCCCGGCCTCGATCTTGGACGCTCGCTTGATGCTGGGGCTCTCATGGTGCTTGATACTGCGACCGGCGTCGCGACGCGTCTGGCCGACTTCATGACCGATTTCCTGATCGGTACTCCCGCGCCGATCGATCCGTTTGACGACCCCCGCGGCTACGCTAAGGCCGTCCGGAATTCAGAAGTGGCGATGGAGCGAATCCGCGAGCACTTCGAGAGCGGCCGGGCGCTCCGCGCCGAGGATTTGCGTAGCCTCACGCCAGAGCACCTTATGAATATCGCCGCCAAGGGCGACGACTATATCAAAACCATCATCCACATGCAGGGCGAGGAGCAAAAGCGTGCTCAGGAATATGGCCGGCAGCGGGAACAATAGAGGCTTGCCCGCCACCTCGCGGCAGCAAGTCTAAAATAGGCGAGGACCAGGGGGACATATATGGCCGAGGAACCACCGCGCATGTCTCGGCAAACTATATCCGACTTTGTCATGGACCATTGCACGACCTGCGCGGCTGGCTGGACTCGGAACGGGTCGAAAGGCGAGCAGGTCATTTACTGCCTTCTGGATCGCGAACCCGTCTGGCCGGACATGGCCGCCTGCGACCGGTACGAGCTAAAGGAAGGGCTGGAGATTCCGGACATGTCTCTGCCAGCTTCATTCGCAGCCACGGCGGCGGAATGTCTGCGCCGAGTGCAGAAGCCGACATTATAATGTGCGAAGAACAGCGTGCCGATCTTAGGGCGGCACAGGAAGGCAAGATTACCTGGCGGCAGTATTGTGCAAAGTGGGGTCGGCAGACCGGCCTCCATCACGGCTAACCCCTTGGTCATTCAAGCAACTATTATAGCCGTTGCCTTGTAGGGCTGGGATTTCATAGGCTTCGCGCCAGGGGGCGCGGCCCCTTGATAGGGGGCCTATGAGCAATGACGACAAGAAGAAGCCGAAGAAACCTCAGGAGAAATTTGAAGATCAGCCGTTAGTCGCGCGCATTGGCCAGATACTTCTTATGGGCGCGGCCGGTTGGGCGTACAACGAGTTTACGGATGCCACTAGGCCCCAAAAAATTGTGGGGGCTGTCATGATCTACTTGGCTGTTATGGGCGCCATCGCTTATCAGTTTGCGATTGAGCGCAAGCGTCGCGGTGGAACGATCCTCCCGCCGACACGACCAGGACAGCAAAAGCGCCGCAACTGGTTCGATCCACGCGATCCGAAATAACCCCGGCTAGGGATTGCCTCGGATCAGGCCAGCGAGGCCGTCAAAGAGCGCCTCGAATGCGCACCAGATGAATCTCAGCACCCCGAAAATCAGAACGCCACCGGCAGCCACTAGGCAATAGATCATGCACCAGACATAGCCGTTCAACGTGCGGGCGTGGGCGTCCATTCTGTGCAGGTTTGCGTCGGGGATTAACAGCAGCGCGCAAATCGCCAGCATGATGCCGATGAAGCTCGGCACGATGACCCAAAGGTTTTCGTCGTCTTTCGTGAATCTGTAAGCCAGTGCTTTACATAGGTTCCAGATCAGCACGCATGGTATCAGCGCAACGACCGCGCCCACCAGAAGGATACCGGAAATTGCGAAGGCTCCCATGGGGTCAGCTCCTGAATAATTGCTTCAGAATTAGGTGGCGGGATGTGTGTTCAAAGGGAGTTATCGTGCAACATTACTGCTCATAATGTTGCAGCGCCTTTGTTTATAGGGTAAATTCGCGCAATATCCGGTGGCGATTTTGCTAAGAATTCGAGCCGCCGCTCTGTAACAGTGTAAAAATAATCGATGAAATCTGCACGCAACATTATGAGCAGAAAAGTTTCATTGGAGGTTGACCAGCGAGTCAACGGAGCTAGAGACTCTGGATCACTTTATGATCGCGCCGGCCGCCGGAAATATTTGAACGTCACCGAACGGTCCCACGCGCTTCGCGCCATGCAGAACCTGCCTCCAGAAAAAGCCCTGTTTGCTCTGACGCTTGCCTGGACAGGCGCCAGAGTGAGCGAAGTGCTGGCCCTGACGCCGGCGTCGTTTCAGGTCGACCAGCAGTTGGTCACCATTCGAACATTAAAGCGCCGTTGCTTCGCGATCCGGGAGGTGCCGATACCGGCGACCCTTATGGCAGCTCTGGAGTCAGAATTTGGGCTGATCAACCTCCAGCAGAAAGCCGACACGGCCGGAAAGCTTCTTTGGAGGTGGCATCGCTCGACAGCTTGGCGACTGGTGAAATCCGTCACGCGGACCGCGCGGATCAGCGGGCCGCAGTCCTCGCCTCGCGGATTTAGGCACGGGTTCGGCATCGGCGCCCTCCGAGCTAAGGTTCCTCTGAACCTTGTCCAGCGATGGCTAGGTCACGCGCGCATGAGCACTACAGCAATCTATGCCGATGCCTCCGGGCCGGAGGAATTGGAATTCGCCGCGCGGTTCTGGCAGTCGGAATAGGGTTGCGCGGCTACATACGCAGCGCGGCACTTAAATTCAGCCATACCGGCTTTTGCTGATCGACGTCGAACAGACCCCATGACCCGTCACGGTCAAATCGGACCGACTTGTTTTCGAATTGCCGGCACATATAGCTTATGGCGGTTCCGCCCGCCAACTCCGTGGTCATCTTGCTGTAGAACGCGACGAGCACGACGCGCTGCGTGGAGCGGAAGAATTCCTCTAGGGCCTCGGCCGCATCTTCCTCGGCGCCAAGAATCCCGGTGGAACGATCAACCCATTCCTGCGGAACCTTCACAAACAGGATGCCCGGTCGATCCGCCGGAAGTTGCTGCCGGCCCTTCGTCAATGTGCTGAGCAAGCCCGTCTTGCTGAACGCGCTGCCGTCCAGTTTACACTTGATGTCGCCACAGGCCGCTATGCCGTCGGGATAGAACAGTTCGACGTCATAGTCCCGGGTCTTAACACCCGATGCCTCAACGTAACGGAAATCGGTACCCTGGACACGCATGAACATGCCGAAGTCAAGCTCCGCCATGGTGGGCTCGATCTGTCCTTGGTAAAGCCGGTCAAGGCGATCTCCCAAGCCCTCCACAGCCTGAAGGTTGAGCAGCGCCTCAGCCAACTGGACCACTCTTTGAGTGTGGTCCTTGTCAATGCCGATGAACTCATCGACCATCTTCGGCCTGTGAGACAGATATCCGGGCGTCGAGCACTCGGACAACACATGCTTCTTCAACCAAGGCAAACCAAGGAAATGCTCAAGCGCGAAGTAACAAGCGTGATGTGTCGCGGTCCCGACGCTTTCGCCTTTAGCCAGCATCGAAGCCCACTTGGCCCTGATCATGTCCAAGGTCAGCGGTGTAGCGGGCGTAGGGCGTTGAGGGGGCAGGTCCTTCATAAGATCGGCTTGTTGAACAGGGTGACGAGCCACAATAGCGTGACATGCCCGCGCATATAGGGCCGTGCGTTTCCCGTTGCAACTAGATCACGCTCGGGAAATCAAGGCGTCGCACACCTTCTGTCGGGTTGAATTCTAGATTTGCGGAATTATGTGCAGAAGATGTCGCAGGACCAATATCAGCATTATCTACCGCAAAGCTATCAGCGCGGCTGGGCCAACCCTGAAGGGTTGGTCCATGTCTATGAATGGCGATACAATAAGCTAGTATGTAAGCCGAAATCGACCAAATCGACAGGCGGTCAGGAGGGTATGTATTACGTCCCCATGGCACCGGCTGACATGCGAAACTTTATGGAAGATAAGTTCTGGCGCCAGATCGATCAGTGGGGCGCTGACGGGTTGGCCCTGTTGCGGTCTTCCAAGCCGGACGCCGCGACAAAACTCGACCGCTACCGGCTCGCGGCATTTATTCTGTCATTGGTCTACCGCAACCCTCGTAAGATCGGAGCCTTCAATACCCTGGCGAAGTCAATGGTTCTGTCCGGTGTGATAAGCGAAGATTACGGCTCCCACCGTCGCCCCCATGAACCGGATACGCTGGAGGAATTCAAAGCAGCGCTGGAACAGCCCGGGCTCAACGAGTTAACGGCCCAGTTCGTTTGTTCCCTGATTCAGAGCCAGAGCATCTTGAGCCAGTTGCTGTCCATGAATTGGCAGGTGGTGACTCTTAGCAATGTAGAGCCGCTACTCACGTCCGATTGCCCGGTCATCCAGTACAAAGGCCTGAAGGAGGATGACGGCCTATTGATGCTGCCGATATCCCCCACCGAATTTTTTGTCGCGTTCAATAATGGCCCAATAGATATGATGGGCTGGATAACCCACTCAATCCAGCACGGCTCTTTTGTTGAAGGCATGAATAAGTACGTGGTTCAGCATAAAATCGACTTCGTCTATGGCGTTGATGCCAGCCAGATGGAGTTTGTGAAACGATATTGGGCTCTCGCCGACGCGGCTAGTTGATGCAGGCCGACAGTTGCCCTCTAGCAACAGAATGTTTGATTTGCCTGGAAGTGCGTTTTCCTATGTTAAATTAATGGCTTAGCTGCTGGTGGTTTGACAGGCCCGTTCTGTGGTACAATGAGTCATGAATGGAGCCTCTACAACGAACTTCGGCGGCGCGACGGACGACCCGGTCCTGAAGAGCTATCGGGCGTCAATCGATGAAGCCTTCGGCAATGACGTCGAGCGCGTCGTGCTGTTCGGTTCGCGCGCGCGCGGCGAGGCCGGTGACGACTCTGACTATGATGTCGCCGTGTTCCTGAAATCTCTGCCGGACCGTTGGGCCGCGCTTGATCGGCTGGCGCGGTTGCGTGTCCAATTTCTTGGTGACACGGGCGCTTTCTTTGATACGAAACCCTATGTCGCCTCGGCCTATAGCGAGCGCACGCCGCTCATGCGTGAAATCCGCCGCGAAGGTCTGGATTTGTGACGCCGGAGACAGGCTATTTTCTCGACAAGGCCCGCCGTCTCCTGAGTGAGTCCGCGGCGATGCTCGCCATTCACCTGCATGACGCTGCTGGGCGCACCGCCTATCTAGCCGGGTTCCATGCAGCGCAGGCGCTGATCTCCGAACGCACCGGAAAGGCGGCCAAGACCCACAAGGGGGTTCACGCCGAACTTCATCGCCTTTTGAAAGATGAGCCGGGCGTCGAAGACGATATGCGGATATTTCTGTCGCAGGCTTATAATCTGAAGGCCATTGCCGATTACGAAACGGGCCCTGGCGCCGAAGTGCCGCGTGCACAAGCGGAAGCCGCGCTGGAAGGGGCGAAGCGGTTCGTAGCTGCCATCGCCCAATTGTTGGCGGTGGACTGAACGGAATTGTTAGGTGAGCGGTTGCCCGGCTTCGTCCATCCGGTCTGCGAGCTTTTGCATGAAGTTTTTGACGGTAACCAGCACAGCCCGTGCCTCCGGGTCAGTGTAGGTCCGCTCAATATGCATAGTGGAATTTCGCCAGGCGTCTTTAACGGCATCTAACAGGGCATAGATTTCAGCAAACAAATCCTTCTCCTGCCACTTGGAGCCTTTAGGCGCGGAGGCATCTTTGGCGTTCCTCGCATCCCGAATTGAATTGAGCAAACTTCCCCAGTTCTTTTCATTGCCCGCCAAATTTAATGAGCCTCCCAAGCAAGTGTTGACGGCTCTTAGCGCTATCTCCATGACGCGCATCAAGTGGAATACTCCCGCCGTTGAACGACCTAGCGCAACGCATTTACAAGCCTCATCGATGTCGTAACTTGCGCGTGGGAATTTGCTCTGAACTTCATGACCAAACGGAGGTTCAGCCTGTTTATAAAGAGCAACGTCACTACTCGGGATTGTTACAAAGGCGCGAGACTCCAATTCGTCCAGGAGCCGATTATATAACTCCTTCAGAAGCGGGGACAGGTTTAACGAGTTGGCTTGCTGACTCATCAGCAGCTCGTAGATTCGATCCAATTGCTTGTCTACCATGCTCAGACCGAGACGTTTCGCTTCACGTTGAAGCTCGCCAAGATTTCCACTGAGCGCCTTGGAGTCAATTTTGGCGTTCGTCTCCACCAGCACCAGAGCTTGACCTAGCAGGCTAGAGAGGCGGCAAAATGCTTCGGCGTTGTGTTCCAGAAGCTCCACGAAAACCTCGCAAAAAATGTGACGCTTCCCGACTCTTTCGGAAAGGAAGGGCTATGCTACCAGCGATTAGAACGTTTGCATAAAAATTAGCGGCAGCGAACAGTAGGGGCGAGGGGTTCCGACCCCTACGCCCCGCAAGGACAATAGCGCCGGCCGTGGCTCACCGCTTCGCGCTTGCGCCCGCACCACCCGACGCCATTCTCCTTGCCCCCGTACCCCCGCTGTTCGCCACGAGGCAGATGGTTGCAGCACAGCGCTGCAACCATCTGCCAACAACGGGGGAATCTCATGTCTGACTATCAAGCCGATCCAGTCGCCAACCAAATCCTGGGGGCGGGCCTTGTGCCGAGCCGCTACGTTCTCGACCTGAACCACAACCTCTCGGTCCCGTGGGAATTGTCGCTGTCGTATCCTGCGCCGTGGAACCTGCCGTCGCGCTTGTTCCAGTTTCCGATTGAGGTGAGCGAGCCGATTGACGGACAGCGCCGCCTTGGCCTGACGCATCCGCTTTTGAAGGATCACCCGTGGGTCAAGTATGTCGAGCAGAAGCTGGGCCTGTCGCTGGAGCCCGGCTGTGCGCCGAACGAGTTCGGCTATTCAGACACCGGTCGCGCTCTCTGGTGGCACGCAGTTGATCTGGTCAGCTCCGGACACTGGCCCGATCTGATCGAAACCCGCCACTTCACGACCGACGCGCACATAGCGTCCGCCGTGTCCTACGGCCTCAGCTATTCTTCGCATGATGTTGATCACGGCGCCGGCTATCTCACGACGAAAGATGCGCGGCAGCTCATGTCCGCCATCGGCGCGGCAGAGCCTGCCGACAGGATCGGTACTCTGCTGGGCTTCGCCGTGCCGCAGGTCTGCCGAGAGGAAAAGGGCGTGGAGCGGTGGCCAATCAATACCGGGCCGCGCCGGTCATCCGCCGTCGAGGCGTGGGGCTACATTTTCGGGATCGAAGGCGGATGGTTCAAACATGACCGCGCCGGTTTTCTTGGTTGGACACAGGCAGGACGCGACCGCTACGCAGCCGGTGCCGAATCCACTTACACCGAGAGAAGCGGGCAGGGTGCATTTGCGTTTTGAAAACCGAAACAGGGTATCTCGGCGTGCTTACGCGAAAAATTATCCCCAACATTTTTCTGACGATTAGCACACGGATTAGCACACAGCTTGATTTTATCTAATAAAATCAATGGACGCGGTAGACTCAAAATCTATTGCCGAGAGGCGTGCTGGTTCGAGTCCGGCCTGGGGCACCAAAGGGTGAGGGAGCTGAGCCGGATGAGTTTTCTCGGCTGCGGCGGGACGTTCAAGAACTCGATATTTCCCGATCTGCCCCGGGCAGTGTGCTATTCCGTTCGTTCAACGCGGTTCAGGTGGCGGCGTTGGTGGGCCTGGATAATTTTGTCGCGGATGAAGGCGTAGAACTTGGGTGGTAGCATTCCGTAGTCGTATCGCTGCGGTCTGATCCTGGGTACGGCCCGGACATCGGGGCCGGGCCAAAGGAAATCATTCGTTTCCGTGACGATCACCCAGGAGGGGAGGTCGTCCAGCCCCAATTGGGCTTTCAGTGCCGGTGGAATTTCCACGGCGTCTTCGGGATTGCGGGGCGGCGAGTGGGTGACGGGAACGACCGTTACGACTTCGCGGCCCTCAATAATTTGGCGGGCGGCCACTATCGCGCAGGGGCGATCTTTCCGGCCTTCTTCCGATCCCGCGCGGTGTTCTTCTGCCCAAAGATAGGCATAGCAAATGACCAGGCCCGGGCGCGGCGAGGGCAGGCTCACGCGATGCCGTCGTCTTTGAGCAGGGCGTCCAGATGCGAAAACTCATCGGACACGGCGCTATTGGCGATAGCCTTGAGCGTGTCGTCGTCCAGGTCTTCAACCTTGCGGGCGACGCGCCCCTTCATCACGATCTCGAACAATGCGGCCGACATAAGGACGGTGTGCGCCCGGCCATTCTTGGTAATCGCGACCGGAGCCTGCATCGCGGCGTCCTGATAGCGGCCGACATTCTGTTGAAACTCGGTCGAGCTTACTTTCATGGCCATCTCCTTCATTATCTTTTATAGATAAAATAGATAATTTTTCAAGAAATTCCATTGATGGAGCGGCAGCACATCATCTTGTCGGAGGCGCGGGCTACCGGCTCAAATACCTCACGCGAGCTGGCTTGCGAGCCGCAGTTAGGGATGTCGGTTAGGCGTTGGCGTACATCTGCCCGCTGTCTGGCGTTGAGGGGGATTCTATTTTTGCAATTGATAACCTGTCACTAAAACTGCGTGTCACTAAAACTGCGAATTCAAATTCACGCGCGTAGGTTGTCAAATGGCGATTTGTGGGCCAATGCTGGGTCATGCTAGGCGACGGGTCTAGATTTTTGAAGCTTCGTGATTGGAGGGCGCGAGTTGACCAAAGCGACGAAGAGTGACGACGAACCTACGGAGGCCGCAGGTGTTGTAAGGCCGGCCAGTAAAGAGGGGCTTGGAACAAGATTTAGAAAAATATGGCGGGTATCAATAACAGTAATATCTGCGATTTCTCTATTTTCGTGGCTAGGATATTTTGCCTTAAATTCATATAGCCATAGCGGTGACATTGGACTGTATGAGGATTTTGTCGCCCCAACTCGCTTCCTATTCTATTTGGCGTTTCTTACGGCTCCATTCGTAGTAATAGCACTTACGCAGCTTTACTTTAGGTATGTTTCCTCCCCTAACGGCGTATTGTCGTCTGCGGATACTGTGAAGGAGCGAGTCGCTGAAGAGGCCATGCGCCTTATTGTGGAGGGCGCTGGCAACACCATTCACATCTCAAATGACAGAGGAGCCGCGTCAAAACCTACGATAGCTGACGCTATGGATGTAGCGGCTCGCACCGAACGTCCTCGCCGGACGGCTGTACGGCAGGCGATAAGACAGTGCGAACTTGAAATAGGCTATCTCAAAAGAACGGCCAATGTAAATCTGTTCATTGGGACTGTAATATTTCTGTTTTCTATTGTAGTTGTGACGATTATGCTGGTTGCATCCATATATGAAAAAAATGCGGATGTTTTAAAGCAATTAAATTCAACGCCTTTGCTTATTTCGAAATTTCTCTTTTCAGCTTCGTTCGCCGCCATTTCTTTCTTCTTTTTGTACACATATAGAAACGCTATAAATCAGGTTCGACATTATCGAAATGAAATCACGAACATGCTTTTCTGGCAAACCGCGATGTACATGGCGGACGCACAGTCTTCACCGACAATCAAAGCCGACGTAATAAAATCATTCCTAAAGACTGAGAGAAATTTTGTCCTCAAAAAGGGAGAGACGACGACGGAGACGCAGTTGCATAAGTATACAAGTGACGAACTGGAGTCTTTGTCCAAATTATTCTCGAAACCTTCCCACGAAAGGCCCGCGTCAAATAGGCGCCCGGGGCGCGCAAAGCATGACCAGACGACAGCAGACGATGGCGAAGGTCCAGAAATTTAGATCGGTCGTCGGGCTGAATTTCTAATTTTGTTAGTGGAGCGTCTTCTCAGGTCGAGGTCCAGCGAGGGGCATGGGGCATGGCGCGCCGCCCGAAAATTCTGTCAAAAAGGCGAGCCGGATGTTTTGTTCGCTGCGCGATGGCTAGGGCATTTTCTAGATCCTCTCGAAACGCAACGCAAAAACCCAATTCCCGGGCGGCGCCAAACATGCGCTCAGCTTCGGCTCGTGGGCGGTTGGTGACCATCATGCCGTTTATTTCAGATTGTGGAAAATCGGCCTCGTTCAGACCTCGATGCGCGCGAGCTATGCGCGCCGCGAGCAAATGTGCTTTCCGGTCAGCCTGATCGACGCCGCTCAGCACCTCGACAAAGGCAAGCCTGCCGTCAGGGGCGGACACGACCACGTCGGGGCCGTCCTGCAACATTTTATTGTCACCGATATGAAGCGGTTCGAAGCCAAGCATCCAGGCAAGCCAGGCAACAACGGACTCCAACTCCCTCGATTGCCCGCCACTAAAGCTTTCTTTGCGAATGATCTTTCCGACAGCCGTGAAATCCGGATCGAAGCTCTGGAAGATAACGTGCTTCGCGTTGGTGATTGAGAAGGTGTCGATCAACGTAAGGTGCTGTTGCGGGCGGCCTTGGTAGGAAAGTGTCGCTTTTAGCTCGCTCGCCTTTCCTACATCGAGACGCAGCCACCCTTTTAACGCGTCCGGAAACAGATCGATCCAGGTCAGGTCCTTGGCGAAATTTCCGAAAGGCCCGAATCCGTCCTCCGACGTTACGGTGCAATTCAAGGTCACCCCGCTGATATCGCTTCCGTGAGGCATGTGCACGTCGAGTTTTAGCTTCCCGGTGCGAAGTTCAGATTCCGCACCGAACGTCGCGATCGGCAATTCGACGACATCGACCCTTAACGCTCCATAGCGAGGATCGAAGCCCCAATTGGATAAGAATTGAGGAAAGGTCATGCCGGGAAGTTCGGCTCTTATTGCCCAATCGAGATCGGGGTATCGTTCAAAATTAGACCGTTGGTCCCCGGCAAGTTGAAGGACGTGAACCGATTTATTCTCAGCGTCTCCCAGATTGTGAAAGGGTATGAAATAGGCTTCGTGATCGCCTTGGCTTTTGGGAAAAGCGAGACGTCCATGAGGTACATCGAGGCCGCCATTTAGCAATGCTTCGATGACCTCGCGCTCGGTCATTTTGAGCTCGTCCAGGAAATAAGTGCCGGCCCTGATCTTCGCCGACATTAAATGGGCACGAGGCCAGCCCTCGATACGAGCATTTCTCACCAAGCGGCCTGCGACGAGAATCCACTGCCCCTCAAATTCTAATGCGACGACGGTAAAAGCCACTGCGGGCTGATGTCCTGGCACCTTTATGGTCGCGGCTTCGAACTTGGCGATTTCGTTTAAATGATGTTGACTGACTGTCATAGCGTTCGATGGTCTGAAAATGGACTCCATCTAAAAGGCGCTTTACCGCCAAATGCAATCACGAGAATTGGTACGCAAGCGCTGCCAGTGCCGGGTATTTCGGTGACAGGTTATCAATTGCGTAAATACCATACGCGCTACACACCGGCGCTTTTGTTGATATTTAGACCGCCTCAGAAATACCTCGGCTAAAGCCGGGGCGCGTGGCGGGCGGGTGACAGGCTGGAGAATTTCGGGCCGCGGCATGGCCACTTGTCCGGCCATCGTGTACCTATAGCGTTCTTTGAGTGACGGCGCACGGCGTGCGCCGCGTGCGCCTGCCAACTTCGCTATCACGTGAACTTCCAATTTTTCTCGACATTTGACCGACGCGCCGTCGGCTTGTGGCGCTGTACGTCACCCTCGGACGTTGGATGGAAGGATTTTTCAGATGAAGCTTCGTTCTCTCGCGACCTCGATTGCCTTTGCTGCGCTCATGGCCTCGGGCGCTCAGGCCGACTGCAACCCGAACGTCAAGGATGAGGCGTCGACGGCCAATTTTCCGCACCTGACGGGAAAGCTGTTCTATACGACCTGGTCGATCGATGTGTACGGCAGGCGGATTTTGGACACCGGCCAGATTGCCTATTACGATTTTGCGAGCGGCACCAATGTGCCGATCAGCCAGCCTAGCTGGAAAACCTCGGGGCACATCGTCGATATCCTGAACCCGGTTCTGAGCGCGGACGAGCATTGGGTGTTGTTCATGGCCAACACCAACGACCAGGCGTGGAACATCTATATGTACCGATTGGGCAGCAATACCCTACCCGTCAACCTGACCAACTCGGTGGGGGCGACGCGCAACGAGGATCCGAAATTCAGCGCCGACCAGACGAAGGTCGTATTCAAGCGGACCCAAAACGGCGCCTCGGACATCGAGGTCGGCAACCTGGCCTGGGCGAGCGGCAATCCGTATTTCACGTCCTATGGGAACTATACCCATAACCCGGCCGGGGTTGAAAGCTCGATGCCCTTCTATTCCACGGACCCCGCCTGGATCTATTATACCATTGGAAGCGGCGACAATCTGCAAGTCTACTATCGGTCGGTGAATGGCGGCACGGACAACCATTTCGACGGGACGTCCCAGATCAAGGCCTATTATCCGATCGTCAGGAACGACTATCACGTCAACTATGCCAGGTGGCATGACGCGGCGTCCATGCTGGATCAAATCTATCAGAAGAACGCTTTGACGGCGACACCGATCGAGCTGTCGTTCAATGACTGCAACAGCAATAATTCCGATCCGGCGCCGGTGAACGGGACCAGTTTGACGTTTTTTTCATCGACCGAAAACGGACGTTACGAGTTGTTCCTGGGCGATGCGGTCACCGGCCAGAGGTGGAATATGAGCCTGTTCGGGCTGAACTCGGACACCGGGCGGGCCTATGTCGGCGCCTACTATCAATAGGGTATGGGCGCGTCGAAGTCATTTCGGGGAACGGGGATGAAATTCCCGACGGCTGGCCTTCAGCCATCATCTTGTGTCGCCGCGATCGCTAAAGCGCGTTCAGAAAAGCGGTAACGGCGCCAAGCACCTTCACCGGCTGCTCCCGATGGGGCACATGGCCGCAGTCGTCGATAAGCCGGATATCGCTGTGGCCGCCGGCCTGGGACACGATCCGCTTGGGATGGGCGTGGGAGCCGAATTCGTCGCGGTCGCCGTGGATGGCGAGCAGGGGGCTGCACATGGCCTGCAGGGCCGGGTCCAGGGTCCAGCCGTCCATGGCGGGGGACAGCCAGGTGTCGATCCAGGCGCCGAGCACCCAGTCCGTCTTGTCGCCGTGGTAGCGGTCGAGCCGCGCTTTTTGTGCCGGATCGGCGAATTGGATGGCGGCGGCCCGGATACCTTCGAGCGTCCGGTCCTCGACGAAGGCTTGCGCGGATTCCGTTACGACCGCGAGGCAAGGCTCGGGGAAGGCCGCGGCGGCATGGACCGCCATGGCGCCGCCGACGCTGTGGCCGAAGCCGATGAATTGGGTGATCTCGAAGGCATCAAGTAGGATGGGCAGGGCGCTCCTTGCCTCATCGGCGATGAAAGCGGCGGTCGCGGGTCCGGGCGCGCGGTCGGACTGGCCGAAGCCCAGGCGGTCGTAGGCCAGCACGGGCAGGGCCGTCGCTTCGGCCAGGGCCTGGGGGAAATCGCGCCACAAGGCCACGCTGCCCAGGGAATCGTGAAAAAGGATGATCG
>OUNM010244683.1_pt1 | contig 22789 bp, 18 predicted proteins | sample 1769961 | NCBI WGS metagenome assembly OUNM01 (sample SAMEA3914820, study PRJEB12502) | metagenome | biome: forest; material: soil | place: USA | collected 2012-03-12 | depth 0.3 m | reverse complement strand
GTTCTGGGCACTGAGCGCATTGCTCACGTCAGAGGGCGAGATGCCCAGGGCGAAAAGCTTCTGCGGATCGAGGTCCACCATCACCTGCCGTGACTTGCCGCCATAGGGCAGCGGAATCTGCGCGCCCTGAACGGTGGCGAGCTGCGTGCGCACAAAGTTCAAGCCCAGGTCATAGAGCTCCTGCTCTGGCAGTGTCTTGCTGTTGAGCGCAAGCTGCAGAATGGGCACATTGGCCGCGCTGAACTGCACGATGAGCGGCGGCGTGGTGCCGGCAGGCATGGTGCGCAGCAGGGTCTGCACAATGGAAGTGACCTGGGCCACGCCCAGCTCGACCCTGGCACCTTCGTGGAAATACACCTTGATGACGGAGACGCCGTTGTAACTCTGGGACTCGATGTGCTCGATGTTGTTCACCGTGGTGGTCATCGCGCGCTCGGTGACGGTAACGAAGCGCTTCTCCATCTCTTCGGGGGCCACGCCATTATAGCTCCAGATCACGCTGACGACCGGAATGTCGATGGACGGAAAGATGTCCGTGGACATGCGGAAGATCGTCACGATACCGAGCATGACAATCATGATCGCCGCTACGGTAAAGGTATAAGGGCGGCGAAGCGCCAGCCGGACAATCCACATCATGGCCGCTGCAAGGAGTTGTTAGTTAGCCAGCAAGGTTCGTTTTTGCCGGAAACCATGGCCGTCCTGTGATGGGAATTTTGCAAGTCTAAGCCAAACCCCGAACAAAGGTCTTGGCACGCCCGCGAAGAATGCCGGCCACGATAACAGGCCGGAGCATTCAATGAACATCGAAGACTACGGCTTGATTGGCGATACGCATACGGTGGCGCTGGTCGGGCGCAATGGCTCGATTGACTGGCTGTGCCTGCCCCGGTTTGATTCAGGGGCGTGCTTTGCCGCGCTGCTGGGAACGGAGGACAATGGCTGCTGGCGCCTCTCACCGATGGAAGAAGTCATCTCGACACGGCGCGCCTACCGCAAGGGCACGCTGGTGCTGGACACGGAATTCGAAACCAGCGGGGGCTGCGTGCGGCTCACCGACTGCATGCCGCTGCGCGATGGCAAGGCCAGTGTGATACGCCAGGTGGAAGGCCTGCGCGGCCGGGTGCGGATGAAGATGCTGCTGGTGATCCGCTTTGACTACGGCTCCGTGGTGCCGTGGATCCGAAAAGCCAGCAGCCACCTGGAGGCTGTGGCGGGACCGGATGCGCTGAGCTTCTGGTCCGACGCAAAAACCACCGGCGAGGACATGACCACAGTGGCCGAATTCGAAGTGGCCGAAGGCGACAGTTTTGCCTTTGAGCTGGTGTGGCATCGCTCGCACGAAAAACCGGAGAAGCGGGGCAACGTGGCGGCGCTGATCGATGAAACCGAGCGCTGGTGGCAGGAATGGAGCTCGCACAGCGTGGCGGAGGGCGAGTGGAGCGACGTCATCGAACGCTCCCTCATCACCTTGAAGGCGCTGACCTATGCACCTACTGGCGGGGTGATCGCGGCGGCCACTGCTTCCCTGCCCGAGCAGCTCGGCGGCGTGCGCAACTGGGATTACCGCTATGGCTGGCTGCGCGATGCCACCTTCACCCTCTATGCGCTGACCAACGGGGGCCACAAGGACGAAGCGAAAGCCTGGCACGACTGGCTGCTGCGCGCCGTTGCAGGCGATCCCTCCAAACTTCAGATCATGTACGGCGCGGCGGGCGAGCGGCGGCTGGAGGAATTGGAAGTGCCCTGGCTCGCCGGCTACGAAGGCTCCAAGCCTGTGCGCATCGGCAACGCGGCGCACAGCCAGTTTCAGCTCGATGTGTATGGGGAGGTGATCGCTTCCATGCATCACGCACGGCGCACCGGCATCGAGGCCCAGCCACATGCCTGGGCCGTGCAGCTTGCCATTCTCGACTACCTGGAGACCGCCTGGCAGGAGCCTGATGAGGGTATCTGGGAAGTGCGCGGCCCGCGACGGCACTTCACCCATTCCAAGCTGATGGCGTGGCTGGCCTTTGACCGCGCCGTCAAGGGTGTGGAGCAGCACGGCTGCAAAGGCCCGGTGGAACGCTGGCGTGAGCTGCGCGACCACATCCATGAGGAGATCTGCCAGCGCGGATACAATCCAACGAAACGGGCCTTCGTGCAGGAATACGACGGCGATGAGCTGGATGGCAGCCTGCTCATGCTGCCCATCGTCGGCTTCCTGCCACCAGATGATGAGAGGGTGCTCAGCACCATCGCGGCCATTGAAAAAGAGCTGCTGGTGGACGGCTTTGTCCTGCGCTACCGCTCCAACGAGTGTTCGAAAGTGGACGGCCTGCCGCCGGGTGAAGGGGCCTTCCTCCTGTGCACCTTCTGGCTGGCGGACTGCTATGTCCTAACTGGTCGCAAAGACGATGCGCGGGCGCTGTTCAAACGGCTGGTGGAATTGCGCAATGATCTGGGCCTGCTCTCCGAGCAGTACGACCCGCATAACAAGCGCATGCTGGGCAACTTCCCCCAGGCCTTCTCTCATGTAGGCCTGGCTAACACGGCGCGGAATTTATCCAGGGCGGAAAACCTCCGCCACGAATAGCCGTTGAGGCTTGCGCGACAGACCTCCCGAATAAAGCCGGGGATTTCCATGTTTGCACCTCCGCCCAGCCGAGCGCCTCAGGGTTTGTTGTGCGTCGCTGGTCCCTGCCGGCGCCACAAACGTGGTTATATTCTACCAACTGAGGATTAACTGGAGTCTGGTACCTGCAAGCCTCGACACGATGTTCAATCAAGGCTTCTCCAGCGCCGCGGCGCACAGGGCCGCCAGCCCGGCTTCCGCATTGGTCGAGGGCGCGATGCTGATAATGACAAATTTGCTCGTCGGGGTGTTGCAGCGCTCGGCCGTGCTGTTGACCGGCACCAAGACATTGGTCTCAGGAAAATAGGTGGCCGTGCAGCCGCGCGGAATCTCATACGGCGCCACGAGGAAATGCCGGGCGTGGCGCTCTTCCTCCGGTTCGCCAAAGTAGCTGGTCAGATCCACAAGCTGGCCCTGCTGAAGACCCGCCTCGCTCATGTCCTCAGCGTTCATGAACACCACACGGCGACCGTTGTAGATGCCCCGGTAGCGGTCATCCAGGCCATAAATGTGCGTGTTGAACTGGTCATGCGAGCGCATCGTCATCATGATGTACCTGCCCGGCGGCACTTCATTGCGGGGCACGGGATGGATCATGAATTTCGCCCGGCCCTCGTCGTTGTTAAACTTGCGGTGGTCGCGCGCGGCATTGGGCAGGTAGAACACATCCTTGGCGATGCGCTCGTTGAAATGCTCGAAGCCCGGGATGACATGCTCGATGTGGGCGCGGATGCGGCTGTAATCGGCGGCCAGGCTTTCCCAGTCCACCGTGGTTCGCCGGCCGAGGGTCGCGCGTGCCATGCCGGCGACGATGGCGGGCTCGCTCATGAGATGGCCTTCCGGCGGTGTGCGCGCACCACGCGAGGGATTGATGATCCCCATCGAATCTTCGACCGTGACGAACTGTTCGCCGCCGGCCTGCACATCCACTTCGGAGCGCCCCAGGCACGGCAGCAGCAGGGCCACATCGCCGGTGATGAGATGCGAGCGGTTCAGCTTCGTGGCCACATGGGCGGTGAGGTGGCATTGGCTGAGCGCGTGCGCAGTGTATTCCGTATCCGGCGTGGCACACAGGAAGTTCCCGCCCATGCTGACAAACACCTGGATGTGGCCTTCATGCATGTGCTTGATCGTTTCCACCGTGTCCGAGCCATGCTCGCGCGGCGGGGTGAAGTGGAACTCCGCGCCGAGCTTGTCCATGAAGTGGTCGTTCATCCGTTCCCAGATGCCCATGGTGCGGTCTCCCTGCACATTGGAGTGGCCGCGCACCGGGCACGGCCCCGCCCCCTGGCGGCCGATGTTGCCGCGCAGCAGGAGGAAGTTCATGATCGTCTGGATCGTGCCTACTGCATTGCGATGCTGCGTCAGCCCCATGGCCCAGGTGCAGATGATGCGCTTAGCGCTCATGGCGATTTCCGCTGCCTGGCGGATCTGCTCCCGGGCGAGGCCGCTGCTCACCAAAATGTCATCCCAGGCGGTGTGCCGCAGGTCAGTGATGAACTCCTCAAAGCCGGCGGTGTAGCGATGGATGAATTCGACATCAAAGACCGTCCCTGGCCGTTCATCTTCAACGGCCAGCATCTCCTTCATGATGCCCTTCATCACGGCGACATCACCGTTGATGCGCACCGGCAGCCACAGGTCGCTCAAGTCCGTGCCATGCCCGAAGACCACGCCCGGCGCATGCAGCGGGTTCTTCAGATCCTGGGGGTTCTTGAAGCGCAGGTTGCCTACTTCGGGCAGCGGATTGATGGAGACAATCTTCGCGCCAGGCGAGCCGTCATGCCGGGCCTTGGCTTTCTGCAGGGAGGTGAGCATGCGCGGATGATTGGTGCCCGGGTTCTGGCCAATGATGAAGATCGCGTCGGTGTCCTCGATGTCCTCCAGCTTCACGCAGCCTTTGCCGATGCCGATGGACTCGCTCAGCGCCTCTCCGCTGGCCTCGTGGCACATGTTGGAACAGTCGGGCAGGTTGTTGGTGCCAAACTGGCGGGCAAAAAGCTGGTATAGAAACGCCGCTTCGTTGCTGGTTCGGCCGCTGGTGTAAAAGGCGGCCGCATCGGGATGCGGCAATTCGTGAAGATGCTCGGCCAGAATGCGGAAAGCTTCATCCCAGGCGATCACTTCATAGTGCGTGGCCCCGCGCCGCTTCACGGCGGGTTCAGTCAGCCGGCCCTGCTGGCCCAGCCAGTAATCGCTGTGCGCCTGCAGGTCGGCCACAGAGTGCTGGCGGAAGAACTCCGCATCAATGCGTTTGCGGGTGCCTTCATCGGCCACGGCCTTCGCGCCGTTCTCGCAAAACTCGGCCACGTGGCGGTGCTCATCGGGGCTGGGCCAGGCGCAGCTCTGGCAGTCGAAGCCGGCCTTTTGATTCACACGCAGCAGGGCTGCAATGCCTGGCATCAGGCCCATCTCCTTGAACGCGAAGCGCACGGTTTGATACACGGCAGGCAGCCCGGCTGCGGTCTCGTAGCGGTCTTCCAGCTTCGTGCCCTCCGTCACGTTGGGCGTCAATGCGCCAGGCATGGGGGCTTCCTGATGGCGGTGGGCATTGAGAGCCGCGCCTGAAAGACGCGGTCCGCAGCCTCGCATTGGCGGGTTTTGCGCCGTGGTGTCGAATTCGTGGACGGGATGGTTTTGAGACATGACAAGCAAGAGGATCACAAGGGGTTCGCACCCCGGGCGAGGTGCGCGCTTTGAGCCCGGCGCATTGGGCGGCGGGGAGTTTGGGGTAAACACCCCATGGTAGCCGGGCCGCTTCTTCGCGAGCCTGGAAGCCCCATGGCGCAAGTATTCCCAGCCGGCTGCAATGTCTTGATCCGGGTCATGCTGGGAGGTTTTGTGCTGCTGGTGATCGCGGGCGGTGCGGCAGGCTATGTGTTTTACTGGTCGCCGTTCATGATGCAAACCAGCACGCCGGTGGAGCAGCCCGTGCCCTTCAGTCACGAGCATCACGTGGGCGACCTTGGCATCGACTGCCGCTACTGCCACACCGGCGTGGAAAAGACCGCCTTCGCCGGCCTGCCAGCCACGGAAACGTGCATGACCTGCCACTCGCAAATCTGGCGTGACGCACCCATGCTCGCCCCTGTCCGGCTGAGCTGGGAGCTGCGCCAGCCGCTGCACTGGACCCGCGTGCACGACCTGCCGGACTACGTGTTCTTTGATCACAGCATCCATGTCCAAAAAGGCGTGGGCTGTGTGAGCTGTCATGGCCGCGTGGACCAGATGCCGCTCACCGCCAAGGGTTCCAATCTCTCCATGCGCTGGTGCCTGGACTGTCATCGCGCGCCGGAGAAAAGCCTGAGGCCGAAGAGCGAAGTCTTTAGCATGGATTACCGGCCGCCGCCACAGGCCGGAGCGGCCCTGATGCGCGAATCCCACGTGGACAAGACCCGCCTGGAGGACTGCTCCACCTGCCACCGATGAACACCGCCGCTCCCAACCACGAACCCCAATGGCGCAGCCTGGCGGACCGCGACCGCCAGCAGGCCGGTGGTGATGAATTCATGCCCGGCGCGCCCGAGTGGAACGAGAACTTCAACCGCCGCGACTTCCTTCAACGCCTCTCCGCATCCCTTGCGCTGGGCGGCCTGGCGGGGTGCGTGCGCCAGCCGCGCGAGGAGATCGTGCCCTATGTGCGCCAGCCGGAGGAAGTCCTGCCGGGCGAGCCGCTGTGGTTCGCCACCGCCATGGAGCTGGGCGGCCGGGTGAACGGCCTGCTAGTAAAGAGCCACGAGGGCCGGCCCACCAAGATCGAAGGCAATCCCGATCACCCCGAAACCATCGGCCGCAGCAGCGTGCTGATGCAGGCCGCGCTGCTTGACCTCTATGATCCGGACCGCTCCAAGACGGTGCTGCGCAACGGCCAGCCTGCGACGTGGAACGACTTTCTCGGCGAACTGATGCCGCACCGCATGGAATGGCGCACAAACCAGGCCGCGGGCCTTTGCCTGCTCACCGGCTCCACCACTTCCCCCACCCTGCTGGGTCAGATCACGGAGCTGCTGAAGAAGCACCCCGGCGCAAGGTGGCACGTGCACGACGCGGCCTCTCCGCCGGTACAATCCAATACAGTGTATCATTTTGATCAGGCCGACGTGGTTGTCTCGCTGGGTGCGGACTTTCTCGGCGGCCCGGCGGCGAGCCCGCGCGAGATTCACGCTTTTTCCCGGCGGCGCGGTGACCAGGGCGCGATGAACCGCCTCTATGCTCTGGAGTCCATGCCGAGCCTGACTGGAGCCATGGGGGACCATCGCCGCGCGGTGCGGCCCCGCGAGATGGAAAGCCTCGCCACTGCGCTCAGCCAAGGAAACGGCGGCGATCCCTGGATTGCCGCGATGCGCCGCGATCTGGAGCGGCACAAAGGCCGTTCGCTGGTCATCGCAGGCGAGTTCGAATCCCCCGCCATTCATGCGGCCGCGAGAGCCTTGAACGAAGCCTTCGGCAACGTCGGTCACACGGTGGAATATCTCGCGCCAGTTCCTTCGCCGGCGGCCTCCAGTCTCGCAGACCTCGTCGCGGCCATGGCGAAAGGCGAAGTCAAAACGCTGGTCATGTGTGGTGTGAACCCCGTTTTCACCGCCGCGCCGGATCTGGACTTCGCCGCCGCGCTGAGGAAGGTGCCGCTGACCATCCATCACGGGCTGCATGCGGATGAAACCGCGACGCTGTGCCAGTGGCACCTGCCGCAGTCGCACTTCCTGGAAAGCTGGAGCGACCTGCAGGCATGGGATGGCACGCTGTCCATCGTGCAGCCCCTGATCGAGCCGCTGTACGCCACCAATTCCGCCCACGACCTTCTCGCCGCGCTGATTGAAGACGCAACGCGCACTGCCTACGACATCGTTCGCGAAAGCTGGCGGGCACGGCTCACCGGCGATTTCGAAGCTCAATGGCGCAAGGCCTTGCACGACGGCATCAGCCCCGGACCCAGGCCTGCCGTCGCTCCGCCACTGCCGCCGGGTCAATCAAAGCCGGCGGCGGCAGGCTCTCTGGAGCTGCTCATCCGCCCCGACCCGCACCTGCTCGACGGGCGCTTTTCTTCTAACACCTGGTTGCAGGAACTTCCCAGGCCGCTGACGAAGCTGTGCTGGGAAAACGCCGCCCATCTCAGCCCGGCCACGGCCAGGCGCCTGGGCATCGCCCATGGCGAGGTGGTGGAGCTGCGCTGTCGCGGGCGTTCCGTTTCCGCGCCAGCCTGGGTGCTGCCGGGACATGCGGATGAATGCGTGACGGTGCACCTCGGCCATGGCCGGTCGAAGCAGGCGGGCTTCAACGCCCAGGCCTTGCAGTTTGCCGATGCCCCTTGGGGCGGTCCGGGGCTGGAGGTGCGGGGCACGAAAACCATGCATGAGTTTGCCACCACCCAGGAGCATCAGAGCATGGAAGGCCGCGACCTCGTACGGGTGGAAACTGCCGCCAGCAGGCCCTCGCCCGAAGCCCGGCTTGAAGAGTCGCTCTACCCGCCGGTGAAGTACGCCGGCCACGCCTGGGGCATGGCCATCGACCTCAGCGCCTGCATCGGCTGCAGCGTCTGCACCATCGCCTGCCAGGCGGAGAACAACATCCCCGTGGTGGGCCGTGAACAAGTGATGCGCGGCCGCGAGATGCAATGGATACGCGTGGACCGTTACTTCGCCGGGACGCCGGAATCTCCGCAGATCCTGCACCAGCCTGTGCCCTGCATGCACTGCGAGAACGCACCCTGTGAAGTGGTGTGCCCGGTGGCCGCCACCGTGCATGACCACGAAGGCCTGAACCAGATGGTTTATAACCGCTGCGTGGGCACTCGCTACTGTTCCAACAACTGCCCGTACAAGGTGCGGCGCTTCAATTTCTTGCAGTACTCGGATGAGCGGAAGCCGCAGCTCAAGCTCCAGCGCAACCCGGATGTTTCGGTGCGCATGCGCGGCGTGATGGAAAAATGCACCTACTGCGTGCAGCGCATCAGCCGCGCCCACATCACTGCGGACAAGGAAAACCGCACGATCCGTGACGGCGAAATCGTCACCGCCTGCATGCAGGCCTGCCCGGCGGAGGCGATTGTCTTTGGCGATCTCAATGATCCCGCGAGCAAGGTCTCGCGCATGAAGGCCTCCGCCCGCAACTACACGCTGCTGGGGGAGCTCAACACCCGGCCGCGCACCAGCTACCTGGCGCGCCGCATGAACCCCAACCCGGAGATCGGCTGATGCGCACCACCGAAGAGATCTGCGCCGAGGTGAACGAACGCATCGGCGACATCCCGCTGAAGCGGCCGGTGAAGCTGCCCTGGCTCGCCGGCCTGGGCACGGCGCTGGCCCTGTTCCTCATGCTCAACGGCTGCATCATCTGGCTGCTCATCCGCGGCGTGGGCATCTGGGGCGTGAACATCCCGGTGGCCTGGGGCTTCGCCATCGTGAACTTCGTGTGGTGGATCGGCATCGGCCATGCAGGCACCTTCATCTCCGCCATCCTCTTGCTGCTGCACCAGACCTGGCGCACCTCGATCAACCGCTTCACCGAGGCCATGACCTTGTTCGCGGTTGCCTGCGCGGGCTTGTTTCCCTTGCTGCATCTGGGCCGGCCGTGGGTCTTCTACTGGCTGCTGCCTTATCCTGACACGATGGCGCTATGGCCGCAGTGGCGCTCGCCGCTGGTGTGGGATGTGTTTGCAGTGAGCACCTATCTCACCGTGTCGCTGGTGTTCTGGTACGTGGGCCTGGTGCCTGACCTGGCAGCGCTGCGCGACCGTGCGCGCGAGCGTTGGAAAAAGGTGCTGTATGGCCTCGGAGCCCTGGGCTGGCGCGGCTCGGCGCGGCACTGGGGCCGCTACGAAACGGCCTGCCTGCTGCTCGCCGGCCTGGCCACGCCGCTGGTCGTTTCCGTGCACAGCGTGGTGAGCTTCGACTTTGCCGTGTCCATCGTGCCGGGCTGGCATTCCACCATCTTTCCCTCTTATTTCGTGGCCGGCGCAATCTTCTCCGGCTTCGCCATGGTGCTCACACTGCTGATCCCAGTGCGCACCTTTTACCACCTGGAAGACTACATCACGGAGCAGCACTTGAACAATGCCTCGAAGGTGATGCTCGCCACCGGCCTGATCGTGGCACACGGCTACATGAACGAGCTGTTCATGTCGTGGTACAGCGATGACGAGTTCGAGGGCTTCATGACGGTGAACCGCATGTTTGGCCCCTACTGGCCGGTGTTCTGGCTGGTGATGACCTGCAATGTGGTGCTGCCGCAGGCGCTGTGGTCGTACAAGGTGCGCACCAGCCCGCGCCTGCTTTTCATCCTTTCGCTCATCATCAACGTGGGCATGTGGGCGGAGCGGTACCTTATCGTCATCACCAGCCTGCATCGCGACTTCGTGCCCTCTTCCTGGGGCATGTACAGCGGCACGCGGTATGACTGGGCCACCTACATCGGCACCTTCGGCCTGTTCTTCACGCTGCTGCTGCTCTTCGTGCGGCTGCTGCCGATGATCGCCATGGCCGAGATGCGCAAGCAAAAGACGGAGGAGGAGCACACGGCATGAGCACTGCGCTGCATGGCATTGTGGCAGAGTTCACCGAGCCTGGCGAAGTGCTGGCAGCGGCGCGCCAGGCCCACGCGGCAGGCTTCCGGCGGATGGACGCGTACACACCCTTTGCCGTGGAGGAGCTGGCCGAGGCGCTGGGCCAGGAGCACAGCGGCGTGGCGCCCATCACGCTCGCCTGCGGCATCACCGGCGGCCTGACAGGTTTCAGCATGCAATGGTACGCGGCAGTGGTCGATTATCCGCTCAATGTCGGCGGGCGGCCTCTCGATTCCTGGCCGATGTTCGTGCCCATCACCTTTGAGCTGACAATCCTGTTCGCCGCCCTTGGCACCGCCATCGGCATGCTGGTCCTGAACCGCCTGCCGCAGCCGCATCACGCGGTGTTCGACACGCCGTTCTTCGAGGAGCGCAGCCACTCCCGCTTCTACCTGTGCATCGAGGCGGCGGATCCGCGCTTCCATCCTGGCGAGGTACGCGGCTTTCTTGAAGCACTGAAGCCAGCCGCCATCTGGGAGGTGCCGGCATGAGCACGCGCCTCCGTCTTCTTTTTGCAGCCATGTTGCTGCTAGTCATGCCGGCCTGTCGTCGCGACATGACGGACCAGGCCAAGGAGAAGCCGCTGGGCGCGGAGGCGTTCTTTGCCAATGGCATGGCCTCGCGTCCGCTGCCGGAGCACACCGTCGCGCGCGGACAGCTGCGCGAGGACACCAGGTACTTCACCGGCAAGGACGGCGACAAGTTCATCCCGGAGCTGCCGGTGAAGCTAACACCTGACTTGCTGCAACGCGGGCGTGAACGCTACGACATCTATTGCTCGCCGTGCCACGACCGCACCGGCCAGGGCCATGGCGCCATCGTCAGCCGCGGCTTTCCAGCACCGCCCTCGCTGCACATCGAACGGCTGCGGCAGGCGGACATCGGCTGGTTCTACGAGGTTATCACACATGGTCACGGTGTGATGTATTCCTATGCCTCGCGTGTGGAGCCCGCCGACCGCTGGGCGGTGGCGGCGTACATCCGCGCGCTCCAGCTCAGCCAGCATGCAACGCTGGCGGACGTGGATGAAAAGACCCGCGCCACTCTGGAGGGCCAGGCGAAATGAAGCCGCGCACACTCCTTGTCACCGGGGCGGCGGGCTTTGTCATCTGCGCCGCGGGCGCCTTCACCGGGCATGCTCAGGCGGCGCGCTCGTATTGGTTCGCCTGGCTGTTCTGGTCAGGCCTGGGCTTTGGCTCGCTGGGCCTGCTCATGCTGCAATACCTCACCGGCGGCGCCTGGGGCGTGGCCGTGCGGCGGCCGGCGGAGGCGGCGGCAGCGACCCTGCCCTTGCTGGCCCTGCTGATGCTGCCCATGCTGCTCGTGCTGACCGACGTTTTTCCCTGGGCGCGCCCGGCCGCGCTGGCCGCCACCGCTTCCCCGCACAAGCACGCCTACCTCACGCCCGACTGGTTCACCGCGCGGGCCACGCTTTATTTTCTTGTCAGCGTTATCCTGTCCCTGCTGCTGCGCCGCCGGGGGCTGGAGATGGGAACCGTCAGCGGGCCCGGGCTGGTGGCGCTGGTCATCTGCATGAACTTTGCCGCCACTGACTGGGTCATGTCGATGGAGCCGGGGTGGTACTCCACCATGTTCGCCGTCATCTTCATGATCCAGCAGCTTCTCTCCTCGCTGGCGCTGGCCATCGTGGTGCTGACCTCGCGCGAAGGACTCGCCACCAAGCAGTTGCACGACCTGGGCAACATGCTGCTGACTCTGGTGATCTTCTGGACCTATTTGTCCTTCTCCCAGTTCCTCATCATCTGGGCCGGCAACCTGCCGCGCGAGATTTCATGGTATGTGCACCGGCGCGAAGGCGGCTGGGCCTATGTGGCGGGCTTCCTTGCACTGTTCCAGTTCCTCACGCCGTTCGCCCTGCTGCTCTCGCGTGCGATGAAGCGCGATGCGTGCCGGCTGCGGCCCATCGCCTGCCTGGTGCTGGGCACCAATGTTGTGACCCTGTTCTGGCTCGTGGCCCCGGCCTTTCATCCGCAAGGCTTCAAGCTGCACTGGCTGGATGCGGCGGCCTTCGCCGGCGTGGGCGGCCTGTGGCTGGCGGGCTTTCAGCACTTCCTCAACCAGCAGGAGGCGAAATCATGAAGGCGGGCCATGAAGAGAGTGATTTGAAGGTAAAGCCGGTGGCAGCCTTCGGCCTGGGACTGGCTATCGTGGTGGCGCTGGTGCTCATCGGCACTACCATGATGCTGCACCCCGTGCACCAGCCGCCGGCAGCCATGCGCGTGCAGCCACCAGGCCCGCTGCTGCAGCCGCACCCGCGAGAGGACCTGATCAAGCTGCGCGCCGATGAAGAGGCCGCGCTGACCACCTACGGCTGGGCGGACCGGCAGGCCGGCGTGGTCCGCATTCCCATCGAGCGGGCGATGGAGCTGACGGTGCAGCGCGGCCTTTCATCCGCCAACCCATCCAAGGAGGCCAGGCCATGACACGCCTCCTCATTACCGCCTTATGCCTGTTAGGCTTTGCCGCCCAGGCGCAGCCGGATGACAAGCAGCTCGCCCGGGTGGATTTCGAGCAGCGTCTCGGCAGCCCTCTGCCGCTGGACACGGCCTGGCGCGACGAAGCGGGCCGCCCCGTGCGTCTGGGCAGCTGCTTCGGCACCCGGCCGGTGATCCTTGCCTTCGCCTACTACGACTGCCCCAGCCTGTGCACGCTGGTGCTCAACGGCATTCTCAACAGCGTGCGCGACCTGCGTGCCGATGCGGGCCAGGGTTTCGACATTGTGGTGCTGAGCATCCGCCCGGACGAGCCCGCATCCCATGCACAGGCCAAAAAGCAGACCTACACGCTGCGCTACGGCCGCCCCGGCGCAGCCAAGGGCTGGCACTTCCTCACCGGCGATGCGGCGGCCATCCGGCAGGTGACGCAGGCGGCGGGCTTCCACTACCTTTACGATCCGGCCAGCGACCAGTTCGCACACGCCAGCGGCATCCTGGTCCTGACGCCGAACGGCAAGGCCGCGCGTTACTTCATGGGCATTGAGTACCCGCCGAAGGACCTGCGGCAGGCGCTGACGGAAGCGTCACAGCACCGCATCGGCTCGCTGGCGCAACGGCTGCTGCTTTTGTGCTTCCATTACAATCCGCTGACGGGCCGTTACGGCCTGCTCATCACCCGTGTGGTGCAGGCCGCGGGCATTGGCACAGTGCTGCTGCTGGGCGGGCTGATGCTGCGGCTGAACCGGCAGGCGGGGAGGCGCCAGGCCCCGTGATCGCGCTGTTTTCATGGATGCCCGAGCAGGCCTCGGACATCGCCACGCGGGTGGACCTTCTCTTCTTCGGCCTGCTGGCGGTGTGCGGGATGATCGCCTTTGCCGTGGCCGCGGCAGTCATCATCTTCTGCGTGCGCTACCGCGCCGGCTCGGCCGCCACCCATGCCCGGCCCCGCGGCTCCGTGCTGGGCCTGGAGCTGCTGTGGACCAGCGCGACCACGGTGCTGTTCCTTGCGATCTTCGGCGCCGCGGCGGCGGAGTACCGGCACATGACCAGCGCGCCGGCGAACGCGGTAGAGGTGCACGTGGTGGCCAAGCAGTGGATGTGGAAACTGCAGCACCCCGACGGACGGCGCGAGATCAACGAGCTGCACCTGCTCATCGGCCGCCCGGTGAAGCTCGTCATGACATCCCAGGATGTGATACACAGCTTCTTCATCCCCGCCTTCCGGACGAAGCAGGACGTGCTGCCCGACCGCTACACCACCGAGTGGTTCACGCCCACGAAGGCCGGCCGCTACCACCTTTTCTGCGCCGAGTACTGTGGCATGGACCACTCGCGGATGGGCGGCTGGATCGAGGTGATGGAGCCCGCCGCCTATGCACAATGGCTGGCCGCAGGCGGCGAGGGCGAAACGGTGGTGGCCGCCGGTGCAAGGCTCTTCACCGCACGCGGCTGCGCCGGCTGCCACGCGCCGGGCTCGAAGGTGCGCGCACCGCTGCTCAACGGCCTCTATGGCCGGCCTGTGGCGCTCAATGGCGGCCAGGTGCAGATTGCGGACGAGCAGTACCTGCACGACTCGATCCTTTTGCCTAACAAGCAGATTACCGCAGGCTATGAGCCGCTGATGCCCACGTACCAGGGCCAGCTCGGCGAGGAGGATGTCCTCCAGCTCATCGCGTACATCAAATCTCTGAGCGGAGACCCCGAGAGCGCGCCATGACCTTCTCCACCCCCCAGGCCGCGGTGCAGCCCGCCAGCACGGAGCCGAGCTACCTTGAAAACGGCAGTTCCATCCGCTCCTGGCTGCTGACCACCGACCACAAGCGCATCGGCATCCTCTACATGATCAGCATCACGCTGTTCTTTTTCATCGGCGGCGGCGCGGCCACGCTCATGCGCATTGAGCTGCTGAGCCCGGCGGGGGATTTCATGACCTCCACCACCTATAACAAGCTCTTCACCCTGCACGGCGTGGTGATGGTGTGGTTCTTCCTCATTCCCTCGATCCCCACGGTGCTTGGGAACTTTCTCATCCCGCTCATGATTGGCGCGCGCGATGTGGCCTTTCCGCGGCTGAACCTGGCGAGCTGGTACCTGTTCCTTGCCGGCGGCGTGGTGGCGCTGTGGGCGGTGATCGCGGGCGGCGTGGACACGGGCTGGACGTTTTACACGCCGTACTCCAGCGCATATGCGAACGGCCATGTGATCCTGATGGCCACGGGCATTTTCATCGCGGGCTTTGGCTCCATTGCCACAGGGCTGAACTTCATGGTCACGATTCATGCCATGCGCGCCCCCGGGCTCACCTGGCAGCGCCTGCCGCTGTTTGTGTGGACGACCTACGCCACGAGCGTGATCATGGTGCTGGCCACGCCGGTGCTGGCCATCACGCTGGTGCTCATGGCGCTGGAGCGGGCCTTTGGCATCGGCATCTTCAATCCGGCGCTGGGCGGCGATCCGCTGCTGTTCCAGCACCTCTTCTGGTTTTACTCGCACCCGGCGGTGTACATCATGATCCTGCCTGCCATGGGGGTGGTCAGCGAGATTGTGCCGTGTTTTGCGCGCAAGCCTTTGTTCGGCTATCATTTCATGGCCTATGCCACGGTGGCCATCGCAGTGCTGGGTTTCCTGGTGTGGGGCCACCACATGTTTGTTTCCAGCCAGTCGGTGTATGCGGGGATGATCTTCTCGCTGCTAAGCTTCCTGGTCTCGGTGCCTTCGGCGATCAAGGTCTTCAACTGGACGGCCACGCTGTTCCGCGGATCGATCTGGCTGCAGACGCCGCTGCTGTATGCCCTGGGCTTTCTCGGCCTGTTCACCATTGGCGGCCTTACCGGGCTGTTCCTCGCGGCCATCGCGGTGGACGTGCATCTTACCGACACTTACTTTGTCGTCGCGCACTTTCATTACATCATGGTCGGCGGTGCGGTGATGGCCTATCTCGGCGGCCTGCATTTCTGGTGGCCCAAGATCACCGGCAGGCTGTATTGCGAGCCGCTGGCAAAGCTCTCCGCCGTGCTCATCTTTGGGGGCTTTAACCTGACTTTCTTCCCCCAGTTCCTGCTGGGCTACCTGGGCATGCCGCGCCGCTATCACGCCTATGCGCCGGAGTTTCACACGCTTAATGTCATGTCCACGGCCGGCGCCTCCATTCTTGCCATGGGCTATGGCCTGCCGCTGGTGTATCTGCTGTGGTCGTTGTACTGCGGGAAGCGCGCACCGGCCAGCCCCTGGCAGGCGACAGGGCTGGAGTGGACGGCCCCCTCGCCGCCGCCGACCGATAACTTTACGGTGCCCCCCGTGGTCACCGAGGATCCCTATCAATACGACCCCGCCGCCGCCGAGGCCGCCCATGCCCATGGAAACTGAAGCCCCCATCGCTCATCAGTTCGACGACGCCAGGCAGCAGCGCCACGCGGCGGCGCTTGGCATGTGGCTGTTCCTGGCCACGGAGGTGCTGTTTTTCGGCGCGCTGTTTCTAAGCTACACGCTCTTCCGCGTCAATCATCCCCAGGCCCTGCGCGAGGCCAGCCGCCACACCTTGCTGCTGGCCGGCACGATCAATACGGCCGTGCTCATCGGCAGCAGCTTCACCATGGTGCTGGCCGTGCGGGCGGCCGAGCTGCGGCAGCGCGCCATGGCGGCCAGGCTGCTCTTCACCACCGCCGGGCTCGGCCTGGTTTTCCTGGTCATCAAGGGGCTGGAGTATCGCCAGGAAATCACCGAGGGCCTGTGGCCGGGCAGCCATTTCCACATGGAGGGCGGCGATGCCGTCCATGCCCGCATGTTCTTCTATCTTTACTTTCTCATGACCGGCGTGCACGCGGTGCATGTGACCATTGGCATCGTGATCCTGCTTGTCTTTGGCATGCGGGTGAGGCGGGCGCCATCGGTCACACCGCTGGCCACTGCCATCGACCTGCTGGGCCTCTACTGGCACTTCGTGGACATGATCTGGGTGTTTCTCTTCCCGCTCATCTATCTTGTGGACCGCCACTCATGAATGCTCAGCCCTCCATCAGGCACCATGCCGCCGTGGCCGCCGCGCTGCTGCTCCTGCTGTTCGTCACCGTCGGCGCCGCCTTTGTGGACCTGGGCTGGCTCAACACGCCCGTGGCCATGGGTGTATCCATCGTCAAGGGAGGACTTATTCTGATGTTCTTTATGAACATACGCAAGGATGGCGGCCTGGCCATGCTCTTCGCCGCTGCAGGCCTCTTTTGGCTGGCGATCCTTTTCACGCTTTCAATGAGCGACTTTCTAACTCGCTGACATAGAAACGAGAAACGGCACACGGCCATGATCTGAAAGCGCTTCGAAGCTTCTTTGGAACCACTAACTCCAAAACCCTTAAAAGACCTCTGACATCATGAAAACCCGACTCGCAATTGCCCTTTCGGCCCTTCTCCTCGCCCCTTGCTTCGTGAAGGCCGTGGAAACCAAGCTGAACACCACCGACACCCAGTTCATCAAAGAAGTAGGCCAGGGCGGCATGGATGAAGTAAAGCTGGCCACCCTGGGCACCCAGAAAGCCGAGAGCGCTGAGGTGAGAGCCTTTGCCGAACAGATGGTGAAGGACCACACGGCCGCCAACGATGAACTGAAGGCCCTCGCCGCCAGCAAGAGCGTGGAGCTGTCCGCCTCGATTGACGCAAGCACCGCCAATGCCTTCAAGTCGCTGGAGGAAAAGAAGGGCGCAGACTTCGACAGCGCCTTTATGAAGGATATGCTCAAGGATCATAAGTCCACGGTCTCTGCCTTCGAGAAGGAAGAAAAGAACGCGCAGGACGGCGACCTTAAGACATGGGTGAGCAAGATGCTGCCCACTTTGCGCGGCCACTTGGACCACGCCAAGGGACTTCAGAAATAAGGTCTCTTTAGACTGCCGAAACTGAATGGCGCGTCGATGGAAATCGACGCGCTTTTTTGTTTTTTACACGGCCCATCAGGCTGCCCAGGAAATCACTCCGTCATCTGTTTAGACTCGCGTTACAGCCCGGTGTGGCACGCTGCCGAATTTACACCCCCTTTACAAAAAATCCAAAGGCGGCTCATATGGTCTTAACACTACGGGGGCTTGTTGCGGTCGTCGATTCACTCTTCGCCGGCCCCGTGTTCAGTCGCGGGTGGCGTCAGACGCAACCTCAGCATCAGCCCCGTTCTAACCATGAAAATGAAAGCGATTCTTCTCGCCCTGGCTCTTGGAGCCTCTGCCAGCCTTGTCACCGCCGAAGAGGGACAGGGTCCCGAAGGCCAGCGGCCGCCACCACCGCCTCCGGGTGCTGGCGTCCATGTCCTGCCCCGTGGTGCCGCTGAAAAGCTCAACCTCACCGAAGACCAGAAAAAGCAACTGACCGACCTGGAGACCGAAGTGAAGGCCAAGGTGGCGAAGATCCTGACCCCGGCCCAGATGGAGCAGCTCAGCCAGATGCGGCCACCGCAAGGCCCGGGCCAGCGCGGCCCCGGCGGCGGCCAGGGTGGACCGCAAGGACAAGGGGGCCCTGGGCGTCGAGGCCCAGGCGGTGGTGAAGGCGGCGGCAAGCGTCCGCCTTCCGAAAACTGATTTCAAGCCCGTGTGGAAGCGGCGGCAGAGGCTGCCGCTTCCCTCGGCAGTCACGGGCCGCAATCCCCGCGAATCTTGCTCACGCGCGCAAGGAAGCCCGCTATGCCAGGGTATTAAACGGCATGACCCGCCGACCTGCCCTTTTTTCCACCCTGATTCTGCTCGCTGCCGTAACTGGCAGCCGCGCCGGAACATTCGGGTTGGAACCGAAGGTGCAGGCGTACATCGACGCTCATTGCATGAGCTGCCACGATGCGGAGTCGGAGAAAGGCGACTTTCGTATCGACACCTTGTCCCCGAAAGTGGGGCAGGAGGACAACCAGAAGTGGCTGGAGGTGATGGAGCGCATCAACTCCGGGGAGATGCCACCGAAGAAGCAAAAGAAGCGCCCGCCGGCGGAGGCCACCGCGGCCGTGGTGGAATGGATCTCTGCGCGGCTGAAAGAAGGCGAGGCGGCGCGCATGGCCGCGCGCGGCCGGGTGTCTTACAACCGCCTCACCCGCGGCGAGTACGTCAACACCGTGCGCGACCTCATTGGCGTGCAGTACGATGCCACCGATCCGGGTGCCTTTCTGGAAGACCCGGAGTGGCATGGCTTCGAGCGCCTCGGCTCGGTGCTCACGCTTTCGCCTTCCAATGTCGAGAAGTATCTTGGCGCCGCCGAAACGATCCTGGCCGAGGCTTATCCCAAGGACAAGCCGGTGCTGATGGATTCCACGAAGCCGGCCATCGAAACCAAGCAGATCAACGCGGAGCATCGCGAGCGGCTTGAGGCGCTGGGGCTGCTGGACAAGGTGCGCTACGAGATGTGGCCCGGCGACATCTTCCGCTACTCCATCCCGGCCCAGCCATTGCCGGAGTCGGGTGTCTATGAGATCAGCTACACCCTGAGCGGGCTGAAGCCGGAAAAGGGCCGGGCTCCGCGCCTGTTCGTTTACGAGACCAAGCTGGACCGCGTGCTTTATGAGGGAGACATCGTGGCCCCGGAGGACAAGCCTGTCACGGTCACCTTCCGTGCCCACCTGCCCAAGGGCCGGCCCACCATCGAGGTGATCAACAACGTTCCAGGCCCCTCGAACACACCGCTCTCCGGGCGCCACGGCAACAAGCCCTTTGTCAGCCTGAAAGAGGGCCGCATCCCCTGGCAGGTGAAGCTGACCGATGAACAGGGCCGCCCGCGCTATCCATTCCTGATCATGGACTCCATCCGCTTCCGCGGCCCCATCATCACGGATGAGGAGGAGGCGTGGCGCGACAAGTACATGCCGAAGCAGGGCGCCAGCATGGACGAGGTGCGCGCCAGCCTTGGCACCCTCGCCCACCGCGCCTTCCGCCGCCCGGTGAAGCCTGAAGAGCCGGACGGCTATCTGGCCACGGTGAAAAGCGAGCTGGCCGCGGGCGAGAAATTCAATGAGGCCGTGAGAGCCGGCATGCTGGCCATTCTTTGCTCGAAGAGCTTCATCTTCATGGCCGAGGGTGATGAGGACGTCAATCGCACCACGCTCAACGACTGGGAGATCGCCTCGCGCCTTTCCTACCTGCTGTGGAGCACGATGCCAGATGAGGAGCTGTTCAGCCTCGCGGGGCAGGGCAGGCTTCACAACAAAGGGGAGCTGGCCAAACAGGTCAGCCGCATGTTAGCCGACCCGCGCGCCGGGCGCTTCAGCGAATCCTTTGCCGCGCAGTGGCTGAACCTGCGCAAGGTGGGCATGTTTCCGCCGGACAAGAAGCTGTATCCGGATTACGACAAGCAGCTTGAGAAGAGCATGATCGGCGAGACGACTTCGTTCTTCCGCGAGGTGCTGGACCAAGGCCTCACTTTGCGCGAATTCCTCAAGAGCGACTGGAGCATGATGAACCAGCGCCTCGCCGAATATTACGGCCTGCCGGACAAGGGATTGCCGCGCGATGAATTTCAGCGTGTGTCGCTGCCGGCCGATGCGCATCGCGGCGGCCTGCTCACCCAGGCGGCCATCCTTTCGCTCACCTCTGATGGCACGCGCCATCGCCCGGTGCATCGTGGCAAATGGGTGTCGGAGGCAATCTTTGGCCGCAGCCCGCCGCCGCCACCACCGAATGTGGATCCCATCGAGCCGAACCCGGTGAACTCGCCCAAGGCCACACTGCGCATGAAGCTGGAGGCCCATATCCACGACGCGAAGTGCGCCGCCTGCCACAGCCGCATTGACCCACTGGGGCTGGCGTTTGAGAACTACGACGCGATCGGCCGCTGGCGCACCGAGGAGGCCGTGGAAGGCACCGGCAGCAATCCGCCGGTGAATCCCAGCGGCAAGTTCCCGGATGGCCGCGCCTACCACAACGCAGATGAATTCAAACAGCTGCTGCTGGATGACATCGACACCTTCAATGCGGCCTTCGTCGAGAAGCTCGCGACCTACGGCCTGCGCCGCAGCATGTCCTTCAGCGACCGTGAGGCCCTGGCGGCGATTGCCAAGGCCGGCCGCGACAAGAACTACTGCCTGCGCGACATCGTGCAGGCCTTTGTGCTCTCCGATCTTTTTGCCAAACGCTGACCGCCTAACACCCATGAGCCACATCAACCTGAACAAATGGCAGATCAGCCGCCGCCAGATGCTGCGCGGCCTCGGTGCCTCCATCTCCCTGCCGCTGCTGGACTGCATGGCCGCCCTGCCCACCGGCTCAAAGCCCAGGCGCAGCGTGTTTCTCTACATTCCGAACGGGGTGAACACGCTCACCTGGCAGATCCAGAAGGCCGGGGCGGACTATCAGTTCACCGCGCCGCTGATGTCGCTGGAAAAGCATCGGGCCGACATCACTCCCATCAGCGGCCTGCACCACCCGAAGGTGATCGGCAAGCAGCACAACTGTGACAAGGTGTGGCTCACTGGCGCAGATGTGCCCGGCGATGGCGGCGCGTTTCGCAACACCGTTTCCACTGATCAGCTCATCGCCGAGGTGCAGGGCAAGTCCACGCGCTTCGCCTCACTGGAAATGGCCGTGGAGGGCCACTCGCTGGCCTGGTCGCGCGACGGCATTCAGATCCCGGCGGAACGCAACACCCGCACGCTTTTCAACTCCCTTTTCGGCGTGGACAAGGACAGCAAGGAAGTGCAGCGCCGCCGGCTGGCCCGCCGCACCAGCATTCTCGACATCGTGATGAACGATGCAAAGCGGGTGAACCAAAAGCTGGGCAGCGAGGACCGCACGAAGCTGGACGAGTACCTGACCGCCGTGCGCCAGGTGGAGGTGCGCACCGAGCGTGCCGAGTCCTGGCTGGACATCCCCAAGCCGAAGATTGCCGCCGCCGATGAGTCGCGTCTCACGCGCAAGCTGGACATCAGCCAGGCCGGTGAGTACTACCGTCTTTTCTATGATCTCATGGTCATGGCCCTTCGCACCGATTCCACGCGGGTGATCACCTGCATGATCGGCAGCGAATCGACCGGCAGCGCCATTCCTGAGATCGGCATCTCGCAGACCCGCCACGGCCTTTCCCATCACAATGGCGACCCTGAGCAGCTTCGCCGCCTGACCATGGCGGACACCTTCCTGGTGGAGCAGTTCAGCTACTTCCTCGACCAGCTCAAAGGTCACGATGAGGAGGGCGCACCTCTGCTGGATACGACGCAGGTGCTCTGGGGCAGCGGCATGTCTTACGGCCACAGCCACGGCAATGCCAACCTGCCGCTGCTGCTGGCCGGCGGCAAGGCCCTGGGCCTGAAGCACGGCCGGCATGTGGACTTCAACGCCTCCAAGATCGGCCAGTACAACATGGCCGACTCCAGCGCCCACTACAAAATCTGCTCGCGCCCGCTGGATGGGGATGCGCGCCTGAGCAACCTGCTTTTGACGATGGCGCAGCGCGCGAACGTGGAAACGGCGCAGTTCCAGGACAGCCTGCGTCCGCTTTCTGAAATCGTAGCCTGATCCGATGCGCCGCATGTTTCGTTTCCTTGCCAGCCTCGTCATAGAACGACCTTCCAGGTCGTTTCATGGATTCGGAGCCCCGACAGGGGCAGGACAACAAAGCGAAGGGCAAGGAGCGCAGCGACGCAGCCCTGGTACCGCAGATGCGGCAGCAGAAGCCCTGAAAGGGCGGGACAATGGGGATGCGCCTATCTTGCTCGCATGGCGAAGTTTTGCGTGGGCCCTATGCAGCCTGTCCCGCCCTTTCAGGGCTGAAATATCCCTGCCGATGATACCAGGGCTGCGTCGCTGCGCTCCTTGCCCTTCGCTCTGTTGTCCTGCCCCTGTCGGGGCTCTGAAACTTCTCCTTCTCCTCGCCCTGTGCCCCGTTTTGCTGCATGCGGACCCAGCCTTCCGCACAGACGAAAGCACAGACAAGTCCCTGAAATGGTACCAGCCGGTAGAGGGCAAGTTCCCGCCCGCCGGCTCCGCTCATGCCATCTCCGGCGAACTCATCCGCGTGGATCACCTGGAGCGGGGCTTCTACCTGCGCGTGGACCGCAATGATCACCAAGACCGCGGCTTCTTCGACCTGCCGGTGGATGGCGTGATGCTGCCCTACGGTGCGGTCTTCTATCATGGTGCTCCGGCCGCCCTGCAGGACATCCCGCTGGGCACCCACATGCATGGCCTGTTCTATCCCAAGG
>OUNM010187198.1_pt1 | contig 22816 bp, 17 predicted proteins | sample 1769961 | NCBI WGS metagenome assembly OUNM01 (sample SAMEA3914820, study PRJEB12502) | metagenome | biome: forest; material: soil | place: USA | collected 2012-03-12 | depth 0.3 m | reverse complement strand
TGTGGTGGAAGGTCAGGCCCTTTCTCAGTGGCAATGCAACGTAGGGGCAGGTATTGTCTTGCCGAAATCCGGAGTGACGCTCAATTTCTCTTTGGCCTATGGACAGAGAGGAACGACCGCAGCGAACTTAATCAAGGAAAATTATTGGATGATTTCTGTTGGGATTATTTCCAACAACAAATGGTTCATCCGGTACAAACACGATTAAGGGCGTTTGCCCAGGCCTCGCCCTCTGATGTCCTTCCCTTCCCCATCGAATGCTGTCCGCCCAACGAGTTGGATGTTGCATGGTGCCTTGTTTATTTCTTCTCTATTGGCTTCTGCCCAATATTCTGCCGTTAAACTTATCATTCCTCAGTATATATCGGCGATGGCTTTTTTAAGTATGCGCATCCCAGTCGCACTGCTTTTCTTTTTTGCACTGAAATGGTCGCGAACTACCGAAAGATTGCACAAAAAGGACATAGGGATAGTGTTTGTATGCGGTCTGTTTGGGGTGGTCTTCAATCAGATCGGGTATTTCAAAGGCATGGCACTTACCCAACCGATCCATGGAGCCCTTATTATGACTACTTGTCCTATCACCATCTTTCTGTTGAATGTATGGTGGGCGAAGGGAAGGTTGAGTTGGCTACAAGCCATAGGCATCGCGATAGGATTTAGCGGGGCTTTGCTGTTGCTTTTAGGAAAAGCACCGATTCCTGTTGCCTCTATAGAAAGTACAAGGCAAGGCGATTTGTGGGTATTTTTCAATGCCATCGCCTATTCATTGTTTTTAGTCATCCAAAAAACAATTGCCCATAAATACCATCCTTTTACCATTGTGGCGTACTGCTTTCTATTTGGGGGAATAGTGGTGGTGCCGTGGGGAATTCCGGACCTCTTGCGCATGGAATGGGCGCAATTGCCTATGAAATTTTGGCTCGTGGCGGGATTTATTGTCCTATGTACGACGGTACTCGCCTATTTGATCAATTCATGGGCCTTGAGCAAAGTGGAACCACAGGTAGTGGGCGTATATGTTTATTTACAGCCCTTGCTTGCTACAGCCATCGCAGTAGCCATTGGACAGGATACCCTTACTTTTGAGAAGGGGATGTATGGCAGTATGATCCTTCTCGGGGTGTATCTGGTCGGGAAGCGGAAAACAGACCCTCCATCATAGAAATCAGTTTCGGGTCTTTTTCTTCTCCCTTTCTTCCATCATCTTGGTGTACCCTTCAATAAATTCTCCCAATTGTTCCACGCCAAGCCGTTTGGCCACGATTTCTTTTTTGTCGTTCAAGACAAAAATGGTGGGAGTGCTGTATACATCGTACATCTTGCGCAGGTCATAGTAAACAGTATGGTCGCTGATGGCATTGCAGAGATTTAAGAATTTCAAGTTTTTCTCCTTGATGTATTTCCGCCATTCCTTTGGGTGATCGGTGCTGACGGCGTAAATAGAAATGCCTTTTTCTTTATTGGCAGCATAAAACTCGTTGAGTTTCGGGGTTTCTTTTTGACAGTGCCCGCAATTAGGATCCCAAAAATACAAGATGGTGAATTTGCCGGGTTCGGTATAAAGGGTGTGGAACTTCTCGGAAGAATCAGGAAGGGAAAGGGCAGGAGCCTTTTTCCCGATCAGAAGCGGTTTCAATGTCTCATACCGCTCTTGGATTTTTTTGCGGGTGGTGGAATCGATCCAAAAAGCTTGACCCGATAAATAATACTTTTCGGACATGTGCACGAAAATGGCGTCCATGCCCATGATTTGAGAGGTTTCGTAGGTGTTGGTGATGTTCCATACGCAATATTTGAACACTTCTTTGTTGGCTCTTGCCTTCTCTACGATAAAGTCGGCCGACTTATTGATCGAATCCGGGATCTGGGGAGTGAGATTGTCCAGGTAATATTTCATTTTAGAATGCAAAAGGGGAGTGCGGAGGAATCTATCGTCCGAAAAATCGAGGTTATCGAAATAATGCTGCTTCATCCAATGGTAGGCAAATGTGGAATCCTTTCTCCCGTTGGCCAATATGGGTGCTTCCGGAATATCCAAATCGGTCGAAGCTTTGAATATTTTGGAGACAAACGTACCAGGATTTTCCGCAATGACCTTGGCACGTTGCGCCTTTACCTCACTTTCCACATCGTTTAATTTTTTCTGGAAATACGTGGCGGAATCTTTGTTCTTGTCTTTGTTGCGCTTATACCCGTCCAACAAAGGATCGGCTTGTTTGGTTTTTTTGCCTAGAAATTTCAAGAAATCATAGAAGAGCTCATTCTCTTTTGAACCTGTTACCTTCATGTTTTCTGCAATTTTTGTCGTGTCCGATTCCATGCTGAAATTTTGTTGGTCATCCACGACCAAAATTTCAAAATTGGTCTTATTGGGAAGCACGATAAGGTAAATGCCTCCTTGCAGCTTGTCTTTGCCATCGAATACCATATTGCCCTTGGCATCTACCTTGGCGGTATCTTTTAGGTATTGTTTGTCCCCAAAATGATAAGCGAGATAGCACGAAGTATCTCTTAAACCGTTCAATTTTATTTTAATGGAATAGGCCTTCGGACTTGGCTTTTCTGCTGCAAATGAGAGGCAATTATTCAACGCAAGAAAAGTGGCTACAAGAATGACGTATTTCATGGAAAAAGAATTTTGTGATGCAAATTTAATGGGATTTTCCCTACAGATGCTAACCATGGGAGATAGTTTATAAATCAAAAACAGATTTGGTAACCCTGCCAATCTGTCAGAAAACAATTTTGGCAATATTGTTGCAAGGTGCACACTAAAACTTTTTCTATACTATGAACGAAGAGAAAGATACAATGGTGGAGAATAGCGAAGGCAATGCTGAAAACTTGACAGAAAACGTAGCGGCAGAAGCTACGCAGCAAGGCTCCGAAACAGAGAAATTACAAGCGGAACTGGCTGAGATGAAGGACAAATATTTGCGTCTCTATTCCGAATTTGACAATTATAAAAGACGGACGGCCAAAGAGCGGGTCGAAACCATGCAGACGGCAAGCAAAGAGTTGATGGTGGCACTGCTTCCCGTTTTGGACGATCTTGATAGGACAAGCAAATCCTTGGAAACAGCTGAAAGTATAGAGGCCTTGAAAGAAGGGGTAGCGTTGGTATCTCACAAGCTATGGCGCACACTGGAACAGAAAGGACTTAAGCCATTAGAGGCAAAAGGAAAACCTTTTGACAGCGAAGTGCATGAAGCAGTAACACAAATTCCCGCTCCTTCCGAAGAACTGAAAGGGAAAGTAGTAGACGAATTGGAGAAGGGGTATTTGTTGAATGAGAAGATCATTCGATATGCCAAAGTAGTCATCGGCAATTAACAAAAAGAGAATCGCGTCGAAGGGCGGAATGCGTCAAAAACATGGCTTCAAAGAAAGATTATTACGAGATATTAGGCGTGGGCCGCAATGCGTCCGCGGATGAGATCAAAAAGGCGTATCGCCAATTGGCCATCAAATTTCACCCTGACAAAAATCCCAATGATCCGGCAGCAGAAGAGCGGTTCAAAGAAGGAGCGGAAGCCTACGAGGTACTGAGCAATCCCGACAAAAAAGCTCGGTACGATCAATACGGCCATCAAGGAATGGGCGGAAATGGTGGATTCTCTGGTGGAGGGATGAATATGGAAGATATTTTCTCTCAATTTGGGGACGTATTTTCCGGTTCCGGATTTGAAGGTTTTTTTGGCGGAGGTAGCCGGGGCGGGAGAACTGTTCGACAAGGTTCTAATCTGCGCATCAAACTGAAACTCTCTTTGGAAGAAGCCGCCAACGGAGTCGAGAAAAAAATCAAGGTAAAACGCAACGTAACTTGTAAAACCTGTCACGGGACGGGGGCGAAAAGCAGTGCCGGTCTGCAGACATGTGGCAATTGCAATGGCACGGGGCAAGTGCGAAAAGTGAGCAATACCATTTTAGGTCAAATGGTGACAAGCAGTACGTGTCCCCTTTGCCAAGGGGAAGGGAAAATTGTCAAAGACAAGTGTACGACCTGCCATGGAGAAGGCACTACGCCGGAGGAAGAAGTGATCAGCATCAAAATTCCGGGTGGGGTCCAAGATGGAATGCAATTGAGCATGGGAGGCAAAGGCAACATGCCTCCACGTGGCGGAGTGGCTGGAGACCTCATTATTTTGATCGAGGAAGAAGAACATCCTTTCTTAAAGCGGGAAGGTTCCAATGTCATCTACGATTTGTACATCAGTTTTGTAGATGCTTCACTTGGAACATCGGTCGAAGTGCCGACTATTGATGGGAAAGTGAAAATAAAAGTAGATCCAGGTACCCAAAGCGGAAAAATACTCCGCTTAAAAGACAAAGGAATCAAGGAGCTGAATAGCTACCAGAAGGGAGATCAAATAATTTACATCAACGTTTGGACTCCCAAGCAACTGAGTTCCCAAGAGCGTGAAGCTTTGGAACAACTTCGCCATTCCCCCAATTTCCAGCCCAATCCTGGAAAAGGGGAGAAAAGCTTCTTTGAAAAGATCAAAGAGTTCTTTTAATAAAAATGGCCCATTGTCAGGGCCATTTTTTTATTTTAGCTAAGAAGTTCTTGGTAAATTTTTTCCACCTTTCTGGTCATAAAGGGGGCATTGAACTGTTCGCTTACCGTTTGATGGGCTTTTGCACCCAATCGTTCCCGAAGCGAGGAGTCTTGGGCAAATTCCAGAATGCCTTGTAACAATTCCGATTCCAAATTTTGGACGGAAATCAAAAATCCATTTTCCTTGTGTGTGATCACTTCTTTGGTGCCATCCACACTGCTTGCCACAATGGCCTTGCCCATGGCCATGGCTTCCAGCAACCCGATCGGCAAACCCTCCCATAAAGAAGGAAGACAATAGATATCGGCACAAGCCAGTACGTCCGGCACATCTTGCCTGAATTTTTGTTGGTACACTTTGTGCGAGATCCCCAATTCTTCGATTAGATCTACAGCTTGTTTTTTCAGGTCCCCGTCTCCCACCATCAACAAGCGGAGAGAGTCGTGTTGTTTCGCGGCCTTGGCAAAGGCCCGAAGCATGGCGATAGGTTGCTTTTGAACGGTAAATCGGGCCAAAAATAAAACCAGCGTGACGTCTTTGGGAATACCGAGTTCTGCACGGATATCGTTCAATTGCCTTTTGGGATTGAACTTTACTTGGTTGATCCCATAGGGAATGATCACGGATTTGAATTCGCTGAAATATTTCCTTGCGGCCTCTTGGTTTGATTTGGAAACGGAAATATTCACATTGGTACGATTGGTGAGGTATTTTTCCCCCAGTATGCGCAACCGTTTCAATAAAAAATTCTGGTCGTCATGGAAACTCCAACCGTGAATGGTGTATACGATAGGCAGTTTCAAATCTCTGGCAGAAGGGAGGACATTTGAATTTGCCCTGGTTCCATGTGCGTGCACGAGCTCGATTTTTTGATCGATCAAAAATTGCTTCACTTTAGGCCAAACCGTGAAATCAAACGGCTTTTCGGTATAAATGACATGCACGGGGATATTCATCTGTTGCAAACGGTCCACCATGGGGCCTTCTGTAAAGGAAAGCACAACAGGGTCGAACAGCTCTTTGTCCAAGTTCTCCACAAGGTCGAGCAAGTGGCTCTCCCCTCCTCCAATCTGTCCTTGACGAATCGTTTCGAGTACGCGTATCTTTTTAGTTGGCCTCATTTTCTGGCGTAGTTGCCATGAAAAGTACTAAAGGTTTCGATGATGGCAAATCTTTGCTTTCGTTTTTCGCACAAAACACAAAAAATAGCCTCTTCCGGATCAATACAAGGAAATTTCCAATGGCTTCTGCTCTTCAATGGTCCCGTCTTTGCATACCAGTACTTTCGCCGGGTAACGCTCCAAAAACGGGAGGTTATGTGTAGCCATGAGGATGGCTGTGCCCACTTTGTTGATGTCGATGAAAAGCTTGATGATGTCTTCCGCCACTTCAGGATCCAGGTTTCCTGTCGGTTCGTCCGCGATCAGCAACTGAGGTTCGTTCAAAAGCGCCCTTGCGATAACGACACGTTGTTGCTCCCCACCAGAAAGTTGTAGGGGATATTTGGTGAGGGAAGAACTGAGGCCTACGCGCAACAATACGTCGTGTACACGGGCCTTCATTTTTGCTTTGTTTGTCCATCCGGTGGCGCGCAGTACAAAATACAGATTATCTGCCACGGTCCTGTCCAACAAAAGCTGGAAATCTTGGAACACAATGCCAAGTTTGCGTCTCAAAAGGGGGATTTTTCTGGAAGGAAGTTTGACAAGGTTAAATCCCCCCACATCTGCCGTTCCTGATTTGATAGGAAGATCGGCGTAAATACTTTTCATCAGGGAAGATTTTCCGCTGCCTGTCCTGCCGATTAAATAGACGAATTCCCCTTTCCCAATCGAAAAAGTGACGTCGCTCAGCACACAGATGTCGCCATGATGCAGGTATACGTGCTCATAAGCGAGAATAGGGGCATTGGAAAATTCCATTTTTTCTGAAGAGTTTGAAGACCAAGAATACGATATGCTTTCCCTCGGTCAAAAGTAGGCACCTACTTCTTTTAATCCAATAGCAAGGGTTGTAGTTTCCCAAACTCAAGGTGTTCTATCAGTTGGGTCAACTGCTGTTCCTTCCCTTCCAATCCATATTTGTCCATGTTCTTTAGCGGTCTGTCGGCTCGGAAATAGGCGATCAAAATGAAATTGTCGTCCCTTAACTGGATATAATCGGGGATTTTTGCCTTGCCTTTGACCTTTATGATGTACATAGAGGGGATTATAACGCATTTACCTTGCGGTGATCTGAAAGGAATTTTTCTAAGCCAGCATCGGTAAGGGGATGTTTTACCAAGCTCGTAATGACGTTCAATGGGCAAGTGGCGACATCGGCACCAATTTCCGCTGCACGTATCAAATGGATCGTGTGGCGGATAGAAGCTGCCAAAATCTGGGTGGGATACCCATAGTTGTCATAAATAAGGCGGATCTGCTCGATGAGTTTCAATCCATCATACGAGATATCGTCCAGTCTTCCGATAAATGGGGACACAAAGGATGCTCCGGCCTTGGCCGCCAACAACGCTTGTCCGGCAGAAAATACCAAGGTGCAATTGGTGCGGATTTCGCGTTGGGAGAAATATTTAATGGCCTTTATGCCATCTTTGATCATAGGGACCTTTACTACGATTTTTTCATCTATTTCCGCCAATTCTTCTCCTTCCGAAATGATCCCTTTATAGTCTGTGGCGATTACTTCTGCGCTCACATTGTCGTCGACGATGGAACAAATGGCTTTGTAATGTTTAAAAATATTGTCTTTTCCTGAAATTCCTTCTTTTGCCATAAGAGAAGGATTGGTCGTAACGCCGTCTAATACGCCTAAGTCTTGTGCTTCCTTGATTTCGTTTAAGTTAGCAGTGTCAATAAAGAATCTCATTTTAGTTTAGATGAAGGGGACAATGCACTTGTGGTAATTCTCGTCCCGGCAGGTATCGAAATAGGATAGTTGTCTTGCAGTAGAAATAAAAAGAAAAAGGCAAATCAACATCGCACCGCTACAACCACTTACCCTTGCTCCCTTCCGGACCTGGGGGGTTCAGCAGGAGCTGGTCGTGCCGATTTGCCGATGCAAAGTTAGAAAAATGTAGTGGCTAGCAAAATGATGGGGAATCTTATTCTGGATATTTGTGAAGTATTGTATTTTTAATGTGTTTTGTAAAAATTGCGGGAAATATAAACGAAGCCTTTGGATATTTTAATTTTTGTACATGAAGTGAACCCTCGGGTATCCTATACTTTTGACCTTATTTTTAGGCAGATATTGCGAACTCCTTATCGTATCACTGCAAATAAAGAAGAATACTTAAGCGATACAGGTCCTAAGTTTGTTTACAGAAAAACTCCCTTGGACAAAGGCTTGTTTTTTTATTCATCTGATTTGTTGTTTGAAAAGGGAATAAAATCCCAAAATTTGCACGTGGAGAACAGAAATGGCCTGCGTGTTTTCTTTTTGAATGAACAGTATGGCTGCCTCCCTTTCGACCCTTTTGCGGCCTCCTTTTATTTGGTGAGTAGGTATGAAGAATACGTGGTCAAAAATCGGGACCGTCATAATCGGTTTGACCAGAATTACAGCATCGCAAAACGCAATAACTTTCTTCAGGTGCCAGTAGTGAATTACTATGCAGAACTTGTGAAAGAAAAAATTTTAGAAGCATATCCGGAGGCAATTTTCAGAGAGCGCTTTTACAAATTCCAGCCTACATTGGACATAGACAATGCATTTGCGTACAAATACAAAGGGTTTGTTAGGATCGCCACGTCTATAGGAAGTAGCTTGTTAAATTTTAAACTACGGGATGCGAAATTGAAACTACAAGCATCCTTAGGGAAAGCCCAAGACCCGTACGACACGTACGATAAGCAGGTAGAAGTGCATCGGAAATACAAATTGAATCCGATCTATTTTTTCCTTCTTGGGGATTTTAGCAAATATGACCGCAATCTGCCACACGATACCCCTGCCCTTCGATCGGTCATCCAATCTATTTCGGAAAAATATGAGGTAGGGATGCACCCTTCTTATTTGTCCAACAAAAGGGAAGGTCAACTGGCCAAGGAAAAGGAAAGGATAGAAACCATCATCGGGAAACCTGTGTACAAAAGCAGGCAGCATTTCTTGAAATTGAAACTTCCGGACACCTACCGCAACTTATTGGCCCAAGGAATCAAAGAAGATTTCAGTATGGGATATTCAAAAGACATCGGATTCAGAGCAGGGATTTGCAGTCCTTTTTATTTTTATGACCTTGCCCGGGAAGAAGTGACAGATCTATTGGTGCACCCCTTTTGCCTCATGGACAGCACGTTGAAATTTTACCTTAAAATCAGGTCCTCAGAGATAATGTACACGATCAAACCCTTGATTGAACATGTCAAGAATGTAAAAGGGGAACTGGTCACGGTTTTTCACAACGAGTCTTTCGGGCCTCATAAGGTTTGGAAAAATTGGGGAGAAGTATACGAATCTATCGTAAGGTTGGCCCTTCCAAGATAGCCTTGCCATGAGGCACTTGTCGCACGCACAAATTGACAAAGCGAAATGGGACGCGTTGGTCCTACGTTCCAAAGCACCGTATATCTATGTTATTTCATGGTATTTGGACGTTGCCTGCCCCAAATGGGAAGCGTTGGTGTGGGAAAAAGAGGGGCGTTACGAAGCGGCCATCCCTCTTCCCACGAAGCGATTCCTACTTTTTAAGTGGGTACAGATGCCTTATTTTGTACAACAAACAGGGCTGATTTATGAGAACGGCCAAGTACCGGACCCGTTTTTAACCTACTTTTTTAAAACGGAAGTATATGCTAGATATCTTTCGTTTCACCTCCCTTTTCAATCGGATCTATGCGAGAAGGTGGTGTCTTTGGTGCCCAGAACGATGTCTATGGAATTTAAAAAGAACTTTTTGCTTCCACTTTCTGCGTCCTATGCTGCATTGTATGGAGAATACAATGAAAATAGGAGACGAAATTTAAAGAAAGCTTCATCAAAAGGATGGAAATGTCGCCTCCATACAGACATTAAAGCCGCTGTTGACATGTACACAACATTTCAACAGCCCAAGCAGGCAGTAAAAAAAGGGGCCTTTGATGGGATTATCCGCATTTATGAAGCCGCGGAAAAAAGAGGGGCGGCAGCGTTGTATTGTTGTGAAGATGCCTATGGAACGCCGTTGGCCTATGCCTTGTTTCTCCGTTTTGGTTACAAAATATATTACATGTTCGGTGCGATGAGTGAGGAAGGCCGAGCCTATAGTGCCAACTCTCTTGCGTTTGATCACGTTATCCACCAGTATGCAGAGCAGGAATACGTACTAGATTTCGAAGGAGGGACCAAAGAAGGCATTGGCCATTATTTTGCCAGCTTTGGGGCGACATCGGAAGAATACGTACGGATAAGCTTCAATTGGTTCGACCGCTTAATAGGCCACCGCAAATAATACTTTCTTGTTCGAAGGTTTTCCGGAATAAATACAAGTACCAGATTCTTCCTCGGCCTGAAGGGGAATACACCGTATCGTTGCCTTTGTTTCTAGTTTGATCTTTTCCTCTGTCTCTGAAGTGCCGTCCCAGTGAGCCAACACGAATCCCCCTTTCTTTTCCAGTATTTCTTTAAATTCAGGATACGTAGTGGCAACTGAAGTATTCTCTTCTCTGAATTGAAATGCTTTTTTGTAAATGTTCTCTTGGATTTCGAGGAGCAGGACGGGGATTTTCTCTGCCAGTTGAGTGCTTTCCACGGTGAATTTCTCTCTTGTATCGCGCCTTGCTACTTCTGCTGTCCCATTTTGCAGATCCCGGGGACCAATGGCTACCCTTACTGGGATGCCTCTCAATTCATAGTCGGCAAATTTGTAACCAGGTGTATATTTATCGCTGTTGTCGAATTTGACTGAGATGCCTTTTGACCGTAGCTCTTTCACTAATTGTAAGGCCAATCCGGAGATGGCTTCCAGTTCTTCTTCCTTTTTATAAATAGGGACAATGACTACTTGAATGGGGGCTAATTTCGGGGGCAACACCAATCCTTGGTCGTCGGAGTGTGCCATGATAAGTGCTCCCATCAAGCGGGTGCTCACTCCCCAGGAAGTTCCCCACACATGTTCCAGTCCTCCCTCTTTTTTGGCATATTTCACATCGAACGCTTTGGCGAAATTTTGGCCTAAGAAATGGGAAGTACCTGCTTGTAAAGCTTTCCCGTCTTGCATCAATGCTTCGATGCAATAGGTTTCCTCTGCTCCTGCAAAGCGTTCATTGGGCGTCTTTATTCCCTTTATGACGGGAACTGCCAAGATGTTTTCCGCGAAATCGGCATATACGTCCAACATCTGTTCCGTTTCAAAAATAGCCTCTTGTTTGGTAGCATGGGCAGTATGGCCTTCTTGCCAAAGAAACTCTGTCGTACGCAAAAATAGCCGGGTGCGCATTTCCCAACGCACCACATTGGCCCATTGATTGACCAACAGGGGAAGGTCGCGGTAAGATTGTACCCAGTTTTTATACGTGCTCCAAATCACGGTTTCCGAAGTAGGGCGCACAATGAGTTCTTCTTCCAATTTCGCCTCTGGATCTACGATAACCCCTGACTTGTCTTCGTTTGTTTTCAAGCGGTAATGGGTCACTACGGCACATTCTTTGGCAAAGCCTTCCACATGCTGCGCTTCCTTGCTCAAAAAAGATTTGGGAATGAACAATGGGAAATAGGCGTTCACGTGGCCCGTTTCTTTGAATCGGCGATCCAATTCGGCTTGCATTTTTTCCCAGATGGAAAATCCGTAGGGCTTGATGACCATACAACCACGCACTGGTGAGTTTTCTGCCAAGTCGGCTTGTTTGACCAATTCATTGTACCAGGAGGAGTAATCGTCAGCGCGTTTTGGAAGTGCCATGGGAATAGTAGGAATAGTATGCTTAGGGAAAAGAGAAATAGAGCGCAAAGTAAATAGAACCAAATCAATAATACCAAAAGCTCTGGGAAGCAAAAGAGTAAAAAGCCTCGAATGCTGCAAAATTTCCCGTGAACATTACATGAAAGGATGAGAAGGTATCCGGTACGCAGGTGGATACTTTTTTTTTTGTAATTATCTTGGATCGTAACAGCAGAACATTACTCCTTTTCCAAATGAAAACAAAAGACGGGATTCTCATTTTTAGCTTTTTGACTCTTTTTGCCACCACTTCTTTGGCACAATGGGAGCGCTTAAAACAACCTTCATTTCCTGAGGTAGGATATCTGAATGCGATCGACGGGATTTTGTATGCAGGTACCAATGCAGGAGGACTTTATAGTTCTCCGGATGGTGGAACTACTTGGACCAGATTCGATAACATTAAGGAAGACAATATTACAGCCGTCCAGAAATCAGGGGGATATTTGTGGGTTTCCTTATATAACGACTATATTCAATATTCCGATAATAATGGGGTGTCTTGGAATCAAATTGAAAATTATGATTTGTATAGCCCTGGATTTATCGATGTCCATGGGGCCGATACCTTATACGTGGCGAACTCATCCGGGCTCTATATTACCTATGACAGGGGAAAAACAATTGCTAAAAAAATTACATCAAGCAATGGTTTGCCTGACGACTGGGTATTCAAGACATTGAAGCGGCACGATACCTTGTGGGCACTTACAAATGGGGGAGCTTCCTATTCATTGAACGAAGGGACATCTTGGACTACCGTAGTAGGCCCAGGTGGGGTCGCTACCGAAGCTGCCAATACGATCGCATTCAATGGGGGCAAGATTTATCTGGTCACAAACACTGGTCTGTACGTTTCTTCCGACAAGGCAAAGACTTGGGTAAATCGAAGCACAGATTTGTCGGATAATCAATATTACGATATCGAATTCAGTGGGACTACCTTGTATCTGGGTTCAACAGGGGGTGTATACAAGTGCACCTCGGAAGGGGGACCTTGGAAAAATGTCTTTTCTTCTACGGATGCAACCAATTATGGCATCTTCGGATCCGATCTTCTTATGTTCAATTCCACCTTGTACGTAGCGACGGGGCCGCAGGGGATTTACAAGACTACCAATGGGGGTACTTCTTGGTTGCCTACATACGACGGGATTTATGCCGTAGACATACGGAGCATGGAGTATGTTTCCAACACGCTTTTCGTGGGCGACAAAAACTCCTTTTTCTATACGTCTACCAATGATGGCACTACGATCAATATCGCGACTACCTTGGGAGGAACCGTGACGTTCACGAAATACAATCCTTTTACCAAAAAACTATTCGTGAAAGACAGGTATGGGGTAAGTATCTATGATCCCGGTACGATGACACTTTTGAGCAGTGCCTACGCCAACGGAAGTGAAAGTGTCGAAGTGGAAGACATCGCATTTTATGGCGATACCGTAGTGGCATTAAATGGACAAACGTTGTATATGTACACAGGGGCATCCGGTATTTTCCAAAAATGGGTCGACTTGCCCGGTGGGAGCGATTTCAGCAAAGTATTTATCTATAAGGATACCTTGCTCGTGGCGCAGCAGCAAACCTCGAACATGTATCTGTCCAATATTAAAAACATATCGTTTAGCAGCGTGTCCCTCCCGATCAGGTATGGGGGTACTTGGACCGTGACAGAGATGAAATCGTCTGGCAATAAAATTTATGCCAGCAATTACGTCGGGTTATTTTCTTCTGAAACGGGAGGAAGATCTTGGAAAGAAGAAATAGGGCCATTTTCAGGATCGGATTGTGAAGGCGTGGAAGTCTGGGGTACTCATGTATTTGTGCCCGGGTATCAAGTTATTTACCATTCTCCAGATGGAGGCAATACGTGGGAGAATTTCTCCGATGGCTTGCACACAAGCCGGATAAACTGCTTGAAATACGGCAATGGCTATTTGTTTGCAGGCTCTGCAGGGGCCGGTGTATGGCGTTATAAACTGAATGGCGTCGTGACGGCATTACAAGAACCCATGTACCTAGAAGGGCGAGTAGCCGATGTATATCCTAACCCAAGCAAAGAAGCTATTTATTTGAAAAATGTTCCGGCTAACGAGGATTTTGAGATTCTGACACTGGAAGGTGTACGCATATTGGAAGGAAAATGGCAACAACTGCCGATTTCCGTCGTCGATCTTCCAAAAGGAGTATTTGTCGTAAGGACTAACAGCTCAGTTCTGCGATTCGTAAAAGAGTAATACGACTGCGGAAGAAATCGCCTGCTGCATATAGCGGCAGGCGGTTTTTATTTCATGCCGTTCGGTTTGACTCTATTTTGTAAGGATGCTCGTTGGCCCTTTTGAAAAAAATAGCTTGGCCTATTCCTGTTGCTTGGCATTTTCTTCCATTCCGACTTGTGCCAATCTGGAAGGAACTTACTCTACGACAACTTTGACAGGATGGTCTAAGGAAGAAGTCTTGAGGACATACACTCCTTTCGGAATATCCCTGACATCCCAATGACTTGCTTTATCGAGTCGTGCCACTACTGTGCCGGAGAGATTTGCACAGACGATATTCTCTAACTCTTGGGAAAAATAAAGGGTTTCTTTCACCGGATTCGGGAATAGGCGGAAGTCGGGATGGCGCTGGTCATTAGTAGGTATACTTGTCAGGATATATTTGCTCCCAACCATGATTTCTGACAATTCAATCGTGGCATTCTCGAGTTTTTGGGATTTATACGCATCTGCTTGAATGGTATTGGCGTTTGTAACGTAAAATACGAAGGTCAAAAGTGGTATCTACGCCGCTGTATCCAAAGGGCCCACATGTCGAGGTGGTGTCCTTGTATTGAATGTTGAAGGCATCCGCGTTAAAATCAACACTGTCTGTGTAGGTATAGCCCGAAGGTATATTGAATTTAACGAGCATATCTTGCCACCCGTCAATATCTTTATGTGTACCTACTGCATTTGCAATCTTGGAAGTAGAATCCTGTAAGGTGACATAGACATTCACGGAATATTCGGAAGTATTGGAAAAGGTAAAACGAAGCAATGCATTCCCTTTGCTTGCATCGAGTATTTTTTGGCTTCCATTAGGATTTTTACCGAAATGAAAGCCAAATGTTTCGTAGGTGCTATAAGGTTGGGAAACAGTGACAAGGCCCTTGTTGTGGACTATATCCCGTTGTATGGAATACGAAAATGTGCCCGGCTTATGCCAACACTGGCTTGGTTTACTGCTCAATGAGTCTATTCTGACAGGTCTAGAGTCTTGCGGCGACCATATAATGTGGTCAAATTCGGCAGTTTGACTGAAATTTTCATAGACATATCCCATGTCACCGTGAAATCCTGGAACTAGCTGGGCGAAAGCAGCAGTGGAAAATAGCAAAAAGAAGTAAAAGGTTGTTTTCATAGTAGAGAAATCATTGGTTTGTTCTTAGACGCGGATAGCCTTAATTGTTCCCAAAAAAAGTCAGAATGTGTATAAATAAGGGATAAAATAAATTGATCGGCGCAGGTTAACTTTCTTTTTTTGCCGACACGATCCTGTTTTTATTGTTAAAATCTTTGAACAGGAATATTTCGTCGTAATGCCTTCCTTTGAGCAGGTCGACTATTTTATTGCCAAAACGTTCATTTATTTCAAAATACACTTTTCCGCCTGGTACGAGATAGAGTTCGCAAAATCGGATAATAGCCGCATAATAGCGGACGGCATCTTCGTCGGGCACAAAGAGTGCCACAGAAGGTTCAAAATCAAGGACATTCCGGTTCATCAGCCCTTTCTCGGATTCGGTCACATAGGGAGGATTGCTCACCACGACGTCGAACATAGGATAGCTCGGCTGGTAATTGAAGATATCGTCTTGCACGAACATGACTTTGGAATTGTGGATCATGGCGTTTTTCCGGGCGGTTTGCAAGGCTTCTTTGTCGATATCCATGGCATATACTTCCGTCGGCGGCAATTCTTTGTCGATGGTAATGGCAATACAGCCGCTTCCGGTGCCCACGTCCAAAATTTTTACTTCGGATTTTGCCTTGTGTTGGCTCAACACCAGAGAAACCAGTTCTTCTGTTTCGGGCCGGGGTACCAGCACGCTCTTGTCCACAAAAAATTTACGGCCGTAAAACAGCGCCTCTCCCAAAATGTATTGAATGGGCTCGTGGTTCTTCAACCGCAGCATATAGGCGTCTAATTTGTTGAAAATGGAGTCTGAAAAGCTTTCGAGGGGCTCGCCTGCGATGATATATGTCTTGTACCAGCCAAAAATATTCTCAATAAGGATAAAACTTATGGATTTTGCCTCGTTTCGCCCGTAAAGAGGCTCCAATTCATCGGTGAGCTTGCGTAAAAGTTCTGAAGAGTTGGACACTCTATATGCACTCATTTTCACCAAGTTGTTCAACGTATAAAGATAAGGATTTCATGATGAAAAGCAGGATATTTAATCAAAAACAACAAAATAAACGAATCGGGGAGCCAGCATGAGAATGAATCGACATAGCGGAAGGTCGAATATAAATCCTCTCCCGAACTGTTTCCTAACGTAATTGGACGATCGTGACACCATCGCCCCCTCTGTCGGCATGTTCATCCTCCATTTTTACTACTTCATTGTAGTGTTTCAGGTGCTCTCTGACCACTTTCCGCAATACCCCATTTCCTTTGCCGTGCACAATGCGCAATTCGTTTTGGCCTACTAGGATGGCTTGGTCGATCACGCTGTCCATTTTGGAAATGGCTTCATCGGCCCGGAGGCCTCGTATGTCGATCTGAAACCCCAAGTTGGTCTTTTTCTCCACCAAGTCTACACCGCTCGTGGAATAGGTATAAGTAGGGCTTGAAGAAGCTTTTTTGGATGCTTTTTCCAACCTGTTCAATTTGACATAGGATTTGATGTTGCCGATGGAAATTTCTGCTTCATTTCCTTTGATGGCCACTACTTCCGCAGCACTTTCGCTTCCGTCCACATGCACATAATCTCCCACAACAATAGGTCCGCTTATTTTTTGAGGCGCCTTGGGCTGAGGTTTGGGGCTTTCTGGTTGCACGGACTTTTTATATCCTTCCAGTTCGTTCCGCAAGGCCTTGGTTTTCTCTTTGTCGGCCAAATTTTCTTTGATGAGCCGAATGGTGTTTTCTACTTTCTTGTTGCTTTCTTCCAAAATACGCGAGGCTTCCGACTTCGCCTGATTCAGGATGAGTTTTCTGTTTTTTTCTACCTCTGCTTTCAGCTCGCTGTATTGCTGGGTAAGGTGGGAGAGACGGGTATTTTTCTCTTCCAGCTCTTTGTTCTTTTTACGGTAGATGTCCAGTTCTGCCTTCAGGTTTTTGCTGATGCTTTCAAATTGGACAAAATCGTCGCCCAAAATATCTTTTGTTTTCCGGATAATGGAAGAAGGAAGCCCGATTTTTTGCGCGACTTCCAAGGCATAGGAATTTCCGGGAACTCCTACTTGCAATTGGTAAGTGGGACTGAGGGTTTTTTCGTCAAACAACATGCAGGCATTGGTCATCCCTTCCGTTTCGTCGGCCATTTTTTTGAGATTGGAAAAATGGGTGTTCACCATCCCAAACACTTTTTTAGCATTCAATTCTTCCAATACCGATTGTGCAATGGCTCCTCCATATTTAGGATCCGTACCCGTACCGAATTCATCCAACAATACGAGGGTGTTTTCGTCAGAATTTTCCAACATGAAACGCATGGCGCGCAGGTGTGAACTATACGTGCTCAATTCGTTTTCAATGGATTGCTCATCTCCAATGTCGGCAAAAATCCGGTGGAAAATCTGCATGGAACTGCCTTCCCCCACGGGCACGGGCAGACCGCACTGAAACATATAATGCAACAGTCCGACAGCTTTCAATGTCACGGATTTACCACCGGCATTGGGGCCTGAAACGAGCAGGATGCGTTGAGAAGCATCCATTTCCAAGCTGAAAGGGACGGTCACTTTGCCGCTTGCTTCGTGGTTCATCCACATGATGGGGTGACATGCGTTACGCAAGACTGTTTTCTTTTCCGTGTTGATTTTCGGGAAGATAGAACGGGTTTTTTCCGCAAATTGTAGTTTGGCGAAAAGAAGGTCGAACTCCCCTAAGATGTCCACATTGCGGGAAACATATTCCAAATTATGCCTTAAAAGTTCGGCCAAGTGCATCAAGAGCCGTATGATCTCCCTTTTCTCGTCCAATTCCAGTTCACGGATCTTATTGTTGTCATCAAACACCTCCACCGGTTCCACAAAGGCTGTCTGTCCGCTGGCAGATTCGTCGTGGATGATGCTTTTTAGCTGTCGTTTGTATTCTGCCCTCACTGGGATGACGAGCCGGCCGTCCCGCACGGTAATATTGTGTTCCTCGTCGGTAATTCCCTGTTGGTGATTGGACCGAAGCATATCGTCCAGCTTTCGCCGTACTTTTGTCTTGAGGTTTCCCAAATTGCGCCGTATTTCTTTTAACTCTTGGGAGGCGAAATCGGATACTTTCCCTGTATCATCGATAATCCGGATCAATTCTTTTGCAAAATATTCATCTACCACCAAGCCGTTGGAAAGGTGGTATGTTTCGCTATTATGTTCTGCTCCGTACTTTTGGAAGAAGGTTTTTAGCTCTTTGGAAGAATGCATGATCTTGCGGAGCTCAAAAAATTCGGCTTCCGAAATATACATGCCTTCTATTTTCGCTTTTTGCAATAGCTCCGATACATCGAGGAATTCGATGACAGGAAAACCCAATCCTTCAGAGAGCAAACGCGCTACTTCTTGGATTTTTTTACCTTCCCGTTCGATATGGGACATGTCGGAGGAAAACGTGCTGTTTTCCAGGAGCGTTCGGCCGACAAGGGTTTTACACAAAGAAGCAACAAAGGCTTTGATAGAAAGAAAGCCCAGCTTCTCTTCGATAGTACTTGGAAATAACATGGAACAAAAAGACCTTAACTTTGGTTGATTTTTATTGAATACTGTGCCACTCTCTTTTAGTTTTGCAGTTCAATTTCGTAGTACAAATATCATACAATAAACCTTTAAACGCGAAAACCTATGAGTCTAGTTGGAAAAAAAGCGCCTGCATTTGTTGCGCCGGCTGTCATAAATGGCATTGAAATAGTAGAAGATTTTACCCTTGAGCAGTATTTGGGGAAGAAGTACGTCGTGTTTTTTTTCTATCCTTTGGATTTCACATTCGTTTGCCCAACCGAACTATTGGCTTTCCAAGAATTATTGTCGGAGTTTGAGAAAAGAGATTGCGCAGTAGTGGGTTGCTCCGTCGATAGCAAATATTCGCATTTCGCGTGGTTGACCACCCCGAAAAACAAAGGAGGGATAGAAGGAGTGAAATACCCGGTTGTGGCCGATTTGTCCAAATCGATTGCTTCTAACTATGGGGTTTTGGCAGGCGATTTTGGGTATACCGAAGATGGGTTGATGGATTTTCAAGGAGCTCCTCAAGCATACAGAGGAACTTTCCTGATCGACAAGGAGGGTGTTGTGCGCCATTGCGTCATCAACGATTTTCCATTGGGGCGCAACATCCACGAAACGTTGCGTATGGTCGATGCGCTCATCCACAATGAAAAATATGGCGAAGTATGCCCTGCCAACTGGAACGAAGGCCAAGACGCGATGAAAGCGACTGCAGAAGGTGTAGCTTCTTATCTTTCGGTACACTGAGGATATCCTCTTTAATTAAAGTTAACAAAAAGGCAACCGTCGTATGGTTGCCTTTTTGTTTTCCCGTCTTGTCCTTCCCAAAAAAAATCCCAATTTTGCCTTCTTGACGAAAATTTAGCCTTCCCATCCCCTCAAAAATGCCTGAATCAATAAAAGTATACGCCCCTGCTACGGTGGCCAATGTAACATGTGGGTTTGATGTGCTGGGTTTTGCTGTCAACAACCCCGGCGATGAAGTGGAACTGAAACTAAGCGATATACCAGGGGTACACATCAAGCGGATCACGGGTGACAATGGAAGACTTTCCTTGGATCCAATGAAGAATACCGCAGGAATCTCCATTTTAAATTATTTGAAATTCCATGGGATCGAAAAAGGAATAGAGCTCACGCTCCATAAAAAGATGCCTTTGGGCAGTGGATTGGGTTCCAGCGCGGCCAGCACTGTGGCAGGCGTGTTTGCGGTGAGCAGGCTGTTAGGAAGGAACGAATCGGCTCTCGAGTTGCTTCCTTTCGCCATGGAAGGGGAACGCATTGCCTGCGGAAGTGCCCATGCCGACAATGTGGGTCCTGCCATGTTTGGAGGATTTGTCCTGATCCGAAGTTATGACCCCTTGGATGTGGTGAAAATCCCGACTCCGGAAAATTTATACGCGACTATCCTGCACCCGCACATCGAGGTAGAAACAAAAGATGCACGGAGCATTTTGCCCCGCTATATTCCTTTGAAGGATGCCATTACCCAATGGGGGAATGTGGGAGGGCTCATCGCAGGTCTGATGATGAAAGATTTTGGCCTCATAAGCAGGTCGCTGCAAGATGTGATCGTAGAACCGAAGCGCGCGATCTTGCTCCCTGGTTTTTATGAAGCAAAACATGAGGCCATGCAAGCAGGAGCATTAGGAGGTGGTATTTCGGGATCCGGGCCTTCGATATTCCAATTGAGCAAAGAAGAAGAAACGGCGCATAAAGTAGGGGTCGCCATGCAGGCCGTTTATAAGGAATTAGGCATAGGAAGTGAAGTCTATGTTTCGAAAGTAAATTTGGAAGGGCCTGTCGTATTGTAGATTTTCACTTTTTTGCCGAAATAATACAATGGGTGTATTCATGTAATACGATGGCCTTTTTGCCGTTCTTTCGTTGATTTTTCTTGCGTAAGAAATGGACGCAACAATCCGTTGCATTCATTTTTAGCACATATCCTGGATTTTATTACATTAAAAAGCGACTCTTTTTGTTACCTTGCACAGTTTTTGAGGTATAAATTGTAATTTTGTAGCAATTTTTTGTCTTATTTCTGGTAGGTGGTTAAACAATAATTTATGAATCTAATTAACGTAGCAAATGGTACCGCGTCTTGGTTTTCACGCGGGTCAAAAATCGGCCTGTTTGTGCTGTTGTCCCTGTTTTCCATGAGTGAGCTAAAAGCGCAAACTCCCTTGCAAATGAACGGGAAATTGAAATTGGTCGGAAAGCAGTTGAGTAATGAATGTGGGGATCCTGTTCAGTTGAGGGGGATGAGCTCACATGGATTGCAATGGCACTTGAATTGCATGACGGCAAGCTCCGTCAAATCACTTGCCACAGATTGGAAAGCGGACGTTATTCGCTTAGCTATGTATGTAGAGGAAGGCGGATATGTAGGAGGTACTACGACCCAATCGGCGTGGAAACAAACGATCGACAGCCGGGTAACATTTGCCGCCCAAAATGGATTGTACTGTATCATCGATTGGCACGTGCTTACTCCTGGAGATCCGAATGCGGATCTCGATGCTGCCAAAGATTTTTGGGACTATATGTCTAGCAAGCATAAAAACGACAAAAATGTCATATACGAAATCTGCAATGAGCCCAATGGGGTGAGTTGGTCGACTGTGAAAACCTATGCGAACGCCATTATTCCCATTATCCGCGCGAATGATCCTGAAACGATCATCATCGTGGGCACTCCCAACTATAGTTCCGATTTGAGTTCCCCTGTTTCAGACCCTTTGCCGACGGCAAACACGCACAATGTTATGTACACCTACCACTTCTATGCGGCTACCCATATGTACAGGCTGAATGATTTTACGAACAGCCTTTCCCAATTGCCTGTTTTTGTGACCGAATGGGGAACAAGCGAGGCCTCGGGAACAGGAAGCTTGAACTTGGATGGCGCGAAACAATGGTTGGACGTCATGGCCGGAAACAATCCGAACAAAATGAAAATAAGCTGGTGTAACTGGAGTTTTTCCGATGCCTCGGACAACACGTCTGCCGCACTCGCCGCCAATGCCTGCGGCAGCCAAAGTTGGACCACTACGAGCACTTCAGGGGCGCAGGTAAAAACATGGGTATCTTCCGCCGATAATTTTACGACCTGTAATCTGGTTACCTGTAAATCTCCCAACTTGGGTAGCGATGTATCGCTGTGCGGAGTTTCGGGAGGAATTACGCTTAATTCCGGTCTTACCACAGCCACCAATCGAACATTTACATGGAAAAAAGATGGCCAAGCGATTTCGGGGACCGGTCCTACGCTGGCGGTTACGCAAGCAGGAAAATACACGGTGGTCGTAGATTCAGGGACATGCGAGCAAAAGGATAGCGTGATCGTATCTGCCAGCCTTCCCGCTGTCAATCTCGGCAACGCTATCACCCTATGTAATCCAGCCACTGCGACACTGGATGCCGGGGTGACGGGAACTGGTATTGCCTATGCTTGGACAAAAGATGGCCAGGCAATCGCAACAAAAACCAAGACGCTTTCCGTTTCCTATGCAGGCACCTATGCAGTCACGGTCAGTGCCACAGGATGTGATTCGAAAACTGGCAGTGTGGTGGTGACCTCTTCTTTGCCCACCATCACAGGCGATGACAATGTGTGCGCAAATGCACCTGTCACCTTGACGGCTTCCGGTTCGGGTCCTTTTTCTTGGTACATTGTGGCCATGGGAGGATCCAGTGTAGCAACTGGTACTACGTATACTCCTTCCCCGACGGCTACGACCACGTATTACGTGGAGTCTGGCGGGGGAACGCAATCTACGTTCGGTCCCACAGATCCCGGTACGGCGCCTTGGGGTTTGACCAGCACCGACTACAGTTCGGCAGACAAACAGCTTTTGTACACCGCTTCTGCGAACGAAACCTTGGTTTCCTTGGACGTGAGTTCTCCTTCTGCCCAAAGCATTCAAGTGAATGTGACTGATAATGGCAGCTCTACCTTGGTGAAGACCGTGACAGTAACAGTTCCATCGGGGATGTCTACGGTAGCGATAGGAGCTTCTTTGACCTCAGGAAAAACCTATCGGTTGGATGGGGCAGGAACGACAGGCTCTTTGACGTTTCGGCAAAACAGCACTGGAAACACGCAACCTGCCGTGTATCCTCAAACAATTGCCAATGTAGGTACCTTGACTTCCAATGCCAGCTATTCGATGGGTTGGAGCCTTTTTTACAACGTAAAGATATCTACAGGAAGTGCGTGCGCACGTGCTCCTTTTACGGTGACTACACAAACATGTAGCGGCTTGGAAGACGAAGAAGCCTTGTTTTCCAACATGCAAATTTATCCCAACCCATTTGAGTCCGGCTTTACCGTCAAATTGGGTGCCAATTATGGGGTGGCCGAAATGATCGAAGTGCGGGACATGGAAGGACGTTTGGTAGAT
>OUNM011043336.1_pt1 | contig 22845 bp, 32 predicted proteins | sample 1769961 | NCBI WGS metagenome assembly OUNM01 (sample SAMEA3914820, study PRJEB12502) | metagenome | biome: forest; material: soil | place: USA | collected 2012-03-12 | depth 0.3 m | reverse complement strand
GGTTAGGAGGAGGCCATATCCCGGTAACAACGACATGGACAAGGGTGGTCGGCGGATCAGATAAAAAAACATTGGCCAGGGGGGTGTCGAACGCTGTCAAGTACACAGTAATCTGTTCACGGTGCGTCGGCTGTGGGCGGATCTCTGTCGCCACGTCTCCACACCATCAGGACCACCCCCTCCGCTCCTCGTTCTCCATTGGGCTTCGCGACCTCCCTGGTCCGCAAACCGGTGTCCACAAGCGACGGGTCACAGCAACCCTACCTGCCGCGCCAAGGGTCCTCGCCATCCGGGTGTCCGCAACGGGACCCATCATCCCAGCATCCAGCTTCTTCTTTCTCCTGGTTCTCCGCCTCGGCGAGAAACGGGTCGTGAACAAGGGAGGAGCAGGAGGAAGGGGGGGCGTGTGCCGAGGCAGCGCTAGCGCAGCCCCTGTCCGGCATTTCGGCCACACCATCTGACCATCTTATCAATCAGATAACTTAATCAGCCCACTGCGGGGCTCGAGGATGCCCCAGTCAGCCAGGGTCTGGTGGTGTCATCAGACCTTCAAGATCCTCCTCAACTTGCCGACTCAACAGCAAGAACTGACGCGACACCGATGTCGGGCCGATGCGCGAATTAAGAGGCAAGGTAGCTGTTTCTGACCTGCAAGTCACCCAAGCTCGAAGCTCGGATGGTCAACGTGGACGAACGCCATGAGTCCTGACCCAACACCCGTTCGCTGCAGTGGCTTTCCTTCCCCCCTGCCAGACCTCGCCAGTGGCCAGCCATCCGTTTCAGACATCCCAGCCACCTCAAGCCTCTCAATCACGCTCGACTTGTCCAACACTCCTACCGCCATGGGATCCAAATTCTGGCCGAAACGGGGCTCCCCGGGCATCTTGCATCACATTGTGCGTCGGCTCCAGATCGTGTCTCTCGTTTTACGCTCTGCATGGCGTAACAAACGTTGGGATGAAAACCCTAACAACTTATAGACCGAGACTCTGGTAGCCTTCGAGTTTGGTTCCAGCGCCAAGCCCAAGCCACACAGCATCCTCTTCCTCGGAGGTCTCGGCGACGGCCTCGGCACAACCTCATACGTGGCTGATGTCGTACAAGGGCTGGAACCCACCGAGTGGTCGCTCTTCACCGCAAACCTCACCTCCGCCCACCAATCATGGGGCTTCGGCCACCTCGACAGGGACACGGATGAGATCGCCGAGTGCATCGACCACATCACCGAGTACAAGAAGTCCCAGTTCGGCAGCCCAGGCAAGCTCGTCCTGATGGGCCACTCTACAGGGAGCCAATGCGTGCTGCACTACCTGTCGCGGCCAAACCCGCACACCAGCACGCCTGCCTTTGATCGGGGCCTCGAGCACCGCAAGCGCCCTGTCCTCGACGGCGCCATCATGCAGGCGCCCGTTTCAGACCGCGAGGCCATCCACTGGATCATGCGCGAGGGCTTCCTCGGCAGGAGCCCCAGCGAGCTGCGCGAGACCTATGACAAGCTCGTGGCGCTAGCGAGGCAAAATTCCGACGGGCCATACGACACCATGCTGCCGATATCCTTGACCCGACAGTTTGGGTACCCATCCAACACCCCGGTCAGCGGGAGGCGGTTCTTGAGTCTCGTCAGCCCGGAGAGCCCGCAGTCGCCCGCAGAAGACGACACGTTCAGCTCTGATCTCGAGGACGAGCAGTTGGCTGAGACTTTTGGCATGATCCGCGCCCAGCGTTTGCTCCGGTATCAGTTGATGGTGCTGATGTCTGGCGCGGACCAGTCGGTCCCGGACTGGGTAAACAAGGAGCAGGTGCTGGCGAGGTGGAAGAAGGTCACAGATCACAACGGCGAGGCCAGGATATGGGACGATCGCAGTGGCCTGATACCGGGGGCGTCTCATGCATTGAGCAACGACGACCAGGCCGAGCCACGCGCGTTTCTTGTCAAGAAGGTCTTGTCATATTTGGCCGATGTCAAGAAGAATCAATAATTGATTGCGTTCAACTTCATTCTTTGCATGGACCTTCTCCCTGCTCCTTCTCCCCAAGCCCAACTTCTTGCACCGTCACCTCCTCAAGCCATCTCCATGCCCATCCCAGGAATCTTGTCCAGCCCTGTTACGAGGATTTGTCAGCTCAACTCCCTACTGCAAAAAGAGGGAGGGTAAGGTCGCCCAGCAACGAGGGCCAACTTACATCCGTCAACGTTCTCAGCAACGTTCTGAGGAATGGTGCAACTCATCGCCTCCTCCGAAGTCTGCGTCCGGAGTTCCTTGCAGACGGCATTGCCGCAGCGAGCATCCAGGGCACGCTGAAGGGAGTCGCCCTTCCACCCAAAGACATAGTCGCCGTGCTGCGAGTAGCCAACGTTGTCGCCTGTGCTCCAGACGAAGGGCTGCGAGCCATCCGTTGGCCAAAGGTCCTTGCTGTTGAACTCCCGAGTCTAGGTAGGTAGTTGATGCGTCCATCATCAGCAATGCCCTGCCTGTTCACATGTTTTGATCATCACTCACATCCCACATCACCTCGTACATCAGCTGCGGCAGCCGCACGGGGTGGGTCGACGGGCAAGTGCCGACAGACTCAAAGGTTCCGGTTTGAGGGTAGGCGACGTGGCTCTTGTGGTCTGGGCTGTCAATATTCTTGCCGTCCCAGCAGGTGGGAAAGGTGACAGTGGTGCGAATGCCGCCGTCGCAGAAGCCTGTGGGAAACTTCTGGGAATCTGTTCCCGTGCAGGGCGCGCCGCCGCGGTCATAGCCGGACCCGAGGCAACGGTGGCACAGCTGCTTCTGCATGTTTTTGCTCTCGCGCAGGCCGGCGTCTCCCACGAGCATCCGGAAGCCGGGCTTGAAGGCAGTCACGGTTGTCTTTCCGTCGTAGGGCGGGATGTAATACACGGTTACTCCACCACTGCATGAGTTTCGAAGTGTCAGTCGTCGCCATGCTCAGCAACAGAACAAACACCGTGCATGTGCGACATACTCTGCGCGCAGGCCAACGTTGGGGAACTGGCGTACCCGCTTGTACGTTCCGTTGCGGGCCCGGAAGTACAGCACGGCCGTCCAGTAGTTGGAGAAGTCCTCGGAGAAGGTGCAGCTGGTGCAGGTAGATTTCTTGACAAGATCGTGTGTGGTCGGGTCCATGCTGACGTTGAAAGAGTTACCTCCAACAACCTGGTGGACGTGGGGAGACATGGCCACTCCGGGGTTGACCAGGGGGTCCATCCGCCCAACAACGAGCTGCGAGCAGCCGAACCGAATCATTTGCTGTGCGGCTGCCCCATGCGCGAGGAGCGCAAGGCTGAGAGTCGTGTACTTCATGATTCGTGGTTTGGCAGAGTCGCGGAAAGGAGACAGGACTTGTGGAAGAGTGGTTCAGCAACGAAGGGTGGTTGATTGTGGCTTCTGGTTTATGACACCCAAGATACAGCCAACATCCGGAACCAGGGATTGAGTTCAACCGCCCCTGAATCAAGAGACTGGTTCATCCGAGTCCTAAATACGCGGGTGTTCCATCCCGGCCGGGAAGGAAACGGATGCCGTTCCACACCATGTGAACAACCCATTACTCCGCACGTGGAGGGGAGATTAGAGTCTTGGAGTCGGCAGTTGTGGTCTTTCTAGAATCTGGAGCGGGCGCAGCCTGTCAGGAAGGCGGTAATATCCGGTCAATCAACCACCCCTCCTCGCCACATAACACGCGGCATCGGCTGCGCAGGCAATCTGGGAGAATGGGGCTAAAGCAGAGCACAGCGATAATCGACCCCCCTCTTGACATCATCCCTGTCGCGACTTTGACGGCTAGATTTAAACTGATGCAGGTGCTATTCACGGTGCTTGTGCTCGTGCTGGCACTTCCCAACGTCGTTAACCACGTTTCGTCATGATGCACAGCGGACTGTCCTCCTTTGCCCTAACTGTTGCGGCCACGGCCCTGCTGCCGTCTGGCACGCATGCCGCCCGTTCTTGTGACAGTTCGACGGCTGGAACCTTTCAATATCGCCTGGGTGATGTAAGATACGACAGCCCGGATCCCGACAAGGCCAATGGTCTCTCCACCATCGCAGCCAGTCTCCAGAGCAGCAGCCAGACACCTTTGTATGAGTGCGTTGCCCAATGGCCCGAGGCATGGGCCGGCCGATACGAGGGCGGCAGCAATTTGATTTGGGGCGACTGCATTTTTACTGGTGCTGGAACAGGCCAGGACGAGACCGTCTCGTTTGCAGTCGACTGGAAGGTCAAGACCATGTACTTGGCTCACACCTTTGCCTGCTCCAACAAACAAGGGTATCATCTCCTTTTCTCCTGTATAATGCAACCTTCGCTACGACCTCTGCTATCCCCAGCTGACCGACATGAACCAGATCCAAGGGTCTCGCAACCGGGTCAATCAACCTGGACTTCAACTGCACCATGGCAGATGACAACGCGTATTGTGTTCCGAAGAGCACAGCCACGGGGGCTCGTCCGACTCTCAACATCAACACCAAACTGGCAGCGGCCGCCGTGGGTACATCTACGACATGCGCGGACAGCTCGAAGCAATACCAGTCATGGAGAGTGGAACAGTGGCTCCGGCAGATTGAGATGCAACCTGGGTCCTCACCGACTGACCCCAAGTTGACTTCCGACACGGGCCCGTCCTTCACACTGAAAGGTATGGCAAGCGGAAGCGTGTTCAGTTGCACCAATTCGGGGAAACAGAACGGCACCTTCGAGGGTACTTGCCAGTCGCAGTCGGCCAGCGCGGTGGCAACCCCTGACACCACTTTCAGCTTCGATCCCAAGCTCAACATTCTGGAGATCTCTCAACATTGGAAGTGCAGTGACTCGTAAGTGCCCCTGGACTCTCATCATCGCTTATATTCAGTTTCCTGACACGACTTGTCCTCAGGTCTTCCTTCGACGCGGTGGGCGTCAGCTACATGCAAGCAGCCTGCGAGCGCGTCTTCAACAGCAATCAGTTCACTTGCACCTCGGACCCTGTTTGGGTTGGCACTGGGGCCGTTTGAGCCATTGCGAATCTTGTGGGAAATGCGAGAATGGTCGCTTAGAAAATGCCCTCACGCTTCTAGAAATACAACCTCACGTTCTCGTAGTCGTGCTTCATTGCGCCCTCGTATCCGCCACAACAAGTGCTGCCGCACCCCCTTTGCCCACTTCCCCAATCGGCGTGTTGACCCCGGACCCGTTCCCGCTAACCTCGGCAGCAACGGCCCTCAAATCCTTCGCCATCACCTCCATCCGTAAATCGTCCTTGAGCGCCACACCCCCGGCCTTGGCCAACTCGTCAAACGGGAACGCCCGCGACTCTCCCGTCACCCGGTATCCCCGGCGGCCATACCACGCAATCAACTCGGCCCGCGACGCAATCACCTTCATCTCCATCGTCTCCGAGCCCCAATTCTTCCGGCAGTGGTCCTCGGCAGCGGCCAGCACCTGCCGGCCGATCCCGCCCCCCTGGCGACGAGGTGACACGGCAAACATGCCGAAATAAGCGAGTTTGGCGGTGCGGCGGACGAGCTCGCAGCAGGCGATCACAGGGCGCGCACTCTCGGCCAGGTCCGGGTTGTCTTCGGGGCAGGTGGCGATCAGGACGGCGCTATCCGTATCGGTGATCTTGGCGAGAAGGCCCTCGGTGTCGATGCGGGCTCCTGCTAGGAGATCGGCTTCGGTGGTCCACCCTAGTCTGCTTTCATCGCCGCGGTAGGCGGATTCTACTAGGGGGTGGAGGCGCGCGACATCGTCGGCGGTGGCGATGCGGAAGTCGAGGGTGGCCATGGTGCAGCGAATGAGTCCGTGTTGGGTCCAATGGGGGGGCCAATTCGTCTTGTGAGGTAGAATAGCGAAGAGGCAGGAGTTATTTGGTATTTTTTTGGACTTTTTTTGTTGACACGAGACTGGAAATCTTCTTTCTGGGTCCGAGTGAAAAAAAATGGTCCTGAGTCATGTCAGGGGAAGGGCGTCAGGGGTAACGTTAGTCGGGATGGCCGGCAACCTCGATTATTATGGAGCACATTTCACAGGATCGATATTAATTATCCACCAAAAAATACATACAGCACCAGGGATTCGCTGGTCGTCACCGACCCAACTACTGATCTGGCTCTCACGAGTTTCACTAGGGGAGAGCGGACGGGATCCCGTGTTCTCTCGCGGATATGGCCGTATGTGCTAGTGGGGCTGCAAAATCGAGTCGATGTGTGCCATAGCGTGAACGTAATCTTTTCATCAACACCCCTTCGTATTATCTCCTGCCCGATATCTACCTCGAGAATCCGACTCGTAAACCTAATCTTCCCAAATCGCAAAGTTCACAAAGTGGGTAGCCTGTTCTTTTTGCATTTCTACAGGAACGGGAATCTCGGTACCACCTTGTACGTTTCTGGGGGCTTGGGGGGCAAAGTAAGAAATATAGAGGGATTCCGAAATGGTCTACTGGTTATCGGAGAGGGTAGTGCCCAGAAGCCGGAAGTGTTGGTCGCGATTAGCGCAAAGCCCCAGATGGCATCACATCGGTTGTAAATCCGTTAGAGGCTCTGAGCTTGAACGCGACAAAAGCCCCCGCTCAGCACCACCTCAGCTTGTCAGACTACCTCGGCACCTACTTTGCTTAATTAATGCAGGGATTTCCCAAAATACAGGGACTGTTCACTGAAAATGGCCATTTGGAGTCCCGTTGGTTACGTAGATATTCTTGGGGCAGTTGGTACCGTCAGACTGTAGTGTTGGCTCTCACACCAAGCATAACGCTCTTTTCGTCACCAATGCGCGTCTTTACACCATATTCAGATTTAACAGGTCTCGGAATGCCACACAAAATCCACACACCTCCGATCCCAATCTCAAACGTCATAGTACCGCCTCCTAATCAACCCTCTTGTGCTTTACCAACACCGGTGCCATTCCCTCCTTCAACTCAAACGAACAGAACCCGCTCGCCGCGCAGAGGCCGCTCATATTCTCTCCCACGGCAAACTTCTCCGTCCCAACAAAATTGGCTTCGCCCTTCTTCAACTCAAACCTCAGCCTAAAGTCGGTCGTCGGCGAGGCGGTTGCCGCATTGTCTGACTTGAGCATGGCAAAGGTCCAGTTGCCACCCGGCACGTCCGAGCAGTTGTTGACGACGCCGTAAGGGGGCTCCTCGAAGGTCCACTTTCCGACGCACATGGCTGGGGAGACACTGGTGTCGTTCGGGTCAGAGATGGTGATGTTGATGACGCTCCATGGAGAACTGCCGGGGCGGCCGGAGGGCGAGAAAGTGGTGAGGCGGGAGACCTCCCATGGCTTGGGGGCGGGTTTTGCCGTGGCCAGGGAGCCGAGGCAAACAAGAGAAGCGAATATCGTTCTGGAGTGCATTTTCGGCAACCGCTGGGTATTGCGAACCTGCAAAGTGCTTGCCGATGATGTTGTTGACCTGGAATGCGTGGACACGGTCCAAGCCTCTTTATACACAACTTGCGACGTGGCCCGTCTGGAAGCAACGTTGCGGCGAGATGATGACCCGGGATGAAGTACGACCTCAGATCTCGTTCCGGGTTGTCGGACCTGACTCCAAGAATAGATGGTACAACACAGAGATGGCCGGACTGTGCGAGCAAAAGCCCTCACGGCTAAAAAGCAGTGCAACACAACAAACGCGTCCAGCTATGCGAGGTCCCTGTCTCCGATCATCCAAGGAAAACGAACGATCTCAGTCTCAGACGTGTCTAGTAGAATTCATGTCACCAACCAAATTCCTTCCCACGGCAACGCGCTGCCTGCTGTCCCACGAGGCCAAGTGCCTAGCAAAGAACCGTCCTCAACTCAGGGCCTTGTGGCCGATTACTACAGCCGTGGTAATAATAACCTTCGGGTCCGAGAGTCGGATTGCTGGAGCAGCTACGCTTGTTTCTAGGAGAGAAACCATCGCCTTGCAAAACTCAACCCCAATAATATCAAACAAAGCTCATAAGCAAGCCACTGCGGCGCCGAACCACAAATCAGTCGTTGTTGAATTGTGACTGGTCAAAGCAACAAAACTTGGCACATGACCGGGCCAGATCTGCCAAGGCACATGCGGTCAATGATGCGCAATCATTGCAGCTTGGCAAGGAAAAGCGGCTGGCTGGGCACCCTCAACAAGATAAAGGATCAGCAGAGCACTGGAGAAACGGCATCGTTTCATAGGGCAGTGAACGACCAAACATGGGATCCCAGCCCTGTGACTTGTTATCGGGAGCTGTTGTGTGACTTTCCTCCTCCGTACCAGTACCTAACCCCATTTTGGATGGTTGTGTTTTTCTTCATTCTCTTCCGTTCAATGTTGTTTCTCGTCGTTTCGTTCATTTTGTCTCAGGTAAAAACGCTCTAGCTTTCCCTTCCTGCCTTCAACCCAACATTACAAACATTGCCTTTGCGTCTCGATGATCGAGGCATCTGGTGGCGAGTGTCCTGGCCGGTACAGAGTACTTGCACAGGGATCACAGCCACAATCCCGACAGGCGGCAGATGATGCAAGACGTCCGGGTGCCAGCCAATCATTGCCACGGAACCAGGTTTGTCTCCTCACCGAAACCAGGCATCTGCCCTCCATCCTGGCAAGCACAGCCCATTGCCGACAATATGCATAGCTTCGGCCGAACAAGGCATTGGATCGTACTTACGTAGGAGGGAGGCTGCCAACCCCTCTTTCACGAGGATGCGGGGGCATAAGTAGCGGCCTGTCAGTCTCCCGAGCCTGATGAGCACGCTGCACCAGCGTTCTTACCAACACATCCTCCTCGTCTGTGATTTTCCAAGGTTGAGACGCGGCTTTCGTCACGGATACTCTGACGGTTTGAAGCACAACGGATCAAAATGACTTCTCACATTTGCCACATCGTTCCCCCGTACCTGCTCAGAGGCATTGTCGAGAGCGAGGCTGTTGAAGACGAGGACTACCGGCAGTGCGCCCGTAACACACTGGAACACCGAGCTCACTTCACGGCCAAACGATGCGACCGATTCATCACCCTGAGCCAGCCCCATGCTGCGCGCGCCCACGCGGGACCCAGCACCCAGCAGTCCATTGTCCCCGAGATCCTTCTCCGGCACATTGCCGAGTCTGAGGACGTTGACGAAGCAACGAGGGCGCGTGCCAGGAGCGACATTGAACACACCCAGCGCGTCATCTCGCAATACCAGAAGGCATTGGTTCCCGAGGAGGGAGAAGAGGAAGAAGAGGAAGAAAAGGGTGCGGTGGCCACGGCCGCGAAGGCGAAGCCCAAGCCCAAGCCCAAGCCGGCCCCTGCCGCCGGATTCTACCGCGCCGTCTACGACGCGAAGAATGACCCCGATGAGGACGACCTCCCCGGCAAGGTTGTTCGGGTGGAGGGCCAGAAGGAAACCCAGGACGCTACGGCGAACGACGCCTACGACAACGTCGGGAGGGTCCTGGACTTTTACCTTGCCCAGTTCAACTGGAACAGCATCGACAACAAGAACATGCACGTCATCAGCAGCGTCCACTTCTCCAAGAAGTACGAAAACGCATTCTGGGACCCGGATCGCATGCAGATGGTCTTTGGTGACGGCGACAAGTTCCTGTACCGCTTCGCGAGCTGCCTGGATGTCATCGGCCACGAACTGACGGTAAGGAGAGCCCGTGTCACAACTTGCTTGCTCTCCGGACAATACTGACTGACACGTCCAGCACGCTGTTACCGAGCACACGAGCCCGCTCGTGTACCAGGGACAGCCCGGCGCTCTGAACGAGCACATCTCGGACGTGTTCGGCATCATGGTCAAGCAGAAGTTCGAGAACGAGACGGCCGACAAGGCGGACTGGCTGATCGGCGAAGGCTGTCTGCTCCCGGACGTCAAGGGCGTCGCTCTCCGGAGCATGAAGGAGCCCGGAACCGCTTACAATGACCCGCGTTTTGTGAGTCGACTCAGCGCCGGCTGTTTGTCGCCTAGAGCGGACCCCTCATGGCTGACCGTCAACAGGGCAAAGATCCGCAGCCTGCCACCATGGCCGACTACAAGCCCACCAGTGACGACAACGGCGGGGTGCACTTGTACAGCGGCATCCCTAATCGGGCCTTCTACCTGGCGTCGGTGGCCTTTGGAGGCTATTCCTGGGAGAAGGCCGGCCAGATCTGGTGGAAGACCATGAACAGCGGCCGGGTGCCACCCAAGTGCACCTTCATCCAGTTCGCTGATGTCACCACTGACGTGGCTGAGGAGCTGTATGGCGAAGAAGGCGCCAAGATTGTCCGCGATGCCTGGAATCAAGTGGGGGTGGCGCGCAAGCATTGATGAGGAGGGTCTGTGTTTCAACTGGGAGCTCGTGCTGTCATGAGTGATATTTCTGTCTGGCTTGTCTTTGGATTCGGGGGCCAAATAGCGTCGCATAAGTACAAAAGCAGCAATGCGATCCTAGCACCACATTTGGCACCACATTTGAACTCTATTATTGATAGCACGTACAGGTGGCTGAGAAACTCCCCCTCACCAAATCAGTCTTTGGGGCGATGGTGCGGGGGTTGTGACACAGCATATCACGAAATTTGGGTGCAGGAGCAGGGAACCAGAGGCGCTGTTCAGAAATAGGAGCGGAATGGATGATGGCGAGAGCAGCAATGCGGTTGGTGCCAAGGCTGAACAAGCAGCAAGAAAGGGTTAGGTGTGATGTAAGAGGCCGGGAAGGATACGGGAGTGGCGTCTGTGTTGGAACTCAGGCACATTAGTTACACTACTGCAGATACTCGATGCCCAGATAAGAACAGCCGAAGTTCCGTCCGTCCTCTGCCCGGCTAGAATCCCACACACGCTGAACTTGCGTCACCGACCAATGATGGGTAGACAGCATCCGAGCTGAAAAGCCGGAATCCGAGCTGAGAATGTGGTCTTCGGGATTCCTACTTGGTATCACGCAGCAGCTGCGCCGCTCTGATCATACGTTATGTTATTCTGGCGCGCCCGCGACTTGAACTGACGCAAGACCACTCCACACCGGTGTGTCAAGTTTACATGCTGTAGGAGTCGGTCTTCTCATGCTGCCCTGGGCATCGTGGGGGCGGACGCTGCTCATGCGTCTCGTTGATAGACACCAAATCAAGGCCGGAGCGGGCAGCGTCGGGGGTTGAGGTGACCAGGGCAAGGAGGGTATTACCACAAGAGGCCCGGGATATCCCCCCCACATGTCAAACCCCGGTTTTTACACTGCTCGAATCCAGCCAGGTACCGACTGAAGTACACGTGTAATATGTACCCACGTATCATTGTGTGAGCTGTTCGACGACGGGACGTCCTCTCGTTACGCTCACGGTTTTGAACATGGGTTCCAGCATGTCTTCCAATCAGGGGAATCATATTCAGGATGACAGAAGTCTGAAAACCTGTTTGGACACCAGATGACGGCAAACAAGTCCCTGCCCCTGTAATTATGGCGGCAGTTGTCCATGCCTGCCATGACCTCCTTTCGGCGTATCTGATCTGTTCTTGCCAGGGGCTTATCGTATGCGAGCCGGTAATGTCTCTGTCCGGGAGCACCTGGCAGCGCCGGCGCTTGGTTGGATAATTCGGGAACAACTCTCGGGGTTGATGCTGCGAACCGGGTCTCGCATTAGTCCTCCCAAAGAATAGCTCTTTCCCGAAGGATTCGGCAGGCGATTCGCCATCTGTTTGGCTTTGCCTTCGGGGTGAACGCCAGCTCTGGGATGGGGGGTGAACTTTGGGACTTTAGGGGCGCTTGGTGAGGGAGGTCGCTCCCGGACATACTCAGCTTGGATTAACGGCATGCACATGCAGTCCCGCTCGAGGTGCATGCTGCATGTTTCATGGACCAGCGCGTTTTCTCCCTTCCCGACCTTCCCCAAGCGATTTCCGTCTTCAGCCACTCCCGCGGTGCTCCGAGTGCTCGGCCAGGGAAGGCGGTCTTAACACAGTTCAATGAGATGATAAACATAAACAAGCTCTCCATGTTGCCACGCGCAAGTCGACTCGTCAAAGTCTGCCGCGCGAGGCGCGACGTTGCATATTTCCGTCGATCTTCCAGGTCAAGAGTGGGCATCATTTGTGCCCAACTCAGTGAGGTGTCGGGCAGCTAGCAGCCCCTCGGCATGGGGGTCGATGACTCGAAGGCCATCCATTGCGGCCCGCCAAGGCCCAGGACACGGCCACTCATGTCCCGTTGTGTCACTGCATTGTGACAGGCGCTGGAGATCGAGCAGGTCGCGACACACAATCGATGCTGTTCTGCATGTGTCCACGCGCCGTCTGGTCGTGCTGTCCAATGGTCATTTTCGCCCGAAGGATCCTGCAAGCGCTTGCAGGATCTGGCTGCACCATGCAAGCACCCCGGAACTTCCCGCTGCCCGCCCCTTTTCCATGATTCGGGGAGGGGGAGCGGGCGGGGAGAGGGCCCCCTCTCTTTCCATGCATCCATGTCTCTCAACACCGTCTTAGTGGTCCGTTTTCCCCTGCCTCTCGCAAGCCACTGTTCCACTCTGAGACGCTGGGGGTGGGGTAAGCAGCATGGTGTGTGCCCGCTGACGCCCCTTCGGCTGCTCTCCGAGTCGAGCTGGCCCTGGCAAGAAAGTGCCGGCCCAGCTGCTGGGAAACAGGGACAGCTCCAATACCCGATCACGAGAAAGGAAAACCGAACCGGCGGCTTGCGCGCTTTCTCTGCAACCCCCACCAGTTCCCTGGACCCCGGCTCGTTAGGGGGACCGGTGAGAGAGCCTGCATGCCGCCCAACCTTAGTCCGAAGAGCTATCGACCCTCTCCTTGCCAGCGCATGAAGAGGCGCCACAACACCATCATCGCGTCTCCTGCTTCGAGCCACTGGGCGACGTCCGCCGCTCTCAAATCGTTGCCTTTGCTAGCTTAGCCTATCTCCGCCAACTCGTTGTACAGGCCTCAACCTTGGTCTGGACACACCACGTCGAGGTCGTGAATGGCTCCTCGACGCGCTGATGGGGCTGCGGGGTCGGTTGTCACGGCTTTGTGTCGGCAATTCGTCTGTCTCCCTGCTCCCGATCATGCCCCTCCAGTCGTGGACGGAGGGAAGGCCCCTAGTGACAGTACCGCGTAGATAAAAGGGCTCTTGGGTCCGCAGCTCGTAGCTACGGTGGAGTTCTGCCACTCGCTCTCATCAACGGAAACACCAAGCTCACAGGCTGACCTCTCCTCTACAAACAACACTGCACCACATACGCTCTACTTCTCAGTTCACGTCTTTAGAAGCAACCATGTCCACCTTCTTTGCCCGGGACGCTTTCACTCTTGAGCCGCTGGTCCACGAGGACTATTACACGCCCTTCTTCCCTGGCAGCGGAGAAGGAGTCAAGACCCTCCCCGTGAGTTTCGCTGAGGCACCATGAAAGTTTCGGGGCACGCTTTCTGACAATCCCCAGTATATGCCGGGCATCAAGTGCAAGAAGTGTGCCGAGAACGGCGAGGAGGTCTGGGTCCTCGAGGGCACCAACTGCGCCAAATGCGGCACCCCTGCCAAGGGCGATGACTTCGACAATCTCGACGTCTTGTGACCTGGGAATCGACGGCGAATGGCGGGGCCACTTGTTCTGCCCGTTGACCGCATCACCCATTGCGTTTTTCTGCCATTATGTTGCAATTGAACTCGCGAGCGTGACAGAGGAAAGACACAGTTTGCTCAGACGTGACCGAAGATAGAGTGAGCTCGGGAGACTACGCTGTTTCATGGATTTATCACCACTGTTCGATAGTCAGTTATGTTCCTATAATATATACGCAATTTCCAAGTTTACATTTCTCATGTCGTCATCCCTTGCCCGTGCTGTGCCATGGAATGAGACGCCGAGGGACCTATGAGCTACACAGCTTGCCGATGTGGCCGTGGGGTTAGAAAATCCCGTTTTGCCCACCGCGTTGCTTGCATGGGCCAATAATAGATCAACTCGTGCTGTGAAACTCGCTTCCTGTTGGCCTTGTTTGATGCCGAGATTTCACAAGGGAGCTTGCGCAGCCAGTCTAGCCTGGGGAACAAGTCTAAACTTGGGAACAAAGCATTCATCCATCATTGCTTTCAAGACACAACATTGCACAACGGCAGGTCAGAAACACTTGCTGCTAATACGGGCGTTTAACTTCCGTCGGGCCGCACACATCATCAATTTTTTCAGCCAAGTGGGCTTGGCCAACGGTGCAAATCTGGGGAAACGTGAGGTAGTGTGGGTTGCCGTCCCAATATGGCAAGCAAGTCTTTCTTGTTTCTCATTGGACCAGATTCGGATTCAACCAACAGACAGGGTTTTTTGCTTGAGGAGCTCAAACGCATTTAGCAGAGAATTATTCCCAGTCTGAAGCCTGCCTGGAATGAGTATGCTCACCGCTCTGCGTCCATATGCAACATATGAGAAATTGTCATGGTGGCAATGTCCAGATTACGTTCCATTAGTTCCTGGTGTCCTTCTGTCATTCTTCTATCTTCCCTCCTTTTCACGCATCAGCTTCTCCTGCAACCCGGTTCCTAAATCCGCGCCCCCTTGCAACAGAAGCTTTGATACCTCGATTTTGCCATGTCCTTCCCCCTCCTCAAGACACTCTACCAGAGCGGTAAGTGGAGTAGTCCCGTCGTCTGCAGCAGCGTTTATGTCCGCGCCGGCACCAATGAGCAACCGGACAACGTCAAAGTCGCCAGCCTCGGCGGCCCAATGCAGCGGCGTCCGTCCAGACCCGTCCCTCACGTCGACCTTGGCGCCAGCCTTCAACAAGATCCGGGTACAAGCCTGGCTCCCATGAGCAAGATGCAGCGCCGAGACAAGATTCCTTCCCCTCTTCCCCTTCCCTTCCCTCCCCACACTCCCTGTCCTTCCTCTTAACCCCTTCAACCCAGCCCCAGGCCCATCCTTCCTGTCCACAGCCTCCACCTCAAACACGGCATTCACATCCGCCTTTCCCTCCTTCACCAACACCTCAACACACTCGGCCCTCCCCGCCTCAACAGCAGCATGCAACGCCGTCCGCCCTCTCCCGGCACCGACCTTCCCCTGACTCCCCATCCCCGCCCCAACAGGCAACCTCGCATTGACACTTCCTCCACCACCGCCCGCCGCCACCAAAAACCTCACCACCCCAACCCTCCCCGCGACACACGCCATGCTCAGCACGCTCTCCCCACGCCCCGTCACCCGATCCACCCTGGTCGCCTCCGCATCCGCCCCGCACACCAGCACCAAGAGCCGCACCATCTCGAGGTGCGCCTTGGGACGGGCCGCCGCGGCGGGGGACTGCACGGCGGCCATGAGGGGCGTCAGGCCGAGGTGGTTGGGATGGTTGACGGGGAGGGTCGGGGGCCCGAGGACGAGGTAGCGCGCGACCTTGTCGATGTCGAGGTCTGCGGCGCCGATGCAGAGGTCGGCTTGGAAGGCCGGAGAGGGTGAGGGCGGGGTTGGATGGGTATCTCGCGGCGGCGAGAAGAGGCGGGAAAGGGTAGAGAGAATGCCGTTGCGTGGGGACCGGTGGCGGGTGTGGTTAGGTGGCGATGGTTTGGTGGTTATGCTTGTGGTTGGGATTGGGGCGGTGGTGAGCAGGATGGATTTGGAGAGGGAGGCAATCTTTTGGGCTAGGACGGCATCTGCGGCTTCGTTGGCGGTTTGGATCTCGCCGCAGCGGCATGCGCTGCCGTGAACGTGGATGCCTGGGAGGAATGGGTTTTGCGGAGAGAGAAGCTCGCGGCACTCGGCGTTTCGGAGCCGCTTGGGGCGGGCTTGTGTGCGAGGCGTGCAGGATATGTGGGGGGAGCGCTCCCCCTTGGCGGCCGAGGATGTGAGAGCGGCCGCATCATCCCAAGGGTGGTGATGCTTGATGGAAAGCGTGGCAAGTTCGGCCATGTTGATGAAGTTCAAGTCAATGCTTTTTGGTGGCACCCGAGTTTCCTCCTCTTTTTTTCTTCTCATGCGAGGAGGAGGGCCGTTCTCTTTTTAAAATCCCACCATCTCTTGCCCTACATTGCTTTGCTCATGCTGATCAACGCAATCCTCTGTGTTTCGTGAGCCAGTCCGCCTTGGCATGCGTCGACGGTAGGGCTGGGGGCCTGAGACACGTCGTTTCGGGCAGCTTCCCGGGGGCTGGAGCCACTAAGATCACTGCGACACCCACCAGAAGACCCGCCAGAGAGCCGCAGCTGCAGCGCAGTGCAGCGCTTCAGTGAGGCCACCCGCTCAGCCTCCAGTTCCCGATCTGGAAATCGGTGCGAGACCATGCCCGCCACAAGGCTTCCGTTGCTGCTCTTTGGACGCCGAACACGTCACTTTCTAGGCATCTTCCGGTGAGGAGATGCTGAAACCACGAATGACTCAAGCCAACGTTACTCCTAATTACCGGATAGGCCTCCATTCCAGGACTGCATGATTTTTCAGCATTCAAGTCCTTGCCGTCCTTGCCAGTCTCCCATGTGATGTGTGAAAGAGTGGTGCTGCATTCAAAATCCAACCAGACAATGTCTCCACGAAGGGGTCAGAAATGAAGCCATTCCATCGAATATGCCGATTCGCAAGAGCTTCAAGAATCGGACGCGCTGATCCAGCAATGCATCGGACGTCCGAGACTTCGTGCGTAAGGGATGTTCATGGTTCAACCCAGGGCTGGCGATCTGCACACATCCGGGGATCTGTGCGCAGCGCGCGGAATGGGGAACTCCCGATTGCAGTATGGCTACGGAGTAATTGACATGAATAGAAAGAGATCGTCGGGAGACAAAAATAAAGGTGAGGAAAAAATATCAGCATCTCTCCCGCCGGGAATTGAACCCGGGTCTCGAGCGTTGTTGGATGACAAGCTCACATACTGACCACTATACTACGGAAGACTTCCAGGTGTGATCACCTGTTGTAGGGTTAGGGTTGCTGTGGCAGACCACCACAGATTATGAGGTATATAAAGAGCTCGCAATGTCCATCCCAACTTCGGCCCAGATCAATCACGGCTGGCAACGCAACAAAAGACGAGAGCACCATAAATGGTCCTCTACTATCGTGTTATTGGAGAACCATCAGTCTCATGGTTTTGGGTCGCTTTGAATCAGGGATATATTCTCAACGCCTTCTCAACTTGGACTGCTCTCAGCGTGATCCATCCGTGTTTTAGTGATTCCCGCGTATTCAACTATCCATCGGGGTCGTTGCTGTAAAAGTGTACCTACTATTCTGCGTATAGCAGTGAGACTTCTAGAAGGATCTGCCTTCTCCTCCCGAAGCCAAACCCGGTCGACGTTTTCGGGAGTCTGGGCCCCAAGAAGTCCACCGTGGCGACCTGCCCTTTCTTGACATGTTTTAATGACGATCTTGGAAGCGGAATGGAGATGGAGTCGACGGTAGCATATTGGGTTAGATTGCGTTGACTTGCCCTTGACAGCCAAGTTACTGTCTGTGGCAAGCCGTCCAATAACACGCTGGCCAGTTGTTTACCCCTGATTTACCCACGGAGCAGCACAATACTCGGCAGTTCGCCGACAAGATAACATCAACCGGCAGCCCGTGATACTGATACCTCGGGCCATCAAGAACAACCGAGACCTGCATGGCTGCAATACCACAAACAGTTATAGGGTTTAGTAGTCTACCTGGTTCTCTCGATACCACAGTGCGCTGCGTGGCACTTCTGCCCTTTTTTTATTCCTTGTCTCAGCCGAGGCTCTGCGATTCCGGGGGCTCATTGGACAACAAACACATCAACGCATTCTCAACTTGGAAACCGACCGCCAGCATGAAAGTTTCGACCCTCGCCACGACGGCGGTGCTGTGCGCCCGGCAGGCGGCCGGCCAGTTTGCCCAAGCCGCCATGATGCGTTTCCAGTGCAACCAGCTCGTGATCGAACGTCTGGACCCCCTGGTCAACCCCGGAATGCTGCAGTCAACACACGTCCATCAAATTGTCGGCGGAAACTCGTTCAACGCTACCATGACCCCCGTGGACTACGATCCTTCACAGAAGTCGACCTGCACGACCTGCACCTTTTCAGAGGACTTTAGCAACTACTGGACCGCAAACATCTACTTCCGCGCAAGAAATGGGAGCTACAAGCGGGTCCCTCAGATGGTGAACCTGGGGTTGAAGGGATCTCAGGGCGTGACGGTGTATTACATCCCTCCGTACGACGGAAAGACCAAGGTTACCGCATTCAAGCCAGTAAGCAACCCGTGATTCGTCCACCGACCGGCCTCTAGCTGCACAACGACTGACGAGGCAGGGCTTCCGAATGCTGGTGGGAGACCCAACCATCCGGACGCAGAGGGCCATGCAAAAGCAGATATGCCACCGATGCGAGCATAATATCGCGCAGTCCCCCTTCGGTGGCGCGCCGTGCTCGGGCGAAGACACGGCAGCTTTCCCCGCCAAGCCGTGTCCTGGTGGTATCCGGACGACCATAACCTTCCCAACGTGAGTAATTGTTTTGAAACATTTGCACCAAAGTCACTGAATTGAGACCGACCTGATGCGGGCTTGCAGTTGCTGGGACGGCAAGAATGTCGACAGCCCCGATCACAAGAGCCATGTGGCGTACCCCAGCAGCGGCACCTTCGAGTCAACCGGCACCTGTCCATCCACCCATCCTGTTCGTCTTCCGCAACTCATGTACGAGGTGATGTGGGATACGAGAGAGTTCAACGACCCATCAATCTGGCCTGAGTCGGGACAGCCGTTGGTCTACTCCATGGGCGATGCGTAAGTCCGGCCAACCCCCTGTGCCCTCGGCGGTGCTGACTCTGATGCAGTACCGGATTTGGCCAACATGGCGACTACATCTTCGGGTGGAAGGGCGACTCCCTGCAACGCGCCCTGGATGCCCGTTGCTCGGGGGACCGGTGCTCGGAGCTCAAGACGCAGACCGCCGAGGAGGCCACGGCTTGCCAGAAGCAGCAGACCATCCCAGAGCAGGTCGAAGGATGTAAGTACGGTTCATTCATGGCCTAATATTTAAATTCTGACCGTGACTAGGGCTCGATGCTATCCCAGGCGGCGTGCATCCCATGTGAGACATGGGCCGAGCACTTTTTCGGCGACTTTGGAGGTGGGCTGGGTGATTTGAGTGTGATGTGAGATAGATTTTGTGCCGATAACTACAATACTTACCTACCTACCTTGTACCTGACTCCCTGATGCTAGAACCATGAGTGTCTTGTTTCACGCTAACTTGCTTAGGTGGGTATTCGCCTTGCTGCTGGCGTGCTCTCTCAGGTGCTGTGACCATTGATTATCGCCCAGGCAATCAAGGGCCATCAAATCCGGAATGTCTGCACAAGGCAACAACAAATGCAAAAAAAGACAGGCAACTCCACTCACTGGCTGACCTGTCCTGTTGTGCTTTGCGCTGACGCACTCGAGCAAGGGGATCAGGCAGACGCTGGGAATTGGAAATTCTGCAGCCTGGAATTGCGTGGTGGTGGATTCTGGCAGCACCATTCAGGGGCTGACGCGGAGCTGCAGACATCCACCAGAAAAAATTGGGGAGAAATTCGGGCATGACCTCAAAACGTCCACCCCCGGAGCCAAGAGGAATCAAATCAAGCTCAACCGCAAACCAGTCTATCCCTACCAGATAATTACCAACAACCTCCCCGTCACTGAACTTGCCTCTCGTCAGTCTTGCGAAAGACTTTGAAGCCGACGGATCCAAGACAACATTGCCGACGAAGGATATGTCTTCCACCGCCGCCACTCCCGCATTCACTTTCTCCCCATCTCTCGCCGCATACAACACCTCACCGGCGACATATCTCGCGGCGCATCCAACTCTCACAGGCCTCATCACAAGCGCACTCATTGTCCAAAACAACCGCGTCCTCCTCATCCAGCGCGCACCGCACGACGGCTTCCCGCTCAAATGGGAATGCCCCGGCGGCGGTGTGGATCTGACCGACGCGACCATCTTGCACGCCCTCGAACGCGAAGTCAGGGAAGAGACAGGAATTGCTGTCCGGCATGTGGCAGAGGTGGTGGACACGCTCGAGTTTGACGGGAGCAAGGAGACAAAATGGAGGAAGATCACCTTTCTCGTCCTGTTGGATGGGGCGAAGGCACCGGGAGTGAAGCTCGACGCTGAGGAGCATGTTGATGCTGTTTGGGCGGCAGAAGGAGAGGTGGTAGCTGGGACATGTGAGGGGAGGGACATTGATTTTGCGTACCCCGGGCAGAGGGAGACCGTCTTGGACGTTCTGAGAAGGAATGCTGGCCAAGCAGGTTTGACTGCCGGCGCTCGTTGCGCAGAGTCCTCACCGTAACTAGTCGTTCAGCTTGGCCACAAGTCAATGCCGGAGACCAGCAATCACAGCCATCAAAACTCCCACTCCTGACCAGTCTGCTCGTTTGTTGGCTCGTTCCTGCCAAGAATGGGGCTTTGCGTCGACCGGGTTGTGATCCACTAGTCCCCGGGACGCACCGCTGGTCCCTCCACGTGGAGGGGGCCGGTAGGATGGGACCAATACCCAGCGGGTTGCGGTGTGCCACAGGCTCAGCTTGAGGCCCAACATGTGCTCTCTGATATATATTTAGAACCGGGCGAGCTCGGGCAAGCCACTTCTTAACTCCGTGTGCGCCACGTACCTGTCTTTGCTGGAGAGCCAGGACATCGGATGGGACGCTGTTCCAGGGCCAGCCTTTTTTTTTCCCTGCAGGTTCTTCTTGGCAGGAACTTTGATGTGACTGTTGAACGGAACCAGCCGAAACGCCATGCCACACAGGGCAACTAGTGCGGACACCTGAGCGCGCAGGGGCTTCGGGGCTCAGCCGCCCCTGGCAGCTAGTACAAATGCGAGAGGCAGCTCGCGCCTGGCGTCCAATATATGTGATGCCAACCAGGAAACTAAACCCAAAGACAACGGCAGCGTCGTCGTATCTGCAAGCCTCCTGGTTCCGCCTCACCCCACGTCGCAGTGATGCATCGTGGCTGATAACGTTGTTGCTGCACCCTTGACCTCGTGGGGTACTTATACGAAGGCACAATGTCGAGAATGACAAGAAAGCGTCGACCAGTCTCACCGGTTGTTTGTCAACGAAAAACCCCAGACTGGCTGCTCGTCCGCTCTTCACCATGGTGTCCTTGAAGTCGCAGCTGGTTGCCTTGGCAGCCTTCTTTTCCTTCCAGGCGGTTGATGCCTGTGCCGCCGACAAGTAGGTCTCGAGAGAATACCAATAGTCCAGTTTTCAGCCCACCACTAATCACACACAACATTCCAGTTGCTACCGGGCCCTCTTCCCCTGCCCGTCCCCTTCGGCCGTCTCGGTCGCATCCGCCTTCTGCGCCACCATCACCGCCAACGGCGTGACGGCCACCGACTACCCAACCAGGGCCACGGCGGCGTGCGGAACCACGGCGGACCGCTACATCTCGGCTTGCAAGTGCGGCCCAACTTGTGCCCCTGCCACCACCCTGGCCACCGCCACGACCACGTCGACCTGCACGCCGACCCCCAGCAACGGCGGCCTTGCCTATGGCGACTTCGAATGCGGAGGGTTTGGCTCCTGGGCCACGTCGACTGTCGACTCGGGTTTTGCTATTGCCGTCCAGACTCCGGGCCTGACAGGCAAGAACTCGGTCCAGGGCGCCTACGTCGGCTACTCGGTGTGCAGGAACTCCTGCAGCGCGGGCCGCATCACCTACACCCCCGTCGGCGTCACCCCAGGTGTCGCGTACAAGATCACGTACGGCGTGTGGGTGGACCGCTCCTCGAGCGGCTTCATCGGCCTCATGATCAACGGCAACGGTCTGCGGACCACCGACGTCTACGACTACCCGGCGTACCAGTGGAATTTCATCCAGCACCCGTGGACCTGCCCGCCCGGCATGACATCCGCAAATCTCACCCTTGAGTGGTACGGGCCAGCAGGCCGCCTCGATACCATCTCCTTTGAGCCCCTGTCGGCCTTCTGCGGCTCGACTCCTCCCGTGGGCATCATGCCAGATGGCGAGTTCGAGTGCGGGCTCGGTGCATGGACCCAGCAAGTGCCGGATCCGGGATGCGTGGCTGGAGTGTCCAATGCGGCGAGTCTCATCCCGGTCAACCAAGGCATCGGCAACTTTGGCAACGCCTGGCAGGCCTATTCGGCGTCGAGCCCCAACCCGGCGAACCAGGAGCTGGGTGTTAGTGCCCGCCTGATTAGCCCCGCCGTCCCCGTCACGCCTGGAAAGACTTACATGCTCGCCTTTACCGCCTACTTCACTGCCCGTGGGATGGGCTTCATCGGCGTCAAGATCAACAACATTCCCGTCATGACCCGGGACCCCGGTGACGCCAACCAGGGTATTCTGTGGTTTGCTCCGAACCAGTACTTCTGGACGGCCCCGGCCGGTGTCACCACCGCGTCTGTCACTTTCGAGGTCGTCCAGTCGACGGCTGGACGGATGGCCATCGACGGCGTCATTTTCGTGGAGGCTGCCCAGAGCAATGTCTAGGCAACCAGCTGTTGGTCGTTGAGGATGGGTTTGGAAAGCAGGTTTTGCCATTTTCCAGTTTTTTGTTTGTTGCAGAAGGTTGGGGTCGCAAACTTCATGTCAGCCCCCTGTTGTGGGCAAACCGCATATATAGCAGCCATGTATTTCGATCCCGAGTTTGACAAACTGCATGCCTACGCTGCACAAACCCTGGACTGGTCAATGGAAAGATCTCCAATGTGCATTCCTGAAGATGCCCCAAGTAGCAGCTGCTGGCCCTGCTTGCCTGTGGCGTTCCGTCTCATTCAATGCCACAGCAGCTCCGACTTCCTTTCAGAAGCGTCCGTCATGACAGCGCACCGTTTTCTTGCGGAAAACGCGAGCCGGCAGGCATTTTACAAATGATATGAGAAAAGGCAAGACCACAATCCCAACCTCAAGTTGAATCACAAGGTCTCCAGGATTTGGGTCACTCAATTGCAT
>OUNM010015989.1_pt1 | contig 22851 bp, 9 predicted proteins | sample 1769961 | NCBI WGS metagenome assembly OUNM01 (sample SAMEA3914820, study PRJEB12502) | metagenome | biome: forest; material: soil | place: USA | collected 2012-03-12 | depth 0.3 m | reverse complement strand
TTTCACGAGCGTGTCGTACAACGGCACGGCGCCAAGCGGCATCACCACGCTTTTCGGTCAATTTGGGACCGGCACAGGCAGCAATCTCACGGTCGCCAACTGGACGACTTCCGGCTACAATTTCGTCTTCGCACCCGGCACGGCCGACTCAGGAACGAAAGCCAGCGGGGCGAATTCGGGCCAGCCCAACGAAGCGCCGGGTCAGTACAATGGCAGCAACGGATTTGGGAACACTTACCTTTACGGGCCGCACAACCAGGCGGCAGATGGCGTGACGGGAGCCACCCTGCCAGCGTCGAGTCCCCTCGGCGGCAATTTCATCGCGGCCGACGGCGCTTATGAAGTGGGGGCCCTTACGCAATCCATCAGCGGGCTGGTGAAGAACCAACACTATGCCCTCACGTTTTACTGGGGAGCTGTACAGCAGGAGTCGTTTACGGGAGCGACGACGGAGAATTGGACGGTATCCTTGCTCGATTCCAAGGGGAACGGCCAGACCTACACGACCGCCGACACCAACCTGACCGCCACCGGTCAATTCTCGGGCTGGATGCTCCAGACCTACTATTTTACGGCCACGGCGACCACGGAGACGCTTTCCTTCCTGGCGGCAGGCACCCCCTCTGGAGAGCCACCCTTCTCGCTGCTGGCGAATGTCTCGCTGCAGGTCGTGCCCGATTTTGCCAACTGGGCGCTCTTTGGTGGTTTTGGCGCGCTTTGCGTGGTTGTGGAGACGACCCGGCGCCGGTCACGGCAGGGAAGGCAGGCATTTGCGCCTGCGTGAGCGATTGGCGCCAGAGGCGCAAATCCGCGAAAAGAGGGCGGCGGGAAAATTCGCCCTATATCAGTATCAGTAGTACCCCCAATTGCGAGTGGAGAGGGTGGTGTCATTGTGATGGCTGTAATTTCTGTAAATTACATAGCGCCTCACCCATTGCCATCGCGCTACACCCCGAAAAATGGTGGCAAACTCATGCGCCTGACTGATGAACACCCCATTCTGCAAAGCCGCGATTTCCCTCGCGCTTGTCTCCCTCCTGGTTCACACCGCCTCCGCGGGCGTCAATCTGGTTCAGGACGGTAATTTTACGAGTGTGTCGTACAACGGCACGGCTCCGAGCGGCATCACCACGCTTTTCGGTCAATTTGGAAGCGGCACGGGCAGCAATCTCACAGTCGCCAACTGGACGACGTCCGGGTACAATTTCGTCTTCGCGCCAGGCACCGCCGACTCCGGAACGAAAGCCAGCGGGGCCAATTCGGGCCAGCCCAATGAGGCGCCGGGCCAATACAATGGCAGCAACGGATTTGGGAATACCTATATGTACGGTCCGCACAACCAGGCGGCAGATGGCGTCACGGGGGCCACCCTGCCGGCGTCGAGTCCCCTCGGCGGCAATTTCATCGCGGCCGACGGAGCCTTTGAACAAGGCGCTATCACGCAATCCATCAGCGGGCTGGTGACGAACCAGCACTATGCCCTCAACTTTTACTGGGGAGCCGCACAGCAGGAGTCCTTTACGGGACCGACCACAGAGAATTGGACGGTATCGCTCAAGGATAGCGGAGGCAACGGTCAGAGCTACACGACGACCAACGCAGTCCTCACCGCCACCGGTCAATTCTCGGGCTGGATGCTCCAGACCTACTATTTCACGGCCACGGCCACCACGGAGACGCTTTCTTTCCTGGCCGCTGGCACCCCCTCGGGCGAGCCGCCTTTCTCGCTGCTGGCCAATGTCTCGCTGCAAGTCGTGCCCGATGCTGCGAACTGGGCGCTCTTTGGCGGTTTCGGGTCGCTGTGCATCGTCATGGAGACGATGCGGCGCCGCACGCGCGCCACGCAGATTGCCCTCGCTTAGGCGGGGCTCCGGTCTGCCGTGAAGCGATGGGTTGAGGCGCGCCAGTCGCCGCGCATGCCCGGAAAGGCACGGAATCATCAGGTGGGAAAAACATCCGGCTCAGTAAAAATCTGCATTGCGCCTGCGGAGAACTGTGCGACCATATCAGCAGTAGTTTCTATAAACTACATAGCGCTCCACCCCTTGCCGCCGCGCTACACCCCGAAAAACGGTGGCAAACTCTTGCGCCTACCTGATGAACACCCCATTGTGCAAAGCCGCGATTTACTTCGCGCTCATCTCGGTCCTGAGCCACACCGCCTCGGCGGGCGTGAATCTGGTCCAGGACGGTAATTTCACGAGCGTGTCGTACAACGGCACGGCGCCAAGCGGCATCACCACGCTTTTCGGTCAATTTGGAACCGGCACGGGCAGCAATCTCACGGTCGCCAATTGGACGACGAGCGGCTACAATTTCGTCTTCGCGCCAGGGACAGCTGACTCCGGAACGCAAGCCCACGGGGCCAATTCCGGCCAGCCAAATGAAGCTCCGGGCCAGTACAATGCCGGAAACGGATTTGGGAACACTTACCTGTACGGACCTAACAATCAGGCGGCTGACGGTGTGACGGGAGCGACCCTGCCGGCGTCGAGTCCCCTCGGCGGCAATTTCATCGCAGCCGACGGCGCTTACGAAGTGGGCGCCCTCACGCAAACCATCACTGGGCTGGTGAAGAACCAGCACTACGGCCTGACCTTTTACTGGGCCGGGGTACAGCAGGAGTCCTTTACGGGAGCGACCACGGAGAATTGGACGGTGTCGCTGAAGGATAGCGGGGGCAATGGCCAGAGCTACACGACCCCCAGCACCAACCTGACCGCCACGGGCCAATTCTCGGGTTGGATGCTGCAGACCTACTATTTCACGGCCACTGCGACCACGGAGACGCTTTCTTTCCTCGCCTCTGGCACTCCCTCCGGAGAGCCGCCCTTCTCGCTGCTGGCCAATGTCACACTGCAGGTCGTGCCCGACTTTGCCAACTGGGCGCTATTTGGCGGTTTCGGAGCGCTGTGCATCGTCGCAGAGACGGTGCGCCGCCGGCGTCGGACCGGGTCGGCGTTCGCTACTGTGTAACTGGCAAGCAAACTGCGGCGGTAAATCGAAACTTCCGGACCCTTTTTTCCATTCCACAAATCCACCCTAAAATTCCTTTCATATAAGATAAGCTAATTCATTCGAGTAAAGACTCATCAGTTTCGATAGTGACGGTCAGGTGACGGTCCGATTCGCCAAAAAACTGGCGATCCGGCGCACGGGGTTTTTTTGTACGCTCGCGGCGATTCTGTACTTGCCTCTACATGGAATTGCGTAGTAAACGGCGTCTTGAAATCTCCATAGAAGTCAAACCAACCGTAAACCGCGTTTCCATGCCGCAAAAGAGCTACCCCAAAAAGTCGGCGGGGAATCCATCACTCGAACCTGATGACAGCTCGAATTCAATCCGTCGCAATCCTTTTCGTTTTGGCCTCAACCCTGGCGCATACCGCCGTGGCGGGGGTGAACTTGGTGCAAAACGGCAACTTCAATGACGTGTCGTACAATGGGACGGCGCCAGCCGGAATAACGACGCTTTTCGGGCAGTTTGGCACGGGGCAGGGGAGCAACCTCACCGTGGCGAATTGGACGACGACTGGTTACAACTTCGTCTACGCGCCGGGAACGGCGGATTCGGGCTCGAGATCCGGGGGGGCAAACGTCGGAGCTCCGAACGAAGCTCCCAGCCTTTTCAATAGCAGCACCACCGGTTTTGGGATCACCTATCTCTACGGACCCAACAACGAGGCGGCGGATGGCGTCAGTGGCGCCACGCTGCCGGCGACCAGCCCGCTGGGCAATAATTTCGTCGCCGGGGACGGCGGCTACATCGTCGACGCCATCAGCCAGACCATCAATGGTTTGGAGGTAAATAAAGCCTACGAGTTGACCTTCTACTGGGGCGGGGTCGAGCAGGAATCGTTCTCGGGCGGCACCACGGAAAACTGGACGGTGTCGCTGACGGATAGCGGTGGCAACGGCCAGAGTTTCACGACGGCCGACGTCAACAATCCCATCACCGGCGAATTCTCCGGGTGGTTGCAGCAGAAATACGTGTTCATCGCCACGGCGCCTACGGAAACGCTTGCCTTTCTAGCTGCCGGTGCTCCCTCGAGCGAGCCGCCGTTCTCTCTACTGGCCGACGTCTCGCTGGAAATCGTGCCGGATTTCTCGCACTGGCTGCTCTTTGCCGGATTTGGCGGTCTTGCCATGACTGTGGAAGTCCTTCGCCGGCGGAAGCAGCAGTCGGAATTGGTTTTGAGTGCGGTCTGACGGGTCGCGGCTCGCATTCTCGAAACTGTTTCGCGTCCGGCTTTGGGCGAGACGTAGTCTCGGCGGGTGAAAATGCCCACGACAGAACTTCCGGCGGCCGATGTTTCCATCAATGGACCGGGCACGCAGTTGTGGGCTCTGGCGGCCGACGAATGCCGGGCCTTGCGCACGCATCGCATCGCCCGGCTCGGGGTTGACGAGGCGACGATGCCCTACCGCAGGGTAAGAATCCGCCCAGGCGGGAGCTTCGTGCTGATCTCCGTTTCCGGTGGCGCGCGAGTTTTTCTCGATGGGCATTGGCAGGAAATCGCCGGAGACGTGGCCTGCATGGCGCCGCCACGGGTCTTGAATGTCTTTGAGGCGGCATCGCCGGAGCCTTGGAAATTCTTTTGGGTTCGATACCAGGAGCCGCCGCAAGGAAAGTCATGCGTCACCGCCGACCTGCCGGTGCGGGCGCGGTGTGCGGCTGGGCCCATTTTGCGACTCTTCGACGGCTTGCGCGCCGAAGTGGAAAGCGCCAATGACGCTCGATTGGTTGCGCATTGGATCGAATTGATTCACGGACATGTGCGGCGACTGGCGCAGCCCTGGGATTCAAATGAGCGGCTGGGAAAACTCTGGAGAAGCGTCGGCGAGCGTTTGGCGGAGGACTGGACGTTGAGCGCTCTCGCAAAATCTAGTCACATGAGCCAAGAGCACCTCCGCAGGCTCTGCCAACTTGAACTCGGCCGCAGCCCCATGCAGCACCTGGCTGTGCTCCGCTTGCGGCGTGGCCGCGAGCTGCTCGAGTCGACTGAAGATAAACTGGAAACGATCGCGCGGGAAATCGGCTACGAAAGCGCGCAGGTTTTCTCCCGCGCCTTCAAGCGCTGGGCCGGCTGCAGCCCGCCTGATTATCGACGTTGAGGTCGAAAGAAGGGTGGATTCCCAGCGGCTACAGGTGGATTTCTGACGGGTGACCGCGCCAATGCTTTCGCAACGATCAGGATCGTCCCCGACACCCATGCGTTTCCTCAAGATCTTCTCGACGCTTCTTTTGGCCCTTGCCTTCGGTCTCTTATCCGAGGCGGCGCCGGTCGGCCTTCCGCTGGTCTCGCCAAATCGCAAAGCAGAAGAGAACCTGGCGTTGCAGGCGCTCGCGAAAAGCACACCGCAGGATGCCGGCCGCGAGCACGAGGGCTTCCACTTGCCCGAGGGCTTCATCGCGGAACTCGTGGCGGACGAGTCAGTCATGCACAAGGCGGTGGCAATGAGCTTCGATGCGGCCGGCCGGCTCTGGGTCACGACAGCCGGCGAATATCCGCTCGATGGAAATGAACAGCCGGACCGCGCTGCGGCGCTCTATCGCGACGGCGGCAAAGACGCGGTGCTGATCTTCGACACTCCTTGCGCGCCGGGCCTGCAAAAGCCGCGCGTTTTTGCCGGCGATCCCGATGGACACAGCGGCTCGCCTTTCAAGCTCGCCATGCCGCTCGGAGTACTGCCGTACAAGGATGGGGCCATCATCCAGCACGGACCGGATTTGTTATTCCTGCGCGATACGAAGGGAACAGGGATGGCCGATCAAAAGGAAATCCTCCTCCACGGCTTTGGCGTCGACGATTCGCACCTCATGCAGCACGGCTTCACGCGCGGTCCCGGGGATTGGATGTATTTCGCACAAGGCGCCTTCATCAAATCTCACGTGCAGACGAAGGAAGGTCCAGTGGGGGATTTCACTTACTGCAAGGTCTTGCGGATGAAGCTCGACGGTTCACAGTTTGAAATCGTCGGTTGGGGGCCCTGCAACGTCTGGGGCTTTGTGATCGATCCGCGCGGCGATTTCTGGGCGCAGGAGGCCAATGACTATGGATTTCCTTTGTTTCCATTCGAGCCCGGCATCGCCATTCCGGGCATCGGCAGCGATCGGCCGCATACATACTCGCCGCTCATGCCGCCGCCCGTGAAGCTCAATGACTGTGCCGTAGGCGGCACGGGCCTTTCCGGGCTCGCCTTGTCTGAGGATGTGTCGACGTGGCCGGAGCCTTATGCAGGCGCTTTCATTCTGGCCAATCCGATCACCAATCGGTTGCAGGTCATGCGCGCGCGGTCGACGCAGCCTGGCTATGATGGAGCCCAGCTGGAAATGTTGGGCGATTTGTTAAAGAGCGACGATCCGCAATTTCGGCCGGTCGCCGTGCGCTTCGGTCCGGACGGCGCGCTTTATGTGAATGACTGGTATAACAAAATCATTTCCCATAACGAAGTCGCGCGGAATCATCCTGAACGAGACAAGGCGCGTACGCGGCTTTGGCGCATTCGCTGGACCGGCGCCGCGAATCGGGAGATTCCCAATTTGCACACGCTGCCGCCGGCTGAGCTGATCGACCATTTGGGATCGGCCAATGCCTGGGAGGCCAATGCCGCGCGCTGTGAGTTGTCGGATCGCGGTCCGGCTGATGCCGCGTGGCCGGCCATCGCCGATGAGCTGACCCATCGTCTGCACGACCCCTTGCGGCGTGTGCCCGAGCGGTTGGGTTGTTTCTGGGCCTTGGAAGGCGCGCATGCGATTGACAAGGTCAACGCGCCCGGCCTGCTGAGCGACCGCGCGCCGGAGCTGCGCCGTGAAGCCGTGCGGATGCTGGGCGAACAGACTTTTCCCAAACAACCCGAAGCCGGTTTCGGAGCGCTTCTGACCCAGCCGGGAACACTCGACTTGTTACCTGCAGAGCAGGATCCGAGGGTGCGTCTAGCCTTGATCCATGCCGTGCGGGAGGTGGCGCGGGCTGCGACGCGGTGCGATGGCCACAATGCTAGTCTCAATGCGATCGTACAAGCCGGCAGCCGGCTGCTGCTCAGCTTTGCGCAGGAACCCTCGTCGGCCACCGGCCCGGATGCGGAAGGTCACGCGCAGCGAGCCTTTGAGCGCGCCGAGATCCGTGGCGCATTGGAGCTGCGGCCGGCCGATGTCGCCGAGGTCTTGAAGGCCGGCAGCTTGTCGCCCGAAGGCCGCCGGCTCGGAATCCTGGCCTTGCCACCTGCGGATGGCGCGGCGCGGCTGGCCGGCGCGCTCGGTGATCTGCCACGCATGCTGAGCACGGAAGAAATGGCCCTGCTTTCCGGCCAGATCGCGCAGCCGGCGGTCCGTGAGGCGCTGGGGCATGCGCTCAACGATCCTGCCTCACGCCGCGCGGCCCTTGCGGTGATGGTAAGTGTCCCGCCGGGCAACGCCGACCTGAGCCGGATGATCGTGGTCGCCGCCTGGGATCTGCTCGCCTCGGATCCCAAACCGACCGATGGCCTGCTGGTGGTGCGCCTGGCCCGCGTCCACCGTCTGGTGGATCTCGAGCCGCAGGTGGTGAATTTCGCCGGAAGGGCCGATCTGTCACCGGCCGATTTGCTCGAGGCCGTGAACGCCTTGCGGGAGGTGGGTTCGGAGCGGTTGGATCTTTTCGAGGATCTCGCGACGCGCCCGACCAGCGATCCCGCCATCACCGAGGAAGTGCATCGCGCCGCCGTGAGCGGGTTGGCGAGCGCTCGTAGCTCCGGCGTCGTGCCGGCGCTGGCCGCGCTATGGCCGCAATTGCCGCGCGCTCTGCGGGAGATCGCGCTCGATAAGGTAACCTCTTCCAAGCTTCAGGCGGTAGCCCTCGTTCGAGCGGTGCGTGGCGGACAGGGGTTTACGGTGGCGGATCTGGACGACGTCGCGCTGGATAAGCTGAGCACGGTGCTCGGCGAGAATCAGCCGAACCTGGATGCCATTTTAGAACAGGCCAAAGGCTCGCGTAAGCCAGTCTTGCGCTTGACGGGGAAAGCCGGCGACCTCGTCGAAACTGGCGTTAATCTGTCAGGTCCCTTCACCGTGGAAACCTGGATCAACTTGGACGCCGGCATTTCCAACGAGGACTCGATCCTGGGCGCGCCGGGCGGCGCCGTCCTCAATTTCTTCGATAGCCATTTCCGTATTTATATCGGCCGCGACGGCATCCATGACGCGCTGGTGGCCAGGACGGCCATGCGCCCCAATTTGTGGACTCATGTCGCCATCACTCGCGATGAAGGCGGCCATTTCCGCATCTACCTGCAAGGCGAACTCGATGCCGAAGGCGGTTCTGCCTACTCCGGGCCGCTGACTGGACTGGATATCGGCCGCAATAGCGTGGCCGGCGGCTGCGGCGCAATGTTCACGGAATTTCGCATTTGGGACATCGCCCGATCTCCCGCCGAAATCCTGGATAACTATCAGCGAACCTTTGCCGGCGCGCCGCGTCCCGCGCATCTCGCGCAGTACTGGACCGGCGCCGGACCGTGGGGAAAATTGGCCGGACAGGCGCATATCCTGGAGACGCGGGATTTCCCTGAGTTGCTCAGCCCGGAGGCGGCGCGGGAACTCGAGGCCAAGTTTGCCCGCTTCCGCCGCCTCATCGCGGCGCCGGGCGACGCCGGCCATGGCCATGCGCTCTTCGTGGCAAACTGTGAAGTCTGCCACCGCGCCAAGGGCGAGGGCGCGCAAATCGGCCCGGAGCTTTCCGGCGCCGGAGTCATGGGTGATGAATCGCTGCTCCGCAATATCCTCACGCCCAATGAACGCATCGAGAGCGGGTACTATCGCTTCGACGTGGAAATGAAGAATGGCGACCTCGCCACCGGCTTTTTCATTCGTGAGGATGCGTCGAGTGTGGTCCTTCGGCCCATCGGCGCGGATGATCGCGTCATCCCGCGCAGTGAGATCCGCGAGACGAAAGTCGCCCGCAAATCGATCATGCCCGAGGGCCTGCTCGACGCCATGGCGGAGCGGGATGTGGCGGACCTCTTTGCTTTCCTGCGAACGCTGCACTGAACTCGTTCAATAACGCCGCCGAATGATTCGGCTTGCGGAGCCGGCGCGGTCGGTCGGTATTCCGGGCGCCGTCTTTTCCATCAAAGAGCCACGGTCATTGTGGCTTTACACCCGGAAACCCTCGGCTAAGCCACCACGACGTCCCCGTCTTTTTCGCTCTCATGTCCCGTCCTCTCTGCATCGTTCTCTCCGCCGCCATCACGGCGCTTCTTCCGGCTTTCACCACCAAAGCCGCCGACGCCGCGCCGCTTTTTTCCAGCAAGATCGTGCACCTGGATACCGTGCCGATCCATTTGGATCTGTCGGGCGCCAAGGAACTCTACCTGGTGGTCGGCGATGCCGGGGACGGCTTCGGAGCCGACTGGGCGGACTGGATGGAGCCCACGTTGACACTGGCGAATGGCGGGAAGGTCCGCCTGACCGAGTTGAAGCCGAAAAAATCTTCCGTCGGCTGGGGCTCGCTCCAGGTCGACGCCCGGCCCGATGGCAAGAAACCCATGCGGGTGGCTGGGCAGGATGTGCCCTTCGGCTTTGGCGCGCATGCGCCTTCGCTCATCGCGTTCGACCTTCCGGAGGGTGTCGCTTCCTTTGACGCCAAGGGCGGAGTCGATGAGGGAGGCGTGAGCCAGGGCAGCGGCGCGACCGTCGTCTTCAAGGTCTACACCTCGGCGCCGCCGGCCAGTGTGCTCGCTGCGAAAGAATCCACCCAGGACAAGCCGTACGGCCTCGAAGCCGCGCGCGATGACATGGCAAAATTCAAGACGCCGGCCGGACTCGCCGTGGGTCTCTTCGCCGCGGAGCCGCAGATTCAAAATCCGACCAATATCGATGTCGACGATCGCGGACGGGTCTGGGCGGTCGAGGCCGTGAACTATCGTAAGTGGGACAATCTTCGCCCGGAAGGTGATCGCGTCGTCATCCTGGAGGACACCAAAGGCGTGGGCTCGGCGGACAAGGCGACGACCTTCTGGCAGGCGTCCGAGCTCAAGTGGCCGCTCGGGATTTGTGTGCTGCCCCAGCGTGGCAATGGTCGCGTCGGGACAAAAGTCATCGTGAGCGCGGCCCCCAATGTCTGGCTGCTCGAAGACACGAAGGGCGACGATCACGCGGATAAAGTCACGAAGCTTTTCACGACGGGAGGCAATCCGAACCACGATCATAACATTCACGCCTTTTCCTTCGGGCCGGATGGCAAGCTTTACTTCAACATGGGCAACGAAGCCCAGAAGCTCATGTGGCCGGATGGGACGCCGGTGCGGGACGTGGCCGGAAATGATGTGACCAACGTCGGCAAACCCTACCGCCAGGGCATGGTCTTCCGTTGCGACCTCGATTCGGAAACCGGCAAGGTGAGCAACATCGAGACGCTGGCCTGGAATTTCCGCAATAACTACGAGGTGTGCGTCGATTCCTTTGGCACGCTGTGGCAGAGCGATAACGATGACGACGGCAACAAGGGTGTGCGAATCAACTACGTGATGGAGTGCGGCAACTACGGCTTTACCGACGAAATGACGGGCGCCGGCTGGTCGTCGAAACGCACCAATCTGGAAACCGAGATCCCGCTGCGGCACTGGCATCAGAACGATCCGGGCGTGATCCCGAATCTCTTGCAGACCGGCGGCGGTTCGCCAACCGGCATCCTGGTGAACGAAGGCACGCTGCTCGGCGCGGAATTTGCCAATCAGATGATCCATTGTGACGCCGGTCCGCGGGTCGTGCGCTCTTACCCGGTGACCAACTATGGAGCGGGATACAAGGCTTCGATCGTCAATGTGCTGGAGAGCGGGGAAGACTGGTATCGGCCGGCGGATTTGTGCATGGCTCCGGATGGTTCGCTCATCGTCGCCGATTGGTTCGATGGCGTGGTCGGGGGGCATAACATGACGGATCACGAGGCGAACAGCATTCGCGGCCGCATCTATCGCGTCGCCCCGGATCTATCCAAATACCACACGCCCTCGGCGGCGATTTCCACGCCGGAAGAGGCGGTCGCAACCTTGCAATCGCCAAACAAGGCGACCCAATACGTCGCCTGGCAAAAGCTGCATAGCCTGGGCGCAGCGGCCGAGCCGGCGCTGGCCGCCCTGTGGCGCAATGAGAATCCGCGCTTCCGGGCGCGCGCCCTGCAATTGCTGGCGCGGATTCCCGGCCGCGCGGACTTCTATGTGAACGCGGCGCTTTCCGATGCCAATCCGGATATCCGCATCGCCGGTCTTCGCGTAGGCCGCGAACTCTACAGCGCGCAGCCGGAGCTGGATCTGGCGAAGTCTCACGAGACGGCGGGGCGGATGATCGCGAACGAGACGAATCCGCAGGTCAATCGTGAGCTGGCCATTGCGCTCACGGTCATTAAGGAACGGAGCGACGCCGCCGCCCCGTGGACGAAGCTGGCGCTCAAATACCAGGGGAACGATCGTTGGTACCTGGAAGCGCTCGGCATCGGCGCGCGCGGCGTGGAGGATGCATGTTTCGCCGCCTGGCTGCAGGCCGTGGGCAATTGGAATACCACGGCCGGCCGGGACATCGTCTGGCGTCTGCGCAGCGCGGATACGGCGGAGTATCTGGCGAAAATTTTGGTGGATCCGGCAACGTCCGCATCCGAGGCCCCGCGGTATTTGCGCGAATTCGACTTCCTGCCGGACGGCGCGAAAAAGACCAAGGCCCTGGAGCAATTGGTCGGGCTTGCGACCCAGAACAAGATGGTCGCCCTCGAAGCCCTGCAGCGGCTCAAAAACGTCGACTTGTCTGGCCATGCCGAAGTGCAGAAAGCCATCGCATCGCTGCTCGAGTCGAGCCGCGGCACGGCGCAATTCGTCGAACTCGTACGTGACTTCAAGCTCACTGGCCAAGGGGACGGGCTCCTCGAAATCGCCCTGAAATCGCCCTCCAATCCGGAAGGCGTGGAAGCGACAAAAATGCTGCTCGCGCCCAACTACACCTCCACGCTTACGAAGGCTCTCGAGACTCCCGCGGCGCTCACGGTCGTGGAAGCGCTGGGCAATACCGCGGATCAACGCTCGGCGCCGCTGCTCGAAAGCATCGTCACCAATGAAGCCAAGGACGCTTCGCTACGCAAACAAGCGGTGAAATCGCTGGCCCAGAGTCCGGCCGGCGTCGCCGTGTTGCTGAAGCTGGCGCGCGACGGCGTCTTCCCGCAGGCCCTGAAGCTCACCGCCACCTCTGCCCTGACCGGGGTGCAATTGCCCCAGCAGAAGGCCGAGATCGCCCAGCTTTTCCCGCGGACAAACGGGCTGAATGGAGAAACCCTGCCCACGATCGGCGAACTGGCCAAGCGGACGGGCAATGCCGAACACGGCAAGGCGCTTTTCGCCCGCGAGGAGACCACCTGTATCACCTGTCATCGCGTGGGCGCGGTCGGCGTCGATTTCGCGCCGGCGCTCTCGGAAATCGGCACGAAGCTCAATAAGGAGGCGCTCTACGAAGCGATCATCGATCCGAATGCCGGCATCACCATGGGCTTCGAAACCACTGTTCTCACGCTCAAGGATGGCGGGGCGGCTGTAGGGATCGTGCGCAGTGAGACGGCAGACGAAGTCGTCCTCGCCATGCCGAAAGGCGTGCTCAATCCCTACAAGAAGGCCGACATCACCAATCGGGAGAAATTGAAAACCTCGATGATGCCGCCCGGCTTGCAGCAGATCCTTCCCACCAACGACCTCGTCGACCTGGTCGAGTATCTCGCTTCCCTGAAGGCCCCGGCGAAATAGCCGGAAAGCGCTGGATGACCGCCAGATTTTTGGAGCGGGAGCTTGCTCCCGCTTTGTCAGCGAAAGTTTCCAGTGAGTCGTTCAATCCACTGGAAACGACACCTTGCATCAAAACGGCGGCGTACCCCTGAGCTGGAGCCCCTCCCAACGCCGCATCCCCTAAGACGGCCCGCTTCCTGCGGATTAGCATCTTACGATGCATCTCTGCAGACCCGCCGCCCTCTTTCTCCTGCTGCTCCCGGCCCTCGCGCCGGCCGCGCGGGCGGTCTCCTCGCAGGAAGCGGAATTCTTCGAGAAGAGCGTCCGCCCGGTGCTGGCCGAGCATTGCATCAAGTGCCATGGGCCGGACAAACAAAAGGCCGAACTCCGACTGGACTCCCGCGCCGCCATCCTGAAGGGCGGCGATGATGGCCCGGCGGCAGAGCCGGGCAAACCGGACGAGAGCTCGCTCGTCAAGAGCATCCGGCACGAGGGCGATTCGAAGATGCCGGAGAAAGAGCCGAAACTTCCGGACCAGGAAATCTCCGCCCTCACGGAGTGGGTGCGCATGGGCATGCCGTGGCCGGAGGGCGAGCCGATCAAGACCAGCGCTCAGCAGGAAGCCGCGTCCAGGCACTGGTCCTTTCAACCCATCGCCGACCCGGCCCCTCCCGTCGTGCAGGATGCCGCGCATTGGGGGCAGTCGGATCTTGATCGTTTCGTTCTGGCGAAACTCGAGGCCGCCGGCCTCGCGCCTGCGCCCCGCGCCGACAAGCGCACGCTGCTTCGCCGCGCGACCTTTGATCTGACCGGCCTGCCTCCGACTCTGGCGGAGGTGGAGGCTTTCGAGAAGGATATGTCGCCGGCGGCCTTTGAACACGTCGTGGATCGTCTGCTCGCCTCGCCGCGCTATGGCGAACGCTGGGGACGGTATTGGCTCGATGTCGCGCGTTATGCCGATACGAAGGGCTATCTGGTGGCCAATGAAGAGCGGCGGTTTCCTTATTCCTATACTTATCGGGATTGGGTGATTCGCGCGCTGAACGAGGATTTGCCATACGACGCCTTTCTTACCGAGCAGATCGCCGCAGATCGCGCGACTGCGGAGAAAGACCCGTCCTCGGCCGCGGCGCTAGGTTTTCTTACCTTGGGGCGCCGCTTTCTGAATAATCAGGCCGATATCATCGACGACCGCATCGACGTGGTTTGCCGGGGGACGATGGCGCTCACCGTCGGTTGCGCGCGTTGTCACGATCATAAATTCGATCCTATCTCGCAGAAGGATTACTACGCGCTTTATGGAGTCTTTCAGTCGTCGGTCGAGCCGAAGGATTTGCCCCCGCTGCCCGATACGCGCAATGCGGAGGATGCCGCCGAGTACGATCGCCAGTTAAATGGGCACAAGGCGGAGATCGTTTCTTATAAAGAAAAAAAGGCCGAGGAAGCCTCCTGGTTGTTGTCGCTCTCGCTGGGCTCGCCGACTGCCGTGCCTTCCGCGCTCATCGAGCGCGCCTTCAATCGCGCCGATCGCGAGGAACTCGTAAAGTTGCGCAACAAAATCACGGCGCTCGACGCCGGCCCGCTTTCCCCGCCGCGCGCCATGGCCCTGGCCGATGCGCCGCAGCCTTCGACACCGCATGTCTTTATCCGGGGCAATCCGGGCCGGCCGGGCGAGGAAGTGCCGCGACGCTTCCTCACCGTCCTGAGCGGCGGCGCGCCCAAGCCTTTTCCGAATAATGGCAGCGGCCGGCTCGAGCTGGCGCAGGCCATCGCCAGCAAGAGCAATCCGCTCACGGCCCGCGTGTTCGTCAATCGCGTGTGGCTGCACCATTTCGGGCAGGGGTTGGTGCGGACGCCCTCGGATTTTGGCGTGAAAGGCGAGCTGCCAACACATCCGGAAATGCTGGATTGGCTGGCCAGCCGCTTCATGGCAAACGGCTGGTCCCTGAAGCAACTCCACAGGCTCATCCTGCTCTCCAGTGTCTACCAGCAGGGCAGCGATGTCAGCGCCGAGGCCGCCCGGCTCGATCCCGAGGATCGGCTCCTTTCGCGCATGAGCCGTCAGCGTCTCGATTTCGAGGCCATGCGGGACTCGCTCCTTTTCGTGGCCGGCCAACTGGACCTGAAGATGGGCGGCCGGAGCGTGGAGCTCATGAAGCCGCCCTTTGCCGTGCGTCGGGCGGTGTACGGCTTCATTGATCGCCAGAATCTGCCCGGCACATTTCGCACGTTCGATTTTGCCACTCCGGATTCGACCAGCCCGCAGCCGCACGTGACGACCGTCCCGCAGCAGGCGCTCTTCATGATGAATAGCCCATTCGTTATGGAAGAAGCCCGGTCCCTCGCGACGACCGCCGCGACCGTCCCGGAGTCCGCCCTCGCTGGCGGGGTCCAGGCGCTTTACGAGCGAGTTTATGCCCGGCCGGCGGAGGACGCCGAGGTGGCGGCCGGCGTGCGCTTTCTGCAAGCCCAGGCGCAGCTCGCGGCCAAGCCCGACGCCCCCCGCTGGCAAAACGGCTGGGGCTTCTATGATGAAAAGACCGGTCGGGTGGAGTTTCATCCTTTCGAGCACTGGACCGGGAAAAACTGGCAACAGGGCGAAAAGCTGCCGGACCCGGAATGCGGCTTCGCGATGCTCAATACGCGTGTCGGGCACCCGGGCCGGGACGCCAGGCACGCGGTGATTCGCCGCTGGACGGCGCCGGAGGACGGCGTCGTTCGGGTCTCTGGGACTTTGAGACGCCCCAACGAGCAAGGCGACGGCGTGCTTGCGCGGATCGTCTCCAGCGGAGGAGGGGAGGCGGCGCATTTCGTCGCGGAGCCAAAGGCGACCTCCATTGAGACCGCGTGCGAGGGCATTGCGGTGAAGGCCGGCGATACGCTCGATTTCCTTGTGGAGTGTCGGGCGGAGGATTCGTTCGATACCTTCGAGTGGGCGCCGGTGGTGCATGCTGGCAGTGAATCCTGGAGTGCTGAGGCTGGCTTTAGCGGACCTGCCGAGAAGCCGCGTGCGCTGACGGCTTGGGAAAAGTACGCACAGGTATTATTGGCTTCGAACGAATTCGTCTTTGTCGACTAGCACGAGGCTTACAAAAGTGAGAGAGCGCTTGCAGAAGTGCTTATCCGATAGAGGAGGATTCGTAGCGCGGCTTAGTTGAATGACCGGTCAAATAAAGCCTGCTTCGGAATAATATGATTATTTCCGCCTCGGTCATAGACTATCGCAGGCCGGATATCGGACTTCGCGGGAGTGACTGAGATCCACATGCCGCAGACGCGCAGAAAGGTGCGGCAGGCGGCATCCAATTTGCTATTTCCAGAGTTCCCTTCCCCCAACAGCACTAGACTCACCCCTCTTCTCCATTCGTCCCCACCCGGCATGCATTTTTTTTCGCCCTGCATTCTACTGCCATTTTTCCGCCACATCTGCGGCGGAGCGCACTGGGCATCCCGCGGCAAAGTAGATGAATCGCTCGTGCTGGAGAACTATTCGGAGTGCTATCTTATAAGTGATAATAACGGCACAATAATGCCACAATCGCGTAATCTTTGTGTCATCTATCCGGCGCCTCAAAAATGGGAGAGAAAGAGATTGACTGTAGAGGGGAAAGTCCCATAGAAAGCGCCCACAACTTCCCCAACCTCCCACCGCAGTTAACCATCCCCCGCCCTGTATTTCTCCTGTCCGTCCCTGCAATCCACGCCATCCATCCGCCCTTATGAAGCCCACCATCAAGTCTAGCTCAGTCTCTACGCCGCTTGCACGGCGCTCCAACCGATTTGCGGCGGTTTTCGCCGCGGCCCTCTTTGCCGGCCTCGGCGCTGCCTCTGTGCAGGCCCAGCACGAGTATCTGCCCGATCCGATCTTCCCGACCAATACCGCCAACGTTGACGGCGCGACTTTGGCGTTCATTCAGACCATTCTGGAAACCACGATTCAAGCTGATCCGAAACTCAACAAGACGGGTGCGCTGTTGACCTTGGAAATTCCGGCGCCGTCGGGCAAGACCCTGGCGACCGACGCACAATTCCAGGCGGCTGCGGCTGCGGCTTTGGCTTTGGTTTACAATCCTGGCAGCACGACGATCCCGAGTGGTGTCAATGCGGCTTCGATCTTCCAGGCGACGGCGGATCTGCGTCCGGCTTCGTCTGCGAAGGCTGCAGTCGCTCTCGCTCCGAAGATCCTTGCTGGCGGCCTTTCGGCTTCGACCGAAGCGACGGATATCGAAGGTCTCACGAACGCGACCGCAGGTGTGCTGGCTGGCAAGAATGCCCCGGCTGTCGCCGCCGCGGTGATTACAGCGATTGCTAACAGCGCGAATGCCGCAACCGAGGACGAAGCCGTAACGACGGATGCAGTCAATAACGCTCCGGCCCTCGCCGCAAAAACGGTGGCTGCCGCCTTGGGCGCCATCAAGAAAACTGCGACTACGGCCCTCGCTGCGGATATCGCCGGCGCCGCCGAGGCGGCTGCAGTGACAGCTGCCCCCGAACTTCAGCCTGCGGTTGCTACCGCGGCAGTTGCGGCATCGCTCAAGCTCGTTGGCAAGACCGGGCCGACAGCCGGAGACTACGCGATTGCGGTCGGTAAGTCGGTGCTCGAGAACTCTCCCTCCGATGCGGCGACAATGATTCAGGTTGCCGCAGGCGTGGCTGCGGGCGCCGGTGTTGCCCATGCCCATGACGTACAAACGCAGGTGGACCTTGACTCGAATTCGGCCATTCAGACGAATAAGGCCAAGATTGACGCTGCCTTTGCCGGCTATATCTATGTGAAGACCAATGCGACCGTTGTGACGGACGCCGGCTCCAAGACAAAGACCTTCCTCAATACTCCTGCTAACTCTGGATTGGATCAATCCGCAGTTGTGGCGGGCGCCGTTGCAGCGTGGCTCAAGGCTCAGCCGGACATCATCAAGCAGGCGTTGTCGTCAAATAACGTGACAACTTCGAATGCCGGCGGGATCATCACCGCCGGTGTCGCCGCCAATCCCGTTGGCGCTGCTACGGTCGCGAAGACGATCCTCTCGGACACCGTCGGTACGGGCACGGGAACGATCGCCACGGATACTGCCGCCTCGGCAATCATCCAGGGTTCGACGGTTGACCAAGTCGGTCCGATCGTCGGCGCCGTGGTGAAAGTCGCCTTTGCCGCGGGCAATCTCAACCTCGCTGTTGATGGCGCAGTCGCTGGCGTTCAAGCGAAAGGCTATAATACCTCGTTGGGCTCCCTCGCTCTCAATGCGGCGAAGAACAGCAAGGGTGCGACGGTGGCCGTGGCGCACGAGATCTTCACGCATCTGACGAATCTCAGCGCCAACCCTTGGGAAGCCGCTTCTGCCATCGCCGGAGCCTATGCTGCGAATAAGAAAGTGCTCCTGACCGATATCAATACGGAAATCGGAAATTCGCTGACTGGAAGCGCAGCTGCCGACGCAACGACAGCGGCCAATCTCGTCAATGCCATCCTGACTGATACCACGAAGAATCCGCTGACCTTCTTCAACAAGGAGCAGGATGCTCTTGCGTTGCAGACGACTTCAGACGGAGTTCTCTCGGTTGTCGCGGCGGTCTCTCAGGCCAATCCAAAGGCCCTCTCGGCCATCGCCGCGGAAGCCGCGGTGTCTGGCGTCAGCACAGACCATAACCAGATCATCGCGGTCGCGAAGGATGCGGCGGGATACAAGCTCACGCCGAATATCACTACGGCGGTGAGCGTTGCCACTCACCTCAGCAGCCTCGGCTCCAGCGCGAAGGATTCCATCCTCAACTATGTTGCCTCCACTGCGATTTCGAATCCGGCTCTCGTGCCTGATATCGCCGCTGGCGCAACCATCGGCGCAGGTCAGTACACGCACCTCGTCGCCAACGCGATCGGTTTTGCGACTCCGGCTGCGGCGGGCAAGGCGGTTCCGGCTCTGTTCAGCTACTCCAACCTCCTCCGCGCCGGTAAGAACGGTGGCGGCATCGGCAATGCTCCGGAGCGCGCCTCTGCAATTACGGCGGGTGTCGTTGACGGTGTGATCCGTGCGAATCTGGCCACGCAGAAGCTGCAGCAGACGGACCTCGTCGCAGTCGTGGCGGCTTCGGTCAAGGCGGCTTCCACTCTCGTGAGTGACTCTTCTCAGACGGTTCTGACCTATACGCCAGGATCGGCTGGACTTTCGGGTTCGCAAGCGGTCGAAAGCGGCTCTGCGGCGGCCACGGTGGGCGCTGTCAGTCAGATTTACAAGTTTGACGCGGATAAGTTCGAGGCGTCAACGAGTGTTAACGAGCAGATCCTTTCGGCTGTCCTCACGGCGGCGGAAAAGGCGGCCGGGAAGCTCTATTACCTGAATGTCGCGCAGGCTGCCGCACAGGCGATTGGCTCGCTCTATAAGTCGGGCAACGGGAATAGCTATACGTACACGGACGGCGACTTCGCCGCCCTCATCGACGCGCTTCAGAAAGGCGCTCCGGCGACCTTGCACGATGAAGTGAAGAATGCAGTGGTCTTCGGTCTCAACAATCTGGCCGGCGCGGCTGGCGCGGCTGGCGTGGAAAATTACTCGGTCACGCCGACCAGCAATAACTACGTCTCCAGCCTCTACAATCTGTAAGAGCTAAGGCTCTTGCCCTGGCGCCCCTGCAATCCATTTGCAGGGGCGCTTTTTTTTGCTAGTGCTATCTGCGCGGCGCGGCCTCCCGGCGCCGATTCTTCGTTGAGCCAGTTCTCCGCGTCCCCCGTCGAGATCGCTCGTTCCTCCGCTGACCCACTCCCCCGCGAACGTTTCCATGTATCCACTCGTCATCATCTTCCTCGTTCTGGCTTTTGGGGTGATTCAGGCGCTGATTGGGGGCGCCCGGCTCTGCTTTAGTCTCCCGGCGTATGCGATCCTCGCGCTCGCCGGTCTCGCCGCGATCTTTCCCTCCTTTGGCGCGAAGGCGACGGCTTCGCCCCGCCGGCTCTGTTTGATTTCCGCCCTCGCACTCGGACTGTACGTTTCGGTCCGCTGCCTGCTTTCGCCTGTGGCTTACCTGGCGCGGAACGATCTCTTCATGGTCCTGGGCGCGCTCCTGGTTTACTTGCTCACCGCGATCCATCTCACCGCGGTGAATCGACGGATGGTGGTGGTCACTGTGCTCATCGCCTTTGCCACGGCCCACGTGCTCGTGGGTGTGGTGCAATTTACGCAGGAGAACGACTTCATGCTCATCCCGTGGCTTTTCCGTCCTCCCTATGGCCCGCGGGCGAGCGGCTTCTACATTTGTCCGAATCATCTGGCTGGGCTCATGGAGGTCCTCAGCATGCTCGGAGCCGGCCTGTGCTTCTGGGGCCGCGGGCGCGTCTTTTTCAAGGTCGGCGCCGCCTATGCCGCGGCCGTCTGTCTTGCCGGCGTCGCCATCACCGGCAGCCGTGGCGGCTACCTCAGCATTCTGGTGGCCATGGTGACCTTCGCCGGCATTTCCGGCTGGCTCTTTTTCCGATTGCGGCAAAGTCATTTCGCCATCTACGCGGTCTCGGCGCTGGCGGTGCTCGTCATGACGCTCAGCGTGGGCCTGCATCTCATGAGCAAGAGCGAGGATCTCTCGCGGCGGGTCGATCGGGTCTACGATCCGGCGAATATGCGCGTATTTCTTTGGCAGGGCGCGATCGACCAGTTCCACCTGCAACCCGTCTTCGGCACGGGAGCGGGCACGTTTCTCTACTGGGCGCGCCATTTCCGGTCGCCCGATGTGCAGAACGATCCCGTGCACGCCCATGAAGACTATCTCGAACTGCTTGCGGAGTATGGTGTGATCGGCGGCGCGCTCCTCGTATTTTTCCTCGTCACCCATGTCTATGCAGGCATCCGTGGGCTGCGCCGCATCGTTCATCTGAAGCTGAAGCCGGCGCGACGATACAATAGCAACGAAGTGGCGCTCGTCGTCGGCAGCCTCTCGGGCATCGCCGCGCTCCTCGCGCACTCCTCCATGGATTTCAACCTGCACATCCCGGGCACGACTCTGCTCGTGGCCTTTCTTTTTGGCCTGCTGGCAAATCCCACAGAAGTCGTCGGCCGCACGCCCGATCCGGTTTCACCGCTCTGGCTCCGGCTCGCGCCCGTGGCGCTCGGCCTCGTGCTCCTTGTCTCCGTTGCTCCGCTCCTCAAGGGCGAATACGAAGCCGAAAAAGCCCGCGTGGCTCTGCGCGACAGCGACTACGCCGAGGCGCTGGCCGCCGCCCAGGCCGGACTCGTGTCGGAACAGAAAAACCCCGATCTTTACTTCTACCTCGCCGAGGCGCACCGGCTCATCGGCCTCGCCAAACCCCAGCGCGAACGCGGCCCGGAATTCTCGCTCGAGATCGAGGCCCTGCGCCAGGCGCTCGCCCTCTTCCCGCAGGATATCCGCCTCACCATGCGCATGGCCCAGGCCCTCGATTCCGTGGGCAATTTCGCCGAAGCCGAGAAAATCTACACCCACTCGCTGCAGGACGATCCCTATTTCGGCCAAGCCTACGCCTACTATGGCGTGCACATGCAACTCATGCACCGCTATAAGATTGCCGAAGCCTGCTATCTCCGCGCGCGCGAGTTAAAAGAGACCGAGCTGAGCAACGTCGGCCTCAAAGACCTCGAGAATATCCGGAAACTCCAGAAAGAGAACGACGTTCTGGCCGACATCGTCACCCTGCCGGAAGACGACGACCCCTTGCCCGCAGTCCTGGAGCCCAAGCCGAAGCCGGAGCCGGAGCCCAAACCGGACCCAAAGCTGGACCCAAAGCTGGACCCAAAGCTGGACCCAAAGCTGGACCCAAAGCTGGACCCAAAGCTGGAGCTCAAGCCAGAGCCCAGTGCTCTGCAGTAACGAACGAACCCATTTACAGTCACGGAGCGAGGCAGCCGCTTGTCCAGGGAGGGGCGCCATCCCTGGCGCCCACAAGCGTGGCTTTCACATTGCGCGCGGCGCTACGCGAGACACCGTTGCCCACGGACTAAACTAAAAAGTTTTCTTCGAAATTCTCCAAACTTCAGAGCGCACATTTATGGGCCCGCCTGTAGTTAGACTCGGCCCTTTCAAATCACACTGAGAAAGCGGTAGTTCGCCCCCAGTCCGCGGGCCGGCGCTATGCCTCGACCTGTTGCGCCACCGCGGCCTCCGGAGCCGAACTTTGCGACCGCGGCGAATCCAAAGCCACCCCCCCGGCCCGTGAAGGAAACCATCGATTCCGCAACGCCAGACAAGGCCGCTCCACCATCCAAGCCGCCAGCGCTCCCGACGCGATCGACCCGACGAAATAGAGCGCCAGATGCAACGGAAGACCCATCGTCCGGCACCAACGATCCACCACGAAAAATCGCACTGGAATATGCCAGAGATAAATCGTGTAGGACTGCTTTCCGATCCATTCCACCGCCGCAAGTTTCGGCCCATAACGCAAGCTCAGGAGCAACAGCGCCCCAAATCCCATATAGAGGAGATTCGGATACAGCGTATAAAGGAAAGGCGTCCTTTCGAATTCACAAATCACCGCCGGAAACGGCGTTGCCAAGGCCAGTGTCCCCAACCAATACCGATGCCGCGCCGCGAAATCGAGCAGCCCTTCCCGCCGCCATTGGTAAAAATACCCGATTAACACGCCGAACAAGAGCGAATCGAATCGCAGATGCGTAGGAAAGAGATGCGTCTTGAGCCGAAAGACCGGCTGCATCTCTGTGTTGACCAGCCGCGCCGCCGTCAAGAGCAGCGCGGCCACCACAAACAACCCCGGCAACTCCCGAAACGGATCTCCCGTCTTCTTCCGAACGAGCAGCAGGAACAGCGGCAACAAAAGATAAAAGTGCTCCTCGATTGCCAGCGACCAGGTCTGATGAAAAAGCGCCGGACCATAGTTCTGAACAAAAAGAGCTTCACTGAGCACCACCTTCCAACCCACGAATTTCACCCCAAACGCCAGCATGGGGTAAAGAATCACCGTCGCAAGCGCCACGTAAAACGACGGATAAATCTTCAGCCCCCGCCGCACCAGAAACCGGCCATACGCGATCGTCCCATACCGCCGGATCTCCTGAAAAAGCAGCCCGGAAATCAGAAACCCGCTGAGCACAAAAAAGAGATCGACGCCGATCCACCCCCCATGCTGCCACCCCC
>OUNM010228372.1_pt1 | contig 22886 bp, 15 predicted proteins | sample 1769961 | NCBI WGS metagenome assembly OUNM01 (sample SAMEA3914820, study PRJEB12502) | metagenome | biome: forest; material: soil | place: USA | collected 2012-03-12 | depth 0.3 m | reverse complement strand
GTCCTTTGTTCGATGAAGCTCAAGCCGAATGGTGCCTGGGCCGGGTGACCGCCAGTGGCGGCAAAGTAGTCGCGGGCGGTATCCGGCAAGGCGCCCTTCTGTCTCCGTCGGTCGTGGTCCATCCGGCCTGGGACAGCGAGCTCGTAAGAGAGGGCATCTTCGGCCCCGCCCTCTGGCTCGCCCCGGGCGATGCAGACACTTTTGCCGACCGGTGGCTGACGAACCGCTACCCTCTCTCGGCTGCCGTTCTCCAGTCGCCCGCCGACCCTGGGTTTTGGGTCCAAAGCCTCCCCGGTCTCGCTCGTCTGGTTCTTAACGGCGACCCGAGTATCGAAGATCCTTTCGAGTATTGGGGCGGCTATGCTCCCTCCGGCCAGAACCCCGTGTCCGCCTGGCCCGCCAAGTATCAACGCGTCGTCCAAATCGACAGTAGTCTCACCCCATGAGCGTTCTCGTCGTCGGCAGCGCGAATATGGACTTGGTCTTTCACACCGCCCGGATGCCCATCCCCGGCGAGACACTCCTGGGCGGTCAATTTGCTACCCACCCGGGCGGCAAGGGGGCTAACCAGGCCGTCGCCATCGGCCGCCTTGGCGGGGTGGTCTCCTTCGTGGGCAAGGTTGGCCTGGACGTCTTCGGGACGGCTTTGAGGCAAAGCTTGACCGCCGCCAACGTCGACGTCGAATTCCTCCGAACCTCGGAGGGGCCTACCGGCACGGCGGGGATTTTTGTGGACGATGGCGGAAGGAACATGATCGTCGTCGCCCCGGGTGCAAATGCCGAGGTTTCCCCGCAGGAGGTTCTGCACGCTATTCAGGCTGTCGGTGCTTCCGTCGTGCTTGCCCAATTGGAGATTCCCATCGAAGCGGTCGCGGCGGCGGTCACGGCCGAGCGATTCATCCTCAACCCCGCCCCGGCCTGCCCTTTGCCGGACACTTTGCTTGCGCGATGCTTTGCCCTGACGCCGAACGAATCGGAGCTTGAATCTCTTACCGGCATCGCGCCCACCGACGATTCCGTCATCCTGCGTGCTTCGAAGTACCTCATGGACCGTGGAGTCTTGAACGTGGTGGTTACGCTGGGAGAGAAGGGCAGCTCCTGGGTCTCGGCGGCCGGTGGACGTCATTTCGATGCCCCCGCCGTTACGCCCGTCGATACCACCGCGGCGGGCGACGCTTTCAACGGCGCACTGGCCATGTTCCTCGCCGAGGGGAGAGACCTGGAGAATGCCATTCCTCTGGCCAACTGTGTCGGCGCTCTCGCCACTACTCGCGCCGGTGCGCAGGAGTCGATGCCTTCCCGCGACGAACTGAGAGCCCTTGCGGGGCCGCTCTACTAGTCTGGTCCGCCATACTGGCTTTAATCGAATGGTGAGCGACGCGTGAGACGAAGGGTGACGATTAAGGACGTCGCCGCGCGTGCCGGCACGGCAGATATGACCGTCTCCCGGGTTGTCAACCGGTCCGGTCCTGTCTCTGAGGCGGTGCGGAAGCGGGTCGAGGCTGCGATTGACGACTTGGGCTACGTGCCGAATCGCCTTGCACGCGGCCTCCGCTCGAACCGGACCCATACTATCGCACTGGTCGTCACTGACGTCACCAACCCCTTCTTCACCACGGTCGCCCGTGGGGTGGAAGACGCCGCTAGCGACCGCGACAACCTTGTGTTGCTTTGCAACACCGACGAGTCGGAGAAGGAGGAGCTTCGGTACTTGGAGATGATCTCGGGTCAAAGTGTCGATGGCGTCCTCTTGGTGCCCGCTAAAACTGGCCAGGCCGCGCGTGAACTCGCCCTGCATCGGCGGCTGCCGCTGGTGATGCTCGACCGCCGGGTTCCGTCCACGGACGTGACGGTCGTCCGCTGTGACTCCAAGGAGGGGGCCGCCGGAATGGCCAGGTATCTGTGTGGCCTCGGTCACAGGGAGTTCGCGGTTCTCGCCGGGCCGGTCGGGGTTCCGACTTCTGACGATCGCGTTCTAGGATTTCTGGAAGTACTGGAGGAGATCGGCGCTCGTGCCAGTGTGCTGTACGGGCGATTCTCTACCGAAAGTGGCCGAGAGTCCGTGGAGTGGGCGATGGGGATGACGCCTCGGCCGACGGCGCTGTTTGCTCTCAACAACTTCGTTACCATCGGAGCTCTTCAGGCGCTGAACGAGATGGGGATTCGGGTTCCTGAAGATGTGGCCCTTGTTGGCTTCGATGACCTTCCGCCCGCGATGGTCGGCCAGCCTTTCCTCACCGTGGTCGCGCAGCCGGCCTACGAGATGGGGCGACGGGCGGTTGAAAGCCTTTTGGCGCAGATCGAAGACCCGGCGATGGCTCCCGAAGAGATCCTTCTTCCCACCGAACTGATCGTTCGCCGTTCGAGCGGCGATCCTATTTGAGGCGGTGGGTTGGAAGCCGGTGCTACGGCGAGATCGTCAGACAATTATTTAAAAAAGCATTTAAATTGCGATCAATTTTTGCGGGATTTTCACGAGGAAATCTCGTAATTTTTTTCTTTTTCGAGAACTACTTGACTCAAGAAATCAAAAGCATATTATTTTGATTTTTGATCGAAACATACGCACTTATGTCTAGTATTTTACCTTGAGCGGCAAGCTAAATGAATGGCGTCGCGCCGATGTTATCCGGCGATAATCCCGTCCTCATCCCAGAGGTCGTGCCAATCCTTCGCACTCCCCCAGAGGAAGACCTGCCCTTTGATTAGCCGGCAACCTCGGTCGATTCCGGATAGGACGGCCATCTCGGCGGGGGTCAGGGGATCCGAGCGGACGGCCATGAGGCTGGCCTCGAACTGGGGTCGCTTGACCGAGAAGGGGATCGGAATCTGGCCGCGGGCGACGGCCCACTTGATGCAGACTTGTGCGGGGGTGATCCCTCTTCGCTCCGCGATCGCGAGAATTGCCGGATCCTCGGTATCCGAGGTGTCTTCGGGTGTCCGGTCTCGCTCTGGCCGGCTGGGCGAGCCCAGGGGGGAGTAGCCGATGGGGAGAATCCCTTTCTTGACGACATAGTCGAAAAGCTCCGGCTGTTGGAAATGGGGATGCAACTCCATCTCGTTCGCAGAGGGGGCAATCTCCGCATCTCGAAGCAGTAGCTCCAATTTCGGAATCGTCATGTTCGAGGTCCCGATATGGCGAACCAGGCCTCGTTCGACGAGTTGCTCTAACCCCTGCCAGGTTCGCATATAGGCGTCGTGGAGGTAGGGCAGCGCGTGGGGGTCGCGGGAATCGACGCCTACTCCGGGGGCGTGGTAGTTCGGGAAGGGCCAGTGGATCAGATAGAGGTCAAGGTATTCCAGTCCCAAATCCCGAAGCGAGTCCTCGCAGGCCGCCTGGGGATCATCGTGCCGATTATTCCAAAGCTTCCCGGTGATCCAGAGGTCCTCCCGGTGAAAGCCGGTGGAGGCAAGGGCCTGGCCAACCTCTTTCTCGTTTCCGTAAACCGCGGCGCAGTCGAAGTGACGGTAGCCCACGTTGGCCGCCTCAATCACCGCCGCCGCCACCTGGTCGGGCGAGTATTTGTCTGAGCCGAACGTCCCCAAGCCGATGATGGGGATCTCCGCGCCGGAGGAAAGCTTTCTTGTTGGGGCGATCACGCCGCCAACTCCTCATCGAAACAGACGGCAACCTTGCCGCATCGCCCTTCCGCCATGACCGAGTATGCCTCGCCAACCCGTTCCAAGGGGAAGCGATGGGTTACAAGGTCGGCCGGATGCAACTTCCACCGTACCAACCGCTCGACGAGTTCTTCCATGAGCCAGATGCTCGTCACCCAGGAGCCGTGAATGGTCTTCTGGTCGTGGATGATGTCGGGGGAAGGCTCGAAGCAACACGATCCACCCTCCCCGATCATCGCGATGTGGCCCCATTGCCGGGTGGCCTGGATTGCGGTCCGCCGCCCCTTCTCCGTCGCCGAACAGTCCATTGCCCGTTCGCAACCTTTACCGCCCGTCAGATCCCGGATCTTTGAAACCGTGTCTTCTCCCGCCGGCAGGACATAGTCGGTCAGCCCCAAGCGGCAGGCGAGCTCCATGCGTTCGGGCACCGTATCCACCCCGATCGTGAGGTTCGCCCCCTTTGCCTTCGCCAACATCAGCGCCGCCAGTCCTACCGGCCCCAACCCGGTCACTAAGACCGCGTCGTCTCCCGACACCCCGATCTTTTGGATTGCTTCGTAAACCGTCCCAAACCCGCAAGCCACCTGCGCCCCGTCGGTGTAGCTCAACTCGTCCGGAAGCAGAACGAGGTCCTTTTCGTCGGCGATCATATAGTCCGCCATGCCGCCGTTGCGCTGCCATCCATAGGCTCGGCGGAGCGGGCTTGTGCAAGAGATCATGTAGCCGCGGCGGCAGTCGTTGCACAGACCGCAGCCGGAGATGTGATAGACCACCACCCGGTCGCCGGTTTTGAAGCGTCGCATTCCCGGGCCGGTCGAAACGATCTGCCCGCACGGCTCGTGGCCCGCGATGGTCCCGGGCTGATACCCTTCCGGACCTTTTCCGAGGTGCTCCCGATAGATGCAGCGAATGTCGCTGCCGCAGATCGTCGAGGATTTCACCTTGATCAAGACCTCCCCATGGCCGGGGGTGGGCATCGGGAAGTTGCGTAGTTCGGTCGAACTGTCGCCAGGGAGAATGGCTCCGGTCATGGTAGGCATGGGATTTTTCAAAGGATGCGCTCCCGCAGTCGTGCCTCGGCTGCGGCGTTCCAATAACCGCATTCTAAGCGAAGGAAGAGCGATGTGTAGGGAAGGAGCGTGGGTGCCTTCATCACCAACACGCGGAACGTCTGAGCCGCCGCATCGAGCATCGCAATAATCTCCTCGTGGGGAAGCCGATGAACCGGCATCCCTTCGAGAAGGGTTTCCAATCGAGTCCGGAAAGCCGAGACCCCCGGGGCGTACTCGTCGGTCATGTGAGCGAGTTCGGAATCTAGGAAAGCTTCTGCTCGCACGTGGGGTTGTTCCGAGAGCAAGGCAAGAACGGATTCGACTTCTCCGCCGATCAGCGTCGTCACCCCGGGCGCGACCATTTCCGGGAAAGCGGCGTCTACGACGGCAATCCAGTTCCGGTGACCCAGTCGGGGAAGGATCTCGCGAAGGTCCATATGTTGACGTCAACTATACACGACGAAGCCACTCCCATCAAAAACGGTGAATAATGCGTGCTAGAGCAAGCAAAACGCCAGAAAATCGCCTATGATGAGGGAATGCTCTTCATGGTGTTATCGTCAACAGCGCTTGTTCACGATCAAGGAGTTCCTCCGATGGACCCACCCGTCTCATCCCAATTGGCCCCCATCGCTCCGGGGCCTTTCGCCGGGTCGCTCGACTCCCTGAAGGGCAATCGATATCCGAAATGGTTCACCGAAGGCAAGCTCGGCATCTGGGCGCATTGGGGCCCGCAGTCGGTGCCCATGGAAGGCGACTGGTACGCCCGCCAGATGTACGAAGAAGGCTCGAAGGACTACAAAGACCACGTCGCCCGCTACGGACATCCCACCCAGAAGGGTTATAAAGACATCATCCCTCTCTGGAAGGCCGAGAAGTGGGATCCCGAGCGGCTGATGGGGCTTTACAAAAAGGCCGGCGCCAAGTACTTCGTCAGCATGGGCGCCCACCACGATAACTTCGATCTATGGAACTCCACCTACCACCGCTGGAACGCGGTCAAGATGGGTCCGCATCGCGATGTGGTCGGCGAGTGGCAGAAGGCAGCCAAGAAGAATGGGCTTCGCTTCGGCGTCTCGGAGCACCTGGGGGCGAGTTGGAACTGGTTCCAAAAGAGCCGCGGCGCGGATAAGGACGGTCCTTACAAGGGAATTCCTTACGACGGCACCGACCCCGCATTCTCCGACCTTTACCACCCGGCCGCTCTGCCCGGAGACACCGGCTGGTACACGACCGACCCTCGCTGGCATAACGAATGGTATCGCCGCGTCAAAGACCTCGTCGACCAGTACCACCCCGACCTCCTCTATTCCGACGGAGGTATCCCCTTCGACCATGTCGGTGAGTCCCTAGTGGCGCACCTCTACAACGTGACCATGAAGGGGGGCGAGCAGCAGGCGGTCTATACCTGCAAACAACCCAGCGAAGGCCGATGGGCCCAAGACGTTGAGCGTGGCGTTATGGCGGGCATCCAGCCATACCCGTGGCAGACCGACACCTCCATTGGAGACTGGTTCTATAACAAGAACTGGAAATTCCGGGGCGCCGACTGGGTGATCCACACGCTGGTCGACGTGGTCAGCAAGAATGGGAACCTCCTCATCAACGTGGTGCAGCGGCCAGACGGCAGCCTCGACGAGGCGGCCGAAAAAGTCCTCGCCGACATGACTACTTGGATGGGCACCAACAGCGAGTCCATCTACGGCACCAAGCCCTGGCTCGTCTATGGCGAGGGGCAGACACAAGCGAAAGGGGGCGCGTTCAAAGAGGACTTCGACTTCACGGCCAAAGACATTCGCTATGTCCAAAAAGGGAACGGCACCCTCTATGCGACCTTGATGGGCAAGCCCGAATCGTCAGAACTGAAACTGGTCTCTTTGTCAAAAGGCCCGACCGACACCGCGGTCATCAAGGGCGTCTCGCTCCTTGGCTCAAAAGCCAAAGTGACTTGGCACTGGGAAGCGGACGGACTTTACGTCACGCTCCCCGAAGGGCCGAAATCCGACATTGCCAGCGTGCTCAAAATCACCGGCGCCAACCTCCGGGAGTTCCACACGATCCCGGTTCCGATGAAGGCCAAGGCTCCCACCGTCGCCGCCGACGCCTCGGGTTCCTATGCCCTCAAAGCCGAGCTCGCCCTACTCTCAGAAGGTGGCCTCGCCACCGAAACCAAAGCCGGAGAAGTCAATCTTGGCTTCTGGTTTAGCTCCCTGGACGTCGCTTCTTGGAACGTCGACTTCGCCGCCGGCACGTACGAAGTCACCGCCTCCGTCGCCACCGAAAACCCGAGCACGACCCTGGATATCGAAGTCGCCGGCCAAAAAAGAACCTTCACCGTGCCCGCCACCGGAAGTTGGGAGAAGTTCCAGACGGTGGCCGTTGGAACCTTCGATCTGTCCCAAAAAGGTTTGGCCCAGGTCTTTGCCCGCCCCTCCAACCCTGCCACTTGGCACGCCATCAATCTTCGGGGTTTGGTGTTTAGGAAAGCGAAATAGGTCGGTCCGCGAAGCGGGCAACCGGCGATGATCTGTTGGGTTCATTCCTTCTTCTGCGCGGCAATGCCCGGGGGCTGGCTTTGATAACTGCTCGCCCCGGGAAAATCTAGCCCCCGGGGGCTTTCCCCAGCGTAACGCTCAAGGAGAGCCCCGGGGGCTAAGGCTAAACAAGATGAGAGAAGGAACTCTTCGGCCTCCAGGGCATTGCCACCAGGAAGTGGGGAATCCCTTGCAACGGCCCCACGGGGGGTGCGTCTACAAATCGCCTTAAAGCGATTTAAGCTTCGGAGATTAGAGCCAAATACACGAAATTCTTCTTGGGGTCAGGATGCACGATCGCTTATAATCGTGCAGTCCCTTGCTACAGGGAATTTGATCATGTCACTCCTTGCCGCGCTTCTCGTCTCCGCCAGCCTTCAAGCCCAAACCCCCACTCCGGTAAGGCCGCCCGTGCCGCCTAAAGACGGGAACGAGCTCCCGATCAAGCCTACGAAGAAGGTCAGCTTTGAGACCACGGAGGGCACCTGGATCTCGCTGGACCTCTCGCCCGACGGCAAAACCGTGGTGTTCGAACTCTTGGGCGATCTCTATACGATGTCTGCGGAAGGCGGCGAGGCGACCCGTATCTCCAGTGGTTCGCCGTACGACGGCATGCCGCGATTTAGCCCGGACGGCAAGAAGATCGCCTTTATCAGCGATCGCAGCGGCGCGGAAAACGTGTGGACGATGGACCCGGACGGGAAGAATCTGAAGGCGCTCACCAAGGACCGCAACACCCAGTACCTCTCTCCCACCTGGTCGCCCGATGGCAACTACGTCGTCGCCAGTAAAGGCTCTGGCTACCTCCCGACCTTCAGTCTGATCATGGTGGATGTCCGCGGAGGCAGCGGCGTCAACATCGTCCCCGCCGTGGCCAACAGCAACCGCATGGGCGCGATTTTCAGCCCGGACGGCCGCTATCTGTATTACGGCCAACGCTCCGGCCGCTGGAGCTACGAGGCGAAATTCCCCATGTGGCAGATCTACCGGTACGACCGGAAGACGGGCGAGAACAACGTCGTGACCAACTCGCAGGGCAGCGCGATGCGGCCGATGCTTACTCCGGACGGCAAGTCCCTCCTTTTTGCCACCCGGTTTAAAACCGAGACGGCCCTCCGGGCTCGAGATCTGAAGACGGGCGACGAGCACTGGGTGGCTTTTCCGGTGGACCGAGACGATCAGGAGTCCCGCGCCACCCGAGACACGATGCCTGGGGCTGCCTTCACCAAAGACGGCAAGATGCTCTACACCGCCCTCGGCGGGAAGATCCAGAAGCTCGATCTCTCGACGGGCAAAGCCACGGTCGTCCCCTTTCATGCGAAGGTCGATTTGGACGTCAACCCGAGCGTCCATTTCGATCATCGGATCGACGACAACGCGCCGGTTCGCTCTAAGATCCTTCGGAATACACGGCTTTCACCAGACGGAAAAACCCTGGCCTTCAATATGTCCGACCGGCTGTACACGCTGGATATCACGGATAAGGATGCCAAGCCGCGCCGCATCACGGATAAGGAGGAGGGCGAATTCATGCCGAGTTGGTCGCCCGACGGTAAGACACTGGTCTATGTCACCTGGAGCGTCGATGGCGGGCAGATCATGACCGTTCCCGCAACGGGCGGCGAACCCCAAGCGCTCACCAGCGCTCCGGCCTACTACGTCAATCCGATCTTTACACCGGACGGCAAGAACGTCGTCTTCCTTCTCGGCAATCGCGCCGATGGGCTCAGTCTCAACGAGCGACCGTCCGACCTGTGTTTGGAAGAGTTCTTGGCTCCATCCGAGCAGTCCATCCCAGGGCCGAACGTTCCCTATGACATTCGCATCATGCCGAAGGAGGGCGGAGAGAGCAGGCTCATCGCCAACTCTCAGGGAGCGGGCAACCTCCACTTTGCCAACGATCCGGACATTCTCTATGTCGCGGGAGGTGGCGGGCTCCAGTCGATGCGGCTGGATGGTCTGGACCGGAAGCAGCTGATCGCCTTTACGGGCGGCGTTGTCTTCTTCAACCAGCCGTCCCGGGCGGGCGATATTCGGGTCTCGCCGGACGGCAGTTCGGCGATTCTCGAGGTCGATGGTCAACTCTATGTCGCCACGCTCCCCCAGACCGGCGAGCCCATCACGATCCCGGTGAACGGGGGGCCTAGCAGCGTTCCGGTTAAGAAGTTTTCTCCGCTCGGCGGCGACTATCTGGCGTGGAGCAACGATGGGAAATCGGTCACCTGGGCGCAGGGCACCAAGTTCTATCGCCAGTCTCTCGACGCGGAGAAGCCAACGGTCACCGACATCAATCTTGAGCGGCCGCGGGCGAAGCCGGACGGCACGATTCTGTTGAAAAATGCTCGCCTCATCACGATGCGTGGCGACGAGGTGATCGAGCGCGGCGACATCTTGATTCAGGGTCCTCGCATCTCCGCCATCGGGCGGACCGGTTCTCTCCCTGTACCGCCGAATACTCAGGTGTTCGACTTGAAAGGCAAAACGGTCTCCCCGGGATACGTGGATGTCCACAGTCACTGGTTCGCACCGAGCGAACTGCATCTCCCTCAGAGTTGGGGTTATCTCGCCAACCTAGCGTACGGGGTGACGACGAACCGCGATCCTCAGAGCGCGGTGAACGACATTTACGATTACCAGGAGGCCATTGAAGCGGGCGTTGCGATTGGGCCGCGGATCTTTACCACCGGCCCCGGCTTCTTCGCCGGCGCGACGCTGGATAACCAGGAAGCGGTGAAGAATTATCTCAGCCGTTACCGGGACGCCTACGACACCAAGTACATCAAGGAGTACGTCGCGGGTGATCGGCTCACTCGCCAGTGGACGGCCCTCGCCTGCAAAGACTTGGGCCTGACGCCGACGACGGAAGGCGCGTTGGACGTCAAGATGCCAATCACGGAGATGATCGACGGCTATAGTGGGCACGAGCATGCGCTCCCGCTGCTGCCGATCTACGACGACCTGATCGGTCTTATCAAGGGCACGGACACTTTCTACACGCCGACGCTCATCGTCTCTTACGGCGGCCCTTTTGGCGAGACGTATTGGTTCGAGAACACGGATGTCGCCCACGATCCGAAGCTGGCGCATTTTGTTCCGCCGTCGTTGCTGGATTCGATGCTCCGGCGCCGCGCCACTTGGACGATCCCCGAGGAGTACGTCTTTGAGCGGTTGGCCAAGGAGTGCGCGAAGGTGGTCCGTGCGGGCGGGAAGGTCTGCATGGGTTCTCACGGCGAGATCCAAGGCATCGGGGCTCACTACGAAATCTGGATGCTCGCCTCGGGTGGGATGACGCCTTTGGAGGCTTTGCGGTGCGCGACTTTGAATGGGGCAGAGGCGATCGGGTATGCGCAGGACCTGGGGTCACTCACTCCGGGGAAACTGGCGGATCTGGTGGTTTACGACAAGAATCCGCTTGAGAACATCCGCAATACCAACACCATTCACTGGGTGATGAAGGGTGGGGAGCTGTTCGAGGGGGATACGCTGAATCGGATCTTGCCGACGCCGAAGCCGCTTGGGAAGCAGTATTGGCAGGGGCAGGAGCCTCCGGTGACGACGAAGAATTAGTCTGGAAACCATCTGGCCCAGCACAAATAGGGGTACAAAGCGGTAACCCAAGTACTGGGCTCTTCGAAGAAAACTGCTAACGCTTGTAAACGCGCAGTTAATGGAGAAGAGGGAGATCGCAATGTCGCACGACCCGCAAGACGCCCCCGGCAACCAAGAGGCTCAGGCCGGCCTCAACTACTTCCTCGCGGAGAATTACCAAGACGCCGCCGAAAGCTACGCCAAAGCAGTCGAGCTCCAGCCGGACCAGGCGGCGTGGCAAACCATGGCCTTCCTTGCCAAGGAAAACCAGGAAGCGGCGATCCAGCTTCCTATTCCTCCTTTCGCCTTCTTCGATCCGAACCATTTGCTCGCGGAGCCGTCGACGAAGAGCGGCGATCTCCCCACGCCGCTCCCTCCTCCGGGTCCTCCTTCCTTCGTCCAACAACTGCGAAACGGTTTAGGCACCGGGGTTGGGGCGGTCTGTTCGGTCGCACTGGAGGGGGTTACGGCGGCGTACGGCAACACGATCGGCTATCGGGACCGCGTTTGGACCAACTGGTATCGGCGGCCGCTGCCGCTGGGGATTCTTACCCTCGCGTACATGCGGAACCAGTTGAACCGCCACAACCTGAAGGACACGTATCCTGCGGATTCGCTTACCGCCTTTCTGCCGAAGGGCCTCACGCCGCCGGAAGGCGCGACGCATTTCCGCACGGCCGATGGCACCTGGAACAACTTCGATAATCCTAAAGAAGGTGCGGCCGGCACGCGGTTTCCGCGGAATGTGGAACTCGCGACCATCGTTCCGGAGACCGGCGAGCGGTTGATGAGCCCCAATCCCCGAACGATTAGCCGTGTGCTTCTGGAACGGGGAAAGGAGATGCTGGAGGTGCCCTTCCTCAATCTCCTCGCCGCCTCTTGGATTCAGTTCCAGAACGACGACTGGGTGAACCATGGCGAGCGGCTGCTGGACGATTTCCACGAAATTCCGCTGGGCTCGGATGATCCGATTCGTCTGGCCACCGGCCAGGAGACCATTCGCATTGGCAAAACCCAGGCCGATCCGACGCGCCGTTCGACCGGCGAGGATGCTCCGGTCAGCTTTATCAACGAGGTCACCCACTGGTGGGACGGCTCGCAGATCTATGGCAGCGACCTTGCCACCCAGAAGAAGCTTCGGAGCGGGGTCGACGGGAAGATGGCCCTTAACGACGACGGTACTTTGCCGAGGGACGAGCAGGGGATGGAGATGTCGGGCATGGTCCGCAACTGGTGGGTCGGCCTTGCGATGTTGCACACCTTGTTTGTGCGCGAGCACAACGCCATCTGCGACAAGCTCAAATCTGCCTATCCGAGTTGGGACGATAATCGGCTATTCAATGTCGCCCGATTGATCAATGCCGCGGTCATGGCGAAAATCCACACCGTCGAGTGGACTCCGGCGGTTCTTCCGAATCCGGGTCTGGATGCGGGTATGAACGCGAACTGGTACGGCATTTTGACCAACCTTTTCCACAAGGGCAAGGCGCGGAAGACCTACGCTCCGATCAACGTTCGGAATCCGGAGTTGGGGGGCGTGGTGGGCAACCCGATCGATAAGCATGGGTGCCATTACGGGCTGGCGGAAGAGTTCGTCGAGGTGTATCGGCTCCACTCGTTCCTTCCGGAGACGCTAAAGCTTCGCCACACCAATGAAGAGGGGGTTACCGAAGTTCCCTTTGCCGGTACCCGGCAACTCGGCGCCCATAAGATCGCGACCAAGTTTGGGATGGGAGACTTGTTCTTTTCCTTTGGAAATCAACTTCCGGGTCAATTAGTGCTGAACAATTATCCGGATTTCATGCGCCGGATCGCCATTCCTGGCAGTCCGATGTTGGACCTTGCCGCGCTGGACATTCTTCGGGCCCGGGAACGCGGCGTTCCTCGTTACAACGAGTTCCGCCGGCAACTCGGTTTGAACCCCATCACCTGTTTTGAGGATCTCACGGACGATCCGGCGCAGGTTGCGAAGCTTAAAGAGGTTTACGGCACCTCGCCCGAGGCGGTGGATGATCTGGACCTCCTTGTCGGGACCCTTGGGGAGAGCGTCAAGAACCGGCCTACGCACTTTGGTTTCGGCGAGACCCTTTTTCAGATTTTCATCCTCAACGCCACGCGGCGTCTTCAGGCAGACCGGTTCTACACAGACTGCTACACGGCAGAGTACTACACGCAGGAAGGGCTCGATTGGATCGACGATGCTAGCCTGAAAACCGTCATCCTTCGGCACTATCCCGAGTTGGAGGCTACCGGTCTCGGCAACATTAAGAACGCCTTCGAGCCTTGGGACAACAGTGCAAAGCTTGACCCGGATCGTCATCCGTTGAGAGCTTGCGACCCGGAGGTCAAATCCAACCCTTGGGTCGGGGACCGGTATCGGTAGTTTGTCCTGACGAAGCAGGTCATTTGGGCCTTTTTACGTCCGATCTGACGGACCCTATTAGGTCCTTCTTGTAGGACTCTCAAAAAATTTATTGGATAAGGAAACACCGTCAACCTTATGCAGTCGTCTGAGACGGTATCTATTTACACGTATATGCTTCGGAGAAATGTACTATCCGCCAAACTGTGGTGCTTGCGGTTCTAGGCCCCGTTGTGTACTATTGTCCCACGCCCATGAGGAGGGGCGAAGAGGACTATGCCGATTACGCCGACGTATCCCGGAGTCTATATAGAGGAAATTTCAAGTGGTGTCCGTTCCATTACGGGCGTCAGTACGTCTGTCACTGCTTTCATTGGGCTCGCCGGCCGCGGCCCGATTAACGAGCCGGTGACTATCCAGAGCTATGCCGAGTTCGAGCGACGCTTTGGGGGACTTCAGAAGGACTTCGCCTTGGGCTACTCCGTAGCCGCGTTCTTTCGTAACGGCGGCAGTCAGGCGATCGTTGTCCGCGTGGCTCTTAATGCCGCCGCCGCGACGCAGACCTTGAAGCGCGCCAGCGACGGGAACACCGTTTTGAATGTGACGGCGCTGGAAGAGGGGCTGGCGGGGAACGATATTAAGCTTCAAGTAGACCCTTCGGCCAAGAGTCCGACAAGCTACTTTGACCTCACCGTTACCTACGCCCCGGCAGGCGAGACGCCCGTCATCGAGAAGTTCACCAACCTCTCCATGAACTCGTTTGACATCCGGTACGCCCCGGACATCGTGGCTCGTGGTTCGGAGCTGATTTCGATCTCCCGCAATATCGCCGGTGCGGTGGTTCTCCCCGGAGCAAGCGATAAAGGGAAGAGCGCCAGCGGTGTCCTCAAGGACGCTAGTGCCGTCGACATCAAAGTAACCGATCTTCTCGATGCCACCCACAATTCGCTGCTGATCTCGTGTAACGGAGAGGAGGCGGTCGCAATTACGATTGTGGCGGCCGACGTTCCGGCGGCGGACGCTCCAACCCAGTTGACGCAACTCGGCGCGGCCATCATCAAGAAGGCTAAGGATGCGAAGCCAACTGTCCCGGCCTATGCTTCCATGGCGTCCGCCGCTACCGGGGCCGTTTTGACTTTAACCAGCGGACTCGGTGGCGAAGGTTCGACGGTTCGGATCCTCCCAGCGCCGAAGAACGACATCAGCGTTCGGTTGAAATTGGGCGCGATGGGTGGGGGGACCGAAACCGATGGGGCAGCAATCCTTCTTCCCCGTCCGGACCCGGTCTCCGGGACGCTTACGAGCGGTGAGCTGAAGGCGGCGGCCTTCGCTAATTTCCCGGCGACCAATAACAGTCTTACGATCAGTCTGGACGGTCAGGGGCCGGATAATTTCACGATCGACGGCACCGGTTTTCCGGCGGCTCTTGCCGACCAAGTTACGGAGATCGCGAAGCGGATCCAGAACATCGTCCAAGGGCTTCGTCCCCATCCGGCTTATAAGAACTTCACCGTCACCGCCAAGACGACGGCGCCGATGAGCATCACCTTGCGATCCGGTACCCGAGGCGCCGGTTCGGTGGTGTCGATCTCTGCGCCCGCGCTGGCCTCCATGGCCGCGGATCTCAAACTCCTCGCCGATGCGACCCCGGCGGCTGGCGCGGACATCACGCTCACCAATGGCGGCGGCGATCCGTTCGATGAATCGCAGTCCTACAACGTTATCTTTGGTGGAACGAACGCCGCCGATCGCAAAGGCATCTATGCGCTGGATTCGGTCGATATTTTCAACCTGCTCGTTCTTCCCGGTCTTACCGATCCCAACGTGCAGAATGAAGCCGTCGCTTATGCCGCCTCCCGTCGCGCATTTGTGATCCTCGACCCGCCGCGGCTTCAAGACAAGCCGGAGGAGATTGCCGCCTACGTGAACGGTCCTTCGCTCACCAAGGCCAGCAACGCCGCGATCTTCTATCCGTCGATCTTGAATGCCGACCCACTGGACGGTAATCGGCTCAAGCCGACGCCGCCGAGTGGTTCCGTTGCCGGCCTTTTCGCCCGGACGGATAGTAACCGCGGTATCTGGAAGGCTCCGGCGGGGATCGAGGCGAACCTGGTCAACACCCAGGGGACGGAGTACGTTTTGACCGACGGCCAGAACGGAAATCTTAACCCCTTGGGCGTGAACGTGATTCGGGTCTTCCCGGGGGTCGGGACCGTGGTCTGGGGTTCGAGAACTCTGCGCGGCGACGACGATCTGGCGGACGAGTACAAGTACATTCCGGTCCGGCGCCTTGCGTATTACATCGAGGAGAGCCTCTTCCGGGGACTTCAGTGGGCCGTTTTCGAGCCCAACGATGAGCCGTTGTGGGCGCAGATTCGGCTTAACGCCGGGTCGTTTATGCAAACCCTTTTCCGGCAGGGAGCATTTGCCGGCCGTTCGCCGCGCGAAGCCTATTTCGTGAAGTGCGACAAAGAGACGACGACCGCCGCCGACATCGGCAGGGGTGTGGTTAACGTTCTCATCGGCTTCGCCCCGCTCCGGCCGGCCGAGTTCGTCATGGTCAGCATTCAGCAGATCGCGGGGCAGGGAGGTTAAAGCTCAATGGCGACATTTACCGTAAATAGCACGCGTTTCGATCCGTATAAGAACTTCAAGTTCCGGGTGAAGTGGGACAACAAAGTCGTAGCTGGCGTCAGTAAGGTCGGCGCGCTCAAGCGCACCACCGAAGTGGTTAAGCACCGCTCCGGTGGCGACCCCAGCTCCAGCCGCAAATCCCCCGGTCGAACCGAGTTCGAGCCGATCACCCTGGAGCGAGGCGTCACCCACGACGTCGAGTTCGAACGGTGGGCCAACAAGGTCTGGAACTACGGCAGCGGCCTCGGGGCCGAAGTCGCGCTCAAGGATTTCCGCAAGGACGTCACCCTCGAAGTTTTCAACGAAGCCGGCCAACTGGTCATCGCCTACCGCATCTACCGGTGTTGGGTCAGCGAGTTCCAGGCTGCGGCCGAACTGGATGCCAACGCGAACGCGGTGCTTATCCAGACGTTGAAGTTAGAGAACGAGGGCTGGGAACGCGACTACGACGTGACCGAGCCGAGCGAGCCGAGCTTCGACGAGCCTCAGTAGGGATAGCAGTAAGGACCGATGCTTACCGCCACTGACCTTCTGAAGGTGTGGGAAGAGGGAGCGGGGCGTTCGCCCGTCGAACGCTCCCTGCTGGCTTTCGCCCTCGCCCGTCCCACTGCCACGGCCGAAGACCTGCTTGATGCCGGAATCGGCGAGCGTGATCGCTCGCTGATCAATCTTCGTTGCGCCCTTTTCGGCACGGCGGCGGAAGCCGTTGCCGATTGTCCGGCGTGCGGTCAGCGTCTTGACCTAAACATCGACTTGCGTGATCTCCTGCTGCCCGGGAGCGGCAAGCCGTTACTCACCATCCGGGATCTGGTGGAGGCTCCGCCGATCCCTTCCGCGTTTCGCGAACATCTTCTTAAAAGGGCCGGGGTCGAGGACCCTTCCGCTATCGAAGCCGCCGACCCTCAAGCCAACCTACAGTTCGATCTCGAATGCGCCGAGTGCGGCCATGCTTGGCAAGAGACGTTCGACATCGTCAGCTTCTTTTGGACCGAGTTGGAAGACTTGGCCGTCCGAACCCTCCAAGACGTTCACGCTCTTGCAACGGCTTATGGCTGGAGCGAAGACCAGATCCTCGCCCTCTCTCCCACCCGGCGGGCGCTCTACCTCTCGATGATCGGAGGCACGCGATGAGTGATTTCCTCGATCGCCTGACTTCCCGTTCCCTCGCGAAGACGGCCAACCTCCGGCCCCGTCTCCAGCCAATTTTCGACGTCACCCCGGCGATCCCCGAGGCCCCAGTGTCGAGCACTCCTCAGGCCCACTCAAAAACAGCCGGTGAGGTGGTCCACCAGATGCGAACGGTCACGGACGAGACCGTGGAGCGGCGAATCGTCAACGAGACCCGCGCCACCGAGATCACTCAGGTCACGGAGATTTCCAAGGAGAATGTCTTCGAGGCCAACCCAAATCCCGCTCGAGAAACGCCGCCGCCCCGCGCCTCCGAAGATCTTGTGCCGGTTCGCCCGGCCTCACTAGCGGCCCGTGAGTCTCAACCTACCCTCAGACACCCTGCCCTGCCGCCTTCGCCCGTCCAGCCTCCGCCCTCCGCAATCACTCAAGTCCTCCAATTCCTCCCCGAGCGTCCTCCGATCCCGGTTTCCGCCCTCAACCCTCCGCCGTTCAAATCGTCTCCCGCGATCGAAACGCGCCAGCAAGAACCGGAACCTAGGAGTCCCGATATTGAGATCCACATCGGCCGTGTCGAAGTCCGCGCGCAGTTCGCGGCGGCTCCGGCTAAGCGAGAGGTACCTAAGCCGAAGGGGCCGGCACTCACGCTCGATCAATACCTGGAGGGTCGTCGATGAGCACCGCCCTGGGCATCGCCGCCGTCACCGCCACCCTTCGGGATCTGCTCAATAACGGGCTTCTCGATCAAAGCACGACCGGCGACGTAAGCGTCACCGTTCTTCCGCCCGATCGGGTCTGGTCCAGCGCGCCCGCCGCGACTAAGGCGAACGGTCTGAACCTGTTTCTCTATCACGTAAGCACGAACCCGGGCTACCGGAACCACCTGATGCCGAGCCGCGATTCCGACGGGAATCGGACCACCAATCCGCCCCTCGCGCTGGACCTTTACTACATGCTCACCGCCTACGGGGTGGAGGACTTTAACGCGGAGATACTCCTGGGCTATGGCATGCAGATCCTGCATGAGACTTCGGTGCTCACCAGAAAGCACATCGAAGCCGCTCTGGGCAACACGGGCGTGGATGTTACGGGCAGCGATCTCCCGGATAACGTGAGCCAGCTTCGCACTTCCGACCTCGCGAATCAGTTCGAGTCGATCAAGCTTTCGCCCTATAACTGCAGCGTCGACGAAGCCTACAAGCTTTGGAGCGCCTTTCAGTCGCCCTACCGTCCCAGTGCCTACTACATGGCGACGGTTCTGCTGATCGAGTCGAAACGTCCCACCCGATCGTCGCTGCCCGTTCAAGAGAGGGTGGTCGTCACCGTTCCTCTGCTCCATCCATCGATCATCGCGGTCGAGCCGCTGATCGTGCCATTCTCTGCCACCCCGACCCTCACTTTGAAGGGGTCTGGTCTCAAAGAGATCGGCGCCTCCGCCCAGGTGGGAGACCTGGCCGCCCCGATCTCGGCGGGCGCCTCGGACAGCAAGATGGAGGTCACACTCCCGAGCGGAGTTCTGGCGGGACCAAACCAGGTTCGCGTCGTCCACCGGGCGCTCATGCCGGACGGCACTTTCCGGACCTCCGAAAGTTCCAACTCTGCTCCGTTCCTTTACGCCCCTCGGATTCGTCCGAAGGGTCCCGGGCTCGACGTCACGGCGGTCCTTTCCGCGCCACCGATCAAAGGCACGATCACGGTCAAGATTGACCCGAAGGTGGGGAAGGACCAGAAGGTCACCCTGCTCCTGAACCCGGTGGGGGCCACCTCCCAGACGCTTTCGTTCGCCGCTTCCACGCGCCTCGCCGACACCGACACGGTCGCTTTCCCAGTATCCGATTTTGTTCTCGGGGACTACTTGATCCGGGTCGAGGTCGACGGTGCGCAGTCGCCCTTGACTCAAGACGCGGGCGGAAATTACGCCGGGCCAAAGGTGACATTTTAGTGACGATGTCCGACGCCCTGATGGCCGAAATCCGCGCCGTGGCCGCCCTCCTCCAGGGCGAGCCCGTCGCCGTGCCATCCGGTCCCGTCGCGGATTTCGTCGCCGCCGCCTTTTGCCTCACCGGTTTTGAACGGCAAATCTTGCTGCTGGCCGCCGGGGTTGAACTCTCCGGCGAGATCCGACGGCAGGTTCCGGAACTCAATTTCTCCTTGGCCCTCGAAAAGCTTCCGGACGCTCACTGGAGCGCGGTCACTCCCGACGGTTCACTTCGGAAATGGCATCTGATCGAGGTCGATCAGTCGTCTTCTCTCTGCGGCGGTCGAATCCGAATCGCCGAACCTGTCCTCCACTTCCTTGCCGGATCTCCGGTTCTAGATCCTCGTTTGGGCGAAGTACTGTCCCCTGTCCCGTCTGAGCCTTCGACGGTCTCCCAGCAGGGAGCCGTCGACCGGATTCTGACCGCTTGGCGCGAAGCCGATCCCCTTCCCGTGCGGATTACGGGAACCGACGAAGCTGGCCGCCGTGCCGTCTTCACCAAAGCCGCCGAAGCCGCCGGCCTTCGTCCCTTCGCCCTACCCGCCGAAAGCATTCCTGCCTCGGCGGCCGATCGCGAAACCCTTGCCCGGTTGTTGGAACGAGACGCCTCTCTCCTTGGCCTCGCCATTTTCCTCGAAGCTCGAGACATCGCCTCTCTCCCTGCGGTCGAGCGACTCTGCGACCGAATCTCCCTTCCTCTCGTCTTGGCGGGCGAGGCGATCCATGCCCGACTGTCGCAGAGAACCCTCGGCACCGAGGTCCGCAAACCTGAGATGGAGGAGCAGCGCACCGTTTGGCGTGAAGCGCTTGGTGAGTACGCGGAAAGCCTCAATGGCCAAGTCGACCGTCTGGCCTCTCAATTCGACCTCGGCGTCTCTAGCATCCGCCGCGCCGCCGCCGAAGCGCACGACATTGATGGCCTTTGGAAGGCCTGTCTCTCCCAAGCCCGTCCGGGCCTGGAAACCCTCGCTGACCGCGTCGTCTCCTTTGCCCGTTGGGATGACCTCGTCCTGCCGGACCGCTCGATGAATCTTTTGAAACAGATCGTCGGTCAGGTTCGCCATCGCCACGTGGTGATGGAGCGTTGGGGGATGAAGGGGCGCTCTGGCCGCGGCAGCGGGGTTGCCGCCCTCTTTGCCGGCCCCAGCGGAACCGGGAAGACGTTGGCCGCGGAGGTCATCGCCAATGAACTTGGGTTGGACCTTTTCCGCATCGACCTGAGTCAAGTCGTCAACAAGTACATCGGTGAGACGGAAAAGAACCTTGCCCGCGTCTTCGATGCCGCCGAAGCCGGGGGGGCCGTTCTTCTCTTCGATGAGGCCGACGCCCTCTTCGGCAAACGTTCCGAGGTGAAGGATAGCCACGACCGCTACGCCAACCTCGAAGTTGGCTACCTTCTCCAACGGATCGAGGCGTATCAGGGGCTGGCCATCCTCACCACCAACCTTAAGGACAGCCTCGATCAGGCCTTTCTTCGTCGGCTCCGGTTTGTGGTTTCTTTCCCCTTTCCAGACCTCGCTCAGCGAACCAACATCTGGCACCGCGCCTTCCCCTCGGAAACCCCCGTCGAAGGTCTCCGTCCCGAAAAGCTCGCCCAACTCAGCATCACCGGCGGTGCTATCCGCAGCATTGCGCTGAATGCGGCTTTCATCGCGGCCGACCGTAGCGAACCGGTCCGCCACACCCATATTCACCGCGCCGCGCTCGACGAATACGCGAAACACGACCGCCCGCTGAGCAGCGGCGAAACGGAGGGCTGGACGTGAAGCTGGCCATCGACGAACTGATTCTCCGAGGCTTCCCCGCCGCCGGGCGGTATCGGGTTTCGGATGCCATGGCATCCGAGATACGTTCGCTCGACTGGAAAGATGCCCGCGAAACTACTTGGCTGCCACCTCTGACGCTCCGGCTGAACGAGGGCGATAGCCCGGAGAGAGTGGGGCAGGAGTTGGCGAGAGCCTTGCATCGGGCTCTGGTTGGAGGCGGGTCGTGAAGGTCGCGGAGAAGCGGAAACGCACCGACATCGAGCAGTCGCTCCAGGCCTTCTCGAACTCTCCTGGCCGCCCCATCGAGTCCGCCGTTCGCGAGGAGATGGAGCGGGAGTTGGGCCACGACTTCTCCCAGGTCCGGGTCTTCGACGATGCTTCGGCCGCCGAAGTCGCCGAAGCTTTCGGCGCGGAGGCCTTCGCCATTGGTCGAAGTCTATTTTTCGGCTTCGGCCGCTATCGCCCTCATTCCGACGAAGGTCGCGAGCTTCTGCGTCACGAGCTAAGCCACACTGTCCAGCAGCGAAGCGCGCGCCCCGCCGAGCAGATGGAACAGGCCGCGCCCGAGGCGGAAACCCATGCGGACGCGAACGAAGGCGAACAGCCCTCCCTGCCGATGGCGGTCGCCCGCCGCTCAAACGGCATCAGCCTTGACCCGGCCCGTATCGCCGAGAATTTGGCCCGTATCGTCAAGCGAAACCTCCGCCGCGACCCCAACGACACCCGCGGCGACATCCGACGCCAACTCGAACGGCTGGCTCCGGAGCTTCGCGACAAGATGCTCGACCGGCTAAAGCTGGACCTCACCGACGGGGAGATGGAGAAGGTTCAGGAGTTGGTGCACCAAGACGCGCCGGCGACGGATCAGAGCGCCAAAGGTGAGGAGCATCCTCAGGAAGAGGCGAAGGCCGCGCCGACGACGGAAAAGTCTGACGAAAAAGCCGAAGCCAAAGCCGCCGAGAAGACCGACGAGCCGAAGGCAACCGAAGACCCCACCTCCGAAGAAGCTAAGAAAGCGGACGCGAAGAAGGAAGGCGGCGACAAGGCAAAGGACGAGACGGCAAAACCCCTGAAGCCAGAAGCCAAAAAAGGAGCCGAGGAAGCAGCCAAAGCCAAAGATAGCGAGGCCAAGAAGGACGAGAAGTCTGAGGCCGCGGGCGAAACCGAAAAAGCTGAGGTTGAAGGGGGCAAAGCGCCGGCCGAAAAGGGCGGTCCCGCTTCTGCCGAAGCTGCCCCGGCAGAAGCTGCGGCAGGCGGGGGAGCCACGCCCACCGTCACCGGCGCAAGCGGCGATGCCAATCCGGATCCGGCGGCGATCGACAAGATTGAAAACGGGGTCCCGCCGGTAAAAGAAGAGCCTGCGGCGGTCGCTACGCCAGAGGCTCGGCACCCGGAGCCGGGAACGGAAACTGCCGCCGCGCCCGCTCAAGCAGAACCGAACAAAGAGGAGCCGGCGGCCACGGAGGCGAGCGCCAACGCACCGCAGGCCGCGGAAGAGTCGCCCGCCGAGCCCGCTGCGGAAACCGCTCCAGAAGCTTCGCCAATTGCCATCCCCGAACAGCCCACTCGAACCGATCTCAACGCGGCGCAGGCGGATGAAAAAGAGAAAGGCCACGAAGTCCAGGAGGTCCAAGCCACCCCGGCGGGCACGGAATCCTCCGCAAGCGTCGCAGTGACCGCTCCCGAACCGCTTCCTGCGCCCGAGCCGCGAACCGCCTTGGATAACGAGCGGGAGCCCGCCGAGGCCGGAGCCCGTTCGAGCGGAGAATCGTCTTCCAAGGGGGCCGCCCAAGTTCAGCCCGAAGCCGCGTCGGAACCCGAGCCGCCCAAGGCCGAGGCCGCTCCCGCGCTGGCCTCCGGGGGTGGAACTCCGGCCGGCGAAGCCGCGGGGGGAGGAGTTGCGTCCGCCGCTCCGGCTGGAAACGAACAGGTCGGACCAGGGGCGGGCGGTGCTGCTTCGGCCAACGCCTCCGCCGGGCCGGAAGGCGCCGAGCGTGGGGAGGCCTCCGAACAGGCTGAGGCCGAGGCAGTTACGCCCGGAGCCCAGTCCGCCGCGCCCGAAGCGGCTGGGGGAGAAGCGGCCGGCGGAGAGGTTTCCGGCGGAGAGTCCGCGGTTGCCGCCGGACCAGAGGCGGCTGCCCCCGAGGCAGGGGGCGGCGCCGGAGGTGGCGATGGCGGCGGTGGGGGAGGAGGATGTGGCGGGGGTGGCGCTCCGGGCGGAGG
>OUNM010472806.1_pt1 | contig 22919 bp, 13 predicted proteins | sample 1769961 | NCBI WGS metagenome assembly OUNM01 (sample SAMEA3914820, study PRJEB12502) | metagenome | biome: forest; material: soil | place: USA | collected 2012-03-12 | depth 0.3 m | reverse complement strand
TCAGGTATGCTAGTTGACTCAGGTATGCTAGTTGACTCAGGTATGCTAGTTGACTCAGGTATGCTAGTTGACTCAGGTATGCTAGTTGACATCTGTATGATACCTGTCATGGCTGTCAAAACTTTTCAGAATGATACATGGCTGCAGGTATGATACCCTCCCCCTATGGAACCCCGCTGCGGTACTTATCACTTCCCTCCTCAATACCGACGTGGATGAACGAACAGGATGATATGTACCGCTGTAAATGCCGGGCACATCAAGTCGGGTGTGTATCTTGCGTACTACACTGCCAAGTCTGTCTGGTACCACGTAACATTTGAGTTTGAGATTAACTCTTGAATATTGAGCATAGAACTCTCTCTGACCAGGGATAACCTCGACAATTAGGACACTTGACCTTGTCTTTAATCAATTCCGAGATGCACCGATTCTATCAGCTATCTAAGTACCGCAGCTATCTCAGTACCGAGATAGGTACCAGGTCAGGCGGCCCATGCCCGTCGTGTGCATCAAATCCTCCCGCCCTTCATCACTTCTTCCAAGTTGTGACCATGGAGTTGGTGTTACCAAAGATGGTTGGGTCAAAGACCAGTTTCTGCTTCTGGTCGACCGCTAACCTGTACTCTTCGAGGAGCCACACGGCTGACAGGCTGTACACACACGATGCAAGGTCGCCGGTGCGGCAGCTGGTTTCCCGGGCGGACTCCCAAATGCTGTACAGATCTGCGAGCTTGTTCTGCACCCAGATGCGGGTGTGGGCTTCGACACGAAGGAAGTGCGCGTTCATGAAGGTCTCCCAACGATCCTGCCACTGTTTGGAAATGTCGATGCTGAACTGCGCCTCGTACGAGATTTCGAAGAAGGCCATCTCCTCCATGACGAGTTGATACGCCTTCGCATGCCGGTTTTTCACATTCTCGTCGTCGTAGTAGTCGAAAACGCCCATAATGGTCTGGATGAAGGACAGCGCGCGCTGCAGACTCTGAGGCACGGCGAAGCGGCACGAAGCCGCCCAGTTGGCGTCGCCGATGGGATTTTGCAGTTTATAGAGCCGCGTCTTCATCATGTTGAGACTCGAGTCGCACACGACCAGGCCGTCGCGCACCTCCATCGAGCCCAGCTTGTTCAGGCACGTGTCGGCCGGCGTGAGGGCGGTGTGGGCATTCCACTTGACGAAGTTGTAAGCAAACATTTGGACCTCGTGGATGGTCGCTGGGCGGAAATAGTAGCCAGGCAACGCGCCGGGCATGAAAGGTATGCCAGTCGCGCCGAGCCCCCCGTCGAGCGATGCCGTCATGAAGCGGCCAATGGTGTTCAGCTCGAGGATGTGCTCCGACACCCAAATGCCGGTAGCTTGGCCCTTGGCCGCCTCCGTCTCGAGCTCGTAGTCCTGCGGTCCGCAGCCGGCCGACTTGATGACGTAGCGGGAGGCGTCGTCGTTGAGCTGCCGGAGGTCGTCGCCCTGGTTGCCGTTGGGGTACTCGGACGACTCGATGATGTCGTTAGTCCACTGGCCGAGCGAGTATTTCGCCGACTTGACCGTGTACGCGCGCGGTTGGCCCATCTGGTACGAGTCGCGCGCCGTCAGCGTCCCGTTCTTGCGCCGGTTCCGGCGCTCGAGAGCGTCGGCGAAACGCTTGGGCTTCCCTTGTGCCTCGACGACCGTCAAGTTGTGGTAGGCCAGTCTATCCTCCCGCTTGGAGAGGTCGAAGCCCAGCATCCCTGCGCGGCACCGGAAGCTCTTCTCGCAGCTCGCGGCATCATGAGGGCCGAGCCACGTCTTGTTGGTGGCATGGTCCTCCATGTTTTTCTTCGTCGTGGGCTTGAGGTAAAACCGGCGCAAGTTCTTGAGTCCGTCGTGCCAGTCCAAAGGCCCAGGCGGAGAGCTGGCCGAGTCGGAGCCAGCCAGAGTGACGGGCGGAATCCTGTCCTCATCGCCCTTTTCTGGCTTCTCCTCCTCATTCTCCTTGACATCCCTGGGAGTAGGGACATGGTAATGGGCATTATCAGACACAAGGTCACCATCGCGGCGAGACAGGATGGTGTTGAATATGTTGTAGTCCGGCTCGATGGTCTCCTCGCCACCATCATCAGGATCTGTCCGGTACTCGCTGAGACCGGCGTTCCAGAGCCAGTCGAGGGGGCATTGCCAGTCGGGCTTCTTGGGTTTCGTCTTCGAATCGTTGATTTCCTTGGCCTTCTGGAGAACGACCTCAGCAACATCGGTTTTGAGGGGCATTGACGGCGCCGTGCTGAAGGCGAAGCCGTCGGGCTGCGCGCGCATGGACGAGGCCGGAATGCCGTACATGCTGGCCTGGTTGGCGGCGAGGTTCCAGTCGTTTTCGTACTTCACCCGAAGCCCGTAGTCCGGGGACCCCAGCATGTTCATGGTGCCCTGCAGTGCGACCTCGCAGTCGGATAGCCAGTCGATGATGGCCCGTTTCTCGTTGTCCGAAGCGTCGTTACGCTTTGCGAGATCGTCTACGACGTCGCCCCAGTCGCACTTGTCCGGATTCTGAAGCACGTTCCCGAGGGCGAGAACATAGCCATGGTGAACCTCGTCCGCGTTGTTGGCCTCGCTGAGGAAGCGCGGCTCGCAGCACATGGCGTTGCCGCCGCCCTTGCAGTTCTCGTACACCTCGGGCTTCTCCATGCCCATGCGGATGGTGCCCGAGGGGCAGGATGCCTCGCAGAAGTTGCCGTCCTCCTTCGTAGCGAACACCTTCTTGCAGTTGCGCCATTGCATGTCGGCGTTGTCAACCTTGCAGCACAGCGGGCGATACATGTCTTGGCTCCCATAGTTGGAGTTGCGGCAGTATGTGGCGCCGCTGCCCCAGTACGTCTCAAACTGGACATAGGGACGGTCACTGTCGCCAATCTTGCATGCCTCGGAGCGCGGGGTATCCTCGTCGTTACCAGTGGCGCCGGTCGAGTCGCAGTCGTCGTTGGTGACGCCGTACCACTTGCACGTGTTGTAGCCCAGCATCGAGTCAAGCGCCGTGCCCGAGCTCGTCTCGGTCTGGCAGCAGGCTACTTGGGCCTTGCCGTTGTTACAGGCTGACTGCGTCGAGCCGACCTCGCGCTGCTGGTCCGACGGCGCGACGATCTCCTCGCTGCCGGCTGGGCAGCCGCCGCGTTTGCCGCATTTTCCGTTGAAGAAATCGAACCAGCCGCATTTCGGGATGGTCTTGGAGCTGGGGCAGCAGAACTGGCGTAGTCTGCCGCCCTGGCAGAGGTACGCGTCCTGCATGACCTCGTCGTCGCGGCTGTCGGTGTCGAGCCGGGGCACCGTTGTGTAGCCCTTGCCGCAGCTAATTCCGCAATTGGCCCAGTAGCATTGGTCCCGGATGATATCGGGGGTCGGCTGATCAATATCGCCGGTCTCGCTGGTTACCGTCTTCGCCTTCATCGACTTATAGTGGGTAGCCGACTGCAGCTGCACCGAGTAACGCGTGTCGAAGAGGCTCGATGCTCGCTTGGCCTTCTTGCTGACCGCGGCGGCCACCAGGGCCGTCTTGTCCGTGTAGTCCTGGCTGACGGCCCACACCATGACACCGCCGAGACAGAGCTTGCGCGCGGCGTCGGCCTTCAGCTTGAACGTGTCCTCGTCGTCGTACGTGATCCACTTGCGCCCGACGACCGCGATCTTGACCATGGCGTCCTTGTCAAGCATCGGTGTCACGCCGGCTTTGCGGATCTCGTCGGTCAGCTCGGCGTTGGTCAGCGTGCCGCCGACGTCGTCCTTGCTGCATGGCCCAGCGTCGCCAACAGAGTCGAACATGCAGCCTGGCTTCGTGCACCCCTTATCGGCCAGGAGAAACGTGCGCGAGTAGAAGGCGAGGCCGAGCGTGACCTTTTCAGGTTTGATGTTATTGCGCCAGAATAGGTCCAGGTACTCGGTAATCTCGGTCATGTTGGTGTGCGAGTTGAGGTACGCGCCTAGCCACTTGTTGCCCTTGTCCCACAGGCCATGCAGGTCGTACGACATGACGTTGATGAAGTCGACCCATTTCTGGAGCTCAGCAATGTCGAAGTTTTGCAGGTACCAGAAGGACACAGGAAGTGTGATGGAGATGCCGTTGCGGCCACCGCTGCTGCTGTCGAGCGCCGCTTTGAGGTTCTTGAGGAACTTGGGGTAGTTGGCAAAGTCCGCCGCGTTTCCGCCGCGGTCCGGATCCACGGGGTACTCCCAGTCGAGATCGACGCCGTCAAAACCGTACGTGTTCATGAAGCTGATGAGCGACGCAAAAAAGACCTTCTGCTTGGCCTCGTCGGCCGCCAGCTCGGAAAAGGTGCTGATGGTCGGGCCCGGGTCGTTAAATGTCCAACCGCCGATGGCGATGAAGACCTTGAGGGCGGAGTCCTGCTTCTTGAGGGCGGTCAGGCGCGAGTAGAGCGCAATGTCCTCGGCCTGCGCCGGCACGACCCTGTACGACCGGGGGTCGATGCTGGCAAATGCGAAGTTGAGGTGCGTGTACACGCCCAGGGGCACGTCCTCGGGCATGAAGGCCTGGCAACTGCGACGGGCGGCCCAGCCCTCGTAGTAGCCGACAACGCGCTTGATAGGATCTGTGCTGTCGACTGCGCACGACGGCCGCTTAACCTTCTTGTCGCCGCAGAACTCGGCGGTGGCGCCACAGTACCCCCACTTAGAGCAGCACACGTTCAGCGGGCACTTGCTGACCTGGACGAAGTCGGCCCCGAACGTGCCCGGGTCGCACTCAGCCTTGCCGTCGCAGCCAGACACACAGACATCGGACGAACAGAAGTCCTCGCCGAGCCCACAGAAGCCGAACTTGGAGCAGCAGGCCCCGTTCGAACACGGGTTGTCGGCATCGCACTCTAGCTTGAAGTCACACGTGCTCTGGCAGCCGGCGCCGCAGTGGTCGTCGCCGGTGCCGCAGAAACCGAACTTGGAGCAGCAGCCCGTCGCACACTTCTTCGTCGCGCTGCACTCCTCCGCCGCCACCGGCAGGACGGCAAGGAGAAAGAAGGAGAGGAGGGAAAAAAGGAGGGTGGTGGAACGCATTGTCGGCGCGTCGCTTGCCGAGCTAAGGCGCTGGCGGACCAAGAAAAAGAAAAGGGGGTCGTCAATGAATGACAAAAGAGCGGAAGGTACAGCAGGTCGCGAGAGAGGGAAGCCGACCACATGCACATTGAGGTACTCATGTAAGCCCCTTGCTCAACCGTCCTCGAGTGTTTTCGCGGCTGCGGGCGGGGGTTAGTGCAGTATTAAGTCGCGAGGTTTGATACTTTCCACATGTCGTTGGCTAACTGCTTCTCCCACCGGTGCTGGTGCCGGGGCCCGAGTCCGCGGTGAAAACCATGGACGACATCTCGCCAACCCCGGTCCAGCTTCTTTCGGTATACCCGGAAACCCATTCAGTCGGAGATGAGCATGTTGCGAAGAAGCCACCAAGTGCGGGCCGTCGGGTACCCAGTTGCGGCAACTATGGGGTCAGGAGTCTCATTTCTTGGCTTCTGATAGCACAACGGTTTTTGTATAATCCACTTAGACCCGCCCGCGAAGCTAAGGAAAACACCACAGGGACCGTAGTGCGGAATCCTAGTGTAACCCTCTTCTCAACAACCGCATTCAGGATTCCGATGCCAGAAGACCGCAATTTCCGGAAAGAGGGGGGGAAAATTCTTTTGCAAGAGAACTCGACACCGTTACACTAGACTTACTGCCGACGTCCCGAGTACCTACCCAAGGGAGACCGCGGCTCCGAGAAAAGAACACCAGTATGGATAACGGTGGAGCCTCCTAGCGCCCCGTATGACCGGAATGTGCGGCCCCTGAACAAACGTCGTGGCGATCGGGCGTGAGAACGGGTGTTCGGCATCGTGAACGATACTCACCATTACTAGTATCTTTGCCTTCCCCCATCTGCTTCTATGCAAGACTTGCGCGAGAGGACTGGGCTCGTCCTACCTATTCACTCATACATACTGCAGCGAGAACTGCGTCCGCTCTTTTCCATCCGTGAGACGTCCTCACTGTCTGTGGGACATCTCTCGCCATCATGGCGCTCGCATTCCAGCAATTTCTCCTTTTGTTTCTCATCGGCTTCTTGTATGCCGCCCAACCGCTGCTGGCTGCTCACTCGCACGACCACCACGGCCATGCTGCTCATGACAAGATTCATCAACTCTATCATGTGAGGCGCAATGCGTCCTCGCTCATCGGCAATGGCACCACGGCTGCAGCTCCGGGCTCTGCCGAGGACATCATTGCCCGCTTCCACCAGGCCATGGCGGTCGCCAACCAGGCGATCCTCGAAGCCCCCAAGCAGAATGCTCCGCAGGTCCAGAACAAAACGACCCGGCAGCGTGCCAGAACAAAGGCCCAGCCGCTGGACTACTCGGGTCAGGCCCTCCAATCCGCCAATGGGACTGTCTTCAGGAGAGGGTCTAACAGAACTGCCTCGACTTCCACTCGGGAGTCTTACACGGTCCCGTCTGAGGTGGTCGAGGCAGCACGCGTGCTGGCCGAGGCAAACCCGCTCCCTCCAGTTGACTACGACGCAGTACTCGCTGATGTCCGGGCACGGATGGCGAAGCGCAAGGCGCACTTGAATGACACCAACGTGATGCCGCAGAAAATGCAGCAGCCCTCAGGGCTCGTCGAGTTCGTGGCCGCGCCGGAGCTGGCCATCACGGTGCAGAATGGCACGCAAGTGGCGGGACCCAAGCATCCCGATGATGATGATGAGGGTCATCTCGACAGGGGAGCCAAGGTGGGCAAGCGGGATACTACGACGTTCTGGATGGAGACCATGACGCAACGCGGCAGCGCGCCGTACGCGCCGGCTGGCTACAAAGTGTGGCGCAACGTCAAGGACTACGGTGCGTACGGCGACGGTATCCACGACGACACAGCAGCCATCAACCTGGCTATCTCAGACGGCGGGCGGTGTGGCGCAGGCTGCCCGGCCAGCACGGAGTTCCCAGCGACCGTCTACTTCCCCGTGGGCACGTACCTCGTCAGCAGCCCTATCATCCAGTTCTACAACACCGAGATGCTCGGCGACCCCTTCAATCCGCCCGTGATTCGGGCGGCCGAGAGTTTCGTAGGCCTGGGCGTGATCACGTCGGACGTCTACGTGGATGACGACGTGACGTGGTACCTCAATCAGAACAACTTCCTCCGAAGTGTGCGCAATTTCGTTGTCGACATCCGGCCAACGCAGCAGTGGGCGTACATTTGCGGCATCCACTGGCAGGTGGCTCAGGGCACGTCGCTCGAGAACATCGCCTTCATCTCGACAACTCCGGCCGAGTACGACGGCACTACACAGCAGGGCATCTACATGGAGAACGGCAGCGGAGGCTTCATGACTGATCTCGTTTTCGTGGGCGGCAACTTCGGTGCCTACTTTGGCAGCCAGCAGTTCACTACCAGCGGCCTGTTATTCGACAGCTGCCGCACCGGACTGCAGATCCACTGGGACTGGGGGTGGGCCATGCAGGACACCGAGTTCTACAACTGCGGCACGGGCATCATAATCGTCGGCGGCGCTGGCGGGCCCATGAGTACCGGTCAGGGCGTTGGGTCGCTGTCCCTGTTCGACGTACACATGTGGGGTGTGCCAGTTGTGATTGAGACGTCCCTTTTTGCCGATAATTCGACTGCGTTGCACATCAGCAATGGTGGGTTCGAGAATTGTGCGACCATCGTGCACGAGAGCGAGACGGGTGCGGTGCTATACCCGGGCAACGCCGCCGGCGTGACTAACGTGACATCCTGGGGGTTCGGCAAGGTGGCCGATCCGACGGGTGAGACGGGCTTCGTCAACGGTGCGGCCATGCCGGCCCCCGACTACCCAGAGTCGGTCCTCGTCTGGGACGACATCCACCCGCGGGCCAAGTTCTTCCACCGCACGCGGCCCAGCTACGCAGACCCGGGCAACAGCCAGATCTTCGATGTCAAGGCATACGGCGCCAAGGGCGACGGCACCACCGACGACACGGCTTTACTCAACCGCATACTCGACGTAGCCGCCAACGTGTCCGGCATCGTCTACTTCCCACACGGTATCTACATCATCACAGACACGCTCGACGTACCCGTAGGCTCGCGCATCATTGGCCAGGCCTGGCCACAAATCATGGCCACCGGCGCGAAGTTCGAGGACATGGCGAACCCGAAGGCGGCCGTGCGCGTCGGCGCTGTCGGGTCTGTCGGCGTCATGGAGATTCAGTGCATGATGTTCACCGTCCGCGGCCCCACCGCCGGCGCTGTACTGGTCGAGTGGAACGTCCACGAGGCCACTCAGGGGTCGGCCGGCCTGTGGGACTCGCACTTCCGCGTCGGCGGCGCAAAGGGCAGCAATTTGCAGAAGGCCCAGTGCCCCACGACGGCCCAGAACTCGGGCTGCATCGCCGCGTCCATGATGATGCATATGACGGAGAAGTCTTCGGGTTACCTTGAGAACGTGTGGATGTGGGTGGCCGACCACGACATGGAGGACGCCGACCAGATCCAGATCAACGTCTATGCGGCCCGTGGCATTCTGATCGAGTCCCAGGGCCCGACTTGGCTTTGGGGGACCGCTGCAGAGCACGCTGTGTTGTACCAGTACCAGCTTTCTGGAGCTCAGAACGTGGTAATGGGCCTGGTCCAGACCGAAGCGCCCTACTTCCAACCGACGCCCAAGGCACCGGCCCCCTTCGAAAAAGGGCTTGTGTTCAAGGACGACCCGACGTTTGCTGACTGTCCGGCGAGCTCCAATACGTGTGCCATGGCCTGGTCGCTTCGCATGGTGGACTCGTCCAACGTCTATGTCATTACCGGCGGCCTCTACACGTGGTTCCAGGACTACTCGCAAGACTGCGTCAACAGCGGAGACAACGACTGCCAGCTGAGCACCTTCTACGTCGAGCAGAGCTACGATGTTTGGGTTTACAACCTCGTCACCATCGGGGCTATCCAGATGGTCTCGCCGCTCAACGGGGAGCCGGTCATGGCCATCAACAATCGAAACGGCTATGCCTCGTCGATTGTGGAGTGGCTCGGGGGCGCCAACCAGACAGTGGGCGGCCGCAACTTGACTGGATACACACTCTACACGCGCGACGACCTCGAGAGCTACGACTTCTCCGAGACGTGTAAGACGGCGCTGACGGCGACCCTCGCTTGCGCCGACCAGACGATGCAGTGGACCTCGCCGGCCTACCACGGCTCGCTCGGCAACGCCACCTTGCAAGACCAGGTCTGCGACGTCGGCTGCCGCACGTCGCTCGCCTCGTGGTATCAGGGGGTCTCGACCAGCTGCGCCGACTACACCTGGAGCTCCGGCGCGCCCCTGAATATGGCCGGTGGGTATGTTTACTACGGATACAACGAGAGCTGCTTGACCGACAGCAGCACCGGCCGCTACTGCAACGACATCATTGACGACTTTAGTGAGACCGAGACAATTGCGGCCATGCCCGACAGCGAGCTCTGCTCCTACTGCTACACCTCCCGCATCCTCATGATGCAAAGCAGCACCTACTCGCTTTACAACACGGTCCCCTGGTACCAGACGGTCCTCGAGGCCATCCACGCACGATGCTCGGTTCAGGGAGAGACGGACGCGCCACCGCCCCTGATCGAGGTGCCCACGCCCGACCCCTTTTGCGTGTCAGCCAAGTACTACACCACCAAAGCCGGGGACTCTTGCGATTCAATCGCGTTAGCCAACGACGCGTCTTCAGCCGACATCTTCTATGCCGCCTCGGCGGCCGGCGCCACCCGCGGCTGCAGCGAGCTCCAAAAGGACCTGAAGATTTGCTTGCCGCTGACATGCAAGACTTATCAGCTCAAGCCCAATGATGACTGCTTCACCGCCTCGTCCGCTGCCGGCGTTGACGACATCGCTATGTACAACTCATGGATCGGAGACGGGTGCGACAACCTTCACGAGGCCAACGCCACGCTGGGATCCGTCCTCTGCGCCTCTCCCATCGGCGGCACCTACATCCCCGGCACGGCCACCAACACCTCGGTTATTGCCGGCGGCGGGCTGGCAAACTACAGCACCGTCGCGGTTGACCCTCCCGTCGGCGCCACGGTCGCACCCGGGACCATCACAGATTGCGGCGTTTGGTACATCGCCCAAGAAGGCGACACATGTGCCTACATCACCATGGCATCCTCCATCGGCCTCTCGCTACTAGCCGAGATGAACCCCTCGATCGATGCCGAGTCCTCGGGCGGCTGCTCTGTTTCGATCGTCCCTGGCTACGCCTACTGCACTTCTCCTGTCTTCGACCCCTATGCTGGCGCGGGCACTCGCACTTACACCACAAAGCCCCTTGGCTGCTGGTCCAACCTCGACACTGCTAACACATCACAAGTCCTCACGGGCACGGCGTGGACCACCAGCAACAACACCATGACGCTCGACACTTGCGCCAGCGCCTGCTTCGACGACGGGTACATCCTCGCCGGCCTCCGCGGCTCCGACACGTGCCTGTGCGGAACTCAAGTGTCATTCAACTCCGTCCGGCTCTCTACCTCGACATGCGCAAGCCAGGGCCAGGAGTCCGTCGACAACGTCACGCTGTACGCCCTCTCAGACGGCGCCATGCTAACCTTCCAGTACGCCGACGCCGGCTGTTACGCCAACGTGGCGCTCCTCACCGATGCCTCAGCCCTCACCGTAACCTGGTTGAACAGCACCACCGTACCGCGCTGCGCGTCCTTCTGCCTGCCGACGTACTCGTACTTTGGCGTGACCCAGGGCAATACATGCCGCTGCGGTACGGGACTGGACGAGGCCGCGGTGGCCCTCGACACCGACGCAAACTGCAATGTCAACTGTACCGGCCGCGCCTACTCGCAGTGCGGTGGCAAGGCGGCGACGCATATCTACACCACCCGCGCCGCTATCATTGTCAACAACGGCACTGAAAGCGGAAGCACTAGCACAGTCAGCAGCACCACCGCGGCCAGTTAAGGGGTGGAGATAGGGCGATGGTTCAGGCGGTGTGGGGGTCCTCCGTGGTAGATAGTTCGAAGAATGAAGATCAGTAATTACGGGCAGCCTGGCACGAGCTGTGACTACGAACCAATGAATGGAGTGTTGATCAAATGAAGCCGTAATATTCAACAAGTATACCTAGGTAGTGACCTCACTGTCCTCCAGCTTTCTTTTTCTAGAAATTAAAACATGATACAAAAAGATAAGAAGAAGAGGAAGAAGAACCGGAAGAGCAAGAAAGACAAAGAAAGACTAAAAAGGCCTAGAACGTACACATTTAGCCGTGCTCAGAGTCGTATTTGATCTTGATAACTACAAGTGGAATTCCTTGGACGTCAGGGCGGACAAGCGTGAAGTGATAGCGCCAAGTTTGGGGTTGACACCCTTCTTTCACTGTAAGTACGTTGATACCTAGGTACCTAGGTACATGGACACAAGGAATAGGGAGTGGCGGAAAATAAGGAACACTTTCCCGCACGACTTGGAGGATTGCCGTCCAGAAATTTCGATCTTGGAGAAATCTTAGTCCAACAATGGGCTTCGCATATGAGACGACTGAGGGGTGTTTGGCTAGAATGGGACTTCCAATGAGTTGTAAGTCCTTGCCTCTCAAAAGCGGCAAGAGTCGGTTTGCTCCGAGCTGACACATGCTGCTGGCGATGCCGGAACATGATGTTTCATCAACTTCAAAAAAGATTTCCTCAGAATCAGGGGTAAAAGTGAGGGGCATTGGCATTTCTTGCATTTTTACGTGCCTCAAGTCCTACATGTTACCCAAGCAAGGCTCCTCACAACCCAGCCGAGGTCGGAAACAGAAAGTCTCCGCAAACACCCTAATCCTCAAACCATACAGAGTATTCCATGCTTCTGTACAAAACCGACATGGGCCGAGAGATGTGGTTCAATAATCATTACGCTATGCCCCTCCAAGCAGCATGGAGCAGCGCCAAGGCCATCGCGACGGCGGTATTTCCGACAGCCAAGCTCTGTGCGCCGCTGCTCGCGGAGCCAGGAGATGATGTCGAGGAAGGGCACGGGAGCGAGCCCGTGACATTGAACAACTGCGACCGCCCGCTTGTGCTCGCGTCGCATGCCCAACCCCAGGTGTCTCCCGTCGCCGTCGCACCCGTGGCGGCAACTGCTGGTGTCGCGGCCAGGCCGAGGCTCGAGCACGCCGACGGCAGCTGCTGTGACCCGAGTATCGCGACATCCGAGATCTGTATGGTGCTCGAGTTGAAGCAATCCTGCTCAGTTACAGCCGGGGCCTTGGTCGCGTCGTCTGTCAAGATGATGTCGGCGCACTGCACAGAGGTTCTAAGTCAGCTCAGGTTCCGTCGCTTGATTCAGGACTGGAATGAACACAATCCAAAGTGACACCCACAGTGAACATCCCGGCCCCGTGCTTTGCGGCCTCGACCACCTGGATGGTCGCAAGATCGCCGCTTTTGACCCGGTTCCTGACCTCCTCCGGCAGATTGAGCTTGGGCAAACAAACGGTGCCGGGGTACGGGTTGTTCGTCGGGCCGTGCAGGTAGATTTTGGTCACCGGCCACGAGTAGTTCACTGGTTGCTCGCCCAGTCCGAGGTTGACGTACACCAGTGCCGTTTCGTGTCCTACGAACCAGCCAGGCTGGAATGCGACCGCGCCGCCGTCGATGGGCCAGTAGGTGCGGTTTGATGATACCTGCATCCCCCCGCCTCCACGAGGAAGCCTGTCAGTAATTACGGAGTAGAGCACATTAGCAGTCGCGAATTACTCACATGGGTACATCCATTGCATCCCAAACGGAAATGTGTCATTGAGGATCAGATTGTTTCCTCTCCATCCTGGGTATGTCAGGACGACGTGCGAATGAGCCAGTCCTGCCCAGTGTACTGCCAGAATAAGCCACCGCGGTAGAAAGCTGGCCATCATCGCAAATGCAGTGAAAATGCGAAGGGGTGGTGAGGGATACGGTCTGACGGATTTGTGTCTAGTGCCCGGCGTGGCGGCTTTAAGAACAGAATCTCGCACTGCGCTGCGCCACAGGGCTGCATATGGATGCGAAGACCGATGACCGCGGCAAACCTTGATACGCGGTTACCATTTTGGCAAGGCTAGGAAGAGATTATTATCCAAGTTTTACCGGAAACTTATATGCCGCTTGTTCCGGGACTTTGCAGTAGCACATGGGCCATGCAGTTAAGGGGTAATGGAAGCCCAGGCCGCAATTGGGGTTAGATCCCCGAGAATGATTAAAACACGGGTCCAAGTCTGAGTAAACAATGGAGCGATTCCACAGCTTTGGCCGCAGGAATGACCGGTGATTTGAGGGTAATGCGGGAGATGCTCTCGGCCGCAAGGAAAATACGAGTGTTCAGGTATAAAGCATAAATCATTTTATTAAGCGCGTCCATGGACATCGCTGAAGCCAACCAACAAAAACGTAATCCAACGAAAACCGCTTATCCTTCGTGACAGTTCCATGGTATCTCGTCAACTATATTGTGCCTCCATTCATCTCATAGGTGATGGCGCTCCCCAGGGAACTCCAGTCTCGTTGGTGTGTTTCCGCGGAGAGCCACTCGTCGAGGTCGGCGCTTAGACAACCGCTCTGGTCCGAGCACCACCATAATTGAAGGCGTAGTGCCAGTCGTGGGCAACGACGAAAAACAAGAAAAAGCTGGGAACTGTGTCAGCATGGATCAGGGAGGGGCTAGCCGTCTTCAGCACTCTTGCACTTACAACGCAATGAAGCTGAAAGCCTCGACGGTGAGCAGCAGGTTGTCGTGGCTCTGGGTCCAGTCGGAGGCCGTGAACGAGACGACGACGATCCAAAGGTACGAAAAGACCAGGTTGAACATGAGGATATGTCCCGGGAAGGCGGCGAGGAAGAAGGCGATGGGGTAGAATGCCGTGGTCAGAACAGACTGTTGCCATTTCATGTAAGCCACCTGTCCGTCTGCAACAAGAAGAAGGGGACAGCCCCAAACACGCCGGCACTTACAATCACAAGCTCGTAGATGATATGGTCACCACCAGCTCCGCGGGAGACGAGGTAGGCAACGATGCCCATGACAATCACGGCCGAGATCCATACTATCGCGCTTGCCAGCAGCGCGAAGAAGGAAAGCCCGGTGCGGGCACGAGTTTCGCCGCGGGCCATCGTCGGTCTTGATGTTGCGGAGTACTTGGGGAACAAGTCCTGTTCTGTGTGCCTTTTTTGCTCAAGATGAGAGAGGGCTGGAGCGCGATGAAGTTCTACGCGTAGCAGGCAGACGGGCTGTTGGAGGATCTTTGCGAAAGGGGGGTTATGTTCTGGATGGCGCGAGGGAGCTCGTCTTCGCTTGACGAGGAACTACCTTGCTTTAAATACCGTATAGCACCAGTCGGGTGCGCATTCCACGGGTCATGACACCCTTTCCGGTTTTTGGTGCAACAAGATTTCTCGCGCCCAGTCATGGCGCGACAGCTCGCGCCGCCGCCTGTTGGGCGAATGATGAGGAAGACTCGGAAGATCATCGCAGGACGGATGGATGGGCTCAGCATGAATGCCTGCCAAGTTTTTCTGCCGTGGCCGACGCCTGAAGACCACTTATGTTGGGCGGTTTCGGTGCCACTGACGGCATTGAAGCTGACTGTTCAATTTGCATGCCGATCCAGGGTCTTCACTGGTGCGGTCGACGCCCCGAGCCGAGCGAATGGGCTGGGCCACGGGGACATGTTTTGACGTCATGCTGCAGCCAAGGTTTGACTCTCCCACACCAGACAGAATGCATCGCTCGCTGCCTCAGCTGTCTCAAGGTGTATGATGGCGAGATGGCACTCGAACAACCCACGTGGCATCAAATGCTCCTGAGATTTGCTACTAAACATTGCCAATCCCGGAATTCCCGTGTCGCTGGCAGCCATCCCGTTCGATCAGACCAAGCGTCGATTTGTTCCTCTGCATGAGGGGGAACTACCCCGAGTGTGAGATTTATTAATACAGAGGACCACGCAGCTTTCTTTGCGTCCGCACTTGATCCCGAACCCAAGCTTGCCAGCAAGCGCACCATGGACACGACTCACACGAGCCCCGGGGTGAACGTCTTCGCTCGCTCCCGAGTCAAGTCCCATGCCGTTAGGGCGCGTATGCTTTCGCGATGGCTCGACGGTGCCACTGGAATAGTTCCTAATAAGGGAGGCACGCACGAAGTTCGTCCACAGCTCCAGAATCTTCTCCCGTGCTTCTCCCGTGTGTGCTGGTAAACGCCTCTGCTATTTCCGTAGTCTTTTCTCCGCCCCGCCGCAATCCCGCAGCGCTTTGACGATGTGGTGCGCATTTTTGTGAAAGGGTCCAGGCCGGCGGGTCTCGACCAAGGCCCTTGCGGGCTCTCCGCGCGAATCGGAAAAGGGAGCGGAACTGGCCCTGTCCCGGCACGTCTGCTTTTTACCGCCGTTTCTTCAATTGGGATCCGCCGACCGTGCGGGCGACTAAGCTGGACCTGGCGAGCCTGGGCATGCTTCGATCCTTCGAACCTGGAACTTGGACCGCACGGGCTCCCTTGTGCGAGTTAGCACATCCACCGTCGCTCTCCTATCGAATTCCCATCCCAATGCCGTTAGGAACCACCGTACCACGGACACAGTTCGCTGTATCCGTCGTGTTTTCGCCCCATCCTCTAACCCTCCCCAGCGCCAGGGATGCTAGGGATGCCGGGAATGCACGCCAACAAACCTCGTCGGTGCACCGCGAGGAGGGTCAGGTCGTGCACTCCAGCCCTTCCCCGGATTTCGCTTGCCTTCGTCTCTGAGGTACCACATTATATCTTCATGCCCACGCCTGCTCTTCCCCGCGACTTCGGCTGTTTCGTCACGACCTGTCAGCGTTACCACCGCCCACGCGCCCAGGACCGACCCTGGCCACCCGTATTTGGCCGTGGATCATGAGGAGCGAACTACAAACATGAGCACGACCTACGACACCGACAACGGCGATGCTCGCGTCTTCACCCAGACCAACGTCGCGGTGTGGGTGCTGACCTCGGCCGCAGGCGCCTTCTTCGCCGTGCGTCTGTGGTGCCGGTACCGCTTCTCCAAGCTGTGGTGGGATGACGCCCTCCTCGCTGTCTCATGGGTGCGTAGACGGCATCGCGGTGGACGGGGCAGTGCCCAAGGCTAAGTCGATGAACAGGTCGTCCTGCTCACGGCAGCTGCGTTGCTGAGCCGCTGTATCGCGTCCGGCTACGGGACCGACGAGGAGAAGCGACGGTTCTATTTCTACCAGAATGCGGCAACCGGCTTGACGGCTATCGCCATCTCGTGGTCCAAGGTCGCCTTCGCCATCACCCTGTTGCGTATCGTCCGGTACCGCATCCTCAAGATCTTCCTCTGGTTCGTTATCGTGACGGCGAACCTAAACCTCATCCCCGCGACGATTTCCATCTGGGTCCCTGCTTGTAACGACCCGAGGAAGAGCTACCGGCCTGCGTATCCCGAGTGTATGGACCTCGACTACCTCAAATACCTTGGCGGTGCAAGCATTGGTATGATTTACGTTGTTCGGCCTATTGGAAGAAAGGCTGACTTTACATTGTAGTGTACGGGGGCGTTATCGATGTCTTGCTTGCCCTGTTCCCCTTTTTCCTCATCCGGAGTCTGATGCTCGATGTACGAGAGAAGATCGCTCTTACGCTTGCCATGAGTATGGGCGCGATTACTGGAACTATCGTTATCTTCCGGGCTTTCTACCAGCTCACGCAGCTTGACAACAACTTCCGTATGCCCCATTCCCCTGAACCCGACGTCTAGCAGGCGCTAACCGGCGACAACAACCAGAGTTCATGGTCTTCATGTCCATCTTCAACTTCCTGGAGCCGTCCGTAACCATTATCGCCCAGGCCATCCCCATGTTCCGGGTGCTCATCGTCAACGTCAAGAAAGCGACCACAACCGGGGGGCGCTTCACCTCGGCGACGCGCGCGGCCTCCGGCATCAAGTCGCACGTCGTGTCGCAACAACGGCGGTGGAATAGCGGGGTGCTGGGCGGCGACAAGGCGCGCCATCATACGGAGGAGCCCGACGAGGCACTGCTTCAGGTGCGCGTCGACCGCACCGTGCAGATCGAGTCAACCCTGGCGTCGGCGGGGTCGGCGACGTCGGTCGCCATGGAGGATAAACTCTACGATGGTACGCTGAGACAATATAGGTAATAAATAGTTTTACTGCCTGACTTAATCATGTCGTATTCTGCGGTGCTGATGGTGCGCGGCGAAGCGGGCCTTAGCTCTGCGAGTGGTCCTCGACTTTCCGACTCTCCCAGAGGCGAACTGCAAACGGCACCTCTTCAGGATGAAAATAGTCGAAAGCCGACTTTCCCCCAACCTCATCTTATTGGTGACACAAGATGTCAAGAAGCGAGTCGGAGGCACGTTATACTGGAGAGGAATAAACCACTCTTGCGCGCATGGCGCCGGCTCACCCGCAGTATAGCATCCCAACGTTCTCGTTCACCTTTAGAGGTGGAATGTGACCCAAAGCCCGGGTAGGTCAAGGAGGAGACCAGCCATTCCCCATCCAACCCCCTAGTGTTTTCCAACTTGGGGCGCTGCAGTACATATCGATCCATGGTTTTATCCAAACCGTCTGAACGCCGGCCATTCCCAGTACAACGCCGTACCCAAAAACCAAACCATGTCATCTAGAGGACTTGCGGCGCTGCCGATCTGGATTGCTTAGACCGCCGCCGCCACTTGGGGGCTGAGGGCTCGCCAGGGACAGGCCCACACACCCGCTGCTACAGAGTCAGCGTTATAGACCTCGGATGGCTGCACGGAACTGGAAAATACCCACATCTCGCCGTTCCTTGAAATCGGTATAAAATCCATTCCACAAGTCCCTCTCGGCACAGTTCTCGACGCCGTTTCGGACGTGGCACTTTGGCTCGTTTTGCAACCTGACACTCTCGGCTGTCGCCAGCCACGGCTTCGCCACGGGCCAGTCGGAAAAGTGCAGAAACTTGAGCTCGCTCGAGACCGCCACGGGATCCCACCCCCCCGCGTCGTTGGTCCCTAGGTAGTAGGCGTGCGCTTCCGGGTCCCGCCGGAATTCGGCTGTCAACATGCCGTACGGCCTGTGCGGCAGTACCAGCGCGCTGTCCCGGTACAGGTGGTTGATGATTTCCATGTCATAATCGCCGTACTGAGCGGAGGCGACCTGACTCATGACGCGCGCAAATTCGTCGGCGCTGGGTTGAAGGAGCATGATATGAGATGCGAGGATCTCTCTGTCCGGATAGAGCCAGTACGCACGCGGCATTGCCACGGGGCAAGGCGGCAGCAGGAAGAGCTCGTCCATGTGCTGCAGCACGACTGAGTCGGAGTCGAGCGCCAGGACACGGGAGTACTGTGTTTGGTTGAAGGCGAGGAGCTTCGTGTAAGACTCGGCCCAGGTGTCTAGCCCGGAGAGAGTCAGGTCAGCGAGACTGGAAACTAGAGAGCGGCTGCGCGGAGCCGGAGAGGGAACGCACCGTCGCTGCCCTCGCGCCGCTGCACCTTCACGGGCACCAGCCGGACCTTGTAGTCGTCGCGCGCCTTGATCAAGAGACGGGCGTCGTTGCCTGCCTGGCCGTCCGCTGCCCTCTGGTCGAGCATGTGCGACGGGTACATCATGACACGATCGGCGCGGCTCCCGAGATGCTCCAGCCGTTCGAAGAGCATCACTGAGTTGCACAAGTAGTGGCTGTCAGTAACGTACTGCGTGTAGGCGAAGCGTGACCATTCGACGGCCCCGGAGTCTGCCGCCGCATTGCCGTCAGCGCTGGCAGCTGCTGGCCATGGCTTGGTCCATTCAACCGAGATGGTGGGGAGTGCATCGTAATGGTGGCCAACGGCGGTGATCCAGATGATCACAACAACAGTAACCAGTAAGCGCAACCTCCGCGACGACAAAACATCGGCGAGGCTGGGACAACTCCTGGACGGAAACCTCGGTTTTGGCGAGCTCGTTGCGGTCTCGGCGGCTTCGACAGCAACCAAATACCCTTTCAGGGGCAAGGAGAACGCGAACTGCTGCCACGGTCCGGCGACCATTGTAGGAGTCTTGTCTTGTCTAAGTCGAAAACAAACTGCTCTTAACAACAACAAAAGACGGAGTTGAAATCGTGATGGAGGCCTCGCTGCAGAGGTGAGCTGGCGCCCTCGATCGCAGGGGCGCCGGCGTTCGTTGTATCTGGCCCTTGGGCATGCGCCATCTTCAGTCTACCCAAGGAAGCAAGGCCATTCCTGAACGGAAAGTAGCCCGGTGGTCCCCAGCCGCCCGCAGACGCTCTCCCGAAGCTCATCTCGGTTTCAGCTGGGGCGGGCCACTCAACCAGGTGAGCCGCATGGTTAGCCCCAGACGTGATTGGTGGCCTCCAGAAGAACGCGGCTAACAGGCCTTCGGGCGCCTACATATTGTACAGTATGTACAGTGCCGCAGGTAAGCGACGCCGATTCAGGAAATTTCCAAGACATTTGACGAGCACGAGCAGTGTCACATTTGGCGCCCGATGGGAGCTAACCCGGTTCCTGGAGAGGTCCTGAAGCTGTTGGCACCTGTTTATTCCGGAATAACCCCCAACAGCGACGTGCGTGTGGTGCTGCACTCTACAGTGGCTTTCCGGAGAAGCACCATGCTCCTTCTTTCCCACACTGGTGATTATCTCCCTTTTCTTCGTTCAATCCTCCCCTCTCCTCCCATTTTCTGTCTGCTCTACGGAGTAGTTCCTCAGCTACACATCCCTGCTCAGTCAATTTACCGCCCATCGCGGGATGGTCATAATGATGGTTGGCTCTTCAGCAACCCTTGTCAGACTGTTATTTTGTTTCATTTCACTCGGCGTCGTTGCCGTCGCTGCCGTTGCCACGCCTGAGCCCATGTGGACTGTTTAGGCCAACGACCCAGTTGGCGCCGATAGGGCATGGAATGCGGTCTCGGTCTCGGTCGACGGCCAGCACAAGATGGCCTCTTTCCCGGGTCACATGTGGCAGACTTGTCTTACAACGTCTGACTAGCGCTGCTAAAGACTCGATACCGCACTGCGCATCAGTGACATACCTCAAGGACAGGGTAGTGGTAAGATCTGCCACGAAAATCACTCTAAGCCGGTAACTCAGAACTTGACCGAAGGGATCAAAGTCCTCGAGAAGGCCAACATGTATCTCGACATCGTCGATCTGCAATTCGTCTGACCGCCGACGACACGGCTGGGGTGAGTAGTAGCGCGGGCGCGGCGAGTCCCATGAGTAATGGTGTTGGGGTGGCTGGTGTGGGTGATGCCGAAAGCGGGAGTCCCGTTTCTGGTGCGGGTGGTGCCGAAGGCGGGAATAACAGTGGGCTCTCAACGGGGGCCGGCCGTGGTGGGGATTGGCGTTGGGGCGGCGGCCGGGGATTGGATGCTACTGGTTGCCGCTGCGTGGCTCTTACGGCGGAGGCGCTGCGCTGCGCGGCCTGCAGCTCAAACTGCACCGGGCCCGACAATCGGGAAGGAGTTTGATGAAGTGAAAGCACCGATTCGGGTTCCTCCTGCGGAGGCGCCAGCTTAAATTTCTCCCGTCGAAGCACCGGGCAAGAGCAACGAGGTGTATGAGGTGATGGGCGACCATCCGGGAGGACGTTACGGGAGGGGCAATGAGGAGTCGATTCAGGGTCTTGCACCTACTCCGCGGTGGTGAACGAGTCTGTCCACCGTTTGGAGCGTCAAGGTAAAAGCTTTACTGCATAGATTTGGAGCATGCCAGGATATGTAATCATGTAGGTATGTAAGATAGATTTCTGATTTAGGCGGCTTTCTCCTTCGTTGTACTCTCAGGGGCACAGGCGCAGCAGTGGACGCAGAACCGAGTGATGATGATCTGGGGTGGAGAGCTGCCGTGGGTGGAAAACCCACCTACCATAGCGGGAAATGGTGGAGGCCTGTAACCCTCGCAAAGGACGGTAAGCCTTGAGAAGGGCCGTAAGCCTTGCCAGGATCGTAAGCCTTGCGACCCTTGCAGGATTTGATGTCGCACCCTATACAAATTTGTATAGCAGGTACATCTATGCGAGCACAGTGGCCATAAAACTGATCTTCTAGCGGTCTCAGCGCCTCTTCAGTGCTTCAGTTTACTGCATTAGCGTTATAGCTTAGAGCTTCAATGCCTAAGCCTCAGCAACCACCAAAGGAACCGGCGATGGCAAGGTCGATGATGAGGTTCCTTCCAAACTGATAGACTTGAACAGGCAGACTTGAACAGGCAGACTTGAACAGGCAGACTTCTATCCTCTTTGCCTGGCAAATCTGAACTCTCCACCGTCAACCAATATCGCGAGCCAACGCAGGTATCAACAACGTAGGCATCAACGCGGGCATCAACGCGGGCATCAACGCGGGCATCAACCCGGGCATCGACGCGGGCATCGACGCGGGCATCAACGCGGGCATCGACGCGGGCATCGACGCGGGCATCAACGCGGGCATCAACGCGGGCATCAACGCGGGCATCAACACCGTAGATATCAACACCCCGGGCATCAACAACGCCGCCAGGTAAGCAACCACGGTTGTAATCATCTGTTTGCTGCAAATTGACTGACTTGTCGGCAGTGTGGGTGCGGCAGTGGTGTGGGTGCGGCAGTGTGGGTGCGGCAGTGTGGGTGTGGCAGGGCGGGTGTGTGAGACTTGTGTGTTTTGACTTGGCCATTTTTTCAGTCGAGGCTGCGGCGGCCTGGCAGATGCGGCATGGCCTGCAGTGGTAATTGAGTGCCAATTCAGTGCATTGCTCCAGCGTGGCTAGCGTGACCGACAGTGGGTGTGCAGAGGCAACAATAGGTCTGCGAGCGACCTACTACGGCCTAGCAAACAGGGGCTAGGCGGACCACTACCTATAGGTCCTAGAGGTAGAGGCAATAAGCCGAGGCTGGCAATAATAGCGACTAGAGGGATAGAACTAGAAAATGATGGATAAAAAGGGGGTAGCAGCTGAGGCGGCCTAGCTACCCCTAAATATAAGACTAATAGACCTAAGGCTTTAGGGACTTAAGGCCTAGGTGAGCATAAAAGAAGGCCTTGATCAAGCCTTCAGGGAGCTAGCTAGCGAGCTGAGGAGGATAGCGGAGGATACGACCCCCCGAAGGAAGATCTCCTAAGGCCAACAATCCCCCTGGTGGTCAGAGGAGGTAGAGGAAGCAATGGAAGAAGCTAGGCTAGCTGAAAGGAACCACTAAGGAGTACTGACAGCCGATAGCAAGGCTAGGCTTAATAAGAGCCTTAAGGCCCTCATAATAGCCATCTAGTCGGAAAGGACAAGAGCTTAGAGGACAAAGCTCTAGGAGGCCACCTATAACTTAAAAGTCCTCTAGAACCTCGAACGCTAGGCTCGGTGCAGGAGCTTTAGGTCTCTAGACCCCCCGAAGCTCCTAGCGCTCTAGGACCCTCAAGGGGGCCTAGAGCTGACCACCTACTAAGGGAAGGCTAGGGCTCTAGCAGGGAAATTCTTCCCCAGCCCGCTAGCAGACCTCTCAAACATCAACGACCCAGTCCTGATCGAGGACTAGGAGCCAACTATAGACTTGTCAACAGCTGTCAACGCAAGGAATATCATAAAGACCCTATCGAGGGCTGCTTTGTGGAAGGCGCTAGAGGAGGACGGCATACTAATAGGCTTTTTAAAGGCGTATAGGAAGCCCTTAACTAGGGTCCTTGCAGTGCTAATAGAAGCCTGCCTCTAGCTAGGCTGGTTCCTTGACTAGTGCTAGAGGGCTAAGACAGTAGTCCTAAATAAGCTAGGCAAGGAACTAGCAGCATACTAGACTCCTAGGGGCTATAGGCCTATAGCCTTACTACCGACTGTTAGGAAGGTGGTCGAGGCAGTAGTGGCAAGGAAAGTCACTAAGGCGGCGAAGGCCTACAGCCTCTTGCCTACTAAGCAGATGGGCAACCGAGAGCACTAATCAACTAAGCTAGC